>Ga0207701_10001355_pt1 | contig 25807 bp, 13 predicted proteins | sample KBSSwiSSwithPhiX_FD_184294 | JGI IMG/M metagenome (GOLD analysis project Ga0207701, IMG submission 184294) | Switchgrass rhizosphere bulk soil microbial communities from Kellogg Biological Station, Michigan, USA, with PhiX - S5 (SPAdes) (version 2) | ecosystem: Environmental > Terrestrial >... | reverse complement strand
GTACCCTTCGTCAACGGCACCCCAGCCGGAACGCGCCGTCGACGTATTGTTCGTGGGCGTTCCCGGAGCGACCAGCGCGACGCCGCCCGTGTAGTGGTGCGCGTCGAGCAGGCGCGCCATGCGTCGCGCTCCTTCCGCGGCGTCGCTCGTTGGACGCACGCCGAGCACGACGAGCCGGTCCAATCCGGCGGTGACGTCGCCGGTGAGCGGAATGCGCAGAGCCATGCCCGCCTGCACGGCGCGCTCGAAGTCGACCAGCCACCGTGCGCCCTCTCCGAGCGGCGCCGCCGGATCGGTGTTCGCAAGTTCCTGCGGGTCGGGCCCGACCTTCAGGCGGTCGGCAATCGGGCCGCCGAGCGCAGCGAACCGGCGAACGCCGTCGCGGTAGCCGAGCGCGATCCACCGGTCGGGCAGGACGTTGGTCTCCGCGGCGCGGGTCCAGCTTTCGGCCCGCCGCGGCGGATCGGCCAGCGCCGCGGCGTGTGCAATCCACGCGGCGCGCTGGGGACCGAACTGGTCGGCCAGGCGCCGCCACGCCGCGCGCTTGGCGTCGTCTTTTCCCGCAGCCGCGCGCTCCTCCTCGAGGAACCGGCGTCCGAAGCGCAACTCCTCCTCGGTCAGGCCCGGCTCGTGCGTGTCGACGTGAACCGTGTCCGGGTAGACGCGCACGAGCAGCTCGGTGCGCCCGTCGCGGCGATCGAACCGCGTTTCGAGTCGGACCGGCAGGAGGAGCAGCGGCACATCGGCGGCGACGAGCGCCGCGTGATCGTCGGGACGGTCGCCGCCCGCGAGGTCCGCACGAACGCGATCGAGGCCGTCCCCCGCCGCGGCGATCTCCGCATGCGCGTTCGCGACCAGCGTCGTCCAGGGCTGCCAGGCGGCGACGACACGAATCCTGGCGGCGGCGATCTCGGCGCTCAAACGCCCGGGCAGCGCTTCAACCGCTTCGCGTCGCCGGTTCGCTTCGTCGAGCGCGGCCCGCACCTCGGCGATGCTGGTAGTGAGAGCCGACACTGCGCTCTGCGCCGCGGTGAGCTCGGCCGCCGTGGTTCGCTCCTGCGCGGCGGCGGAGGCGACCGCTCGCGCCGCAGCGGCCGCGCGCAATCGTGCCTGTTGCTGCTGCGTTCGCAGGCGCGTGATCGCCGCCCGCAGCTGCGCGAGCTGCGCCGCCGGCGGACGGCCGCCAGGTCCGCCTTCGCTCATGAGCTCGGCCAGCAGCTCCTGCGTGCTCGTCAGCTGATCGTCGAGCGACGATGCCTGGTCTTCGGCGGAGGCGGCTTGCGCCTGCGCATCCGCCAGGTGGCTTGCGGCCGCGTCGTGCGCCTGTTGCGCGGCGGTCAGGCGCGCTTGCGCGGCGACGAGCGTCTGCTGGTGTCCCGCCAGCCTCTCCGGCAGCAGCACGAGATCGCGGCGAAGCCGCCGGCGATCGGCTTTGGCTGCGACCAGTTGATCGGCCAGCGCCCGGGCTTCGGCCTCGACCGCCTGCGCCGCCACGCGCGCGGCCGCGATTGCGTTGCGATCGATCATCGCGGCGGCTCCACTCGAATCAGCCGGGACGCGTGGATCGCGACCCGGAACGGCCGCTGCAATGTGAGCGCAGCCATCCCTGCCGAATCGCGTCCCCAGCTCGCCTGCAGATTTGCTCCCGCGCCAGCGAGCGGACGCAGCACGTCCACGTGGCCCGACGAAGAGAGCGGCACATGGGGCCAGGCGAGATCGTTCGGCGATTGCGGCGTGTCGGTCTCGGCCTGCTCGTCGAATCCGAAGCGCGGCTCGCCGGGGTGTTCCTCGAACGCGAAATACCAGCCGGGCCCGGCTGGATCGCTGCCGAGCGCGGCTTCCTCCGTCAGCGCGAAGCCGGCAAACACCACATCCGGTGCGACGAACCCGCGGAACATCGGTGCGAGGCGCGTCGAGGCCGCGAGCCTTCGGTCGGCATTGGCGCGCACGGCATAGATCGTCGTCGTCGGATAGCGGCGCAGCAGTTCGCCACGCACGAGCAGCACGAGCTGACCGCCCGCGTTCGAGCCGCGGACGTGCGTGCCAAGACCGGTTGCGCCCCAGGTCGAGATGGGCGGGATGTCGCGCAGCGTCTCGGGCGCGCCGCGCTGGCCGCGCACGTCCCAGAACTGACGGAACGGCGTGCCGGCGAGATCGGCCGGGAACTCGCGCCACAGCAGCTCGCGGTTCATCTCGTGGTTGAGGCCGACCATATACGCTTCGATCACGCGCGGCGATGTTTCCAGCAGCGCGACGCTGTCCGCCTCGACGTTCTGCAGGCCCGGCAGCAGCAGCTCCGGCGCCACCTCGCGCAGGCCGTCGTACATGGGATCCGGGAACTCGAGGCCGGTGGCCACCGGCGCGAGCGGATCCGGGCGCGTCCACGTGCCTGCCGGCGCCGCCACCCGCAGCTTCGTGCGCTCCAGCACAGTGGTATCCGGGTCGAGCCGCACCAGCAGGCGCGCCTGGATGGACTGCGCCGACACCGCGGGACGCTCCGCTTCCTGCGGCTGCGCGGCTACTGCCAAGGTCATCGCCACCATCCCGATCGGCGCGGCGACCGGCCCCGCCACCGCAATCCGATCGGCCGCCGGCAGCAGGTCGATTGGGCCGCGCTGTGTCGCGCTCGGCCCGGTGCGCCGCGCGAGCAACCCCTGCGGGCTGGCGATCCGCCTCATGGCGCCGGACACGACCGCTTCGGGAAGGCGGCTCGCGCGCAGTTCGCCGTCAACGGTCTGCGTCGAAATCTCCGCGCGCGCGTGCACCGGCTGCGTGACCGCCAGCAGTTCCGACGGCGTCATCCGCTCCAGGTGCCGGGTCATGAGGACGCCGCCAAGCTCGCGCGCCATCTGCGAGCGCCGCAGCAGCGCGTTGGCATCGCGGATCGCGCCGGCCTGCGTCCACGCGCGCGCCATCAGCTGTTCCTGCCGCGCGCGGATCACGCGCGCGCCGGTCGCGGCCGCGACGCGCAGCCGTGGATCGAGGTTCAACTCGCGCAGCCACACCGGGTCCGCCGACTCCCGCGGGAGCGCCTCGCTCCCCGACTGCGCCTGACCGTAGACCGGCGCGGTGATCGTGTCGTCCGAAGCAGCGCTGAGCACGCGCTCGAGCGCGCGCTGAAATGGCACCCGCGTCTGGTCGGGCCACGGCGGCAGCGCGTCGGCGCCGGGCGCGCGCAGCGCGCTCTGCATGCCGATCGCCGCGCCTTCGGCCTCCGGCGCGAATGTCGGCAAACCGGTCCCGGCGTTTCTGATGTCCAGCGCCGGCGGCTTGGTCGACGCCGGGTCGAGCGGACGCGGCTGCAGCCGCCGCACCAGTGTTTCGAAGCTGCCGGCCGGCCCGGTCGCGAACTCCCACGAGTGGTAGACCGGCAGCCTCAGCGCACCGGCATCGGCTGTCCACGCCGGGGCAAGGCTGGCTTCGTCGGCAGTGTCCACCGTGTCGCCGAGCCCCGACTTGACGCCGATGGCGAACGCGGGCACGACGCACGCGAGATACGCGGTGCCCGGTTCGAGCCGCCGCGGGCAGACGAGGCGCGAGCGGGCGAAGCCGGGCGAGCCGTCGATGATCTGTGCCGGGCTCTGCCCCGCTGGAATGCCCGAGATCTGCGCGTGCGCCCACGCCCACGATTGCGCCAGGTCGGGTAGTTCGTCGGCGCCTCGCGCCGGGCCGCCGATCTCGAGCACCGGCAGCGGACCGCTCGCCTGGCGATCGAGCCGTACCCCGTCGCGGCGGCGCACCACCACGAGCACGAGCCAGGGACGCAGACGCTCTCCCTTCGCCACCGCCGGCGTGAAGAGCCACGGGAGCTCAGCGCGCGCGAACTCGATTGCCGCCATGTAGCCGGCCTCGAAGCTCGTGGTGCCGGGCCGCGGCTCCATCCGCGTGACCTGGCCGCGCTCGAGGCCGGTGATGTCGCCAGGACCGTAGAGCTGTACGGTCGTCGGCACGTCGCCGACGCCCTCGACGCGGAGGGTCACATCCAGCGACACGCGCGCGGCGAGTGCCGCAGCGGGATCGTCCTTCGCATCGACGCTGCGCGCGAGGCCGCGCTGTGCCCATGTGAGGAAGGTGAAGCCGGCGCCGCGCTCGTCGCTCACGACAACCCTCGCATCGAAAAGGCGGCCGCGCGCACCTCGATCGGCAGTGCGGTGAGCGCCTGGAAAATGTCGTCCGGCAGCCCGGACGGCTCCGGCTCGGGAAGCGTGACGCCGTCGGCGGTCACGATCCGCTGCTCGTACGCGAGTTCGACGCTCGCGGCCCTGCCGTGCCCGAGTGCGGTCGTGCCAATCGTCGCACCGGCGCGCATCGATTCGAACGATGGCAACGACAGCTTCTGCTCGTCGGTGAGCGCGCGGAACTGGGCCGGCGCGAAAAGATCGTCGAGCCCATCGACGGCGGCAGTGGTGTTGCGACCGACGGCGGCGCCGGTGACGCGGAACAGGCGCGCGCCGGTCGGCACGTTCTCGCCGAACCGTTCGAGCGTGCGCTCGAACGGCGCGACCCGCTGCCGCACCTGCAGTGTGCCGAGCGGATGGGCGAGCACGTCGGAGGTCTGGATCGCGCGCAGCGTGACGATCGCGTCGCCGCCGTGTGGTAGCTGCGCGCTCCACGACCGCCGGTCGGAGAGCGCCGCCCGGATGAGCGGCGCGACGTCGATCCCCGCGGGACCCGCCGCCGGCGCACGTTCGCCGATCGTGACGTCGAAGCGGAAGGTGATGTCGAAGAAGAGGATCGAGAACGACGCCTTGCCGCGCGCGTGCCACGGCTTCGGCCCGCTCAGCGACAGCGCCAGCGACACCGAGAGGATGGTGTGGCCGCCGGCACGCACCGCGAGCTTGCCGGCGATGTCCACCGTGAACGACAGCGGCGACAGCGTCACCAGCGCGTCGAACGAGAGGAAGCCGGCAACGGTGAACTTGCCCGACTTCACCGCCAGATCGATCCGCGCGCCGAGCTGCACCGTGTTGGAGGTGAGGGCCAGGTAGGCCTCGAGCCGCAGCTTCGGGTTATCTCCCGACGACAACGCCACCGCCACGCGCTTCAGCGCCGGAAAACCGGGCGGCGCGATGAACCGCGGATGGAACCCGCCGACGGCGAGCAGAAACGTCGACTGCGGTCCCCACTTCATCCGCAGCGCCATGTCGCCGGTGAGCGCAAACTCCGCCAGGCGCGAGTCGACCAGCGTGGCGTCGACGGACGCCTCGTTTTTCCCGAAGTCGATCACGCCGAGCATGTCCATCTGCAGGCGCACGACAGGCGCGCGCTGATCCGGCAGCAGCGCACGCAGGCGCCCGAGAATGATCAGCCGCACCGGCGATGGCAGTTCGAGCGCAAGGCACAGATCGATCGTGATCAGCGCCGGCGAGCCCCAGGTGATGCGCGCGGAGGGTCCGAAGATGTGACGGCCAGCGGCAGGAGGAAACAGGCTGGATAGCGTCGCGATCAACGTTCCTGCGTTCGCAATCGGATCGGGAGGCGACAGCACGGCCGAGAGCGCGCCCGTCTTGAGGCCGCTGCGCAGCGCCTCGATCGCGACCGTCCGGTTGAGGCCGATGATCCCGCCGACACCGACCAGGCTGAACCCGAGTCCGAGCTGCACCGGTGTGAACTCGCTCGAGATGACGACCAGCAGCGAATACCCCGGCCTGCCGCCGGGGAGTCGGGTCGTCAGGACCCCCGCCGCTTTCACCGCGATACCGAGGCCGCTCAGCTCCAGCGCGCCCGCGTACTGGGATTGCGCCGGGTCGAAGAACAGAAACCCGCCGCCGGTGAGCGGCCCCGATGCGATCTCGAGCCCGAGGCCGTTCGGCGGCTTGAACGAGACGTCGAGATCGAGCGGCCCGATGTTGCCACCCGGGCGCTGGCGGACGCTGACACGCGCGCCGATGCCGTCGACGACAGCGGTCACCGGGCCGATCGACAGCGCGACCCCGAGGCCGATGTCCGCGTCCATCCCCGGCGGCTCGCCGTCCGCCGGCGGCCGCAGTGCCAGCGCCACGCGACGGATGTGGATCGGGCCAATCCGCCGATCCGCCGCGCGGCTGATCTCGAGCGAGGAGCCGCCGACGAAGTACGCGCCGTGGACGCTCGAGAAGCCAACGCCGGCGTCGAAGGTGAGATCGAGATCGGGAACAACCGATCGCAGGAAGCCGTCGGCCTCTCCGATGCGCACGCGCAGCAGCGCGCTCTTCACCCCGGCTTCGAGCAGCAGCTCGGGCGCCTTCCCGGCGTCGAGCAGCGCCGCCGCCCGCACGCCGATGCCGGTGACGAACAACCCTGAGTCGCCGGCGAAGCTGACGAGCGTCATCGGTTCTGCCGACGGGTCGCGCGCGACGCCAACCTCCAGCGTCCCGCTCGCCGCCGCGCCTTCGCCGTCGATGTCCGCGACCACGCGCGGGCCGTCGCCAGGCCGCGCGACGATCCCCACGCCAGCCTGGAGATCGAACGTCCCCTTGATCGCGAACCGCCAGATGCCGAGGAGATCGAGCTCGATCTCTTCCGCGAGCGCGCCTTCCGCAAACGGCAGCAGCGCCAGACCCTGCCGGCGCACGCCTTTCGCGGGCAGCACGATCAAGGCAAGGCCGGCGTCCGCTTCGGCACCAGTCGTCTCGGCGCTGAGCAGCGGCAGCCGCAGCTGCGGCGGCGCGCTGTCGTTTTCCGGATCGAAGGGAACCGACGACAGCGCCTCGGCCCGCTGCAAATCGGCCCATTCGAGCCGCGCCGGAACACCGAGCGCGACCGCCAGCATGAACAGCCGTTCCAGGAGCCGCTCCAGGGTTGCGTGGTCCGTGCCCCAGCCGTACGCCACCTCGATCCACCGCTGCGGATCCGTGAACAGCATCGTGAGGCGATCGAGCTGAAGGGACCGGCGAACGTGCTGAGTCGTGAACGTATCGGGATCGGCTTCGACCTCCTCCACCTCGACGATCCCGAGGACGCGCAACGCTTCGAGCGACGCCAGGCTCGTGTCTTCGAGATGGCACACGACGATCCAGTCGAGCAACCGCCGCGGCAGCTCCTCGACGATCCGGCTCGCGGCGACGAACGCCGGATCGAGCCCCTCAGACGCTCGCGTGCCCGCGGCAGCCAGGCTGCTGGCGACCAGCGCCACCGCCGCCGCAAGCTCGCCCGATCGGCGGGCGACCGCCACGCGATCTGGCTCCTCCGCTCCGAGCGCGTCGCCGAGATCGTCGAGCGCGGTGATGACGGCATCGACCGTCGCGAGATCGACGCCCATCGAGCGGAACGCCTCAGGTGCGTCGATGCCGAGCTCCTCGCGAACGAACTCGCGCTGGGCGTCCTCGGAGGTGAGCATGACGCGCAGCGGCTCCAGGGCCGCGGCGATGTGCCAGGCGACCCGGTCGACGGTCGAGAACTGATCGTTCACGTCACAGCTCCCGCGGCCGGATCACCGGTACCAGGTCGCGCTTGGCGGGATTGGGATCGAAGAACCAGGTCCAGCCTGCGACGTTGCGGAGTTGAACCTCGACCGGGTCGGTGCTCGCGATCCGCCCGTTGCGGCGCACCGGGCTCCCGCCTTTCGTCGCGGGAAGCCACAGTGGGAACCAGCCGATCGTCGTCGCCTTGCCGGATTCCTGCTCGCGCGTGTACTCGACGAGATGATGCGCCTTGACGAACGCCGCCCGTGCGGCGTCCTTGCGAATCGCCTCTTCTTCCTCCTGCGCCCTCCAGATGAGGAACCAGTCGGCTCGCTGGTGGCCCCCGTCGTACTGCGACGTTGCCGGCGGCGTTCGGCGCGCGAGGCGGAACGTGTTGCCGTCGATCGCTTCCTTCCGATCGTCGAAGAGCGTTCCGCGGGCCCGCCGCAGCCGGTGACGCGGCTGTGCCGACACGCTGGCGCCGCTGTAGCGGACGATGCGTCCCGACACCGACACGATCTGCCGGTCGGCGGCCAGTAGGGCCTCACTGGCATCATCCCGGACGATGTCCACGCGCATCCCCGACCCGAGGAACTGCGTCTGGTTGACGACGAGCGTGTTCGGCCCGAATCGTTCGATGCGGGCGAGCCCGTCCACGGCCGCCCGGTGCTCCGCGAGCTCGTCGCGGAAGTACTTGATCATCGCCTTCCACATCGCACCCTGGTTGAGCACTGCAGACCCGTGGCCCTGCATCAGCAGCTCGGGGAAGGTCTGGACGACCACCGCGTTCTCCAGCCGCCAGACGCCGGCAGTCGTGGCCGCGTACGCCGGGTGGTTGTAGACGATGAGGTGATCGCCGACCTGCAGATCGCCCTGCCGCACGCTGACGTGCTCGAAGAACAGCGACTCGCCGGGTCCGGCCAGGTAACGCTCCGGCTTGCCGAATGGGACGTGAACCCGCAGCCAGCGCGCGCCGTTCGCCGCGACCTCGGCATCCAGCCACGCGCTGCCGCGGCCGCGCTTGGTCATCGCGAAGACGAGCGCTTCGAGATGCAGCGCGTGGATGGTGTGGTCGCACATCATCAGGTTCCGCGCCAGGAAGTCCGAGGATGGCTCGAACAGCTTCTGGACCGCGGTGACGGCGTTCATGCCCGCGCCGGCGACGAAGTCGAGCTCGTACTCCTGGCGGCGCCATGACGCGCGGGCCGGCGGGTTCGCCCGGACCGCCGCGTGAAGATAGATGTCGCCTGGCGGGTATCCCCATTCCTGCATCGGCGCACTGCATCGAAACGTCGAATCCGGCCGGCACGTGCGCGCGAACAGAGACGCCGGGATGCGCGGGTACTCGAACAGGCGCTCGTAGCCATCGGGCCACGGGCCGCCGCGGTGGCTCTCGATCTGCGCGAGGTTCCAGGCCCTCTGCCCCGGGCGGCCGACGTCGTAGACCATGCGTTCGACGACCCGCAGCCGCCGGTCGCAAATCCGGTGCAGCCGATCGAACCCGCCTGGGTCCGCCAGCGTGATGTCGTGCGCGGCCGCCTGGAAGGCAATCGACCGGACCAGCCGCCGTCGCTGCGCGCGGGCCGCCTTCAAGGTTGACGTCGGCCGCTTCGTTCCGCGCTTGCGCTGCGTCACGGGATCGATCGGCAGGTGCGCGGCGTCCGCGGAGACGCGGCGCCACATCTCCTCGGCGGCGGCCTGCACTTTCGGCAGGTCGCGGGCGATGAAATCCGCGAGCGTGCGGGTCGCGGCGGCGGTGATGTCGCCGCGGCGGGCCGGATCGGCATCCGCCGGATTCAGCTCCACCAGCCGCCGGACTCGCCGCAGCACGAAGTCGGCTGTCAGCCCGCGCACGTCGGCGTCCGGCGATTTCGAAACCAGGCGAGCGTCCTTGACGAGATCGACGAGCGCCACGCGTCAGACACTCGGACGGATCACCGGCACGTTCGCCGCGTTGGCATCGGGATCGGCGAACCAGGTCCAGGCGGAGATGTTGTCGACACCGATCGAGATCGGTTGGATGCCGACAATCTTTCCGCCTTTCAGCACCGGCTTGCGGCCCACTTTCACCGGTTCGTAGAGCGGGAACCAGCCGACCGTCGTCGAGTCGGCGCCGTCCTTCTCCACCGTGTAGTCGACGAAGTGCTGCTTCTTGACGAACCCGGCGCGCTTGGCGTCGAGCCGGATCTTCTCCTCTCGCGGGTGGGCCACCCAGGCGACGTGCCAGTCGCCATCCTGGCTGCCGGGGGCAAACGTGGACGCCGCGCGGTCGACGCGGCGCAGCAGGAAGATCTCATTGGCGCTGGTCGGCGAAGCGAGGAATAAGCTGTCGAACTTTCCCCCGAATTGCGGGCGATGGGCGCGGCGCAGCGCGTGCTTGGCGGTCGCGGCCACGGCCGCGCCGTCGAATTCAACCGTCTTCGCGCGGGCATCGACGCGGGTGACCTTGCGCTGCTGCGCAATCGGCGTTTCGGTCGCGGCCTCGATCACGTCGATCTTCATCCCGACTCGCACCGCCGATGTCGAAGCGACCTTCACCGCGGTCGGCCCCGCGCTTGCCGTGACCTTCGCCAGCGGGCGCAGCGCCTCGCGGCAGATCTTGAGCGCCTTCACGAACAGGTCGAGCATGTGCGCCTTCGCGCTGGCGATGCTCATGATCGGGCTGCCGTGACCCTGCACCAGCAGTTCGGGCGTGGTCTGAACCACCACCGCGTTCTCGAGCCGCCAGGCGCCGTGCAGCGTGGTGTGCTCGTAGGCCGGGTGGTTGTAGACGATCAGGTGATCGCCGACCTGCAGTTCCTGCGGTCGCACCGGCATGTGCTGAAAGAAATCCGGCTCGCCGCTGCCGGCGAGGAACCTGCCCTGCGTCGGCTGCAGCGCCCCCGGGCTGACGAGCGGGTGGTAGAGGCGCAGCCAGCCGGCCGGCTTGGTCGCGACGACCCCGTCGAGCCACGCGGTGTCGCCCGCCGCGCGCCGCTTGCTCTCGGCGAAGACGAGCGCCTCGAGGTGCAGCGCGTGAATCGTGTGGTCGCAGTACATCAGGTTGCGCTGCAGGAAGTCGGAAGAGCGCGAGAACAGACCCGAGATTGCGTCGACGGCCTTCGGCTTGGTGGGGTCCAGCGGCGTGAACTCGAGGGCGTAAGGGTCTGCGGTACCGGGCCGCCAGCGCGCCGTCGTTGCCGGATTGGTCTGGATCGGGCCGACGATCGTGTTGTCGTCGCCGAGGTGCCAGGCATCCATCGGCGCCGCGCAGAAATCCTTGGCGTCGGGCTGGCAGGTCGTCTGGAATACGCTGCGCGGAACGCGTGGGTACTCGAACGCGCGCGCCAACCCGTCCGGCCAGGGGCCAGCCGCGGGCGGCTTCGCCTTCCACGCGCGCGCCGCACCGCGCCCAACCTCGTAGAGCATGCGCTCGACCAGCCGCAGGCGGCGATCGCAGAGGCGGTGCAGCCGATCGAGGTTGGCCGGCTCGGCGAACCGGATGTCCCATGCGGTCGCCTGGTAAACGACGCTCAGGATCAGCCGCTCCCGCATCGACGCGGCATCTCCGCTCGGCGGCTGATCGAGAACCCGCGCCGTCGCGGTCCGATCGACCGGCAGGTGGAGCCCCTTCTTCACATCGGCCTGCACGCGCACACGAATCGCGGCGAGCGCAGTCCTGACGTCGGCCATCTCCTTGATCAGCGCGATCGCGACGCCCTTGGTCGCGATCGGGGTCAGGTCACCAGGGCGGCTGGGGTCGTTGAACGACGGGTTCGCATCGATCAACAGGCGCACTCGCCGGCGCACGAAGTTCTTGGCGAACTCGCGCTCTTCGCCAACGAGCTTGTCGCTGATGATGTCGGTGTTTTTCAGCAGGTCGCGCAGCGCCACCCGCGGGAGTGTACGCATTCGACCTTGCGCGCACAATCCGAACGCGCTGAAGCTCGACCGTCACGTTCGCCGATTCCTGCCGGCAGCGCGTTCCGAAAAACAAAACGGCCGCCGGCGAACCGGCGACCGTCGACCAACTCACGCGAGCAGCGGCGCTATCTCTTGCGGCGGTTGTAGGTGACGTGCGTGACGCCGGTGATCTTCCCGTCCTTGTCCATGCGGATGTACTCGTTGTTGATCGTGTTGTTGTCCTCGGACAACGTGTTGATCACGACCTGGTACACCACGCCGTCACGCTTGTTGTAGATGCGGATGCTCTTCGGGTTGATGAGCTCGACCGCCGTCTCGGAGCCCGGCTGGCCGGTGACGGGACGGAACTTGCCGTCGAAGAACGTCACGTAGCTCCAATCCTTCGAGTGATCGCTCGGATTGCTCACCGTGAGCTTGCTGCCGCCCTTCTCGAACGGCTCGTAGGTCATCACGTTGTTCGGGTTGGTCGAGTTGTCCCAGACTCCGAAGCGCGCCTCGGGCTGGGCCCAGCTCGGGCTCGCGGAGAACAGCGCGGTCGTGACGACGGCAGTGCAGACGAACAGATTGCGCACACGCATCGATTCCACCCTCATGCGAGCGTCGCCGCTCGAAAAACCGAGCATACCCAATACTGACCAGATGCTGCAACGCGCGGCGGCGGTCGACCGCAGCCCGGCCGAGTCGTTCACGCAGCGGCCAGAGAGCTGGGACCGGGAGGTTGGGGGGACGTGCGTAGACGCGGCGCGCAGCGCGCCGGCCGCCGGTGCGAACGGATGCATCCGGAGACTGTTCGATCGCGTTCACCGCCGAACGCGCTATTTCACGAAGAACGCCTCCACGGGAACCTACAGCAGCCTCCGTGACGCGCCTATGCGATTCCGGCACGGGATGTTTTCGGGAAAAACGACCTCGCCGTGGCCGGCCGGGGTGTAGCATCGAACGCATCGACGTGATGACTCGCAAGTCAATCACTGCGATATCGATGAGCGCGGCACTCGTTCTCTCCGCCGCGTTCGGTGCAGCCCTCGGGCCCGCGCCAGTCGATGCGGCGGATCCGGTCGAGTGCGGCTGATGCGTGGCCGTCACGTTGGTGAATGAGATAGCGGCCTGAGCGTTCCCGGTTCGCTTCCCGTTCAACGCCGATGCTCGAGCCGGCGCCCTCCGATCACGGCTCGGGATTGCGCCAAACCATCAAGGCTTGAAAGCGATGAGCGGACCGAACCGCTCATCGCCGCCTTCCGTTTCGTGTGAGGTTCCAGGCGATGCTAGGAGTGCCTCGATGATGAGAGTGGTGGCGTCACTGACGCTTGCATGCCCGATCGTCCTCGCGGCGTTCGACCAAGCCGCTCAAAAGCAGCCGCTGCCGGTCCTGACGCGACTGGGGCTGACTCCGCAGGAGGTCGCTGCCGTAGACGGAGGCCGCCCGGTTGCAAAAGTGCTGTCCTGGGGTGAACGCTCCGAGGTGTACGTGTTTGGCGCCGTGCACATCACCGGCTCGCCGGCCGCTTACCTGAAGAGGGCGCGCGACCTCAAGCGACTCGCTGCCACTGAGGGATACCTCGGGATTGGCGAGCTTCCGGCAACTCCCGTCTCCACGGCCGATCTCAGCGGGCTTGCGCTCGACCCCGACGACATCAGATCCCTCAAGGACTGTAAAGAGGGTGACTGTGACGTCCAGCTCCCCAGCGGCTCGATCCAGGCATTCCGCGAATCCGTGAACTGGGGCCAGGCGGACGCCGCCGACCAGGTCAATCGGCTCGCGCGAGAGATGGTCGCGGACTCGATCCGGGAGTACCGGAAAGGCGGGAACGCGACGCTCGGCGAATATCGCGACAAGAAGAATCCGTCGCGCGTATCGGAGCAATTCGAGAAGATGGTCGGCCGCGCGACGGCGCTACCCGACGTGATGCCCCAACTGAAGCAGTACCTCCTGCGGTACCCCGATGCGGATCTGCCCGGCGCCGACAGCTTCATGTACTGGGAGAAGGTCGACTTCGGGATGAAACCCACGATCCGCGTCAATCATGCGGTCATCTACAACGTCAAGGCGCAGGGCAGGGAGATCAGCGTCGTGGCGATCAAGCAACTCTACGCGAGCCACTATTTCCACACCGCACTGGATCTCTCCGTCTGCGTCGCGGACCCGTCGGCGCCCGGTGGTTTTTATCTCCTGACACTCAAAGGGTCGGAGCAGGACGGGCTCACGGGCGTCAAAGGGTCGATCCTGCGCCAGGTTGTCGTGGATAAGACCCGCGGGGCGCTCGAAAGCGTGCTCGCCTCCATCAAGCAAACTGTCGAGCAGTCAGCACCAGCTGCCCAACGCTGACACCCGCATCGCCCGCACGAGAAATTCTTTTCGACGTCAGTCCTGCGACGCTTGCGGCCGCGACAGCGCCTCGGCAATGGCATCGAACGGCGCCGGCGGCGCATCAGGGGCACTCCTGCCGCTCGGCCGCGGCCTCGCGCTGAACTGCACCACCACCACACGCTTCGCCGGATTGACGTACAGCGTCTGGCCGTAGATGCCGACCGCGCGGAATGCGCCGTCCTTGCTGTTGGCGTTCAGCCACCATTGGTAGCCGTAGTTGTTCGCAAACGGCGGCGCGGTCGTCGAGTCGCGCATCCATTTCTCGCTGACGATGCGGGTGCCGCCGAGCGTGCCGTAGTTCATCGCCATCAACGCAAACCGCGCATAGTCGCGCGGCCTGGCGTTGAAGCACGCGAACCCGCACGACTGCGGCAGCTTGTCGCTCTGGAAGATGAAGGCGTCGCTTTCGGCGCCCAGCTTCTTCCAGAGTTTTTGCTCGGCGTAGGCGGCGAGCCGGGTTCCGGTGACCTTCTCCAGGATCTCGGTCAGGATCTGTGTGTCAATGCTCTGGTAGTCGAATGCCGTGCCCGGCTTCCGTTCCGGCTCGCGCGCGCCGAACGCGGCCGCCATGGCCGTGAATCGTTCGTCGCCCCGCATCAGCGCGGTGAGCAGACGATGAACGTCCGACTCGGGATTGAGGTACTCCTCGTCATAGCGCACACCGGTCGCCATGTTGAGCGCGTTGCGGACGCTGACCGCGCCGTAGCTCGTGTTCGCCAGCTCCGGCAAGTACTTGGTGACCGGGTCGTCGACGCTGGCGACCTTCCCCTCGTCCATGGCAATGCCGAAGAGCACGGAGGTCACCGACTTCCCGACAGAGAAAGAGATGAAGCGATCCTCCGGCCCGGCGCCCTGGCGATAACGCTCGAGGACGATCTCGCCGTCCTTGAGGACCAGGAATGCCATCACGCTGCCCTGCTCGAGATAGTCGTCGAGCTTCCAGCTGCGTCCCTCGACGATGTAGGTCGGTTGAAGCACGGCGGCCGATTTCTTCAGCGGCACGGCACGGCCGGATCGGCGGACCCAGTCGATGCGCTGCCGCGGCACTTCGTCCATATGACGGAAGTAATAGAAGCTGTGCGGCTGATTCCAGTAGCTGTAGGGATCGATCAGCATGCGCCTGGGGTCGACCTTGTCGAAATCGAGCTTGACCGCGCTCTGACTGGAGACGTCGACAAGCGCGCCGGCGAGCAGGACGAGAACGGGAGTTGCGCAGGCGGCCAGTCGCTTCATGAGTTTCTCCTGTCGGCGAACAATTCCCGGATGTCCGCGTCTCACTTCGTCCCTGCCACGAGTTGTCCGATGAACGCTCTCGCCTCCTGAAGCACTTCGTCGGTGAGCCCGACGTGCCCGCGATCCTTGTAGCGCACGAACTTGTGCGGAATCTTCGCCGCCTCGAGCGCCTTGACCATGTCCAGCGCCTGCTGAATTGGCACCGACTGGTCGTCGTCGGAATGAATGACCAGGATTGGCTTGCTGTTCGCGGAGAGTTGCGCCAGCGGCGACGCCTGCCGGCGCGCCGCCTGAACATCGCCGGACAGCGGGGTCCAGAGATTGCCCCAGGAGAGCGTGTTCAGATCGTACGGCGCGGCGACGGCAATGCCGGCCCGGACGTCGCTGCGCGCGGCTTCCCAGCCGCCGGTGCGCGGATACGCCTTGTTGTCGCCGAGGATCGCCGTCAACGCCGCAAGGTGTCCACCCGACGAATTACCGATGACGTAGATCCGATCTTCGTCGACGCCGTACTCGGCCGCATGCGCGTGGAGCCAGCGGATCGCGCAGAGCACATCCTGGTACGGCGCCGGCGCCGGCGTGGCCTCGACCAGACGATGGTCGATGGTCATCGTGACGAAGCCGTCGCGGGCCCACCTCGAAAGGCGCTCCCACCCTTCGTTGTTATCGAGCCGCGAGTTCGCACGCCATCGGCCGCCGAAGATCATCACCACCGCCGGCTTCCGCGCCGGGGTGTCGACGTAGGCCAGGTCGGCGAGCAGGGCCGAGCCCTGAACGCGTCCATAGATCACATCGGTTTTCCTGACGACGACCGGGCCCCGCGCGGGCGGCGGCGCGGTGGCGGGTTGCGGTGTGGGCTGCGCACGCGCGAGCGCAGGAGGGAGCCCGGCGGCGATCGTGACGAGGACCATCAGCAGGAGTCGCATCGGTTCTCCTCGGCCGAGTGCAGCGAGCGTCTGCCTTCGGCGATTCAGGGTGTGGCGCCGCCGCCGGTGCGCTGGTAGGCGATCCGGCCATCGATCACGGTGATGTCGGTTTGAACCTGACCCAGGCGGTCGGCGGCGATCTTCAACGGATTCTCGGAGACGACGACGAGATCGGCGAGCTTACCGACCTCGATGCTGCCTTTGTCTTTTTCCTGGAAGCCGGCAAACGCGGCCCAGATCGTCTGCATGCGAATCGCGTCCATCACGGCGATCGCTTCTTTCGGCTGCACCGTCGCCCCGTATTTCGTCTTCCGGTTGACGGCGGTTGCAATCGAGAACCAGGGGTTGGTCGCAAAGTTCTGCGTGCCGAGCGTGTCCGACCCACCCGAGGGATGGAACCCGCGCTCGAGCAGCGTCGCCAACGCGAAGAACTTGACGTCGGGTTCCTTGAGATTCTGATCCGTCAGCCGCCAGAGAAACGCCACCTGCGGGGCCGGGATGATCTTTCCGCGGAGCATCCGCGCCAGCCGCTCGTCGGTCCTCGAGGCGTCCTGGGTCAGGAAGTGCGCGAAATGCTCAATCCGGTGCCGGGCATCGGGCCGGGGCATCGCCTGCTGCGCCGCTTCGTACGCCGTCAGCACCATGTCCTGCGCGCGATCGCCGTTGGCATGGATCCACATCTGCCATCCGGCTTTGTGGCCCTCGACGACCTGCTTGTTGAGGACGTCCTGTGTGCGGCTGACGCCGCCGACGTTGTTTGCAGTCCAGGTGGTACCGGATCCTTCCCATGCCGGGCGGTACACCGCGGCGGTCGTCCCCCAGACACCATCGAGGATGATCTTCAACGCGCCGATCCGGATCCAGTCGTCGCCCGATTCCGGCCGCACGCGATCGCGCAGCAGCGCCGTGAGCGTGTCGCTCTTGCTGCCGTTCAAGTCGGCGGCGCCGATGATGTAGTTGAGGCGGAGACGGACGGGGAGCTGCCGTTTGGCGTTCAGCTCCTGGTAGATCTTGTGCGCCACATCGGGTGACGACATGTCGTACACGCTCGTCACGCCGCGTGCGAGATAGAAGTCGTGCAGGGTCGACGGCAGCCACTGCCGGAGTTGCTCCACACTCGGGCGAGGCAGCGGCGGCTCGATCCCCGCGTCGCGCAGGATCGCGGGCTCGCCGTTCGGCGCACGCTCGATCCGCCCCATCCCGGTCGGATTGGGTGTGCCGCGGCCCAGTCCGGCCATCTCGTTGGCCATGTGGTTGATCAGCAGGTCGTGCGCGCTCCACCGCAGGACGACCGGGTGCTGCGGCAGCTCGCGATCGAGCTGCTCGCGCGTTGGCATCACCTGGTTGTAGGTACCCTGCCCGACGATCCAGGTGCCGGGTGGCAGCTGGGCGGCCCGCGCCTTCAGTCTCGCGACGATTTCGTTCGCGTCCTTGAGCGGCGGCGCCTGAATCGGCACGTAGAGCTGTTCCGAAATCGCCAGGCCCTCGACGTGCGAATGCGAGTCGATGAACCCGGGCAGGAGCGCCCGGCCGTTGAGATCGACGACGCGCGTGCGCGGACCGACAAAGCGGTTGATCTCCTGCTCGCTGCCGACCGCGGCGATCCGGTTGCCGGCGATGGCGACGGCGGAAGCGACGCGATCCTGCGGATCGACGGTGATCACGGGACCGCCGCGGAACACGATGTCAGCAACGGGAACGTCGCGCTGCTGCCCGGCGGCGCGACTGCCATCGACCGGCAGCACGAGCGCGAGACAGCCCCAGGCCAGTACGATCGCCAACCGGCGCACACCGTGCGATTCACGCTGCATCGCGTTCCTCAGTTCTGCCCGCCGCCACTATTGATCGCGGGCGCCGCGCGCGTCCATGCGTTGATTCGTCAACGCCGTCAACACTGCGAAGAACACCTCGTCTGGACAGAGTTCCGGGGGCAGTATACAAAACAGAAGACGCGATGACCGTCGGAGACCCCATTGGCGCCGCTGTTCAAGGCTTCGTAGACGCGGGAGCGCTCGCCGGCGCGGCGACGCTGGTCTGGCGCCGTGGGCGTGTCGTACAGACCTCGAGCCTCGGACGGCGGGACCTGGTCACCGGACTGCCTGTCGAGCGCGACACGATCTTCCGGATCGCGTCGATGACGAAGCCTGTGACGACGGTCGCCGCGCTCGGGCTGCTCGAGGAAGGCCGCTTCGCGCTGGACGACCCGATCCGTGATTACGCTCCAGAGCTGGCCGAGATGCGCGTCTTGCGAGATCCCGATGGACCTCTCGACGAGACCGCTCCGGCGGCTCGACCCGTCACCTTCGACGATCTCCTGACGCACCGTTCGGGGCTGACGTATGGGGACTTCCATCGTGGTCCCATCGCGGCCGCGCACAGCGAGACGCTTGGAGGCCATGTCGACAATCCCCTGACTCCGGACGAGTGGATCGAGAGACTCGGGACCTTGCCCTTGATCGATCAGCCGGGCGCCGGGTTCCACTACGGCCACTCGACGGATCTACTCGGCTTCCTCATCGCACGCATCGAGGAGGCGCCGCTCGGAGCCGTCCTCGCGCGCCGAATCTTCGCGCCGTTGGGGATGAACGACACCGGTTTTGTCGTACCTGGAGTCAAGCGAGTCCGCCGCGCGGGCCTCTGCGGATTCAACGAGGAGGGCCAGCTGATTGCGCTGGCCGCGACACCCGGCGGCCACGCACGCGCGGAGCGGCCGGACGACATGGCGTTCGAGTCAGGAGGTCAGGGGCTGTGGTCGACGCTCGATGACTATCTTGCCTTCGCGCGGCTGTTCGTCAGCGGCGGCGCCGTCGACGGTGTGCGCCTGTTGCGTCGGGAGACGCTGACGCGAATGGCCTCCAATCAGCTCACCCCGCATCAGCGGGCCGCGTCCAGGATGTTTGGCATGCCGCTGTTCGCGGCCGGTCACGGATACGGGATGGGCGTGGCCGTCGTGACGGAACCCGAACAGGCCGATCCTCTCAGGTGCGGCGGCGGTGTCGGCGCCGTGGGATGGCCGGGCGCCTGGGGCGGCTGGTGGCAAGCTGACCCCGGCGACGAGTCCGTCCTGATCTTTCTGGCCCACAACATGGTCGAGTTGCATCAGATGGCCAGCGGCATCGGCCTGGGCGTGTGGAGTGCGATTTTGAAGTTCCACGAACTGGCGTCGGCCTGACGAGAAGGGTGCATGCTCGCCAAATCATGAAACGGTGACTCGCGATGAAATCTGTGCGAGCGGCCGCCATCGACTTTCCCCAGCTCGAGCCGCACGTCCAGATATCGCGACCAGGTTCGCGCGTGCCGTCTGCGGCTCGCGTCGCCGGTTGAGAATCAGGCCCGCCCTTCTCGATCCGGCCATGCGGTCAGCCTGGGCTATGCTGGTTGTCTGTCTGCTTGATACCGGCGCGTGTGACCCAAGGAGGAATATGAAGAAGGTGATCGCGATTGCGATCGTGACCATTGCCGGCCTCGCCGGAACCATCGGAATCGATGCCCAGCCTGCCCCGCAGACGCAGAAGATCGACGCCGAGTACACCGCCAAGATCAAGGAAGCCCTGCAGGATCCGCGCATCACCACCGAACTGGTCGACCACCTGCCGGCTTCGGACACGGTACCGACGCCGCTCAAGTTTCTGGGCCGGTACGTCGGCCAGCCGGGTGAGCTGACCTACGCCAGGGACATTCACCGCTACTACGAGCAGCTTGCGAAAGTGTCGCCGCGGGCGCGCTACTGGAAGATCGGCACGAGTGAGGAAGGCCGCGACATGATCGCCCTCGCAATCGCCGACGAGGCCACGATCAAGAGCCTCGAGAAGTACCGCGATCAGCTGGCGGCGCTGAACGATCCGCGCAAGACCACCGACGCCCAGGCGCGGGCCCTGCTGAAGAGCGCCAAGCCGATCTACTACTTGACCAGCGGCATGCATTCGCCTGAAAACGGCGGCCCCGAGATGCTGATCGAGCTGGCCTACCGCCTGATCGTCGAAGAGACGCCGTTCATCCAGAACATCCGCAACAACGTGATCACGCTGATCACGCCGGTGGTTGAAGTGGACGGCCGCGAGAAGCAGGTCGACACCTACTATTTCAACAAGACGCGCGCGCCAGGCGACGCGCGGCTGCCGCTGATGTACTGGGGCAAGTACGTGCAGCACGACAACAACCGCGACGGCATGGGCCAGTTCCTCGAGCTCACCAAGGCGGTCACCCGCACCCAGTTGCAGTGGTACCCGACCATCATGCACGACCTGCACGAGGCGCAGACCTACCTCTATTCATCCACCGGCACCGGCCCCTACAACGACGCGCTCGATCCGATCGTGATCAGCGAATGGTGGCAGCTGGCGCAGAACGACGTGCTCGAAATGACCAAGCGCGGCGTGCCCGGAGTCTGGACCTACGGCTTCTACGACGGTTGGGTGCCGAACTATATGTTTTTCATCGCGCACTCGCACAACTCGATCGGGCGCTTCTACGAGGTGCAGAGCTACGGTCCCGACAACTACGAGGTGCGGCCGGCCGCCACCACCACCAGCAAGGAATGGTTCCGGCCGAACCCACCGCTGCCGTTCATCAAGTGGGGCCCGCGCAACAACACCAACATCCAGCAGTCAGCGGTGCTGTTTTCGCTCAACCATGTCGCGAAAAACCGAGAGCTCTACCTCGATAACTACTGGACGAAGAACAAGCGCGCGATTGCCGAGGGCGTCGACGGCCCAACCAACGCCTGGGTGATTCCCGCCGGTCAGCGCCGCAAGGCCGACGCCGCCGACGCCATCAACGAGCTGATGCGCCAGGGACTCGAGCTGCACCGCGCCGCCAGCGCCTTCAAGGCCGGCAACATCGACGTCGCGGCCGGCGACTACATCGTCCGCGGCGATCAGCCGTACCGCACGCTGGCCGAGATGTACTTCACGGTCCAGAACTACCCGCCGCAGAACCCCCGCCCGTACGACGACACCGGGTGGACGTTCCAGTTCATGCGGAACATCCAGCTGACGGCGGTGAACGACAAGAGCGTGTTGGCGCAGCCGATGACGAAGGTGACTGGGCCGGTGAAGGCCGCCGGCGGCATCGAGGGCTCGGGCCCGACGCTGGTCGTGGAGCACACCGCCGACAACAACCTGGTGAGCTTCCGCTTCAAGAATGCCGACGTGAAGATGGCGGCGGCCGAAGAGGACTTCGAACTGAACGGCAGGAAGTTCCGTGCCGGCGCCGTCATCGTGCCGAACGCCGACCGCGCCAGGCTCGAACCGATGCTGCGCGATCTCGGCCTGTCCGCCTGGGGCGTGGCGGCCGCGCCAGCGGTCAAGACGCACGACCTCGACATCCCGAAAATCGGCTACGTCCACAGCTGGACGCGCACGCAGGATGAAGGCTGGGTACGCGCCGCGCTCGACACGTATGGCGTCCCCTACACCTACTTTGCCGATCAGAAATTGAAGGGTGAGACGAACCTGCGATCCAAGTACGACGTGATCATCTTCCCGCACGTCGGCGGCACCGCGCAGTCGCAGGTCAACGGCATGGCCATGACGGGCCAGGCGCCGCTGCCGTACAAGAAGACCGACAAGACGCCGAACCTGGGCTTCGTCGATCAGGCCGACGACATCCGTGGCGGCATGGGCCTCGAGGGTCTGGCGAATCTGGCCAGGTTCGTCCAGGAGGGCGGCACGCTCGTCACCGAAGGATCAACGGCGACCATCTTCCCGGCGTACGCGGTGACCAGCGGCGTGACGGTGGAGACGCCGGCGCAACTCTTCGTCCGCGGCTCGATTCTCCGCAGCAAGTGGAGCGACGCCAAGAGCCCGCTGGCCTACGGCTACGAGAACGCCGACCTCCCGGTCTACTTCAACCAGTCTCCGGTGCTGAACGCGGGCGGCGGCGGCATCCCCGCCGAGTTCGCCGAGTTCTTCGGTGGCGGCGCGGCCAACGCCGGCCTCGGCCAGAACGTCACACCGAACGCGGTGCCCGTGCACATCTCTCCGTTCGCCGCCGAAGACGCGGCCGCCGCCGCCAACCAGCCGGCGCCGGTCGATCAAGCGGCGCAGTTCCGGCAGATGGCGCGCCAGTTCGGCATCAGCGTCGACGAGTCACGCCCGCGCGTCGTGATGTCGTTCCCGCAGAACCCCAACGACATGCTGCTGTCGGGCACGCTCGCCAACGGCCAGTTCCTGTCGAACCGGGCGGCGTTGGTGGATGTGACGCTCGGCAAAGGCCACGTCGTGATGTTTGCGATTCGCCCCTTCTGGCGCTGGCAGACGCAGGGCACCTACTCGCTTGGTTTCAACGCGATCATGAATTGGAACGATCTGGACGCGGGAAAGGCCGAACCGCGGTCCGGGACTACCAGTCCGCAGTAAGCACGAGCGCGATCGGCTCCTCGCGCACCTGGTGTGGGGGGTCGGATGGGTGTCCGACCCCTGGAGAGAGGGCCGGCGATGGCCGCCGGCCCCCTTCCGACGTTCATCCGCGAGCCATTGTCGTCGGCGCCTTCCTGGGAAAGATCTCCTTGAATGCCGTGAGGAAGCGGTCCATCTCTTCGGGGACGCCTACCGACACGCGCAGGTGCTGCACCATCGGCGGGAACGGACGGCCGACGAGGATGCCCTTGGTGCGGAACTCTTCGATCACCGGCTGCACGTTGCGGCCCTCGAGACTCACCATGAAGAAGTTGGTCTGCGACGGAATGACCGGATATCCGTGCGCCTCGAGCTCGCGCGTCGTCTTGTTGCGGAGCGCGACGACCTTCGCCTTCACGTCGGCCTGCCCCTGCGCGTCCTGGATCGACGCGACGCCGCCCCACTTCACGAGCGCGTTGATGCTGCCCATCGAATAGGGGCGCATCCGCTGGACAATCTCAGGCGTCGCCACAGCGTAGCCGAGACGCATCGCGGCGAGGGCCGCGATCTTCGAGAAGGTCCGCGCGATGACGACCGGCCGCCCTTCGAGCACGTAGGGCACCGAGGTGCCGTACGCCGGATCGTCGACGAAATGATGGTACGCCTCGTCGATGAGGACCGGCATGGTCTTCGGGATGCCGTCGAGCAGCTGCTTCACTTCCTTGGCCGTCACCACGACGCCGGTGGGATTGTTCGGGTTGCAGAGGTACACGAAGCCAAGCTCACTGGCGTGCTTGTTGGCGGCTTCGATCATCATGCCGATGTCCTGGCGGTAGTCCTTGGTGAGCGGCAGCTTGATCGCCTCGGCCTTGATGTTCGACGCGTGCTGGTACACCGACGCATACGACGGATCGACCCCGAGCACTTTCTTGCCGCCTTGCAGGAACGTCGTCCCGACGACCTGCAGCACCTCGCTCGACCCGGCGGTGAGCAGGATGTTCTCGGGCTTGACGCGATGATGATCAGCGATGGCCTGCACGATGTTGCCGTCCGGGTAGCCGTACCGGTTCGCGTACTTCCACGCGTTGGTCATCGCCTTCATGACCGCCTCGGGCGGTCCCCAGTTGTTCTCGTTGCTCGCGAGCTTCGCGAAGGCGTCGTACTCCGCGTCGCTGCCCTTGAACTGTGCCGTGCCGCCCTGCGCGAACAACCCCGCCGTCGGCCGAAGCCCCAGGGCGCCTAGGGCCGCGGCGACTCCGGTAAAGAATCCACGGCGAGAAAGGTGATGCCTGACGTCCATTAATTCATCCTCCAGTTCGTGAAATTGCCCGCAGGGCGACCCGATCCGCTTATTTCTGCCGTCCATTTGTCGGTGTGTGGCCGTGTCATTCGCTCGCCGGGCACACGCGAGCAGCACGGAGTTGCAAAATAATATCACAACGCGTTGAAACGAAAGCACTTGCCAGGAACCGCCCGCCGCGCCTTCCCGGCCGCCGGCGCTCAGTGCGGGCAGACGATGCCGCTCGTTCCCCGAACGAGGACGGTCGCGTCGCACGTGTAGGTCCCGAACGTCAGCGTCTGGAGATCGACGCGTGCGCCGAAGGTGAGTTGAATGTCTCTGGTCGTGTTGCCCGTGATCGTTGAATTCACCAGAGTGACGCCGACGCCGTTATCCGCAATGAATCCCGTCCTGCCGTTCTGTGTGCTGATGATCCTGGCCTGATTCACCAGCGTCACCGTCGAACCGCTCAGAATCCTGACGCCGTTTCCGGTGTTGTCGTGCGCGTTGATGGTGCTGAACCCGGGGGCACCCGAAAACTGCGGCGTGTTGAACACGGTCATCGCGGAGTCTTGCTGCACGACGAGTCCGTCTCCGTTGTTGAAGCTGTTCAGCGTCGAAGCCGCGTCGAGGTCGAGGCCGCCTTTCGAATTCACCGACACACCGTTGACAGGATTGCCGGACGCGTTGATCGTGCCGCCGAACGACACCATCTGAGCACCCGAGACCACGGTGAGGCCGGTGCTCAGATTGTTGTGCACATCGAGCACCGTCTCGCGATCGTTGATGAACGCGTTGCCGTTGGTTGCGACTTGAATGCCCAGCGCGTTGCCCGTGACCGAGACCGTGGCCCGCGAAAACGTGATCGAGCTGCCGTTGACGTTGATGCCGAAGACGCGGTTGCCGTCCACCGTGAGCGGCCCCGACACCTCCGCCGCCGCGCTGGTCTCGAGGTCGATGCCATGGACGCCGTTGTGCGAAGCGGTGACCTCGGAGATGAGCGCGCTCGAAGACGTCCGCAGTGAAATCCCGAACACGAAGTTGTCGTGCGCGTTCACGCCATTGATCGTGAGATGGGCGCCGTTGACACCGAGAATTCCGTTCACGCCGTTGCGGACTTCGAAGTCGGCCAGCGACACGCGGCTGGCACCGTCGACCGTGATCGCATCGTCCTGACCGCCGCCATCGATGATCGCTGTACCCACGCCTTTCAAGTTGACCCCGTCCGTGCGAATCACAATCGGACCCGCGCAGACGCCAGTGAACCGGATCGTGCGGTCCTTGTCCCGATCGTGGTCGCGACCGCGGCCGCGGTCGTCGTTGACGACGTCGGCGAGCGACCTTCTGCTGCAATCGAGCGGGCCGTCGTCCGCATGGGCGGCGGCTGGTCCGGCGAGGAGAGAGAACGAGAGAAGAATGACGGTCCGCAATCGCATTGGTGACCTCGATGACAGGAAACGTTACAGGGCTGTCTCGCGGCCGCACGCCCGCTCTCGGTCCCTGCTCAGCCCTTCCCCCTCGACAGCGCGTCAACGGACTGCTGCATTCGTGCGGCGATTATAAACGGAAGGTTGTTCGGGTCTGCGCGGGTTCGGAGCGTCGCTGCCGACAACCCGTCGCCTCAGCGAGAAGCCGTCGACGCAGATTCAGCTCGCGATTGATTGCCGAGCCACGTCTGCCCATCGCGATGAACTCTGGTACACGCCCAGGAATCCCCGGAAGGCGGCGCCAAGTGTCCACCACAGCACCTGTCGAACAGGAAACGTCTCCAAGGCCCAGCGGAGCGTCTCGCCGACTATGACCCCAGGCAATTAGACGTTGTCTCTTTACACCGGCGTGGCGGCTTTGCCTTCCCGCAGCCCCACGGGCCTCTGCCCGCCGCCGATCCACACGATCGCCCACGCACCCGTCGCCGCCAGCGCGACCAGAGGCACGAGTGCGAACGAGAAGCTTCCGGTCGCGTCTTTGATGAAGCCCATCACGTAGGTCGTGCCGAAGCCTGCAAGATTGCTGATCGCATTGATCTGCGCCAGGCCGGCGGCCGCCGTTCCTGCCGACAGCCACTCCGTCGACACTGCCCACACCGGCCCTTTGCCGGCGTAAATGCCGATCACCGCCAGGCAGAGGATCACGATGATGGAGAAGAGCGAGGTGAACAGCAGCGCCGACGCCAGGCTGACGGCCGTCAGCATCAGAGGGACCGACGCGTGCCAAATCCGCTCGCCCGTTCGGTCCGATCGGCTTCCCCACCAGATCATGATGACGGACGCGAGCGCGAACGGAATCGCGTTGAGCAAGCCGGTCTGCATGTTCGTCAGGCCGTAGGACTTGATGATCTGAGGCTGCCAGAGCTGAAGCCCGCTGCTCACCGCGGTGCT
>Ga0207701_10001353_pt1 | contig 25814 bp, 19 predicted proteins | sample KBSSwiSSwithPhiX_FD_184294 | JGI IMG/M metagenome (GOLD analysis project Ga0207701, IMG submission 184294) | Switchgrass rhizosphere bulk soil microbial communities from Kellogg Biological Station, Michigan, USA, with PhiX - S5 (SPAdes) (version 2) | ecosystem: Environmental > Terrestrial >... | reverse complement strand
AGACGAGCTTGCTGGCGGCGCTCGCGCTGGCAACGACGCTGGGCGCTTGCGCGCCGGGTGCCCAGGAGAACCTGGATCCGGCGGCCTCGACCGAGGACGCGCTGGCGACGCAGAACGGCCTGACGATGGTCAACGGGCTCAGCATGACCAACGGCCTGTCGGGCAACGGTCTGTCGGGCAACGGTCTGTCGGGCAACGGTCTGTCGGGCAACGGTCTGCTGATGAACCCGCTCAAGACCGGCATCCTGCCGGCCGGCACCATGATGAACACCCCCGAGGGCCGCGCCACGGTGAGCTACATCGTGCGCTGCGCGCTGGCCTCGGGGAAGACCATCACCGCCAAGGACAGCAACAATGTTTCCTATAACTACACGGGCGCGATCGGCGTGGCCCCCGAGTGGGAGCTCGGCACATGCAACACCACCTGCCAGGAGCGCATGAGCGCCTGCTTGCTGGCGCACGTCAACACCTCGGGCGTGCACATCCCGATCTGGCTCGACGGCGAGGGCGCGATCGGCTGGGGCCAGAACACCAGCTACCCCTACCAGGAGGGTTCGTTCTTCGGGAACATCTTCGTGAACCCGCCCAAGGGCTACTTCTGCAACGGCGACGACTTCTCCGCGGGCACCGTCCCCGGCCGCCTCGGCGCCGGCCAGTCCTACGCGCCCTACTACGATCCGTTCGGCACGCCGGGCCCCTGCTCCGCCAGCTGCACCAAGTCCTCGGCGACCACCAACGGCAAGGCCGACGGCTACTCGACCTGCTACGGGTACACCCACGTGGTGACCGTGTGGCGCAACTTCGACGTCAACACCCAGTACCGCATCTGCAACCGGCAGATCGGCAAGTGCCTCGAGGTTCCCGGGAGCAGCAGCACCGCGGGCACCGGGATTCAATTCCGCACCTACTCGGGCGCGTCGAACCAGAAGTGGACCATCACCCAGACGGCCGCCGGCAAGTACAAGGTCGTCAACGTCGCGACCGGCAAGGCGCTGGACACGGCCGCCTCCAGCATCGCCGACGGCGCGGCGATGGTGCAGCAGAGCTACGGCGGCACCGCGACCCAGCAGTGGGCGATCAAGTCGATCGGCACCCAGGGCGACGGCGGCAACTACCTCTTCGCCCCCTCGACCAAGACCAACGGGACCAGCTTCCCCCCGACCAGCACCCTGGACGGCGCCCCCATCTCCGTCACCACCTACACCTCGGCGGACATTCAGAAGTGGCAGATCACCCCGCTCTAATCAGCGGACGCTAGATCCACTTCGGCTCTCAAAAACGGGCCCGGTCGGTACCCCCGACCGGGCCCGTTCTCTTTTGGCGGTCACGGCCTGGATGGACAACGGCCTGTTGCCCGCGACACAACGGGCCGTCTGCGGGTGGGTCTATATAAGCTTAATGAAATCCATGGTCTGACACATGTATGCATGTAAATAACGTAGGCATAATTACTGCTTTGTAAACGGTCCATGGATTCGCAGCTGAATAGCAAGAGGATGACGGGCCTGGCCGCGGCGCTGGCCTTCGCGGCGGCTTTTACGGGTTGCCAGGCTCCGGGTAGCGACGACGCGGGCGCCGGTGGTGGTGCGGTGGAGAGCGAGCTCGCCGCGACCAACGGTCTAACGATGGTCAACGGGCTCACCATGACCAACGGTCTGTCGGGCAACGGTCTGTCGGGTAACGGTCTGTCGGGCAACGGCCTGTCGGGCAACGGCCTGCTGATGAACCCGCTCAAGACCGGCATCCTCCCGACCGGCACCATGATGAACAGCACCGCCGGCCGTAACACGATCAGCTACTTGGTGCGGTGCGCGCTGGCGTCGGGAAAGACCATCACCGCCAAGGACCAGAACAACGTCTCCTACTCCTTCTCCGGCTCGATCGGCGCCGCCCCCGAGTGGGAGACCGGCACCTGCAACACCACTTGCCAGGAGCGCATGACCGGCTGCCTGCTCGCCCACGTCAACACCTCGGGCGTGCACATCCCGATCTGGCTCGACAGCGAGGGCGCGATCGGCTGGGGCCAGAACGTCAACTACCCCTTCCAGGAGGGCTCGTTCTTCGGAAACATCTTCGTGAGCCCGCCCAAGGGCTACTACTGCAACGGCAGGGACTTCAGCTGGTCGACGGTTCCCGGCCGCCTGGGCGTGGGTCAGTCCAACGCCCCCTACATCAATCCCTGGGGCAGCGGCGGCCCGTGCCAGTGGAACTGCACCAACTCGTCGGGCAGCACCAACGGCACCTCCGACGGCTTCACCTCCTGCTGGGGCTACAGTCACGTGGTGACCGTGTGGCGCAACTTCGACGCCAACACCCAGTACAAGATCGTCAACAAGCAGAACGGCAAGGTGCTCGAGGTGGCCGGTAGCAGCACTTCGGGGGGCGCCGCCATCCAGCAGCGTGGCTACTCGGGTTCGTCCAACCAGAAGTGGACCATCATTCAGGTCGCGGCCGGCAAGTACAAGGTGGTCAACGTCAACAGCGGCAAGGCGCTCGACCTGGCCAACGCCAGCGGCGCCGAGTTCACCCCGTTGGTTCAGCAGACCTACTCGGGCGCGGCGACCCAGCAGTGGTCGATGCTGTCGCTCGCCGACCAGGCCGGCAACTACGCGGTCAGCCCGGCCAGCAAGTCCTGGTGGAGCATCTCGCCGGTGCTGGGCGGCACCAGCGACGGTCTGGCCATCCAGGCCTCGGGCTTCAGCACCACCGATTCGCAGAAGTGGCAGATCGTCCCGCTGTAGTCGCTGCTGCCACAAGAAGAACGGCTCATTCAGGGCCCGGTCGGAATCCCCGACCGGGCCCTTTCTCTTTTCGGCCATCCGCGCTGGAAATGGCCGCCGTTGGCAACGGTCTGTAGACGCGTCAGCAACATGGCGCCGCCATCAGGTGAAGTAAGATACAAATATAATCAACCAGTTATCCGTTCTTACGAAATAAATATTGTGGGCATACTTACTGCTTTATTTGTTAGTCATGGAATCGCTACTGACCACCAAGAGGACGACTGGCCTAGCCGCAGCCCTGGCCTTTGCGACCGTTTTTGCCGGCTGCCAGGCTCCCGCAGTCGACGACGCTGGTGCGTCCGCCGAGAGCGAGATCGTCGCCAGCAACGGCCTGACGATGGTCAACGGCCTCTCGATGACCAACGGTCTGTCGGGCAACGGTCTGTCGGGCAACGGCCTGTCGGGCAACGGCCTGTCGGGCAACGGCCTGGTGATGAACCCGCTGCCGACGGCGCTCACCTCGTCGACGTTCCTGATGAACTCGGCCGCGGGGCGCAGCACGCTCTCGTACATGATCAGGTGCGCGCTGCCCGCGGGCCACAGCGTCACCAGGACCGACTTGACCGGCGCCAGCTTCACGTTCGCCGGCGGCATCGGCGTTGCCCCCGAGTGGGAGACCGGGAGCTGCGGCGGTGACTGCCAGCGCTGGATCTCGGCCTGCATGCTGGCCCACGTCAACACCGCCGGCGTGCACATTCCGATCTGGATCGTCGGTCAGAACGCCGGTCTCGGCTGGGGCCAGTCGGCCAGCTACCCGAATCAGGAAGGCACCTTCTTCGGGAACATCTTCACGGTCAGCAACGTGAACAAGGTCGACGCGTACTACTGCCAGGGTCCGGGCTTCGACAAGAGCGTGGTCGACGGCCGCATCGGCTCGGCGCAGGTCGGAGCGCCCTACCGGGACCTGTTCGCGGACGGCTACTGCGCGAGCGGCTACAACTGCCTGGAGTCTGACGCCAGGACCAACACCGTGGCGGACGGCTACAAGGCCTGCACGATGGGCGACGGCTCGATCACGGCGTGGAACCAGATGGTCACCGTGTGGCGCGAGAACAAGGCGTACAACGCCTCGGGCACCGTGATCGCGGGTCAGACCGCGGACGGCGCGGCGATCGGTTACGACTTCGAGACCAACACCGGCAGCTTCACCTCGACGGCCACGCTGTCTTCATCGAGCGACCGCGCGGAGACCGGCAGCAAGTCGCTCAAGGTGGTGTACAGCGGTGGCTCGGGCACCGTGCGCATCGCCAGCCCGGCCACGCTGTCGCTGGCCGCCGGCAAGCGCGCTCGGTTCTACCTGCATCTCGCCTCGTCCACCAACGTGACTCAGGTCGCCGCCTGGGTGCACAAGACCAACGGCACCGAGACCAAGAACACCAACTCGTCGTCGGACGATCACCTGCGCGGTTCGTGGAACCACTTCTCGATCACGGTGCCCTCGAGCGCGACCGGCAACCAGATCGGCCTCGACCTGACCACCACCGGCGCTTTCACCGCCTACATCGATTCGGTGAGCTGGTAGTCCTCCTTCGCCAAGAAACGCCCCTCCCAGCGGGCCCGGTCGGATTCCCCCCGACCGGGCCCGTTCTCTTTATCCCCGTGGTGGTGGTGCCCGGCAGCCCCATTCGGGGGGACCCGATACCCCGGCGCACAACGCAGTGTTGCCGGCGCAGCAACGAGGGCATGCGCTGTCGCATGGTGTAACCCCAATAGAATCAATCAGGTGCACCGTATAACAATATTAAAAACGTAGGCATACTTACTGCTTTAATATTAAGAAAATGGGAACGCTGAAGAAGACGACTTACTTGGCGGCACTGGCCCTGGCCACCGCCCTGAGCGCCTGCACCCCTCCTTCGTACAGCCAGACCGATAGCGCGGCCGAGAGCGAGATCGTCGCCACCAACGGCCTGACGATGGTCAATGGCCTCTCGATGACCAACGGTCTGTCGGGCAACGGGCTGTCGGGCAACGGTCTGTCGGGCAACGGTCTGTCGGGCAACGGCCTGGTGATGAACCCGCTGACGACCGCGCTCACCTCGTCGACGTTCCTGATGAACTCGGCCGCCGGGCGCACCACGGTCTCGTACATGATCAAGTGCGCGCTTCCCGCGGGCCACAGCGTCACCAAGACCGACTCGACCGGCGCCAGCTACACCTTCGCCGGCGGCATCGGCGTCGCCCCCGAGTGGGAGACCAGCAGCTGCGGCGGTGACTGCCAGCGCTGGATCTCGGCCTGCATGCTGGCCCACGTCAACACCGCCGGCATCCACGTGCCGATCTGGATCGTGGGACAGGCCAGCGGCCTCGGCTGGGGTCAGTCGACCAGCTATCCGAACCAGGAAGGCACCTTCTTCGGCAACATCTTCACGCTCAGCAACGTGGGCAAAGTCGACGCGTACTACTGCCAGGGCCCCGGGTTCGACAAGAGCGTGGTCGACGGCCGCATCGGGGCGACCCAGGTTGGCGCGCCGTACCGGGACATGTTCGCTGACGGCTACTGCGCCACCGGCTACAACTGCGTCGACTCCGACGCCAAGACCGGCAACGTGCCGGACGGGTACAAGGCCTGCACCATGGGCGACGGCGCCATGACCGCCTGGAACCAGCTGGTCACCGTGTGGCGCGAGAACAAGGCCTACAACTCCTCGGGCACCGTGATCGCGGGCCAGACCGCCGACGGCGCCACGGTCGGCAACGACTTCGAGACCAGCACCAACAGCTGGACCTCGACGGCCACGCTGTCATCGTCGAGCGACCGCGCCCAGACTGGCAGCAAGTCGCTGAAGATCGTGTACACCGGCGGCGCGGGCACCGTGCGCGTGGCCGGACCGGCCACGCTGTCGCTGGCCGCCGGCAAGCGCGCCCGCCTGTACCTCTACCTCGACGCGGCCAGCGCGGTGAGCTCGATCGGCACCTGGGTGAAGAAGACCAACGGCACCGAGACCAAGAACACCGAGTCGGTGACCGACCACCTCAAGGGCTCGTGGAACCAGTTCGGGATCAGCGTCCCCTCGAGCTCGACAGGTAGCCAGGTCGGCGTCGACCTGACCACCACCGGCGCCTTCACCGCCTATATCGACGCGGTGACCTGGTAGTTCCCACCTGCCAGAGCACCCCCTCCACCGGGCTCGGTCGGTTCACTCCGACCGGGCCTTTCTCTTTTTTTGCCGACGCTGGTGTCCGGCGGCCCCATTCCGGGGCGACTCGATACCCCAGGGACAACGAACTGTTGCCGCCGCCGCAACGCAAGATCAGATGTCGCAAGGTGTAACCGTAATAAAAACAATGGAATGCACCGTATAACATAAATAAAATAGTAGGCATAATTACTGCTTTATATAAGACTGAAAGCGGAAGGTATCCGCCCTCGAAAAGGCAAACCCCGGGCGACCGGGGGACGCAAAGCCCACGGGACTCTCGCAGTCGGCCGGGCTGCCGAAAGACGGAGCAACATGGAAGGCAACACGAACCGAACAACCTGGCTGGCGAGCGCGCTGGCTTTCGCGGCGGTCTTCGCCGGCTGTCAGGCCCCCTCCGAGAACGAGACCGATACCTCGACGGAGAGCGCGATCGTGGCCTCCAACGGCCTGACCATGGTGAACGGTCTGTCGATGACCAACGGGCTGTCGGGCAACGGGCTGTCGGGCAACGGGCTGTCGGGCAACGGCCTGTCGGGCAACGGCCTGCTGCTGAACCCGCTGGCGACGACCGGGATCACCTCGTCGACCTACCTGATGAACTCGGCCGATGGTCGCAGCACGCTGTCGTACCTGGTTCGTTGCGCGCTGCCCGCGGGCCGCACCATCACCAAGACCGACTCGACTGGCGCCAGCTACAGCTTCGCCGGCGCGATCGGCCTGGCCCCCACCTGGGAGACCGGGACCTGCGACTACACCTGCCAGCAGTGGATCTCGGCCTGCATGCTGGCCCACGTCAACACCGCCGGCATCCACGTGCCGATCTGGATCGTGGGCCAGAACGCCGCCCTCGGCTGGGGCCAGTCGGCGAGCTACCCCAACCAGGAAGGCACGTTCTTCGGCAACATCTTCCAGCTCAACACCTCCGGCCACACCGACGCGTACTACTGCGAAGGCCCCGGCTTCGACAAGACCGTGGTCGACGGCCGCCTCGGCTCCGCCCAGGTCGGCGCGCCCTACCGGGACATGTTCGCCAGCGGCTACTGCCACATCAACGGCTGCACGCCGTCCGACGCCAAGACCAACACGGTCGCCGATGGCTACAAGGCCTGCGCGATGGGCGACGGCGCCATGAGCGCCTGGAACACCATGATCACCGTGTGGCGCGACAACAAGAACTACAGCGCCTCGGGCACCGTGGTCAGCGGCCAGACCGCCGACGGCCGCACCGTGAAGTTCGACTTCGAGGGTGACACCAGCGGCTGGACCTCGGGCAACACCCAGCTGGTCATCTCGTCGTCGGCAGACTTCCCGGGCCAGACCGGTAGCAAGGAGCTCAAGGTGACCTACGCCAGCGGCTCGTCGACCCTGCGCATGCAGAGCGCGACCACCCTGTCGATCGCGGCGAACACCAAGGTGACCTTCTATCTGTACCTGGCGGCGGACAGCAAGCTGACCACCATCACCCCCTGGGTGAAGAAGAACGGCGGCGCCGAGTCCAAGCAGGCGGTGGCCGTGACCAGCCTGCTCAAGGGCTCGTGGAACGCGGTGACCATCACCGTGCCGTCGACCGTCACCGCCAACCAGGTCGGCGTCGACTTCGGCACCGGCGGCGCCTTCACCGCCTACGTCGACAGCGTCACCTGGTAACCGATAACCCGCTACCCGCCCCTCCAAAGGGCCCGATCGGAGTCTTCCGGTCGGGCCCTTTCCCTTTTACCTACATGGAGTTACGAGACCGGGGTGGGAGCAACATCGCTGTTGCGGAGGCTTCAACAGCGGCCCCGTGAACCACCTCCGTACCTGTCGAGAATCCGGGGTGGCTGACCTGAACTATGCGTCAATTTTAGTAGGCATACTTACTGCTTTATGTAGCAGGTGATGGAATTCCGACTCACCGAGATTACCCGAAAGACCACCTGGCTCGCTGCATCGCTGGCCCTGGCTTCGGCCCTGGCCGGGTGCCAGGCGCCCGCCTCCGAGGACGCCGGCGCCTCCAGCGAGAGCCAGCTGGTGGCGGCCAACGGCCTGACCATGGTGAACGGCCTGACCATGACCAACGGTCTCACCATGACCAACGGTCTGTCGGGCAACGGTCTGTCGGGCAACGGTCTGTCGGGCAACGGGCTCATGTCGCAGGCGCTGGTGGTCAACCCGCTCCCCACGGCGGTGACCTCGTCCACCTACCTCATGAACTCGGCGCAGGGCCGCGACACGCTGGCTTACCTGATTCGCTGCGCGCTGCCCGCCGGGCACAGCATCACCCGCACCGACCAGAACGGCGCGAGCTACACCTTCGCCGGCAGCATCGGCCTGACCCCCGAGTGGGAAAACGGCACTTGTGGCGGCGACTGCCAGCGCTGGCTGTCGGCCTGCTTGCTGGCCCACGTCAACACCGCGGGCGTTCACGTGCCGATCTGGATCGTGGGTCAGAACAACTACCTCGGCTGGGGCCAGTCGCCTGCGTACCCCAATCAGGAGGGAACCTTCTTCGGCAACATCTTCACCACCAACGAGGCCGGCCACACCGACGCGTACTACTGCGAGGGTCCGGGCTTCGACAAGAGCGTGGTCGATGGCCGCATCGGGTCGAACCAGGTGGGCGCGCCCTACCGCGACATGTTCGCCAGCGGCTACTGCCACATCAACGGCTGCCTGGCCTCGGAGAGCATGACCAAGAACGTCGCCGATGGTTACAAGGTCTGCGTGATGGGCGACGGCGCGATGACCACCTGGAACCAGCTGCTCACGGTGTGGCGCCAGAACGTCGCGCTCAACTCGTCGGGCCAGGTCATCGCCGGCACCACCGCCGACGGCCGCACGGTGAAGTTCGACTTCGAGGGCGACGCCAACGGCTGGAGCTCGGGCAACACCCAGATGACCCTGTCCTCGGCGATCGACGTCGGCGGCCAGACCGGCTCGCACGCGCTCAAGGTCACTTACAACAGCGGCTCGTCGACGTTGCGGCTACAGAGCGCGACGACGCTGTCGATCGCGGCCGGCAGCAAGGTGACCTTCTATTTGTACCTGGCGTCGGACAGCAAGCTCACCAGCATCACTCCCTGGGTGCGCAAGAATGGCAGCTCGGAGAGCAAGAAGGCGATATCGGTCGCCAACCTGCTCAAGGGTTCGTGGAACGCGGTCAACATCTCCGTGCCCTCCGGCGTGACCGCCAATCAGGTCGGCGTCGATTTCAGCACCGGCGGAGCCTTCTCCGCCTTCGTCGATAGCGTCAGCTTCTAGCTCAGCCTATCCACAACACGCCCATGATGAGGGGTCCGGTCGGGGTAACTCGACCGGGCCCTTCTCCTTTCAGGCGTCCACGCCGTCCCAGTTGTTCCGAAAGCAACGGAAGGGTTGCTTGCGCCGCAACAGCCCTGGCGCACGGCGCAAGGGAACAACCAAGGATCATCAGATACTTATGTCGTCTTTGTCGTCAGGATTAGTAGGCATGATTACTGCTTTTGAAACAACGCATGTTGGGGGCCCAAGGGGTATCAAGGGTCGCCGTCGGCATCGCAGCCCTGGCGCTCAGTAGCGGAATCGCCTGCCTGCCCGAATCCGAACCGGGCGCGGGCGTCGCCTCTGACGACCTGCTGGCCATCAATGGCCTGACCATGGTCAACGGGCTGACCATGACCAACGGTCTCGGCACCGGCAACGGGCTGACCATGACCAACGGGCTGTCGACCAGCACCGGTCTCGCTTCGGGCACCGGACTGATGAGCACCGGCGCCGGCCGCAACACGGTCGCTTACCTGGTTCGCTGCGCGCTGCCGTCGGGGCACAGCATCAGCAAGACCGATCCGAGCGGCCGGTCGTACACCTTCTCGGGCATGTTCGGGCTGGCCCCCGGCTGGGAGAGCGGCGCCTGCGGGACGTCCTGCCAGGAGGCAGTGTCCGCCTGCATGCTGGCGCACATCAACGTCGCCGGCGTGCACGTGGCCATCTGGATGGACTCGCCGATCTCGGCCATCGGCTTCGGCAAGAGCTCGATCTATCCCAACGAGGAGGGCACCTTCTTCGGCAATATCTTCGTCACCGGGTCGAACGGCAAGGTGCCGGCCTACTACTGCGAGGGCGGCGGTTTCGCCAAGGGGGTCGTCCCCGGCCGCCTGGGCGCGACCAGCAGCGCGGCTGGCCTCTTCACCAACCCGTTTGGGTCCGGGGCGCTGTGCTCGTCGAAGTGCGTAGCGGCTCCGTCGTCGCACAGGGGTGAGGGATACGCTTCCTGCTCAGGCTACAGCTCGCCCATCACGGTGTGGCGCGCGGCCAGCTACCGCCCGGTGTTCGACGCCAGCTACCTATATCGGTTCGTCAATTCCAGGAGCAAGCTGGCCATGGACGTCGCCGGCTCCAGCACCAGCGCCGGCGCGCCGGTGCTGCAGTACGTGCCCTTCACCGACCGCCTGAACCAGCAGTTCAAGGTCGTGCTGACGGCGGCCAGCACCTGGAAGATCCTGGCCGCCCACAGCGGCAAGGCGGTGGTTGGCACCGGCAGCAGCGACGGCAGCGACGTCAAGCAGGACACCTTCTCGGGCTCCGACACCGATCTGTGGGGCATCGACGACCACAATGGCCACTTCAAGCTGATCAACAAATCGTCGCAGAAGGCGCTGGAGTCGCCCAGCACCTCCAACGCCGACGTCCTGGAAACCACCAGCTACAAAGGCGACTCCAAACAGGACTGGGACATCTACGCGGTCGTGCCGTAGGTAGGCCGCGCTCCACGTCAACGCAACTGCGTGCGCGACTAGCCGAGCCCCGTACGGGCCAGGACGCTGCCCCGAGCGCTCTGCGCGCTCTCTGCCTTGTCGACGGTGCGCGAGCGACGCCGGATGTCGATGACCACCAGGTGCAGCCACAGCAGGCAGCTGGTCATCAGCGCCGTCATCACCCAGAAGCAGCTCTCGGGTCGGCCGGTCGCCGCCTCGAGATAGCCGAAGCCGATGGGCAGGAAGAAGCCGCCCAGCGCGCCCAGCGTGCCGACCAGCCCGCCCGCGGCGCCCACGTCGCTGGGGAAGTACTCGGGGATGTACTTGTAGACCGACGCCTTGCCCAGGCCCATGCCGATGCCCAGCACCTCGATGAGCGCGAAGAACAGCGTCGGGCCGACGTGAAAGCCCAGCGCGCCGTCGGGCGCCGCCAGCACCATGGACGCCAGCAGCATCGCGACGAAGACCGCGTAGGTGACCGGACGCGCGCCGTAGCGGTCCGAGAGCCAGCCGCCCACCGGGCGCAGCAAGCTGGCCGGGAAGATGAAGAACGCGGTCAGCAACGCGCCCTGGGCCAGCGTCAGGTGATAGACGTTCTTGTAGTAGCTGGGTAGCCACAGGCTGAAGGCCACGTAGGCGCCGAAGACCGCGACGTAGTACAGGCCGAAGCGCCACATGCGCACCTGGCGCAGCGGCGCCAGCATCGCCGCCAGCGGCCGGCCGGTGCCGGGCTTGCGATCGTGCGCCGGGGCCCACCACCACAGGGCCGCCGCCATCAGCAAGAGCATCCCGGTGTACAGCACTGGCACGATGCGCCAGCCGCCGGCCACCAGGCCGCCGAGCAGACCGGCGGCCGGAACCAGGGTGATCAAGGCCGGGCCGATCAGCTTGGTCACCGACGCGCCCACGTTGCCGGCGCCGAAGGTGCCGAGCGCGAACCCCTGGCGCTGCCGGCTGGCCCAGGCGGCGTTCCAGGCGATGCCGACCGAGAACGAGTTGCCCGCGATGCCGAAGAAGAAGGCGCAGGCCAGCAGACCGGAGAAGGTGGTCGCGCGCGAGACCAGGAAGCAGGGCAGGGCGGTCGCCAGCAGCAACAATATGAACAGCCGCCGCCCGCCCACCCGATCGGTCCAGATCCCGAACGGCAGGCGCCAGATCGAGCCGCTCAGCACCGCGATGGCGGTCAGCCAGGAGAACTGGATCTTGTTCAGGTGCAGCTCTTCCTTGATCGGGACCCCCAGCACCCCGAACATCAGCCACACCGCGAACAGCAGGGTGAACGCCACCGTCGACAGCACCAGCACCCGGGTCGCGCCCGCCTCGCTCGACGGCTGGGATGATTCAGCGCCTTTCATGTCACCAGGATGCCCGTGCAATTGTTTCCGGTCGTTCAATTGATGGTTAACTCTCGGCCCACGCAGCAGCGGGCTCGGATTTGCGCGCGGACGCCCCGGGGGTCGTGGCAATATCGCGCGCGTGACGAGCTCGTCGGTGGGTCAATCTTGTGGAAACTGCTATGGCGAAGGTCAGGTGCCTACTGACGCTGGTCCGGTCGCCTGTCCCGATTGCGGCGGCGCGGGCGTGCTGCCGACCAACAACGTCCTGGTCGAATGGCGGGCTGGCGCCGTCGAACGCGCGCACGGCGGCGGCCAGGACCAGATCGCCCAGGACGTCCGCTGGCTGGTGTTCGAGCTGCGGCGCTCGCGCCTGGCGTTGACCAAGGTGCTGGCCCTGGCTGACGACCTGGGCGACACCCAGTCGGCCCAGCAGCTGCGCTTCATCGCCAACGAGGCGCTGGGACTTTACCCGGTCACCCAGGCCCCCGGCGGAACCGGCTCCAGGGACTAGCTGCCGCGCGGTCGCGGATGGGCGTCGGTGGCTGACCATCGATGATCTGATCCGATCAGTGGCATCGGATCGGTGAATCCGATCGATCTCGAGGAAAGTTACGCGTGGGAATTAACCAGGCGCCCGCTGCGCGGAGACGCGCCGGAAACCAGGCCGTTCCTATGATGCGCTGGTGCGCGGTGATGCTCCAGCAGAAGCGGAAGCGGTCGGCGGGACGACCTTCGATGGTCCTCCGCCGCTGACCGAGACGCACTGCCCCTACTGTGCCCTGCAGTGCGGCCTCGGCTTGCGCCGCGACACACCGGATGGTCCGCTGCAGGTCGTCAGCCGCGATTTTCCCACCAACCGCGGGAACCTCTGCCGCAAGGGCTGGACCTCGGCGGAGCTGCTCGAGGCGCCCGATCGGCTGACCACGCCCTGGTTGCGTCGCGCCCGCGGGCAGCCGCTGGCGCCCGCTTCCTGGTCCGAGGCGCTGGCCTTCGTCGTGGATGGCATCCAGAGCGCGCAGCGACGCCACGGCCGTGACGCCGTCGGTCTGTTCGGTGGCGGCGGCCTGACCAACGAGACCGCCTACATGCTGGGCAAGCTGGCGCGCGTGGTTTTGCGGACCAAGCACATCGACTACAACGGCCGCTTCTGCATGGCGTCGGCGGCGGCCGCCGCCCAGCGCGCGCTGGGCATCGATCGCGGGCTGCCCTTCCCCTTGGAAGACATCGCGCACGCCGAGGTGGTGCTGATCGTGGGCGCCAACCCCGCCGAGACCATGCCGCCGCTGATGCGCCTGTTCGACGAGCAGAAGGCGCGCGGCGGTCGCTTGATCGTTGCCGATCCGCGGCGCACCTTGACGGCGCAGGCGGCCAGCCTGCACCTGGCGACCACGCCGGGCACCGATGCGGCGCTGGCCAACGGACTGCTGCACGTGGCCATCCGGGACCGGCTGATCGACGCCGACTTCATCGCCGTGCGCACCAGCGGGTTCGAGGCGGTCCGGCAAGCGGTGGCCTCGTACTGGCCCGATCGCGCCGAGCGGCTGTCCGGCGTGCCCGCCGATCGGATCGTCGAGGTGGCGCACCTGCTGGGGCGGGCGGCGTCGGCGATGGTGCTGACCGGCCGCGGCCCCGAGCAGCAGAGCCAGGGCGTCGCCAACGTCCTGGGCTTCATCAACCTGATGCTGGCGCTGGGCAAGGTGGGCAAGCCGTTCAGCGGCTGGGGCTGCTTCACCGGCCAGGGCAACGGTCAGGGCGGGCGCGAGCACGGCCAGAAGTCGGATCAACTGCCCGGCTACCGCAGCCTGCGCGATGCCGGACACCGCGCGCACGCCGCGGCGCTGTGGGGCGTCGCCGAGACGGACCTGCCCGGGCCCGGTCCGTCCGCCTGCGAGCTGCTGCGCGATCTGGGCACCGAGGGCGGCGTGCGCGCGCTGCTGGTGATGGGATCGAACCTGGTGGTGTCCGCGCCCGACGCGGGGGCGGTCGAGCAGGCGCTGGCCCGCCTCGACTTGCTGGTGGTCTCGGATCTCTTCATGTCCGAGACGGCGCAGCGGGCCGACGTGGTCCTGCCGGTGTGCCAGTGGGCCGAGCACGAGGGGACCCTGACCAATCTGGAAGGGCGCCTGCTGCACCGTCGGGCCGCGCGGCGCGCGCCGGACGGGGTGCGCACCGATCTACAGATCCTGAAGCTGATCGGCGACCGCCTGGCGCCTGGCGCCGCGATCAGCGACGAGCCCGAGCGCGCCTTCGACGAGCTGCGCCGGCTGTCGGCGGGCGGGCCGGCCGACTACGCGGGCATGAGCTACGCGCGCCTGCGCGCCGGCGAGGCGATGTACTGGCCCTGCCCGGCGCAGCGTCCGGCCGGGACCCCGCGCCTGTTCGCCGACGGTTTTCCCACCCCGGACGGGCGCGCGCGCTTCCACCCGGTGCGCTACCTGGGCCCGGCCGAGGAGCCCGACGACGAGTACCCGCTTTACCTGACCACCGGACGGGTGCTGGCCCACTATCAGTCGGGCGCCCAGACCCGCCGCGTGCCGTCGCTGGCGGCGGCCGAGCCCGAGCCCTTCGTCGAGATCAACACCCAGCTGGCGTCCAGCCACGGCATCGGCGCCGGCGACACCGTGTGCCTGGAGACCCGCCGCGGCCGCGGCTTCTTCAAGGCGCGCCTGTCGGCGCACATCCGCCTCGACACGCTGTTCGTGCCTTTTCACTTCGACGGGCCGGGCCGCGCCAACACCCTGACCCAGGCGGCGCTGGATCCGGTCTCGCGCATCCCCGAGTTCAAGATCTCTGCGGTCCGCATCCGCGGATCCGAACCATCAGGAGCGAGGACATGACGATACCCAAGGCCAGGTTCATACAGGGTGTGTTCAAGTTCGAGGGCGCCGGGCTGACCATGCCGGTGCGGCTGGGCCCGGGCGCGAGCTACAAGGTTCCGCCCGACAAGCGCGCGCAGATCGTCTACATGCGTGCCGGCAACGCCATCGACGAGCTGATCTGCCTGACCCTGCTGCGCGACGGGGAGGTGATGCGCTACTTCCCGGTCGGGGCCCGGCAGAGCGTGCACGTGCCCCTGGCGGTCACCGAGGACGTCTTCCCGGAGAGCCAGCTGGAGATCACCCTGGCGGCGCCGAAGGGCACGGCCGGGGTGGTGGTGATCGATCTCGGGCTGCTGGAAGTGGACTAGGGGAGGGCGGGCATCATGTCCAGACAGCGACTGGTGGTCATCGGCAACGGCATGGCGGGCGCGCGCACCGTCGAGGAGATCCTGGCGCGCGGGGGCGGCGATCTGTTCGACATCACCATCTTCGGCGACGAGCCCTACGGCAACTACAACCGGATCCTGCTGTCGAACGTGGTCAACGGGTCGCAGGACCCGAGCGAGATCTTCCTCAACAGCCTGCCCTGGTATGAAGAGAACGGCATCCGCCTGCACGCCGGCGTGCGCGCCACCAAGGTGGAGCGGGTCGCGCGTCTGGTCTACGGCCGCACGGCGTCGGGGATCGAGGTGGTCGAGCCCTACGACAAGCTGATCCTGGCCACCGGCAGCCGCCCCTACATCCCTCCCATCAAGAACGTCAACGGCGCCGACGGGCGCCTGCGCCCCGGCGTGTTTGGCTTCCGCACCCTGGACGATTGCCAGGGCATCATCGCGGCGGCCGCGCAGGCCAAGCGCGCCGTGGTGATCGGCGGCGGCCTGCTGGGGCTGGAGGCGGCGCGCGGTCTGCTGACCCACGATTGCGAGGTGCACCTGGTTCACCTGTCGCAGCTGCTGATGAACCAGCAGCTCGACAAGGAGGCGGCCGGCATCCTGCGCGCGGCCATCGAAAAGATGGGCATCGTCCCCCACCTGGGCACCACCACCGCCGAGATCCGGATCGGCAGCGACGCCGCGGGTGGCGAGCGCGTGGTCGGCGTGGTGCTGAAGGACGAGACGGTGATCGACTGCGAGATGGTGGTGATCTCGACCGGGATCCAGGCCAACAGCAGCCTGGCGCTGGAGGCCGGGCTCACCGTGGAGCGCGGCATCGTGGTCGACAACCACCTGCGCTCGATCGACGACTTCGCGGTCTACGTGGTCGGCGAGTGCGCCCAGCACCGCGGCGTCACCTATGGCCTGGTGGCGCCGCTGTGGGATCAGGCCAAGGTGCTGGCCGACCACATCACCGGGCGCAACCCGCAGGCGGCCTACACCGGGTCGAAGCTGGCCACCAAGCTCAAGGTGATGGGCATCGAGCTCGCCTCCATGGGGATCCCCGATCCGGCCAGCGAGACCGATGAGGTGGTGGTGCTGTCCGAGCCCAGGCGCGGCCGCTACAAGAAGCTGATCATCCGCAACGGGCGGCTGGTGGGCGCGATCATGCTCGGCGATCTGGAGAAGGTGGCCTACCTGACCCAGGCCTTCGACAAGAACAGCCCGCTGCCCGACGAGCGGCTGTCGCTGCTGTTCGACCTGGGGTCGCCGGGCCAGAAGGTGACCCTGGACGAGATGCCGGCCGACGCGCAGGTGTGCAACTGCAACGGCGTCGCCAAGGGGGCCATCGGCGCCTGCGTCGCGGCCGGCAGGCGCACGCCCAAGCTGGTCATGGAGGCCACCCGCGCCGGCATGGGCTGCGGGTCGTGCAAGCCGCTGGTGTCTGATCTGGTGGCCTGGTACTGCGGCGGCCAGGCCGACGAGGATCCCAGCGCCCACTACTACGTGCCCGCCATCCCGCTACCCAGGAAGGAGCTCGGCGAGGAGATCCGCTCGCGCGGCCTGCGCTCGGTGTCGGCGGTGTTCGCCGCGCTGGCCGCGGGCCAGGAAGACCCGGCCAGCAAGCCGGCGCTGGCCTCGTTGCTGTCGGTGATCTGGAAGGGGGCGCAGGAGGAGGAGCGCGACGCCCGCTTCATCAACGACCGGGTGCACGGCAACATCCAGAAGGACGGCACCTTCTCGGTGGTGCCCGAGATCGCAGGCGGCATCTGCACCTCTGACCAGCTGCGCCGCATCGCCGACGTCGCCGACAGGTACCAGGTGCCGCTGATCAAGCTGACCGGCGGCCAGCGCATCGACCTGGTGGGGGTGCGCAAGGACGACCTGCCTGCGGTCTGGCGCGACCTGGGCATGCCGGCGGGCTACGCCTGGGCCAAGAGTTACCGCACCTGCAAGAGCTGCATCGGCGCCGAGTACTGCCGCTATGGCCTGGGCGACAGCATGGGGCTGGCGGTGGAGATCGAGCAGAGCTTCCGCGGGCTGGAGAGCCCCGGCAAGCTCAAGCTGGCCACCGCCGGCTGCCCGCGCAACTGCTCCGAGGCGCTGGTCAAGGACGTGGGCGCGGTCGCGGTCGAGGGCGGCAAGTGGGAGATCTACGTCGGTGGCGCCGCCGGATCGCACATCCGCAAGGGCGATCTCCTGTGCACCGTCGACAGCCAGCAGGAGGTGCTGCGCCTGAGCGGTCGCTTCATCCAGTACTACCGCGAGAACGCCAAGTACAAGGAGCGGACCTACTCCTTCGTCGAGCGCATCGGCATCGAGCGCATCCGCGCGCTGATCGTCGCCGACAGCGACCAGATCGGCGCGGCGCTGGACCAGGCGCTGGCGGAGTCGCAGGCGGGCGCCCTGCGCGATCCCTGGCTCGAGCGCGATCGCCCGGCGACGCCCAACCAGTTTCGCTCGTCGCTGAGCGCGGGGGTGGAACGGTGAGCGCCGGCGTCAACGGGGTCGGCGGCTTGACGCGCGCGGCGGCCGGGACCCGCTTCGACCTCGGGCCGGTCGAACAGATCCCGCTGGGTGAAGGGCGCACCTTCCTGGTGGGGGGGCGGCGGGTGGCGGTGTTTCGCACCCGCGACGGCCGGGTGTTCGCCAGCCAGGGCGAGTGCCCGCACCGCGGCGGCCCGCTGGCCGACGGCCTGGTGGGCAACGGCACGGTGGTGTGCCCGCTGCACGAATGGCGCTTCGATCTGACCACCGGCGCGACCCCCAACGGCGCCTGCCCGCTGGCGGTCTACCCACTGGCGCTCGACGCCGCCGGCCACCTGTCCCTGGACCTGACGCCCTGAAGGCGCGCCGGACCGGAGTGGCTCAGCGCTTTTCGGCCAGCTTGCGCAGGTCGGCGCCGAAGACCTTCTCGCAGTAGAAGCGCAGCTCGGCGATGCTGGCGTGGATGTCGGGCAGCGCCCGATGGTTCGAGACCTGCTTGTCGTAGGTGATGCTGGGCGCCCAGGCCTGAACCAGCACCTTGATGGTCGACACGTCGACCTGGCGGTAGTGCAGGTACTGCTCCAGGCGCGGCATGTGGCGCGCCAGGAAGCGCCAGTCGTGGTGCACGCTGTTGCCGCACAGGAAGGCGTCGCCGGGCAGGCAATGCTCGACGACCAGCGCCAGCGCCGCTCGCTCGGCCTCCCGCATGGTGATGGGGGAGGCCAGGACCTCCGCGATCAGGCCGTTGCGGGTGTGCATCTGCTGCACGACCTTGCTCATCTTCTCCAGCGAATGCTCGGCCTGGCCGATCACCCGGTGCACCTGCCCCAGCGGGCGCAGGTCGGGCCCGGTGACCACCACCGCGATCTCCAGGACGCGGTCCACGTCCGGGTTGAGCCCGGTCATCTCCAGATCGATCCAGACGAAACGAATCTCGTCGCCAACCTCGTCGGGGTGGGCGTCGCTGGCGGGCGGGCGGGGAGAGCTCATGTCGGAGGTTTGCAACCGATGTTCAAAGGTAGACAGAGGGTAACCCATGCTGGATGGGCCATGGGTATCCTTTCTGCAATCGGGTCTTCACCGGGGCGGCGCCTGACGGGAGGCGTGGCCAACCCGGCGCTTGCTCGTCGCTGTCCATTATAGTAGACAGATGTTCATGTCAGTTCTGACCCTACCGAACGCCGAGGCGCTGGCGCTCAGCGTGCGAGCCAAGGCGCTGGTCTTCGACGATCCCCGGTCACGGGCGCTGCTGCAGCGGATCCGCCGCATCGCGCCCAGCGACGCCACCGCGCTGATCGTGGGCGAGACCGGGACAGGCAAGGAGATCGTGGCGCGCCATCTGCACGAGCTGAGCCCGCGCCGCGCGCGCCCCTTCGTCGCGGTCAACTGCGGCGCGCTGTCCGAGACCCTGGTCGAGAGCGAGCTGTTCGGACACGAGCGCGGTGCCTTCACCGGCGCGGTGGCCGCCAAGCAGGGCTGGTTCGAGACCGCGCAGGGCGGGACGCTGTTCCTGGACGAGATCGGGGATCTGCCAGCGGTGACCCAGGTCAAGCTGCTGCGCGTGCTGCAAGAGCGCGAGGTGGTGCGGGTGGGCGCGCGCGCGCCCATCCCCATCGACGTGCGGCTGATCGCCGCCACCAACGTGGATCTCCAGGAGGCGGTGCGCGCGGGAAAGTTCCGCGAGGATCTCTACTATCGCCTGAACGTCGCCGTGCTGGAGCTGGCGCCGTTGCGCGAGCGTCCGGGCGATGTGCTGCCGCTGGCCCGCCACTTCCTGGGCGTCTATCGCCAGCGCCTGGGCCTGGGTGACGTGGCCTTCGATGCGGACGCCGAGGCGCGCCTGTTGACCCATGGCTGGCCCGGCAATATCCGCGAGCTCGAGAACGTGATCCACCACGCGTTGCTGATCTGCCGCGACAACCGCGTCGTCGTCGACGACCTGCGCCTCGGCGCGTCCGGGACGGGACACCTCTCGCTGCGATCGTCCCCGGCGCGCGCGGCGATTCTTCCCGTGGTCGCCGATCCCTGGGCGGCGCTGGACCGTGCGCTGCGCGCGGTGATCGACGGCGGTGGCGCGGACCTGCACGGCCGCATCGATCGGCTGGTGCTGCGCGCCGCCTTCGAGGTGTGCGAGCGCAACCAGGTACAGACCGCCAAGCTGCTGGGCATCAGCCGCAACGTGCTGCGCGCACGCCTGATCGATGCCGGTGATCTGCGCCCTCAGCGAACCGCCGAGGCGCCGGCGCCTCGGCTGGCGCTGGGCGGCCTGGGGTAAGGCCTCCTTCAGGTCCGGGCGCTGTTGCCGCAGCAGCAGCGCGCGGGCAGTTGCTGCTGGCGGAGAAGCAGCGGGTGAGGGCGGCCTCCTCGGTCCGGCTCGCTGCGGTCCGGGTCGGGGGGGTGGCACGGCGCGTGCTGGTGCAGCGGGCATGAGCTCGATCGCGCTCGCTGATCCTTCCGCCAGCACCACCGCCACCGCCAGCACGCCCGACCCCTGGCCCGCGCGCGCCGAGCGGCTGGCAGCTGCGCTGGCGGAGACCGCGGTCGAGCGCGACCGCCGCGGGGGCACCGCCAAGCGGGAGCGCGATCTGATTCGCGCCAGCGGCTTGCTGGCGCTGTCGATCCCGCGCGCGCTGGGGGGCGAGGGGGCGTCCTGGGCGGACACCCAGGGGCTGGTACGCCAGCTGGCGCGCGTCGACGGATCGCTGGCGCACCTGTTCGGCTTCCACCATCTCTTGCTGGCGACCGTGCGGCTGTTCGGCGCCGAGTCGCAGTGGGCCGCCGCCTGCGCCGGCACGGTCGGCCGGCGCTGGTTCTGGGGCAACGCGCTGAACCCGCTGGACCGGCGGACTTCGATCCGCCGCGCGCCGGGGGGCGGCAACCAGTGGATCGTCGACGGTGACAAGAGCTTCTGCTCGGGCGCGCGCGATTCGGACCGGCTGGTGATATCCGCGCTCGACGACCAGCAGCGCCTGGTGGTCGCCGCCGTGCCCAGCGATCGCCCCGGCATCGAGATCCACGACGACTGGGACAACATCGGCCAGCGCCAGACCGACAGCGGGTCGGTCGCTTTTCGCGCGGTGCGCGTCGAGGATCACGAGGTCTTGCGCACGCCAGGTCCGCTGGGAAGCCCCTACGCGTCGCTGCGCCCCTGCATCGCCCAGCTGGTGCTGGTCAACGTCTACCTGGGCCTGGCCGAGGGCGCGCTCGCAGAAGGGCGGCGGTTCACTGTCTCCGCGACGCGCGCCTGGCCCGCGGCCCGGGTCGCCACCGCGGCCGAGGATCCGTACCTGCTCCATCACTACGGCGAGCTCTGGGTGGCGCTGGCGGGCGCGCGCGCGCTGGCTGACGCCGCGGGCGCGGCGCTGGACCTCGCCTGGGCCCGCGGCGACGGTTTGACCCCGGCCGAGCGCGGGGCCTGCGCGCTGGCCGTCGCGGCCGCCAAGGTCGCCAGCACCCGCGCCGGGCTCGAGGTGTCGTCGCGCATCTTCGAGGTGACCGGCGCGCGCGCCACCGGTGCGGGCGTCGGCCTGGATCGGTTCTGGCGCAACCTGCGCACCCATACCCTGCACGATCCGGTCGACTACAAGCTGCGCGAGCTGGGCGAGTGGGCGCTCGCCGGCACCCTGCCCACGCCGAGCTTCTACTCATGAGCCCCGCCAGCCTGACCCTGGATCCCATCGACCAGGCGCTGGCCGCGATCGCGCGCGGCCAGATGGTGGTGGTGGTGGACGACGCCAGCCGTGAAAACGAAGGCGACCTGATCCTGGCGGCCGAGAAGGCGACGCCGGCCGCGCTGGCCTTCCTGGTGCGGCACACCAGCGGCGTGGTGTGCGCGGCGCTGCCCGCCGATCGGCTGGCGGCCTTGCAGCTTCCGCTGATGGTGGCCGACAACGCCGAGTCACAGGGGACCGCGTTCACCATCACCACCGACTACCGCCACGGGACCAGCACCGGAATCTCCGCCGCCGACCGCGCCGCCACGCTGCGCGCGCTGGCCGATCCGCGCGCCGGCGCGGCTGACTTCGTCCGGCCCGGGCACATCTTCCCGCTGCGCGCCCGCGCGGGCGGCGTGCTGGAGCGCCGCGGTCACACCGAGGCCGCGGTCGACCTGGCCCGCCTGGCCGGGCTGACCCCGGCCGGCGTGCTGTGCGAGCTGGTCAACGATGACGGCAGCATGTCGCGCCCGCCCGAGCTGCACGCCTTCGCGCGCCGCCACGGTCTGGCCATCATCAGCGTGGCGGACCTGGCGGCCTACCGCCGGGAGACCGAGCGCCGGGCGGTGGTGGCAGATCGCGTGGAGCTGTCTCCCCAGCAGCAGGCTGGCAACAACCTGCTGCTGGCGCAGCGGCAGCGGGCGCTGTGGGCGCCGATCAATGCGCAGATCACGGCTGGCACGCCGCCTGCTCTGCACCCGGGCCCAGCAGAGCCGAGACAGATCAGAGAGACCAGAGCGATAGGAGAGCGATAGCCCCATGCCGACCAGCGACCTACGATCCCAGCTGCGCCACCTCGTCGACGAGGTGGTTCGCCCCAACGCCGAGCGCATCGACCTCGACGGCGAGTTTCCGCGCGACAACCTGCGCGCCCTGGCGCGCGCCGGATGGAACGGCGTGCTGGCGCCCCAGGAGCTGGGCGGCCTGGGCCTGGGACACGAAGCCTTCGCGCTGGCCGCCGAGGAGATCGGACGCGCCTGCGCCTCGACGGCCCTGGTCTACGTGATGCACATCGGCGCCCTGCAGACCATCTTGCTGTTCGGCAGCGACGACCAGAAGCGGCGCTGGGTCGCGGCGGCCCGCGACGGCGTCATCGGCACCTACTCGACCAGCGAGAAGGCCTCGGGCGGGCACTGGTGGTTCAACTTCAGTCAGGCGCGGCGCGACGGAGACGACTACCTGGTCAGCGCCGAGAAGTCCTTCACCACCAGCTCCGGTCAGGCCGACTACTACGTGCTGCAGACCCGGTCACCCGACGCCCACGGGCCGACCGACATCACCTTCTTCATCGTCGACGGGCGCGCCCCCGGCGTCAGCGCCGGCCCGTGGCAGGCGCTGGGGGTGCACGGCAACCACAGCGGGCCGATCACCTACAAGGACGTTCGCGTCCCGCGCCGCGATCGCCTGGGCGCCGAAGGCCAGGGCAAGGACATCATCTATCACGGCGTGTCGCCGGTGTACCTGGTGGGGCTGGGCGCGGCCTGGCACGGCGTCGCCCGCGGGGCGCTGGAGACCGCGACCGACTACCTGACCCGCACCATCCACCGCGACTTCGACCGCCGCCTGGCCGACTACCAGGTGCTGCGCCAGCAGCTTGGCGAGGCCAAGGTCCTGGTCGAGAGCCTGCGGCCCTGGCAGCGCGCGCTGGCGCTGGAGCTGGACCAGCTGCAGGCGGCGGGGCGGCCGCAGGGCGAGCTGTTGCTGCCCCTGACCGAGTTCAAGGTCCACGCCGCCGAGGTGGCCAACCGGGTGGCCAAGCTGACCCTGGACGTCAGCGGCGGCTACGGCTACAAGCGCGGCCCGCTGGAGCGGGCCTTCCGCGACGCGCGGGCCGCGATCGGCATGGGGCCGTCCAACAACATTGCCCGCGAATGGATCGGCAAGACGCTGGTGGGCCTGCCGCTGGAGCTGTTCGAGGCGGGCGGCGAGTGAGCGCCGCAGTTCCCATCGAGACGAGCAACGCGCAAGCGCGAGGAGCCATGACATGAGCGACACGTCACAGACCACGGGAACCGATCCGATCAAGTTCGCCTACTGGGTGCCCAACGTCAGCGGGGGGCTGGTGGTGAGCAAGATCGAGCAGCGCACCCACTGGGGATACGACTACAACAAGCAGCTGGCGGTGCTGGCCGAGAGCGCCGGCTTCGAGTACGCGCTCAGCCAGGTGCGCTACATGGCCAGCTACGGCGCCGAGAACCAGCACGAGTCGACCAGCTTCAGTCTGGCGCTGCTGCTGGCGACCCAGCGGCTGAAGGTGATCGCCGCCGTCCATCCCGGGCTGTGGCAGCCGGGAGTCCTGGCCAAGCTGGCGGCCACCGCCGACCACCTGTCGCACGGGCGGGTCGCGGTCAACGTGGTCAGCGGCTGGTTCAAGGGCGAGTTCAGCGCGCTGGGCGAGCCCTGGCTGGAGCACGACGAGCGCTACCGTCGTTCGGAGGAGTTCATCCGCGCGCTGCGCGGCATCTGGACCGAGGAGACCTACAACGCCGGCGGTGACTTCTATCGCCTGCGCGACTTCAGCCTGAAGCCCAAGCCGATCCAGGCCCCACACCCCGAGATCTTCCAGGGCGGCAACTCGCGCGCCGCGCGCGAGATGGCGGCCCGGGTGTCCGACTGGTACTTCATGAACGGCAACTCGCTGGAGGGGGTGCGCGCCCAGGTCGACGAGATCCGCGCCGTCGCCGCCCGCCACCCGCGCGAAGCCGGCCGGCGGCACCCCCTGCGCTTTGGGCTGAACGCCTTCATCATCGCGCGCGACACCGAGGCCGAGGCCAGGGAGGTGCTGCGCGAGATCATCGACAAGGCCGACGTCGAGGCGGTGCGCGGGTTTGGCGAGGCGGTGAAGCAGGCCGGCAAGGCGGCGCCCGAGCGCGAGGGGATGTGGGCGCATTCGACCTTCGAAGACCTGGTCCAGTACAACGACGGCTTCAAGAGCGGGCTGATCGGCACGCCGGCCCAGATCGCCGAGCGCATCGTCGCCTACAAGGAACAGGGCGTGAACCTGATCCTGGGCGGGTTCCTGCACTACCTGGAAGAGGTCGAGTACTTCGGCCGGCGCGTGCTGCCGCTGGTGCGCGAGCTGGAGGCCCGGCGCGCCGGGCAGCAAGCGGCGGCGTGAGCGACATGATCGCCGCCGTCCCGTCGCTGGTACCGGGCCCTTCGGCCGCACCGGCCGCCTTGCCCGCAGCAGATGCTGCCGCCACGCCCTTGCTGCGCCTGCAGGACATCGAGCTGTCGTTCCGCGGGGTGCGGGTCCTGGATGGGGTGAGCCTGGCGGTGGCCCGTGGCGAGATCTGCGCGCTGATCGGTCCCAACGGCGCCGGCAAGAGCTCTCTGTTCAACGTGATGTGCGGGGTCTACCAGCCGCAAGGCGGGACGGTGGCCTTCGCCGGCGAGACCGGCGCGCGCCTGCGCCCCGAGCGCGCGGCGCGCTGGGGTGTCGCGCGCACCTTCCAGAACCTGGCCCTGTTCCGCGGCATGACCGTGCTCGAGAACGTCATGACCGGAGGCCGGGTGCATCGCCGGGCCGGCCTGCTGCGCCAGATCGCGCGTACCCCGCTGGCCCGCCGCGAGGAGGAGGCGGCGCGCGTCCAGGCCGAGGAGGTGCTGGCTTTCCTCGATATCCTGGACCACCGCGACCAGGTGGTGGGGCGGCTGCCCTACGGCCTGCAGAAGCGCGTCGAGCTGGGACGCGCGCTGGCGGCCCGTCCCCGGTTGCTGCTGCTGGACGAGCCGATGGCGGGCATGACCTTCGACGAGAAGCGCGAGATGGCGGGCTTTGTTCTGGATCTGCACGCCGAGCTTGGCACCACGGTGGTCCTGATCGAGCACGACATGGGCTTGGTCATGGAGCTGGCCGACCACCTGGTGGTGCTGGACTACGGGCGCAAGATCGCCGACGGCGCGCCCGAGGAGATCCGGGAGAGCCGCGCGGTGATCGACGCCTACCTGGGAGTGGCCCACTAGGCGCCATGCAGTTCTTCCTGGAAGTGCTGGTCGGCGGGCTGCTGGCCGGGGTGATGTACTCGATGGTCGCCATCGGCTTCGTGCTGATCTACAAGGCGTCGGGGGTGTTCAACTTCGCCCAGGGGGCGATGGTGCTGTTCGCGGCGCTGACCTTCGTCAGCCTGGTCGAGCGCGGCCTTCCCTTCGGGCTGTCGCTGGCGGCGACCGCGCTGGTCATGGTGGCCATCGGGCTGGCCATCGAGCGCACCGTGCTGCGCCGTCTGGTCAATCGCCCGCCCATCGTCCTGTTCATGGCCACGCTGGGGCTCAGCTTCGTGCTGGAGGGCCTGGCGCAGACCCTGTGGGGGTCGCAGGTCCACGGTCTGGAGCTGGGGATCAGCGACACGCCGTTGCAGGTCCGCGGCGTCATGGTGAGCCAGTTCGACCTGTTCGCCGCCGCCACCGCGGGGGCGCTGGTGGTGTCCTTGTCCCTGCTGTTCA
>Ga0207701_10001351_pt1 | contig 25819 bp, 23 predicted proteins | sample KBSSwiSSwithPhiX_FD_184294 | JGI IMG/M metagenome (GOLD analysis project Ga0207701, IMG submission 184294) | Switchgrass rhizosphere bulk soil microbial communities from Kellogg Biological Station, Michigan, USA, with PhiX - S5 (SPAdes) (version 2) | ecosystem: Environmental > Terrestrial >... | reverse complement strand
CGTCGATGGAAAATTCTACGTCGACGACCAGTGCATCGATTGTGATCTCTGTCGCGAGACCGCGCCGGCCAATTTCAAGCGCAATGACGATGGAGGCCACTCCTTCGTTTACAAACAGCCTGAGTCGCCGGAGGAGGAAGCGCTTTGCAAAGAGGCAATGGAAGGGTGCCCGGTCGAAGCGATTGGCAGTGACGGCGGGTAGCGCGATCCGCCCTTTTCGCGCTCGAAAATGATGGGGGCCGTTCCATCGCGATCGGTTGCCCTCACTATTGCCGGCTCGGACTCCAGCGCCGGCGCGGGGCTGCAGGCCGACCTGAAAACCTTCAGCGCTCTGGGCGTTTTCGGAGTCACTGCCGTGACATGCGTGGTCGCGGAAGTACCGGGAAAAGTAACGCGGATCGATCCCGTCGATGCTGCGAATGTGCGGGAACAAGTTGCGCTCCTGCTCGGCAGTTTTCCGATCGACGCGATTAAAACCGGACTGCTCTATTCAGCCGAAATCGTCGAGGTGGTGGCGACGCTGCTGGCGAATCGACCGCAAAAAACTCCGCTCGTTGTCGATCCGGTGATGGTTGCGACCAGTGGCGACGCCTTGCTCCAGCCGGCAGCGGTCGAGTCCTACTGCACTAGGCTTTTTCCTCAAGCCACGCTCGTCACGCCAAATTTGGACGAGGCGTCGGCGTTGCTCGGGCGACCGGTGCGCGAGCTTGCCGAAATGAAAACCGCCGGTAACGAGTTGGCCCGAAAATTTGGAACGCGTTTTCTGGTGAAAGGTGGCCATTTAGGCGGCCAGCACGCGACTGATCTTCTGTGCGATGGAACGGCGACATGGGAATTCTCAAGCCCATTTGTCTCGGGCGTTTCGACGCATGGCACCGGATGCACCTACTCGGCCGCAATCGCGGCTCGACTTGCCTTGGGTGATGCGTTGGAGGACGCCATCAAGCGGGCTAAGGCCTATGTCAGCGCCGCTATTCGCGAACATTTCTCCTGGGAGACAGTCTCGGGCAAAATCCAGGCCCTAAACCACGGGCCCTTCGCAGATCCTTGTTAGGGAAGCTTAACCTGATCAGGTTTCGTCCAGAGCTCTTCCTGTAAGGCGGAGAGAGCGGCCGCGGTCTCCGCCTGCTTCTTGCTTCGGCCACTTCCTTTTCCAAGAACCCGATTTTCCCACAACACCTGGACCGAGAATGTTTTTTCATGCTCTCGCCCTTCCTGCGAGACGAGCTCGTAAACCGGGCTGCGCGGTGAGATCGCTTGTAGGATCTCTTGAAGTTGTCCTTTCGGATTGACCTCCAGCGGCTCTTCGTCGAGGCCGGTCAGGTCGTCATTCATTTCTTGGAGAATGAAACTTCGGACAGTTTCCAGGTCGCTATCGAGATAGATCGCGCCGAGAAGCGCTTCGAAGGCATCGCCCAGAGTGGAATCACGCTGTCTTCCGCCGCTCGCTTCTTCGCCGCGACCCATGAGGAGGTGGCGTCCGAGGTCGATTCGGGCGGCGTGGACTTTGAGGGCCTGCCGCGAAACAAGGCGAGCCCGATGACTCGTTAGGCGGCCTTCACCTGCATCACCGTAGCGGGTGAAAAGATGCTCCGTCACGACCAGCTGGAGGACCGCATCCCCCAGAAACTCAAGGCGCTGGTTATCGAAGGGCTTCTTCTGTTTTTCGTGTGCAACACTCGGATGAGTGAGGGCCTGAGTCAGGAGGTGCGAATCCCGAAATTGATAACGGATGCGCTCTTCGAGAGGATGCACGTTCGTTAGGGCGGCGAGCTGCTCGGTTGTTTCGCGTAAACTCCAATGGAAGTGACCACGTCCACCGCCCGTTGCAGGACGGGATCGTGCAAAGCAGGAGCCTCCCCGCGACGAGCACGGTTCCCGGCTTGCGCGGCATCGATCTCGGGATTGGTGCCACTGAGGAGGGCGGCTTCATTGAGATGGGGCCGATCCGTTTCAAACACGAAAGCGGACATGCTTTTCGTTAGGCCTTGTTGGAAAATCTGGTGCTTTTCGGCCATCGACTGCGTCACCGGCAAATCCGGAACCACGTTTTTCGAGGATTGCGCCGGCTGATTTGTCAGCATTGCCTGCGCAACCGCAATGCGAAGAATATGGCCGCTTGGCAACGGGCGATCGACATAATTGAGTGGCCGCCCGGCGGTTTTTTGGCCGACCAAAATTGCTCGGTCGAAAGCGCGCAGGCAGGCGGCCAATGTTTCTGTGGCGCCGACAGTTTCCTCATCGATCAGAAGAATCAGTAGTCCATGATAAATTGGCTCCTGTTCTGCTGGAAAAGTGCGAATTTCCTTCCCTCCGGAACCGCGCAGAGCAAATAAGGGCCGGCCTTTCTCGATAAAACGAGTGGCGAATTCCGCGGCGATTCCGAAATCGTTTGTTTCTGCGCTGTCCCTAAGGTCGAGAATAACGGCATCGATTTTTTTGCTGGCGAGCCCGCGCAGAGTCGAATCCATTTCCTGGAGTTGTTCCCGAGTCAGGTCGCCGAGACGAAGATACGCAATATGGTTGGCCATGATCTCCCGATAGAATGAGGCCGGCGGCGGCGGCGGACTCGAATCTCGCGGCGGTAGAAGTATGACCGATCGACCGAGGGAGCTGAGCAGGCCCCCGAGTAGAGCGCGATTGAGTTCGGGCTCGGTCAGCGCGGCGGGATTAAAGTAACTTTCTTTGATGAGTGGAATGGCCTGCCGGAGATCGACGGCGTCGAGCGTCTGCAAGGTTGGGGGACTGGCCGAAGGGGCTGCGGTCGCGGTTGGTGAGGGTGTCTGGGCGAGAGCAGACGTCGCGACCGTGATCGTTAGGCTAAGAGTGAGGGCGTGACGCAGCATCGCTCGGAGCGACGGTAACCGGAACTCCTGTAAGAGCAATGTCGCGACGGAAATGGCAGCCCTCGAAATCGATCTGGCTGACTGCGGCATAGGCGAGATCGCGCGCCGCGACCAGCGTCTCGCCTAGCGCGGTCACCGCCAGTACTCTGCCGCCGCTGCTGAAAACGTCGCTGTTTTCGCGGCGAGTTCCTGCATGGAAGACATGGACATCAGGAATCTTGGCCACTGCCTCGAGACCGGAGATTTTCTTTCCCGCCATGACGTTTCCTGGGTAGCCCGCTGAGGCCATCACGACCGTAACTGCCTTTCGATCGTCCATTTCGATTTTCATCTCATCGATACGTCCGTCGATCGTTGCTTCGAGCAGGCCCAACAGGTCGCTCCTCAGGCGCGGAAGAACGACCTGAGTCTCCGGATCACCGAAACGACAATTGAACTCGAGCACGTAATTGGCTCCTCGGTTGATCATAAGGCCGGGAAAAAGCAGCCCGGAAAAATGTAATTTCTCTTCTCTCAGCGCGCACAGAGTCGGCTGCATGATTTTTTCGTGAAAATGCTTTTCCAAACCGGCGTCCCAGGCCACCGCCGGGCTATAGGCGCCCATTCCACCTGTGTTTGGTCCTTCGTTGCCATCATTCAACCGTTTGTGATCGCAGGCTGTGCCCAACAGCTGATAGCGGTCGCCGTCCACCAGCAACTGGACGGAGCATTCCCAGCCTTCGAGGAATTCTTCGATTAAGATCTGTGCGCCCGCCGCGCCGAAACGACCTCGATCAATCATATCGGTGATCGCTTCCAAAGCGCGGGGTGGATCCTGCGCGATCACGACTCCTTTGCCGGCCGCGAGACCATCCGCCTTAATCACAACGGGGTAGCGCAATTTCTCTGCGAATCGGCACGCGTCTCTGCTGTCGTTAAACACGCCCGCCATCGCGGTCGGTACATGGGCGCAACGCATCAGACGCTTGGCGAAAACTTTTGAAGACTCGAGCCGGGCCGCCGCTTTGTTCGGGCCGAAAATTCGAAGATTATCCTGGTGAAATTCATCAACCAGGCCGGCGGCGAGCGGGTCATCTGGACCGACCACGGTCAGGTCGATGCGGTTTTCCCGGGCAAACCTGCGCAGCCCAGCGAAGTCGTTAGGCGGAATGGGAACGTTTTCTCCCAGCTCCTCGGTGCCGGCGTTGCCCGGGGCGCAAAAAATTGCGTCCATCTGTGGCGATTGCCGCAACTTCCAGGCGAGCGCGTGTTCGCGTCCGCCGCCGCCGACGACCAGGGTCTTCACTGAGACAAGCCTTCCTTTCTGAGGGTGAACATAAAAATGGTTTAGGGTTGGTTAACGCAAATAGCCCACGCCGGCGCGGACTTCCAAATTTTGGAGGATGGTTACTAAATTATCCCATTTGCCAAGCACAAATTCACCGAGCCGCCGTCTCATTCCATACCCATCTGTTGGTTTGTCACTCTCTGATTGCACGTGTCGCCGGACGGGCTTAGAAAACGACATGTCGAAACGCGCTCAACCGTCCGTCATGAATGCGCATTGTCTCTCACGCGTGGTTCTCAGCCGGATCGCTGATAAGTGGACCGCGCTGATCATTCATGTTCTTGCCACTGGAACGCGCCGCTACGCCATGCTCCAGCGCGAGATCGGGGGAATATCGCAGAAAATGCTCACCCAAACTTTGCGCAGCCTCGAACGAGATGGGCTGATCGCGCGGAAAGTTCATCCCGTTGTTCCACCGAAGGTGGAGTACTCGTTGACGCCTCTCGGGCGTACCTTGATCGAGCCGCTGCGTGCCATCTGTCAATGGGCGGAGAAACATCTGTCGCAACTGGAAGCCAATCGAGCCCGGGCCAAAACGACCGCTTCGGACGGCGCCAAACCGGTTCGTTAGGCATAAAGTTCCGCAGTCATTATGTATCACGCCGAACTCGTCGTGCTTCTGCTCGTGCTCGTGGCCGGCCTGGTCATCGTTGCCAACCGCTGGGCAATCCCGTACCCGGTGTTGCTCGTGCTGGGCGGGCTGACGCTGAGTTTTCTTCCATGGCGCCCCGTTGTCCGGCTCGATCCCAATTTGGTGCTCTTTTTCTTCCTTCCGCCCTTGCTTTACCCAGCGGCAATTTTCACCTCCTGGCGTGATTTCCGGCGCAATCTCGGTGGGATCCTGTTTTTGGCGATCGGGCTTGTCCTCGTTACGACCACGGTGGTTGCGTGGGTGGCGCATTCCTTTGTTGTTGGATTGCCTTGGGCCGCGGCATTCGCGCTCGGCGCGATTGTTTCGCCCCCGGACGCTGTCGCAGTGGAGGCGATACTAAAGCGACTCAGAGTACCGGTTCGCATCCAGGCGGTGCTGAGTGGCGAGAGCCTGGTCAACGACGCTACTGCGTTGGTCGCCTACCAGTTCGCGATCGCAGCGATGGTCACTGGTGAATTTTCGTTAGGCGTAGCGAGTCTTCGTTTTATCTTCGTGGGAGTGGGCGGCGTGGCGGTTGGTTTGGCTGTCGGCATAATTATTCGTCAAATCCAGCGCCGTCTCGATGATCCGCCGGTTCAGATCACGATTTCGCTTTTGACCCCCTTCGCCGCCTATGTCCTGGCGGAACGCCTGGGTGTTTCAGGTGTGCTCTCGGTCGTGGCATCGGGCGTTTACATTGGTTGGCATGCGCCGTCGTTCACAGCGCGCTATCGACTCCAGGCTCTCTCGTTTTGGGAGATGGTCGCTTTCCTCCTCAACGGCTTCATTTTCATCATGATCGGGCTGCAGCTTCCCGGCATCATGCGCAACCTCAGCGAGGAACCGCTTTCCCGCCTAACGACTGATGCGCTTGTTATTTGCGGAACCGTCGTGCTAGTGCGAATTGCCTGGGTCTTTCCCGCAATCTATTTGCCGCGCTGGCTCAGTCCCGGTTTTCGCCGCCGCAACCCAGCTCCGCCTTGGCGGCAAAGCGTGATCGTGGCCTGGGCGGGAATGCGCGGTGTCGTTTCGCTCGCGGCGGCATTCGCGCTTCCGATCGTGCTCGCCAATCGACAACCTTTTCCCGGTCGCAGCTACATTCTGTTTCTCACCTTTTGCGTCATCCTGACAACGCTTGTTTTTCAAGGACTAACCCTGCCATTTCTGATTCGCGCGCTCCGGGTGGAAGATGACGGGCTCGTCGATAACGAAGAACGCGAAGCACGCTTGCAGGCCAACGAAGCGGCAGTCGATTTCGTCGAGAAGAAGGCGCTGGAGGAGCATTTTCCAGAGGAAGTAATGGCCCGCGTGCGGGCTGAGTATTGTGACCGCATCGCGCAGCTCAATGCTTGTTGTCAGGAGAGCGGCAATCCCGGCGGCGAAGTGGCGACGCCGATCTACCAGCGCCTTCAGCATGGCGCATTGCAAATCGAACGGCAGACCATCATTGCTCTGCGAAATTCCCAACAGATCAACGATGAAGCCCTTCGTCGCATCCAGCGCGATCTCGATCTGGCCGAAGCGCGGCTGACGGGAGACTGATTTTAAGCTTGCCAACAGGGCCGCGACGGGAGCAAACCAAAGTCATGAAAACAACGCTCCTCAGAATTGTGCTTATCCTTGGCCTTGCGACTCTTGTGTTCGCTTTGTTTGGAACGAAGAAACTCAAGGCTGGCGATCCATCGGGGCAAGGCGCCGGCTTGATTATCAGGTCGGATCTTCCAGATGATAAATGGAAGAAAATTCGGAAGATATTATCCGCCAAACCTCTTACCGAGTTGGCTGATCCTAGAGGAGAGTTATACCGAATCCGGGTGTACGACGGGCACGGAAAGTTCAAGGAAATGGGAACCCTGCCTAAGAAGATGCTGGTCATGGACTTTTCCGAGGGAGTGGGTACCGGTTTCAAGGGCCACGCGATTCAAATAGGGGTAGGGGTTGCTGAGAATGTGGATTGCTATCCGCCTCACGGTGCCTGCTTGGACATTAAGGTGGGTGGGGAAAGTGTGCATTCCAAGTCGAAGCGAGGAGAGTCGAAAAAGCTCGAGCAGGACGGAAGCAGCGTAGTTCCCCAGAGCGAGGCTTCTCCAAGTCCGAGTGCGACGCCATTGATCAGCCTGCACTTCAGGAAGAACGTTGAAGAGTCGCAGAAAATGATCCGGGAAGTAAACGAAGTGCTTAATTCGCCGAACGCGCCGAGTTCTCCCAAACCATAGAAAATTCTTCCAAACGGCAGGTGTTTCTTTGGATAGCGGCGCTTGCGCTGCACCTGAGCCTGGTCCTTGCCACTTGTTTACAGGATTTGTCCGCCACTTTGGGCGGCGAACAGGGCACCCTTTCACGCTCCAGCAAACGCCTCCTTGCATCAGCGGGGCGGGCCAGTTCCCATTTCCTTGGTCAAAGCCTTTCGAGTGCCAACCCAATTCGACAAGCGATTGCGACTTACACCGACAGTACCGGCATCGAAGCCGGTTACAGCTTCTTCGCTCCTGTCGTTTCTGGCCCTAACAAGCTCGTCTTTGAGCTACACTATCCGGACGGCCGAATCGAGTACGATGTGCCGGCAGTCGGCAGCGCCGCCACTGGCTACCGTATCAGCACGCTGCTTGACCATCTAGCTGCAGTTCACTATGTCCGTCTCCGAGAAGCTTTGCTTCAGTCACTGGTCGAGGCGAGTCATCGTGAACATCCTCAGGCCGTTCTAATTCGAGCAGTCTTTGGAGTCGCAGATCTCGTAAGCGCCACAGAATATCGGGCAGGGAAGAGGACATCTTATCGACCGCTCTACGTCTATGACTTCCAGTTTGGCGGTGAGAGTCGTCATCCGGATCGATGAACAAGGCCGCTAGTCTGCAGAGATTTCTCTTTGTGACTGACTCCGGTCGCTGGCTCGATATCCTGCGGCTCGGGCTCGGCCTGCAAGTTATCCTTTTTGCCTGGTCCTTGCGCCCGGACTGGCAATCGCTCTTTGGACAGGAGCGAGGTGGTCAGGTTAGTCGGCTCCTTATCGAAGCAGTCTTATCTGGAAACAGTTCCCTGACGCCGAGGCTTGGGTGGTTGATTAATGCGGTTCAATTCACAGGTCTAAGTGATACGGCTATTCTCTGGATCATCTGGTCGGCCTTGTTCTGCAGTGGTGGTCTTTTGCTCGTTGGGCTGTGGCCGCGTTTCGTCTCAATCGCGTCCTGGCTTCTTTATTTGGCGACGGTCAAAAGCGGCGTTCTGTTTTCCTACGGGGTCGATAATTTTACAATCACCGGCTTGTTTTATCTCATGATCGCTCCTGTCTCTCGGAGTCCTTGGCTAGCCGGGAAACAGAGCAACACCTCACTTCGAACTCGGGAGCGACTCGGGTTTCATCGCCGTATTCTGCAACTTCATCTTTGCATCGTTTATTTTTTTGCCGGGTTTTCCAAGTGCTTTGCATCAGGTTGGTGGAACGGGGACAATATCTGGGGAGCACTTACGCGGCCTCCGTTTAATGTTCTCACTCCCGAGTTTCTGCTTCACTTTGAGTCACTCTTTGTTTTGCTCGGTACCTTCGTCTGCCTCGTGGAGACCGGTTATCCAATTTTCATTTGGCCGAGAAAGACACGCGGCCTTTGGTTGCTGCTGATAATCGTCATGCACCTCGGAATTGGCCTAACGATGGGTCTTTATCTTTTTGCCTGGATTATGATTACCTTGAATCTCTCTGCGTTCGGGGCGGAATTGTTTCCAGGCGAAGGCTGGATTTTGGATCGACCGCGCCTCTTCCGGCCGCATATTGTCGCGCCCAGCGGAAGAGGATAAGACGTCATGGAAGCGCACCCGAGTGGCCAGGTACATCTCGAGGTCGCGCACATCCTCTTCATTGATACGGTCGGCTACTCCAAGCTCCCGACGACAGACCAGCGACAAGCACAAAAAGCGCTCAATTCGGCTGTCCGCTCGAGCGCGCGTTTTCAAGCCGCCGAGGCCGCCGGCAGTCTTATTCGCCTGCCGACCGGAGATGGTATGGCGCTTGTCTTCACCGATCATCTAGAATCGCCAATCGTTTGCGCGCTCGAAATCACACACGCGCTACGCGAACAGTCAGGCGTCGCTTTGCGCATGGGAATCCATAGCGGACCCGTCACACGACTGACGGACGTGAATGACCGTTCCAACGTCGCCGGCACGGCCGTCAACGTCGCCGAACGCATCATGGCGTGTGCCGACGCCAATCATATCCTTCTCTCGAAACGCGCCGCCGACGACCTGGCCGAGTTCGAGCGATGGCGTCCGCATCTGCACCCTCTGGGTGAGTGCGCGGCGAAACACGGTCTGACGTTGTCTGTGGTTAATTTTTTCACGGACGAGGTCGGTAATTCCGTCCTCCCGGAGAAGTTCAAGATTCGGCGAAGCTCACCTCAACGTCTTATCCCTCTCGCGCTCGCATTGCTCCTGCTTGCCATCGCTTTAGTCACGTTCCTTTTTCTCAATCAGCGACGGCGAGCGACCCCACCAGAGAATCCTCCTAAGACGGCCCCCCACGTTGTCAGCAGCAAAAGCATCGCCGTTCTGCCATTTGCTAATCTGAGCAAAGAAGAAGGCGACGTGAACTTCGCTGACGCCATGCAAGACGAGATTCTAACTGACTTGTGCAAGGTGTCTGACTTGAAGGTTATCAGTCGCACTTCAACGATGCCTTTTCGTGCTTGGAAGGGAAGTAGCTTGCGTGAAATCGCAGAGGCGCTTGGGGCAGCTCATGTCGTGGAAGGAACCGTGCAAAGGGAGGGTCAGCGGGTCCGGGTGAACGTGCAGCTCATTGATGCCCGCACCGATACACATGTTTGGGCGGAAAAATACGAGCGAGATATCGCCCACCTCCTGGCGCTTGAGAGCGAGCTTTCCGAAACAATAGTCAGTCAACTGAAAGCAGAGCTCTTGCCTGCGGAAAAAGCGGCGATCGAAGAGCAGTCCACGGCCGATCCGCTGGCGCATGAACTTTATCTCCAGGCCGATTCCCTGATCAGCGCTCCCCTCTACAATGCCAAGGGCAGGCAAAATCTTTTGCAAGCCGCTGACCTTCTCGAGAAAGCGGTGGCGCGCGATCCGAATTACTTTCGCGCCTACTGTAAGCTGGCCCTGGCTCACAACCAGATTTATCTAAATGGGCCGGATCACTCACCAGCGCGTCTCGCGCTCGCGGCAGCAGCGATCAAGGAGGCAAGCCGCTTGCGCCCCGACGCGGGGGAAACGCATTTGGCCATCGCGGATCATCGCTACTGCGGCTACCTTGATTATGAGGGCGCAGAGCGAGAGCTTGAACTGGCAAAGCGTTCCTTGCCTAACGAACCGCGTGTTTTTCAACTATCCGGTTTTATTGCCCGTCGCCAGGGCCGCTGGGAGGAATCGACGGAGCAACTTCTCCGCGCGCTTGAACTCGATCCGCGTAACACCTACACCCTCCAGCAGGTAGCGGGGAGTTATCAGATGATGCGACACTTCGACGATGCCCGCGCCTTCATTGATCGAGCGCTCGCAATCCTGCCGGGCGACCCAAGCCTGCGTGTCACGCGAGCGGCGGTCGATTTGCATCAAAACGCGAATCCGAAACCGCTCAGCCGGGTAATCAGCGACATTATCAGAGAAGATCCGGATATGGCCGGCGGGGTAGCAGACGATTGGTTTTTCGCTGCGATTTGCGACCGGGATTTGGCGACTGCGGGTCGCGCGATCGCCTCGATGAGCATCGAGGGCTTTGGCAATGAAGGCGTTCCTTTTCCCCGACCCTGGTGCGAAGCGCTGGTGGAGCGCGTCAAAGGAGATGCTGTCGCGGAAAGAGCAGCGTTTACACGGGCTCGGGACCGAGTCCAAGAATCGTTCGTTGGAGAATCCGATAACCCCGCATCATTCGCTGTTCTTGGAATGATCGATGCAGCGCTGGGACGCAAAGACGACGCAATCCGGGAAGCACGGCGTGCGGTCGAACTTCTGCCGGTCGAAAAAGATGCGATCAACGGCGCGCTTGCGATCGAGTATCTCGCCGTCACCTACGCCTGGACCGGTGAGAAGGCTCAAGCGCTCCAGACCCTAAAGCAGGCCGTCGCCATCCCGGGAGATGTCAGCTACGGTCAACTTCGGCTCCATCCTTTTTGGGATCCGCTCCGCCGCGATCCAGAGTTTGAGAAGATCGTTGCCTCGTTAGCACCGAAAAACCAAACCGCGGGCGCCCGATAACGGATTTTCTTGCCACGCCCTCTCGCGCGATTTACTGAACGTGCGATTTCAATCTCGTCACGATGAGTTCCAGCGCCACCACTTTGCCTCGCCGCTCTTTTGGCGAAACGATGCGACCCGATGTCTGGTGGACACAACCACTGCTTGTGTTTCTCGGATTGGGCGCGTTCATCGTCTATTCGACCTGGGCTGCGCTCCAGGGCAAAAATTACTTTTTCGGTCCGTACCTTTCACCGTTCTATTCACCGGAAATATTTGGAGCTTCGCCGCACAGTTGGCTGGGGCCGAAACCGGTTTGGTGGCCGGCCTGGCTGCTTTTTTCACCTGCGTTCTTGGTGCTCTGGGCTCCGGGTGGATTTCGCCTGACCTGTTATTACTATCGCGGAGCCTACTACAAGGCGTTTTGGGCCGATCCGCCGGCATGTACCGTCGGTGAACCGCGCAAAACTTACCTCGGCGAGCGTTCGTTCCCGCTCATCATGCAGAACGTGCACCGTTATTTCCTCTATCTTGCGCTGCTCTTTATCTTCTTTCTCGCACATGATGCCTGGAAGGCGATGTGGTTTGCCGATCCCGCAACGGGAAAGACCGTGTTTGGGATCGGAGTCGGCACGATCGTCCTGACAATAAATGTGGTGCTCTTGGGTGGGTACACATTCGGCTGTCACTCGCTGCGCCATCTCGTAGGAGGTTTTCTCGATCAATTTTCCAAATCGCCCGTGTGCTACCGCGCTTATTCCTGCGTCGGTTGCCTCAATCAGCGACACATGCTTTGGGCTTGGATGAGTCTGTTATGGGTCGGATTCTCAGACGTCTACGTGCGACTTTGCGCGCTCGGCATCTGGCACGACTTCCGATTTTTTTAGGCCCGCACTGCATGCCCGAATACGAAACTTTCACGCACGACGTTTTGGTTATCGGCACCGGCGGTGCCGGATTGCGCGCAGCGATCGAAGCTTCCGCGGCAGGTGTTTCGGTCGGGATGGTTTCAAAGTGCCTGCTTGGCAAGGCGCACACCGTGATGGCCGAAGGCGGAATCGCGGCTGCACTCGGTAATGTCGACGACCGCGATAGTTGGAAAGTGCACTTCGCCGACACGATGCGCGGAGGTCAGTACGTCAACAATTGGCGAATGGCGGAGTTGCACGCTCGGGAGTCGCCCGCGCGTGTGCGCGAACTTGAGGCTTGGGGCGCGGTTTTCGATCGAACAAAGGACGGTCGGATTCTGCAAAGGAATTTTGGCGGCCATAAATATCCGCGCCTCGCGCACGTCGGCGATCGCACCGGCCTGGAAATGATCCGCACCTTGCAGGATCACGGGATTCATCGCGGAATCGACGTGTACATGGAGGTGTGCGTTCTCGCATTGCTGAAGGATGGAGCGCGAATCTGCGGAGCCTTCGGTTACGATCGCGAGCGTGGTCGTTTTCGGATTTTCCGAGCGAAAGCCGTCATACTCGCGACCGGTGGTATTGGGAAAGCTTACAAGATCACGAGCAACAGCTGGGATTGCACCGGCGACGGTCACTCGCTTGCCTATCATGCGGGCGCGGAGTTGATCGACATGGAGTATATCCAGTTTCATCCGACCGGCATGGTTTGGCCGCCGAGCGTGCGCGGAATGCTCGTGACGGAGGGAGTGCGCGGTGAAGGCGGGATCCTAACGAATAATGAAGGAAAGCGCTTCATGTTCGATTTCATCCCGGACAACTACAAAGCGCAGACCGCGGACAATGAAGAGGAAGGCTGGCGTTACACGCAAGGCGACAAGAATGCGCGGCGTCCACCGGAATTACTCACGCGAGATCACGTGGCGCGGTGCATCGTGCGCGAGATCAAGGAAGGGCGCGGAACTCCGCATGGCGGGGTTTATCTCGATATTTCCTGGATCAAAAAGCGGATTTCGAACGCAGAGGAACACATCAAGCGCAAGCTGCCGAGCATGTATCATCAGTTCAAACAGCTCGGAGATATCGACATCACGAAGGAAGCAATGGAAGTCGGCCCGACCACGCACTACATCATGGGTGGGGTGCGGGTGGACTCCGATACCCAGATGTCGAATATTCCCGGCCTTTTTGCTGCTGGCGAATGTGCCGCTGGGATCAATGGCGCGAATCGACTTGGTGGCAATTCGCTTTCCGATCTTTTGGTTTTCGGAAAACGGGCCGGCGAGTTCGCAGCCAAATATGCTCAGAGTCAGTCGTTAGGGGGAATCGACCAGGCGGCCCTGAAGAACTTGGCGGAGGAAGCGCTGCGGCCATTTGAACATGAGGAAGGCGAGAATCCCTACAGCGTGCAGCGTGATTTGCAGGAAACCATGCAACACAATGTCGGGATCGTTCGCGACGAGAGCGAAATGCAAGCCGCCCTCGAGCACTTGAAGACATTCTGGGAACGGGCGCGCCACGTCGGCGTGATCGGCACGCGCGATTTCAATCCTGGCTGGCACACAGCGCTGGATTTGAAAAATCTGCTTACCGTCTCCGAAGCCGTCACGCGCGCAGCGCTGGAGCGGAAGGAAAGCCGCGGCGCACAGTTTCGAGACGATTACCCTGAAAAAAGCGAAGAGTTTGCGAAAGTGAACACGATCGTTTGGAAAGGTGAGAACGGCGTGATGCAGATTCGACGCGAGCCGATTCCGGAGATGCGGGAAGAGTTGCGGCAGGTGATCGAGGAGATGAAATAATGGCAACTGAGGGCAAGGGCACGAGAACGGCAGTTTTCCGAATCTGGCGCGGCGACAACAGCGGCGGTGCGCTCCACGACTACACCACGGGCGTTTCCGAAGGCATGGTCGTGCTCGATGCGGTGCATGACATCCAGGCGCACCAGGCCAACGACCTCGCCTGCCGCTGGAATTGCAAGGCGGGCAAGTGCGGCTCCTGTTCGGCGGAGGTAAACGGCATGCCGAAGCTGATGTGTATGACACGCTTGAGCGATCTGCCGCTCGATCGTCCCATCACGATCGAACCGATGAAAGCGTTCCCGCGCGTGAAGGATTTGATCACTGACGTTTCGTGGAATTTTGCGGTGAAAAAACGGATCAAAAAATTCAAGCCGCGTCCGCCCGATGCCGCCGATGGGACTTGGCGAATGGCACAAGAGGACATCGATCGGGTGCAGGAATTTCGGAAATGTATTGAATGCTTTTTGTGCCAGGACGTTTGCCACGTTTTACGCGACCATCACAAGCACGACCAGTTCATTGGTCCGCGCTTTCTCGTCTACACGGCGGCGCTGGAGATGCATCCGCTCGACACAGAAGATCGCATCGCGGAATTACGCGAAGCGCAGGGCATCGGCTTCTGCAACATCACGAAGTGCTGCACGAAGGTTTGCCCGGAAGACATTCACATTACCGACAATGCAATCATTCCATTGAAAGAGCGGGTGGTGGACGATTATTATGATCCGCTGGGATGGATCTGGAAAAAAATTCGCCGCCAGAATGAGCGTGCGCCAGAGCCACCCCTCGCCTAACGACAATGTCCGAGTTCAAGTCACTTTCGAAAGCGGCGATTCCGGCGGCTCTGGAAAAAGCGGAGCGTTATCGGTTGCTGAACGAGCCGGCGGAAGCGGAAAGTATTTGCCTCGATATTCTTAAGACCGACCCGGAGAACCAGGGCGCAGTCATCATGCTTCTTTTGGCCGTAACGGATCGCTTTAGCAAAGGTTACGGAGTCAGCGATACCCAGGCGAACCACCTGCTGGCCCAGATCAAAAGCGACTACGACCGTGCTTACTACGCGGGGATTTTGGCGGAGCGGCGTGCCAAAGCAAAACTTGCACAGGGAACTCCGGGCGCGGCCCATGTCGCTTACCATGAGCTGTGCGAGGCAATGCAACAGTTCGAAAAGGCGGAGAAAATTCGGCCGTCGGGCAACGATGACGCGCTCCTGCGCTGGAACACCTGTGCTCGTATCATTGAGCGGAACCAACTGGCGCCACGCGAGGAAGACCGGAGCGAGCCGGTCCTCGAGTAGCGGAGGGGCGTGCTTCCGCACGTCCACACTTGGCGGCAATTTGAAACCGCCGTTACCAAGAGAAGATGAATTCTTCCACGCAGGCAACTGAGCGAGATCCGGTCGCGGTCCGCTCCATGTTTGGGCAGGTCGCGCGACGTTACGATCTGGCGAATCATCTGCTCAGCGGCGGCCTCGATTTCTGGTGGCGGCACCGTGCTGCCGAGATCGTTAGGCAATGGCAGCCGCGGTGGGTATTGGATCTCGCGACCGGCAGTGGCGATCTCGCCCTAACGATGGTACGAAGACTGCCGAAAGCGGAGATTACCGCGGCTGATTTTTCTCCCGAGATGCTGGCGATTGCGCGGGCTAAAGGTTTGGCCAACACAGTCCTGGCGGATGCGCTCGAGCTACCATTTGCCGACGGTAACTTCGACGTCGTCACGGTCGCGTTTGGGTTGCGCAACATGGCTGATTGGGGCGCTGCCCTGGCGGAGATGGCACGGGTCCTAACGACTGGCGGCCACGTCCTTGTGCTTGATTTCTCCCTGCCCACCGGCGCGTGGAGGCCGCTTTATCGGGCCTACTTGCACCACTGTCTCCCGTGGCTGGCTGGAATAATTACCGGCCAGAAAGCGGCCTATGATTATCTCGGCGCAACAATCGAAAAATTTCCAAGTGGCGAGGAAATGTGCCGACTGATGGAGACAAGCGGTTTTCGAAATGCACAGGCGCAGCCACTTTCCGGCGGCATCGTGACAATCTATCAGGGCACCCGTTGATTACCCGCCAGGCGAAGGCGCGGCGACGGGTGAACCTACTGCGGATGGAGTTTGCGTTGTGCTCGGTGACGGGGACGGTGCAGCGGTCTTAGCGAGAGGAAATTTAAAGGCGGTGAAGTCGGGATTGCTCAAGAGGAATGTTCCGTCGTGCCCGTCGACCTTGGCGAACCACATTCCATCTTCGTTTTGCGAGCCGATCGTTAACGTGTGAAGCGCCTTGTCATCTGGCGAGGTAGTGAAGCTGACCGTCAGCATCGGTTTGTCGAAACCATGCGCAGGTATCGGTGCGCCTGCCCAGCGCACGGCGTGCAACGAAGAGAGGGTTTTGAGCAGCGACTCGATATTATTCGTATCGATAGTGCCTTCGCCCTTGATCCATTTCCAATCCTTCGGCCCGTTCCGAACAATCGATTCCTCGCGATCGGTCATGCGCGCGATGCGATGAATTTCCTCAGGTTTGAATTTGAAAATCGCCAGCTCCTGCCATTGCAACGGATCAGCCGGGATCTTGCGCAAGAATTCCTGATTAACCGCGACGATGAACGGCTCTTCGCCGACACGCGCGTAAACGTTCGGTCCCTCGACTTTGCCGAACGATAGAGTCAGGAAAGGATGCTCGCCTGCGGCTGTTTCCGCTGTGTTTTCCGACGCGAAGGAGCTAAAAGTTAGACGCAGCTGGGGCTGGTCGAGTCCATACTTGGCCAAATCGGACGCGGTTTCGGCCACAAATTTACTCACCTGCTGTTCATTCAACGCGTCGAGAAGGCGACGCACCTCGTCGCCGTCAGCCGGTTGATTATTCCGGCTGGCAATCGTCCAGCTTTGCCCTTTGCGCGCGAGCACGACTTTGGGTTGTTTGGCTGCTTCGATGTTGATTCGATCAAGGTTGTTAGTATCCAGCCTAACGAGATGGCGATCCCGCAGATCGTTGGGACGTGCGCTCAAAATTTCCTCAGTTTTCTTAGGCAGAGCGTAGACTGCGCTGCGGGGCATATAGCGCGCGTAGACGGCGTCTTTGATTTTCTCGGCGACGGCGCCGATCTGAAGAGTTCGGCCTTCTTTGTCGTCAGCGCCGTAAATCGTAATCGAACCGCGAGGTTCCGAGAGGCCATAACCATGCAGGTCGCCGCGATCGTCCGCGACGAATTCCTGAACGCGGGCGTTCGTCACCTGCGCGAGCAGATCGCCAACCTTCTGGTCGTCGCCGCGCGCTTGTAAAGGCTTTGTGATCTCCCAGCGGTCACTCTTTTTCGTTAATTCGATTTCGCCGGCGGCACTTCTTAGCACCGCGCGAACCACTTGCGCCGTGGCGAGATCCGTCAACTTTCGATCGCGGAACTCATCGGGCTTTTTGGAAATATCAGTGCGAACTTTCTGGGCCGCGAGAAAGACGTCCTTCGAATCCGCGAGACGCACATACATCGTTCCCGAAAACGCTGTGTCTTTGCCAAAAAAGATTTCGGCGGGCGCACCCGAGCCGATTAGCTGCATGCGCAGTTTTGGCTGCACCAGACCGAATTCAGTCATTCGCCCCTTGTCCGCCGAGACCTCCTTGGCGGGCACCGCGCCTTCCTTCCGCCAGGTTTCGATGTCGCTCAGGAGATTATCGACCGTCGCGCTGTCGGCCTGGTCGTTGACCGGTTCGGTCAGGCGCCACTTACCTTGCTCGCGTTTCAGGACAATCTTGTCTTCGCCGTTTTGAATCGAGATCCCCTCGAGCTTCTCGCGATCGAAATTCACGACATTTCCCGCCTGGCGTTGCGTCTCCTCCGTATTGGGTTTTTTGCTCTCGAAGAATTTGATCCAAACCCCGAGCCCGATGACGAGAAGGAGGAGGACGAGGGTAGTGCGCGTCTTCATTTCTACGATTCGTTAGGCGCGTCGTCGCCACCAAACGACCAGGCCAAGCAGCGCCGGGATGAGCGGCATGAGGGCCAGGACTCCCCACCGCAGCTGCCTCAGTTTTTGTTCGTCGAGGCTGAAAGTCAGTGTCTGCGGAATTTTCGGAGCGATCCCGATCATTTGCTCACGGCTGAGCAGCCAGTTCAAGCTGGCGGAGACGAAATCGAGACCCTGCTGGTCCTGAGTGAGTGCGTTGTTCTGAATGAAGGTGGCGTTTCCCACCACCACGAGCCGGGCCGAATTGATCTGAACGCGTTCGTCGGCACTCCCGCCTTTTTCGACCGAGGCCGCGATCGTGAGCGGATCACCCTTGTCCTTCGTCGAATCGAATTGAAGCAGCGTTTCGTCGTCCGAATTATAATCCGTCTCTCCCCAATAACCCTTTTCGGCCTCCGCCAACGGTGCGAGATGGATGTTCGCAGCCGCGACCTGTTGGGAATCGAGAGTCAACGAACATGTCGGGCCGAAGAATGGCGCACGCACATCGGCCAGTCGTTTTACCACCGGATTGTCGCCGAGAAAATGCGCGACCACATCGCGAACGCGCGCGACTTCCTCGATGCCGGTTTTAACCACCGCCATCAGTCGATCGTCATCCACTTTCACCCCGAGCTCGTTCACGAATGCGAGCAGCTTCGGTGTCTTGGCCGCGGGATCGACGAGCAGCAAAATGCGCCCATCCTTGTTCCAAAAATCGCGCAGCATAGTTATCTCGCGATCAGACAGATCGTATTGCGGGCCGGCGATCATCAATACTTTCACATCCGCCGGAATACTGGGCACCTCGAAAAGGTTGAGTTCCTTGAACTGGACGTTTTCGTTCTCGATAAACGTTTTGAGGGTCGAAATCGGGCTTTCGCCGGTTAACGGTGGTTCCTTGTGACCGAGCAGGTATCCGACGACGTTTTTCTTCCCTTCCACCACGTCGATCAGAGCGCTTGTGATCGCTTGTTCGCCTTTGAACTTTTTGACAGCCGGCGCCTCTCCTGACATCGGGTCACCTTGATCCATCTCGGCCATTTCCGACGCCTTTACCGTCTTGTTTCGACCCTGGTAATCGACGATCAGAACGCTCTCGTCCGTCACTACTTTGTATTTATCGAAAAGCTCCTTGGCCCTGGTGAGGTTGCGTTCCGGATCCACATATTCGACGTCGATCGTGCCGTGCCCAGCGTACTGATATTCCGTCAGCAGATTCTGCACATCGGCGGTGATCGGGTTTTGCGAACCGAAGAAAACGGTGATTCGCGCCTTTCCTTTTAGGCCCTCGAGGAAATGCTTCGTCTTATCTGAGAGCGCGTATTTTTTGTCGCGGGAGAGGTCCCAGCGTCGGTAATGCTCGAAGCCTAGATAGTTCACCATCGCCGCGAGAACGATGACGATCGCGAGCTGGACCAGCACGTTGATCCCAATCTGGAAGCGACGAATTTTTTGCGGCTTGTTAGGCGAAGCGGGTTCGTCAGACATCTAGAGCTTCCATTTTCGCGATTGGAACGCCTGGTAGGTAAAGGTCAGCATCAAAATCGTCATGCTGAGATAGAGAACCATCGGGCGGGTATCGATCTGACCGCGCGAGAGCGTTCCCATCTGTTCGATCGCGGAGAAATATCCGAGCAACTGCCGCGTCTCAGAGCTGACATCGAGGAGGATGAATGAGACGAGCCCGAGAAAAAAGAGAAGGGTGATGGTGGCGAAGGAGATAATCGCCGCCACGATCTGGTTTTTGGTCAGGACGGAAGCGAAACAACCGATCGAGAGATAAAACATCCCGAGGAGCAAAATCATAAGGTAACTACCCAAGTAGGCGCCTTGGGACGTCGCCGCCGGCTGGAGCGCTCTCCACTGAAAGATGACGAAGTATAGAACCGTTGGAAGCCAGAGAACGATGTAAAAAAAGAGCGCCCCAAAATATTTTGAAAGCACAACCTGCCAGTCGCGCACCGGGGCGGTCATCAGCGGCTCGATCGTGCCAAGCTTAAATTCCTCCGCGAAAAGACGCATCGTGATAAGGGGGAAAATGAGAACGAAGGCGAACCAGAAAAAGACCGAATTGAAAAACGCTTCCTGAACCGAGTAGGCGACGGCCCGCTGATTCATGAAGGAGACTTGGAAATAAAAGTCGAAGCCAGTGACGAGAAGGAAGAAGACGAGAACGATGTAGGCGATCGGCGAATAGAAGTAGCTGCGAATTTCGCGCGAAAGAAGAATGAAGAATTTTCGCATGGTGGTCGCGATTACGCTTCGGGATGAGTGATCTCCACGAAGACGTCTTCGAGGGTCGCTTTGCGCTGCGATAGTTCGCGCACTGTCCAGCGCCGTTCACTCGCCAGGCGAAAGATTTCCGGTCGAATCTCTGTCTCGGCCTCGGCGCGAAGCGAGAAAATTTGCCAATCGCCTTCGGTCGTTAGGCTGACATCCTTGACGCCGGCAATTTTCTTCAGTTCTTCCACGCCATTATCTGTCCCGGTCTTGGCCTCCAGAATAACCCCGGTCGCTGTCCGCATCTGGTTCAGCAAATTTTCCGGCGTATCGCACGCTTCGATCCGTCCCCGGTTGATGATGATGACACGGCTACAGGTCATTTCGACCTCGGGCAGAATATGAGTGGAAAGCAGAATGGTGTGCTGGCGGCCGAGATTTTTGATCAGATCCCGCACCTGCCGGATTTGGTTCGGATCCAACCCACTGGTCGGCTCATCAAGAATCAAAAGATCAGGCTCGTGGACCAGGGCATCAGCCAGGCCAACGCGTTGCCGGTAACCCTTCGAAAGGGTGCCGATCAGTTTTTTTTCTACCTCTTTCAACCCGCAAAGCTCCTTCACATCGCCGACTCGTTCGGCAATGCGGCGGTGTTGGACGCCTTTAAGCGCGGCGCGATAATCCAGGTATTCATTCACGCGCATATCGTTATAGAGCGGAACGTTTTCCGGCATATAACCGAGATGTGCGCGCGCTTGGAGCGACTTTTCAAAGATGTCGAATCCGGCCACCGACGCGCGCCCCGAAGTTGGCGGCATGAAACTGGAAAGGATCCGCATGGTCGTGCTCTTGCCGGCCCCGTTAGGTCCGAGAAAGCCCATAATTTCGCCCTTTCCCACTTCGAAGTTCAGATTGTCGATCGCAGTCTGCCCGGCGTAGCGCTTGGTGAGGTTTTCGACTTTGATCATGCGGGAGCGAGTTCTTACTGACTACGGGAACATTCGAAGCGTTGGAATTTTTTCCGAAAAATTTTCAACGCGCCTCAAGATTCACCGTCTCAATGCGGCGCCCACGGCCGTTGCGTCCGATGACGCCAACCGCGAAATCGACGCTTGATCCACTATTGGCGCGGCTGAGCAGGCGTTCGACATCTTTAACGGAATTTACCTCGTATTTTCCAATGCGGTATATGACCAGACCGCGTTCAATTCCGGCCTGATCCGCCGGACTATCGGGTTCAACCGCGCTGACAAGAACACCTTTGTTGGTAGCAAATCCGAGGGCGGCAGCCAAATCGTTAGTCAGATCCTGCAACTGCAGGCCAAACAACCGATCCGCGCTGGAGGAGCCAGTCTCTTCGTCTTGCGCGGCTGGTTTGGTAGGCGGCCGTTTCTCGGCGACTTTTTTGAACTCTTCGACATTTTGCCTAACGATATCGGCCGGAATCGCAAAACCCAGGCCTTGGGTCGGAATGCCCTGCGGAGTGAAAGCCATCTTTGCGGAGCTGATGCCGATCAGCCGGCCGCTCAGATCGATCAAGGGCCCGCCGCTATTGCCGGGGTTAATTGCCGCATCGGTCTGGAGCAGGTCATGGTAATCGACATTGTCGATCGTGATGTCGCGTTTCACGCCACTCAGGACGCCGCGGCTAATCGAGCTGCCATAGCCGAGCGCGTTGCCGACCACGATGACGGTTTGGCCGAGGAGATTGGGTGAAATGTCCTGGAGGTTGACGAAGGGAAGTGGTTTGTCGCTGTCGATTTTGATGAAAGCGAGGTCCCTTTTTGAATCGCCGGTGATGTAACGCGCCTTGTAACTTTTCTTGTCGTTTGTAATCACCTCGATTTTCAAGTCAGCGGCCCGTTCGACGACATGTTCATTGGTGACAATGAATCCGGCTGGATCGACCAAAAACCCGGTGCCGAGACTTTGCAGAGTTTGCCGGATCTCACGGGGACGGTTTCGATAAACGCCAAAAAATTGCGCGGCAAAATCGTCGAAAGGATCGCGAACCTGGCGCCGCACGACCCGCTCCGTGTTGATGTTGACGACGGCGGGCAGGACTTTGGCGACCGCCAGCACGGCGGGCTCGGCCGCGGGATCCGCTTGGGCAAAAGTTACTGCTGGTCGAACAAGGCAGAGCGAAATCAGCGGAAGCACCATTGCTCCGATACCGCGAAATCGACGTCTCTTGATCATAAGGTTACGCATTCGTCTTGGCTGCGTTTTGCAGGCGAACATCGAAGCTGACCCAACAGTGTCAACTTGCTGCGCGGGCAAACGGCTGCAAGCTACTGAGACCATGCGACCGTCCTTTGCGACCCGATTCAATCTCGACCTCATCGATGAGAATTATCGTCTTTGGGAAAAAAATCCGGACGCGGTTGATACCTCCTGGCGCGCGTTTTTCGAAGGCTTCGAACTGGGCAACACGCCGCAACGCAATGGCGCAACAGCCGCCGTCGCGCCGGCTCGCAGCGTTGAGGCGGAGAACTCGCTTCAGAGGCGCGTCGATGGGTTGGTTTATGCTTATCGCACTCTCGGACACACGATCGCGCGCATAAATCCGATCGAAGAGGCCAGGCCGCAAAATCCTCTTCTCAGCCTGCGCGAACTCGGATTTACCGAGCAGGATCTTGATCAGCAGGTTTCGTCAAAATTCTTTCTCGATAACAGGAAGATGACCCTGCGGGAGATGATCGCATCTCTGCAGGAAATCTACGCAGACTCCATCGGCACGGAATTTCAGCACATTCAAAATCCGCGTCTCCGAAACTGGGTGCAGGATCGCATTGAGTCGCGTCCCCCAAACCACCAGGCTTCGAAAAAGGTAGAGATCGCGCTGCTTCGGCTGCTTTTGGAGGCGGAAGCTTTCGAAGTGTTTTTGCATACCCGATACGTCGGGCAAAAACGCTTTTCGCTCCAAGGGGCGGAATCGCTCATCCTCATACTCGATACGATTTTGCATCGCTGTCCCCATGCCGGTATCGAGGAGATCTGCATGGGGATGGCACACCGCGGCCGGCTCAATGTGCTGGCGAATTTTCTCCAAAAATCGCTCAAGGTGATCTTCACCGAATTCAACACAAACTATATTCCCGAGCTGGTAGATGGTGACGGCGACGTCAAATATCATCTCGGTTATCGCACCATCCGAAAGCTCGGTTCCGGCGATGAAGTTGAGATTCGGCTGGCCGCGAACCCGAGTCATCTCGAAGCGGTCGACCCCGTGGTGGAAGGAATCGCGCGAGCGCGGCAGCGCATTCGGGGCGACACCGAGCACCGTCGCAAGGTGCTGCCAGTGCTCGTTCATGGAGATGCGGCGTTCGCTGGTCAAGGGATCGTGGCCGAAACGCTGAACATGTCGCAACTGCACGGTTACAGCACGGGCGGCACGGTTCACATCGTCGTCAACAATCAGATCGGCTTTACCACCCTCCCCGAGGACGCGCGCTCCTCCATGTATGCGACGGACGTCGCCAAAATGATTGAAGTCCCGATCTTCCACGTGAATGGAGATGACCCAATCGCGGTCCGCTTCGTCACGGAAACGGCGCTCGATTTTCGCCAGGAATTCGGCCGCGACGTCGTGATCGACATGTATTGCTACCGTCGCTACGGGCACAACGAGGGCGACGAGCCGCTTTTCACCCAGCCGGATCTCTACGCGAAAATCGCCAAGCGGCCTTCCGTCGCGAAGCTCTACAAGCAACAGCTTCTGGGCGCCGGCGTTTTGACTGAAGATGATGCCGCTTCTCTCGAAGCGGAGTTCGATCTGCGTTTGGAAATGACACTCCAGGAAGTGAAGTCGCTCGAAAAAGAGCAGGCGGAGCGAAAAAATTCCTTCCTCGAGTCGACCGCAATTTTTCAGCCCAAATATTCGGACAAATCCGTGCCGACCGCGATCAGCCCGGAGATGCTGAAGCGGATCGTCGCCGGCCTAACGACGGTGCCTGCGGACTTCAACATCCTGCCAAAGGTCAAACGGATCACGATCGACCGGCAGCGCCAGGTGTATGAGGCCGGCGGTCCCTACGATTGGGGATTTGCCGAAGCCCTCGCCTTTGGCTCCCTTCTTCTTGAAGGCGTACCCGTGCGTTTGTCCGGTCAGGATAGCCGGCGCGGAACGTTCAGCCATCGGCACGCTTTTCTTTACGACGCCAAAACGGGCCAGCCATATCTCCCGTTGCTCCATCTCGCGCCTAACCAGGCTCGAATTTGCATTTACAACAGCCTGCTTTCCGAAGCTGCTGTCCTCGGTTTCGATTACGGCTATTCGCTCGACTATCCCAACATGCTCTGTCTGTGGGAGGCGCAGTTCGGCGATTTCGCCAATGGCGCGCAGACCATCATCGATCAGTTCATCGTTTCGGCCGAATCGAAGTGGCAACGCCCGAGCGGCATCGTTCTTCTTCTGCCGCACGGGTATGAAGGCCAGGGTCCCGAGCATTCCAGCGCGCGACTCGAGCGTTTCCTGCAGGCTTGCGCGGAGGAAAATATTCAGGTCTGCAACCTCACCACGGCGGCCCAATATTTTCATGTTTTGCGTCGGCAAATGAAGCGCGACTTCGTCAAGCCGCTCATCATGATGACGCCGAAAAGTCTGCTCCGTTCCGAGCTGGCCTCCTCCCGGACCGAGGATTTTACGAATGGACATTTCGCGGAAATTTTGCCCGCACCCGAAGTAGCGCCGCCGGACAAAATCGACCGCGTCATTCTTTGCTCGGGAAAAATTTACTACGACCTCCTCAATCATCGCGAGCAGGAGAAGATCACGACGGCTGCCATCGTTAGGCTGGAGCAGCTCTATCCGTTGGCGGAACAAAAACTGCGTGCCGCGCTGCAACCGTTCACCCAGGTCCGGAAGATTATCTGGTGCCAGGAGGAATCGCAGAACATGGGCGCGTGGACTTTCGTCGAACCCCGCCTGCGGGCATTGTTAGGTCGAGAAATTCTTTACGCCGGTCGCAACGCCAGCGCGAGCCCGGCGGTCGGCGCACTCGCCTTGCACAAGCGCGAGCAGGCCTGCGTGATCAACGAAGCCTTCACCCTTTAGGGAGGTTCAGGGGTTGTTGCGGCAGCGGCGGCCACTCCGAAATCGTAGTAATAGGGTGACCAGAATGATTGGTCAGCCACATCGGAAAGCGCTTTCCAGGTTGCGGTCGGGACGAGCGGCAGTGAATCGACCGCGAATGTGCCAAAATCGTTGCCGAAGACGTCGGCCCCGGTGTTGTAAAGTGTTCCGCCTTTTTTCAGGTAGGGTTGCAGATCTTGGAAGGTAATTTGCACCCCGGTGGCTTTGTTATTGTCGATCGCGTACTGAGCGATGGCGGCATCGAGCAGCCGAAGTTCGTTCAATACGGCGACCGCCTGGCTCCGCTTGCGAGCCCGCAGAAAACTGGGCAGAGCGATCATCGCAAGCAACGCGATAACCGATACGACAATCATGATTTCAATCAACGTGAAGCCGTCATCGCGGCGGAGGGAGATTTGCATCTTTGTGCGTTTCGCCCTCTATAAGCAATTTCTCCGCCATGGCAGTGTAAAACGCATTCGCCTGCCAGGAACTAGATTGTAACGAGAGGGCCCGGCTTGCGTCACCCGTCGATTTGGCGGTTGTTGTCCGGTCATGAGCGCACCCGGTCACGTCTTTACTCTTGGAATCGAGGAAGAATTCCAGATCATCGATCCGGAGACGCGGGAATTGCGATCCCACATTCAACAGATACTCGGGCAAGGGATGGTGACCCTAAAAGAGCAAATCAAACCGGAGATGCACCAATCGGTTGTTGAACTGGGCACCGACATTTGTCGCGATGTGCACGATGCACGCGAGCAGGTCATTCGTTTGCGCAGCGAGCTGGCTACTATGGCTGGCCGCGGGGGACTAAAGATTGCCTCTGCCGGCACGCATCCCTTTTCGCACTGGTTCGACCAGCACATCACCGAGGGGGAACGTTACG
>Ga0207701_10001348_pt1 | contig 25864 bp, 22 predicted proteins | sample KBSSwiSSwithPhiX_FD_184294 | JGI IMG/M metagenome (GOLD analysis project Ga0207701, IMG submission 184294) | Switchgrass rhizosphere bulk soil microbial communities from Kellogg Biological Station, Michigan, USA, with PhiX - S5 (SPAdes) (version 2) | ecosystem: Environmental > Terrestrial >... | reverse complement strand
ATCAGTGGGATCGCGTGCTGAACAAGCTGGAAGCCGGTGAGATGCCGCCGGTCGACGTCGAAAAACCTGAAGAGCAGATCGCCTCGCTGGTCAGCTTCCTCGAGAAGGAGTTCACCCGCGCCGACGCGCTCATCAGGCCCGATCCGGGCCGGGTCACCGCGCGCCGGTTGAACCGCGCCGAGTACACCAACACCATTCGCGACCTGCTGGCGGTCGATTTCCGTGCCGATCAGAACTTCCCGACCGACGACTCGGGCGAGGGGTTCGACAATATCGGCGACATCCTGACGGTCTCGCCGGTGCTGATGGACAAGTATCTCTCGGCGGCGGGACGCATCGCCGAACGCGCGATCTCCGCGGTGCCGCTCCCGAAGCCGGTCGAGATCGAATACAGCCTGCGGTTCAAGAACCTGCGCCGGCTGGATCCGAGCACCGTCGCGGCAACGCACCGCGTCGACTTCGACGCGGAGTACGACCTCCGCATCGGGCTCCCCGGCGAGCGGCCCGCCGATGCCAAGCCGGTAACGCTCGGGCTGTGGGTCGACGGCAAGCTGACCAAGACGCTGCAGGTCGAGACGAAGCCGTCAGGGCTGGTCTACTTCAATCCGTACTCTGAAGAACAGATGCGCGTCACCCTGCCGGAGGGCGACCACGCGCTGCGCCTCGGCTTCATAGACGACGACTTCGTCAAGACGCTGGCCAAGGAGAGCCTCTACAAGGACAAGGAAAACAAGTGGATCGGCTCGGTCACCATCGTCGGGCCGTTCGCCTCGAAGGAAGAGAAGCCGAGCCGCAAGCAGATCCTGATCTGCAACCCGAAGCTGGGCGCCGCGTGCGTCGATCGCATCCTCAGCACGCTGGCGCGGCGCGCCTACCGGCGTCCCGTGACGCCGTCTGAAGTGGCGGCGCTGACCAAGTTCGTGCGCATGGCCAAGGCGGATGGCCAGTCGACCGAGCAGGGCCTCGCGCTCGCGATCCAGGCGATGCTGGTGTCGCCGAACTTTCTGTTCCACATCGAGCGGGATCCGAACCCGCGCGACCCGAGCCTCGTGCACCGGCTGACCGACGTCGAGCTCGCCTCGCGCCTCAGTTACTTCCTGTGGAACTCGATGCCCGACGAGCAGTTGCTCTCGCTGGCCGAGAAACGCCAGCTGCACGATCCGGCGACGCTCGACACCCAGGTGAAGCGGATGCTCGGGGATCCGAAGGCGTTCGCGATGGCCGAAAACTTCGCCGGCCAGTGGCTCGAGATCCGGAACCTGGACACCATCAGGCCGGATCCGCAGAAGTTCCCGCAGTGGACGCCCGAGCTGCGCGATGCGATGAAGACCGAGACCCGGATGTTCTTCGATTACATGTTGAAGGAGAACCGGCCGATCGGCGAGTTCCTCGACGCGCGCTATACCTTCCTGAACGAGTTCCTGGCCAACTACTACGGCATCGACGGTGTGAAGGGCGCGGACTTCCGGCGCGTCGAGCTCACCACGCCGGAGCGCGGCGGCGTGCTGGGGCAGGGCAGCGTCCTCGCGGTGTCCAGCTACCCGACGCGGACGTCGGTCGTCATTCGCGGCAAGTACATCCTGCAGAACATTCTCGGCACGCCCCCACCGCCCCCGCCGCCTGACGTGCCGCCCCTCAACGAAGAAGCGGTCGGCACCGTCGCATCGCTGCGTAAGCAGATGGAGACCCATCGCTCGAACAAGGTCTGCGCCTCCTGCCACGCCCGCATGGATCCGCTGGGGTTCGCCCTGGAGAACTACGATGCGATTGGGCGATGGCGCACGGAGGACGGCGGGTTCCCGGTGGACGCCACCGGTGTCCTGCCGAGTGGCAAGGCGTTCACCACCCCGGCGGAGATGCGCAAGGTCCTGAGCCGGATGCTGCCCGACGTCTCGCGCGCGATGACCGAAAAGCTGATGGTCTACGCGCTCGGCCGCGGCCTCGAACGCTACGACCGTCCGACCGTCCGCGAGATCACCAAGCGGCTCGCCGCCTCCGACTACGGCTTCCAGACGCTGGTCCTCGAGGTCGTCCGCAGCCTGCCGTTCCAGTCACGAAGGGGTGAGGGCGCGCCGGTGGGGGTGGTGACCGCGCAACAACATTGAACGGGAACGGTAGAACGAGACCTTAACCGAAGTGGTTCTACAGGTGCTCAGGGGTTCTATGGTGCTCAGGGTGCGCGTTCTACTGGTGCAACGGGTTCCACAAGTGCGCAGTCGATGCGTGCAGCCCGCCGCCTAAAGTTGTGCTGCCGATGTCTCGCCCCGGCGGTGAACCTGTCGAACGCGGCACCCGTAGAACGAGCACCTTGAGAACCTCGGCACCTTGAGAACCCGTAGAACCAACGGGTCCTGATCACCCGAGTTCTTTCCTCAACACCTCAAACTCCAAGTCGTCCCGTTTCGGCAATCCGAACCGCTCGTCGCCGTACGGAAAGGGTTTGCGCTCGCCGGTGCGCCGGAAGCCGTAGCGCTCGTAGAAGGCGATGAGTTCGGGCCGCTGGGCGATGACGGTCCCGTGAATCGCGCGCGCGCCCCAGTAGTCTCGGGCCCAGCGCTCGGCGGCGCCGAGCAGTCTCCTGCCGAGCCCGCTGCCCTGCAGCGTGGGCCTGACCGTCAGCATGCCGACGTAGGCCTCGTCGCCCGTACGTTCGAGGAGGACGCAGCCGAGCGGTTCGCCTTCCACGTCGTGCACCAGCACCACCGAATCCGCGCCGGCGATGGCCTCGCGCATCTTTTCGAGGTCGATCCGCTGACCGCCGAGAAGCTCGGCCTCCGTCGTCCACCCCGCTTTGCTGCTTTCGCCTCGATACGCCGAGTTCACCAGCGCCACCAATGCCGCCGCATCCGCGTCCGTCGCACGTCGCACCGCCAGTTCGTTCGTCACGATACGATTGTAAGGTCGTCGCGGTTGAGCCGGCGTCGGAGTCGGAGTAAGCTGCTTCAGCCCTGCGCCTTCAGCCCTAAACCCGGAGACACACATGTTCGACCTGCACGATCGGCGGGCATTTCTGCGCGCGGCGCTGGCTGCGGGAGCGGCCTGGGCGACGACGGACGTGGGCGCGGCGGAAGCGGGGCTCGCATGGTCCCGCACTCAGGATCGCGCCGGTGCAGCGACTCCGAGCGCGCTCACCAAGCTGCAATGGGACGCGCTCGAGGCCATGGCCGCTCGGATCCTGCCGGCCGTCGACGGCCGGCCCGGTGCCCGCGAAGCCGGCGCGATCCAGTTCATCGACCGCGCGCTGGGGACCTTCAATGCGCAGCAGAAAACCCGATACGTCGACGGTGTTGCCGACCTCAATCGCCGCGCCGCGGCCAAGGCTCCCGGCGCACCGTTCGCCAGCCTGACCGCCGCGCAGCAGGACGATCTGCTGCGCGAGATCGAAAAGACCCCCTTCTTCCAGGCCGTCTGGTTCGACACCATCGTCGGCACCTTCGGGCTGCCCACCTGGGGCGGGAACCGCGACTACGCCGGCTGGCACTTGCTTGGCTTCGAGCACCAGCCGTCGTACCAGCCTCCGTTCGGCTATTACGACGCTGACATCAATAAGCGAGGCTGACATGGTGCAGATTCCCCGCCCCCCAGCCCGCTATCGTCCCAGCGACGTCGTCGACTTCGTGATCGTCGGCTCCGGCGCGGCCGGCGGGATCATGGCCAAGGAACTGTCGACGGCCGGCTTCTCGGTCGTGGTGCTCGAGCAGGGGCCGCGCCTGACGGAAGCGGAGTTCGTCCACGACGAGTTCGGGATGCTGCTGCGGAACCGGTACGTGAACGATCCGACGACCCAGCCGCACACGTTCCGCGCCACGCCGCAGGATCGGGCGTCGCAGGCCCTCGCGTTGATTTACGGCCGGATGGTCGGCGGCAGCAACGCCCACTTCACCGGCAACTTCTGGCGGCTCCGCCCGAGCGACTTCGACGAAAAGAGTCGACTTGGTGGCGTCGACGGATCGGCGCTGGCCGACTGGCCGATCACCTATGAAGAGCTCGAGCCGTACTACACGAAGGTCGATTGGGAGCTGGGTGTCTCGGGCGAGCCGGGCCCGTTCGATGCGAAGCGTTCGAAACCGTATCCCATGCCGCCCCTGCCGGTGAAGTCCTCAGGTGTGCTGTTGGACAAAGGGGCCAAGGCGCTGGGCCTGCACTCGCACCCGTCGCCGATGGCGATCAACTCGCAGCCGTACAACGGCCGGCCGCCGTGCCAGCACTGCGGGTTCTGCCTGTTCTTCATGTGTGAGGTCCGGGCGAAGTCGACCTCGATGGCGGTCATGCTCCCCCTGGCGGAAGCGACCGGCCGCTGCGAGACCCGGCCGGGCAGCTACGTCGCGCGGATCGAGATGGCCACCGACGGCAAGGCAACCGGCGTGTCGTACTTCGATGCGCAGAAGCAGCTGCAATTGCAGCGCGCCAGGGCGGTGGTGTTGTGCGCCAATGGAGCGGAGACGCCGCGGCTGCTGCTCAACTCCGCGACGTCACGATTCTCCAACGGACTGGCCAATTCCAGCGGCTTGGTCGGCAAGCACCTGATGTTCAACACCTACTTCGGTGTCGACGCGCAGTTCGAGCATCCCCTGAACGAGTACAAGAGCGTCCAGAACACCCGGATCGTGACCGACTTCTACGAGACGGATCCGAAACGCGGTCATTACGGTGGAGGCGCGATCGACGCGCGGTTCGGCCGCTATCCGATCATCTATGCCCTCGAGGGCCTGAAGCCCGGATCCCCGACCTGGGGCGAAAGCTACGCCCGCGAGCTGGCGCAGCAGTACACCCGGTCGATGTTCTTCGGCTGCCACGGAACGTCACTCCCGCGCGAGGCGAACAGCGTCGCGCTGGAGCCGGATCTGAAGGACGCGTGGGGCCTGCCGTGCATGCGGGTGACCTACCAGGATCATCCCGACGATCTCAAGAACGCCCGGTTCCTGGTCGGCAAGGCGCTCGACATTGCGCAGGCCGCCGGCGCGCTCAAGACCTGGCCGCAAGCCGTGACGCCGCAGTCCCAGTCCGTGCACTTGCTCGGCACCTGCCGGATGGGTAACGATCCGCAAACCTCGGTGATCGACAAGTACCACCGTACGCACGACGTGAAGAACCTGTTCATCTGCGACGGCAGCAGCCTGGTCACCTCCTCACGCGGGCAGCCGACGATGACGATCTCGGCGCTGGCGTTCAGGGCCGGCGAGCACATCGCCGGATTCGCCAAGCGAGGTGAGATCTGATCAGTCCTTCACCCGGCGCCTGAACCAACGCGTCAGCAGGAACATCGCGCCGCCGGTCACCATCGAGGAGGTGGTCGGCTGGGGCGCCGGCTGCACCGCCGGGGCGGTTGGCACGGGCCGCGAGGAGCGTCCCCCGCCCTTCGCTTGCTTCGCCTCGTAGGCGCGAGCCGCCGCCGCGCCCAGCTTCTTCCTCTGGCCCGGCACCTTCTCGCCCGGATCCTTGCCGTACGGTGAGGCGTGTTCGATCTCCGCGTTCATCTCCGCCCCGATCAGGACCGACAATCCCGACACGTAGAACCACAGCATCAGCACGATCGCGCCACCGAGAGATCCGTAGGTCGCGTTGTAGTCCGCGAAATTCGCCAGGTAGAACTTGAACGCCAGCGACGCGAGCAGCCACAGCGCCGTGGCCAGCACCGCGCCTGGCGTCACCCAGGTCCAGTCCTGTTCCGCATCCGGTCCGAAGTAGTTGACCATTGCCAGGGTCAGCGCGATCAGCACGAACACCACGGGCCACTGCAGGATCTTCCACGTCCACTCGACGGCAGCCCCCAGCCCGACCTGATTGGCGACCACTTCGGCGAGCCGCGGCCCGACGATCACCAACCCGAAGGCGATGATGACGAACACCGCCAGCGCGATGGTCAGCCCGATTGCCGTCAACCGCACCTTCCACCACGGCCGCCCCTCGTCGATGTCGTAGGCCCGGTTCAGGGCGTCGACGATGCTGACGACGGCCGCGGAACTGCTCCAGACGGCCATCAGCAGCCCGAAGGTCAGAAGCCCTGTCTGCTGGCCGCCGGCGATCGTCTTCAACTGCTCGCGCAGGATGTCGACGACTTGCGCCGGTGCGAACTCGGCCACCGCGGTGACCATCTGCTGGAGCAGGCTCGGCGGGAACAGGCTGGCGAGCGCGACAAGGAACACGATCGCGGGGACCAGGGCGAGCAGGAAGTAATAAGCGAGCTGCGCGGCGAGGCCGAGGCAGTCGTCGGCTTGCGCCTCATGCATGGTCCGGCGCACCAGCTCGCCCCAGGACAGCGGAATCTTGAAGGTCTTGAACATGTCGAACGCCTCGTCAGCGGGGAACTTCGAATTCGTGGCCGCACCGGCGGCAACGATGCTGCCGCGCGCCCGGGCTGCCGCCCATGATCTCGGTATCGTGCACACCACACGCCGGGCATTGCCGGGTTTCGGCAGGATCGGTGACGTGACCGTTGAGGCACACGTAGGCGGCACTGGCATGTCCATTGGTACGCCACGCGTTCTGCGTCCACAGGACCTCGGCACCGCACACACGGCAGGGCAGCGAGCGCAGCAGCGTGTTCCCGAACATCATGCCCGCGCGGCGGGAGTGCACACGCTGTGCCGATTCCGCTCCTGGCAGGAGAGTAGCAGAGGACCGTCGCCGGAGCGGGTCACGTCTATGAAGGGCTGGTGGGACGGATGAAAGACCTGCCTGAGTACTGGCGTTCGCGCTGGCTGTTCGAACGCGGCCTGGCCCTCATCTATCTCGTCGCCTTCCTCGCCGCGGCGGAACAGTTCGTTCCGCTCGCCGGAGAGCATGGGTTGCTGCCGGCGCCTCTCTTCGTCCGCGAGGTGCCCTTCCGCTTTGCGCCAAGTCTCTTCTACTGGTCGCCCACTGACACGGCGTTCCGCCTCGGAGCTTGGCTGGGCGTGTTGTTGTCCGCGCTCGGGCTGTCGGGTCTGCCCGCCCGCGCCGGTGCGGTCGCCGGAGGCGCCGTGTGGGCCCTGCTCTACGTGCTCTATCTTTCGTTCATCAACGTCGGCCAGACCTTCTACGCCTTCGGCTGGGAGTCGCTGCTGGTCGAGATGGGATTCTTCGCGATCTTCGCCGGGGGGCGGACCGTCGCGCCGATGGCGGCGCTGAACTGGATATATCGCTGGACGCTCTTCAGGTTGATGTTCGGCGCGGGCCTGATCAAATGGCGCGGCGACACCTGCTGGCGCGACCTGACGTGCCTCGACGTGTTCTTCGAGACCCAGCCGATGCCGAATCCGCTCAGCTGGTACTTCCACCAGCTGCCGCGGACCATCCTCCACAGCGGTGTCGTCATCAACCACATCGTCGAGCTCGCGGTGCCGTTCGCGTTCGTGCTGCCGCAGCCGTACGCCGGTGTGGCCGGTCTGATCACCATCCTGTTTCAACTGATGCTCGTTCTGGGTGGCAACCTATCCTGGTTGAACTGGTTGACCATCGTGCTCGCGCTGACGGCGATGGACGATCGGTTCTTCCGATGGCTCCCGGTGAGGGTCCCGCCGCTCCGCCGGCCGGGAACGGCACGGCGGATCGTCGTTGCCGTGCTGGCTGGGATCGTGATCCTCCTCAGCGTCGGCCCCGTCCTGAACCTGTTGTCGTCCGGCCAGTTGATGAACACCGCGTACAACCCGCTGCAGATCGTGAATTCCTATGGCGCCTTCGGCAGCATCACCAAGGAGCGGGACGAGATCGTGATCGAGGGGAGCGCGGTCGACGACACTGGCGATCCGGCCGTATGGCGGGCTTACGAGTTCAAGGGGAAGCCGGGCGATCCAGCACGGCTTCCGCCCCAGGTCGCGCCTTACCACCTTCGGCTCGACTGGCTGATGTGGTTCGCGGCCATGTCCACCCCGACCGAACATCCGTGGTTCCAGGTCCTGCTGCTGAAGTTGCTGCAAGGCGATCAGGCGACACTCGGTTTGCTGCGCGCGAACCCGTTTCCGAACGAGCCGCCGCGCTGGGTCCGGGCGCAGCTGTATCGTTATCGATTCACGACACCTGCGGAGCGAGCCGCGACCGGCGAGTGGTGGAAACGCGAGCTCGTAGCCCCGTACTTCCCGGCGGTGCGGCGGGGGCCCCGAACGGGCGCTCAGAATCCCTGATTCACGCTTGCCTCCCTTCCGTTGCCGGTCGGTGACATGATCGGCCGGGAGTCAGACGATGGAACTCGAAGGCAAGGTGGCCGTGATCACCGGCGGCAAGCGGATCGGGCGCGTGGTCGCGCGCGAACTGGCTCGGCGCGGCATGGACCTGGTGCTGTCGTACCGCGGATCGAAACAGGAAGCCGACGCAACGGCGGCCGACGTCGAGGCGGCCGGGCGGCACGCCACGACCATCAGTGCCGACGTCTCGAGGCCGGCCGACTGCCAGGCCATCGTCGAGCATGCGGCGGCGACCTTCGGGCGGATCGACGTCCTGATCAACATGGCATCGATCTACCGGTCGACACCATTGGCGACGGTGACGGTCGAGTATTGGGACACCGACCTCAACGTCAACCTGCGATCGGCCTTTCTCTGCGCGCAGGCGGCGATTCCGCACATGCGCCGGGCGGGTGGCGGGCGCATCGTGAACTTCGCGGACTGGGTGGCCGCCAGCGGCCGGCCGCGCTATCCCGACTTCACGCCCTACTTCGTCGCCAAGACTGGTGTCGTCGGGTTGACCGAAGCGCTCGCGCTCGAGGTCGCGGCCGAAAACATTCTGGTGAACGCCATCGCCCCGGGCCCGATCGTCGCGCCTCCTGACATGAGCCGGGAGGAGATCGCCGAGGTGGCGGCGGCGACGCCTGTCGGCCACTGGGGCGGCGAGCTGGAGATCGCCAAGGCCGTCATCCTCCTCTGCGAGACCGACTTCATCACCGGCGAAACGATCCGCGTCGACGGCGGCCGGCACCTCGCCTGAGCGCTGCCGAGGTCTTTGTTCTAAACTTTGCCGTCGGCGCTGTTCAATCCTGGAACGCCATCCGTGAGGGATGTGGATGACAGACAACCCGTCAGGTGTCGGCGACGCGCTTCCTTCCAGAGGGCGGACTCCATGACGTGCCGAGGCGCCATTGAAGTGCTGAGCGAGTATCGGGCGGGCGAGCTCACGCCGGAACGGCGGGCCGAGGTCGATCGGCACCTCGCCGATTGCACGGAATGCACCCAATATTTCGCCAGCTACCCGCAAACGTCGGGGGGCGCGAGCGACGCCTTCCAGACCGAAGAGCCGCCGGCCGACATGCCGGACGCGCTGGCCCGATCGATCCTCGATGCGCGTCGTGGCCATTGATGGCATAACCGGTCAGCGGCTGATCATCATCCGCCGCGTGCCGATAGAAGGAGCGACATGCCGAGGCTTCAGGTCATCGCCGCGAACGGGCTGCTGCACCGGCGCCTGTTTTTGAAGGAGAGCGTCGGTATCGCGGGGCTGGCCTTGCTGCGGGCCACACCAGCCGCGGCGGCACAGTCGCAGGACGTGCCCGCCTACATGAAAGCGCCAGGCCAGGGCATGCGGCCGTATGGCGAGCGATCGCCCTACGAGTCAGCCGTGCAGCGTCTCGTCGTGCCCGTGACCGGCACCACGGGCAGCGGATCCTCCCGAACGCCGCTCGAGCATATCGAAGGGATCATCACGCCCAGCTCGCTGCACTTCGAGCGTCATCACAGCGGCGTGCCGGACATCCCGCCGGCGGACCATCGCCTTCTGATTCACGGGTTGGTCGATCGGGCGTTGACCTTCGATCTTGCGGCCCTGTCCCGTTACCCGCTGGTGTCACGCGTCCACTTCGTCGAGTGCTCGGGCAACAGCACCGCGCTCTATGCCGCGGAACCGCTCCAGGCCACGGCCGGCTCGCTGCACGGCATGGTGTCGTGCAGCGAATGGACCGGAGTGCCGCTTGCGACCCTGCTCGCCGAGGCGGGCGTGAAGCCTGGCGGACGTTGGCTCCTTGCGGAAGGCGCCGACGCCGCGGCCATGAGCCGCAGCATCCCGATCGAGAAGGCGATGGACGATGCGCTGATCGCGATTTATCAGAATGGCGAACGCCTTCGGCCGGAAAACGGCTATCCGATGCGCCTGCTCCTGCCCGGCTGGGAAGGCAACACCAACGTCAAGTGGCTGCGCCGTCTGAAGGTTGTCGCCGAGCCCGTCATGACCAAGGACGAGACCTCGAAGTACACCGACAGCCTGCGCGATGGCAAGGCGCTCCAGTTCACGTTTCCAATGAGTGTGAAGTCGGTGATCACGTCGCCGTCCGGCGGCTCGACGATGCAGGGGCGCGGGCTGTATCAGATTTCGGGAATGGCGTGGTCCGGCGCGGGGCGGATTCGGCGGGTCGACGTGTCGGCGGATGGCGGCAAGACGTGGGGCCAGGCGGCGGTCGAGGGGCCGGTCCACGCGAAAGGGTTGACGCGCTTTCGAATGGCCTGGCGATGGGACGGTGCGCCGGTGGTGCTCGCCAGCCGCGCGGTGGACGACACCGGCGCGGTGCAGCCGACGCGGCGCGCGCTCATCGCCGAGCGCGGCACGCCCTTCCGCTATCACTATCACGCAATCCAGAGCTGGGGCATCACGGCCAGCGGGGAGGTCCGGAATGTCTATGACATCTAACCGCGCGGGAGTCGTCATCGCGGCACTGATCGTCGTGGGCACGGCGACTGCCTCGGCGCAAGCCCCGCGCCCGTCCGCCGGCGCGTCGCCCCCCGCCGTGCCTCAGGGGCCGGGCCTGGGTGTGCCGGCGACGGAGGCGTTGATTGCCAGCTGGGACGTCAGCATCCCTCCGGATGGAACCGGGTTGCCCGCGGGCTCGGGAACCGTGGCGCAAGGCGCGCAGATCTTCAACACCAAGTGCATTGCCTGCCACGGCCCGGAGGGCGCCGGATCGGTGAACGACCGTCTGGTCGGCGGCCAGGGGACCCTGACGAGCGCGACGCCGGTAAAGACGATCGGCAGCTACTGGCCGTACGCGACGACGCTGTTCGATTACGTGCGGCGGGCGATGCCGTACCCGACCCCGCACTCACTGAGCGACCCTGAGGTGTATGCGCTGGTCGCGTACCTGCTGAACCTGAACGGCATCATTCCCCAGGACGCGGTGATGAATGCGACCACCTTGCCGCAGGTCCAGATGCCCAATCGAGCCGGCTTCGAGCGCGCATATCCGGAGCGACGCCGGTAGCGCTCGTCCGGGCCGGCGCGTGGGGTCGAACAGCCGAGCGCAAGGTTGTCAGGCGGCTCGCGACGCTGCGCATCAAATCCGCTGCACCGCCTCGAGTGCGGCCTTCGAGATCCGCTGCCGCGCCGTCCAATAATCAGCCCACGGATCCGACTTCACACGTCTCAACCGCGCCGGAACGGTCAGTAGCGTCCATTGCTCGGGCTTCGTGCGCAGCTCGTCCCACGCGATGGGCATCGACACGTGGGCGCCGGGGCGGGCCCTCGGCGAGTAGGCGCAGATAGAGGTGTTGGTGCGGTTGTTCCGCAAGTAGTCGATCAGGATCTGCCGCTCGCGTCCGCGCTTGCTGAAGTTGGTGGTGTAGCGCGCGGGATTGGTGCGGACGATCGCGTCACCGACCGCACGGGCGAACGCGAGGCATGCCGACCAGTCGAGCGATGGAACGATTGGCGCGACGACATGGAGGCCTGCGCCACCGGTGGTCTTCACCCAGGCCTCCAGTCCGAGTGTCTTCAGCACCTCGCGCACCAGGCGCGCGGCTGCCGTCGCCTGCCGCCAGGCAAGCTCCGGTCCGGGATCGAGGTCCCACACGATCCGGTTCGGCCGCTCGACCTGGTCCGCGCTGGAGTTCCAGGTGTGGATCTCGACAACACCCATCTGGGCCAGCGAGATGACCGCTTCGATCGAGTCGGCGACCAGGTATTCGCCAAGCTTGGTCTTCTCCTGGATGCGGACGCGTCGCAGGGCGCTCGGTCCCCAGGCCTTGGCGTGACGCAGGTACAGGCACTGCTGTTCGATGCTGCCCGGGCAGTGGACGAGCGTCAGGGGGCGGCCCTGAACGTGCGGCACGATCCACGGCTCGATCGCCTCGTAGTAGCGGGCGAGGTCGCTCTTGGACAGGTCGAGGTCCGGGTACAGGATCCGATCCGGATGGGAAATGCGAACGCCGCGTATGACGACGGCGTCCCCTGTCGCAGGGGATACGGTTTTGTCGCGGCGCGGCCGCGTCTGCTTCGGCGCGGGAGCAGCCGCCATCCGGCGTCGCTCCGAGGTCGTGGCCCGCGCTGCCTGTCCGCTCGCCTTCGTCATCGGTCGTATCGGCTGCAACTCTGTCGCCGTCCGGGTTGGCGCTGTGGGGCGTGCCGTCTCTACCGCAAGGTCCGGAACGTGATCGAGTAGCGCAGCGCCGCGACGGCGGGGATGTGATGCTCGTAGCGGGCGCGCGCGAGGTCCCTCATCAGGTAGCCGGAGCGCGGCGCCAGGTTGAGCTCGTGGGTGGCGACGCGGCGCGCACCGCCGGCCGCGCCGGGCGACACGTAGGGCCGGAACTTCATGCGGCAGCCGGTGAGCAGTGATACCCCGGCGACCATGTCGTACTGCGGCGCGTCGCGATGCCAACCGATTGGCGCGCCGGGCGGATAGGCGTTGATCAGCGCCATCGCGAACGCGGCGGGCTCGAGCCCGGCCCAGGTCGCGATCCGGGCGCGGAGGGGCAGCAGGAACTCGGGGATGGGCGGCGTATCGGTGCGCCCCGCGTCGTAGGACGCACCGAAGAAAGCGACCCTGCGGCGCGCCACGACGCCGCGCATTTCGAAGTCCGAGAATTCGATCCCGGCGACGTCGGCGACAAGCGTCGTCTCCTCGTCCGGGCTGATGAACTCGGGCCGGTAGGTGAAGCCGTCCGGCAGATCCGGATCGAAGAGTGACCCGTGCGCCTCCGCCATGACCGAGTGTCGCACAGCGGCGCGCGCGCGCGCGGCACCTATGGCCGGGCCGCCTCACCGCGCCTGTGAACGGTCCATGCTACTTTGCCGGCGAGCGGGTCCGACGCGAGCGCGAACGCCGACCCGCGGCGGGTCAGCATCAGCGGCAGCAACGCCCCGTCCGGAAGCGCGACGAGGCCGGACGCCCTTGCCGCGTTGACCGCGAACACCTCGACATCGAGCTTCGACCAATCCATGAAGGCGGTCGATTGCGCGACCGCGATCTGCGGGATGGCGGCTCCCTCGCGGACCAGCATCACCACCGGAATGGTGCCCGCCTCGATCTGGTGCCAGCCGGCCGTGAACAGCCGGCCGGTCTGGTAGTCGATCCAGTTGCCGGGCGGCAAATAGACGTCCCGGCCCTTCGACCCCGCCTCGAGCAGGGGCGCGACCAGGATGTCGCTGCCGAAGAGATACTCGTCCTCGATGCTCCAGGAACCGGTGTCCTCCGGGAACTCGACGAACAGGGCGCGGAGCATCGGCAGCCCGCGGGCGCTCGAGTCCTTCGCCTGGGCGTAGATGTAGGGCATCAGGCGGTAGCGCATCTCCACCGCGCGGCGGAAGGCATTGGTGAACGCCTCACCGAATTCCCACGGCTCCCGCGGCGGAAAGCCGTGGCTGCGGCTGTGCGACGTGAGCAGGCCGAAGGGCAGCCAGCGGGCGTAGAGATCCTCGTTGGTCTTGCCCATGAAGCCGCCGATGTCATGGCTCCAGAACGTGAAGCCGGACAGGCCGAACGAGAGCCCGCCACGCAGGGTGGACGCCATGCCGATGTCCGATGTCATCGAATCGCCGCCCCAGTGCAGCGGATACCGCTGGCTCCCGGCCCACGCGCTCCGGGCCCAGATCAGGTTCTCGTGATTCACGTCGCGGGTGATGTCGGCGACCGCCTTGTTGTAGCGCAGCGGATAGAGATTGTGCTCGTAGAAGCCGGTGCGGCCCGAGGCGTAGATACCGTTGAACGGCGCGGCCTCGCCGAAGTCCACCTTGATCGCGCCGACGCCGAGCTTCAGCAGTGCCGCCAGCTTCTCCTGGTACCACGTCACCGTCTTCGGGTTCGAGAAGTCGAGGACGGCGTCCTCCGACGGCAGGTTGCCCTTGCCGTCCCGCACCGCCAGCCCCTGCCCGACGATCTCCGGGAACAGCAGGTTCTTCGGCACGAAGTACGGCAGCTGCCACAGCGAGACGTGGAAGCCCGCCTTCTTCAAGTCGGCGAAGAGCTTCGCAGGATCCGGGAAGCGGGTCTTCGAGAACTGATAGTCGGAGCGCCAGTCGGTCTCGAACCAGCCGGTGTCGAGATGAATCAGATCCGCGGGGATCTTGTATTCACGCAGCTTCGTCGCGACCGTCCGCACCTCCTGCTCCGAGAGGTACGTGATTCGGCTCATCCAGAAGCCGAACGACCACAGCGGCGGCATCGGCGCTTTCCCGGTGACGTTGGTGTACTCATCGAGCACCTGCTTCGGCGTGCCGACGAACGCGAACAGATCGAGCTCGTCGTCTCCGAGCAGCAACTCGTTGCTGCCGTGGAAGGTCGCGCCGACGTCGAACGTCGCCGGCGCGGAGGTGTGGGTGAACAGGCCGTAGCCGCGATTGCTCAAGAGAAACGGGATCGGCTTGTACATCCGCTCGCTCTCGGCCCCGTTCGCGTCGTTCACCGACAACACCAGCCGCTGCCCGCGCTTGTCGAGCCGCGTGAACGACTCGCCGCCGCCGAACAGCTTCTCAGTCGCGGATAACGACCACACCGCGGCCACGCTGCGGGTGTGATCCGAAGCCCGCCGGATGTACGAGAACGGCAAGGCGGGGGACAGCGTGTTTTCGAAGTCGGCCGGGTTCTGGGTCCCGGTCAGGAGCTTGCCGGCGGCGTCCCTGAGCTCGATCCGCCAGGGCTTCTCCGAAACCGTGACCGAGCCGGCGCTGCTGGTGTAGCGATGGCCGCCCTCGACCTTCGAGTACTTCCACGAGGTGTCCACTGGCGGCTCGCGTACCAGCATCAGTGACGGTTCCGCCGGCCGGATGTCCGGGCCGGTCTTGACGCGGATGCGGACGGTGCGCGGTGTCACGAATTGGATCGAGAACGGCCACACGGGATCGACGTCGTATTCCTTTTCCGGAAAGATGACCCCCTCGAACGGCCGCAGCACGCCCTCGATGTAGTTGAACGCCAGGCGCGGATAGCGATTGTTCCGCACCCACTTCAGCGTGCCGGACGCGGTCGCCGGATCGAACTGCACGACGGCGTCGGCGACGTAATAGTTGTTGGCGAAGTCGCGGAAATCCGGGCTGACGTCGACCCGGTCGGCAAGCAGGGACGGCGAGGTGGCCGGTTGCTGGGCCTGCGACGCCACCGACACGGCCGCCACGGCGCACGCGATCCCGATCAACTGAACACGACGAGAGGCTCGGAGCATGAGCCGGACTCTACCTTCCCGAGCCCGCGGCTGTCCACGCCGCGGGCTCAGTGTCCGCTAGTGAACAGCGCTTCGTGCGCTCCTGAACGACGACGGTGATCGAATTGCCGTAAATGGTTGATTCTGCGGTTCGTCACCGGCACACGGCTTGATGTGAGCCGGGTCGTGGATCGCGAGCTGGCTCCCGAAGTTCAATCGCAGGCGAAGCGCCGCACGCTGGCGCGCGTCGGCCTGCCGCTCCTGCTGCTGGCGGTCCTGATCATCTGGCTGCCCGGCTGGATTCGGCCGTCGCTGAACCGGGCGAGGGTTCGCACCGCGGTGGTGACGGCCGGGCCGGTCGAATCGGTCATCATGGCGTCCGGGACGGTGACCCCCGAAGTCGAGCGCGTCCTCTCGAGTCCGCTCGACGCCCGCGTGCTCCGCCTCCTCCAGCGTCCTGGCGCCCATCTCAAACGCGGCGATCCCGTTGTCGAACTCGATGTCAGCGAGTCGGAGCTGGCGCTCGACAAGGTGGTCAAGGATCTGAAGATCAAGGAGAACCAGCAGGCGCAGTCCCGGCTGGCGCTGGAGAAATCGCTGGTCGATCTCGACGGACGGCTGGAGCTGAAGACGCTGCAGCTCCAGTCCGCGCAGTCGCAGCTCGAAGGGGACCAGCAGCTGTTCAAGGACGGGCTCTTCTCGCGCGAGTCGCTGCGCCGTTCAGAGCTGAACGTCAAGCAGGCGCAGATCGAGCTGGCGCAACTGCGTGAGGAGCGCACCAACGCGGAGCGTTCCACCGGGGTGCAACTCGAAGGACTGTCGCTCGAGCGCGGCGCGCTCGACAAGGAAGCTGCTCAGGCCCGCCGGCTGCTCGACCTGTCCACCACGAAATCCGATCGCGACGGGGTGCTGACCTGGGTTGTCTCCCAGGAAGGCGCGCTGGTGCGCCGGGGCGACGTGATCGCACGCATCGCCGACCTCACCTCGTTCCGGGTCGACGGGACCGTCTCGGACATTCATGCCGGCCGGCTGCGCACCGGCATGGCCGCGGTGGTGCGGGTCAACGATGTCGACCTGCAGGGCACCGTCACCGAAGTCCTGCCGACGGTCGAGAACGGCGTGTTGCACTTCACCGTCGCCCTGGCCGAGCCGTCGCACGCCGCGCTTCGCCCGAGCCTTCGCACCGACGTGCTGGTCGTCACTGAACGCAAGGCTCGCGCGCTTCGTCTCAAGCGCGGGCCGTTCGCCGACAACGCCGCGGTGCAGGCCTTCGTCGTCCGCGGCGACCGGGCCGTTCGCGTTCCCATCCAGATCGGGCTGATCGGGGTCGACGATGTCGAGGTCGTGTCGGGAGTGAGCGAGGGGGATGAAGTGATCATCTCGGACATGAAGGACTACCTGCACCTCTCGGAAGTCCGGATCAAATAGCCGCCAGGCGAGGAACAAGGCTGCCGCCATGATTCAGCTGCAACGCATCGAAAAGGTTTACCGCACCGATCGCATCGAGACCGTCGCGCTCGCCGACGTCAACCTGTCCGTGGGCGAAGGCGAGTTCATCTCGATCATGGGGCCGTCAGGGTGCGGCAAGAGCACGCTCCTCAACTTGATGGGGCTGCTCGATGTCCCGACCAAGGGGTCTGTCCAGATCAACGGGTCGCCGATTGCGAGCCGTCGCGATCGCGACCTGGCCGCAATCCGCAACAAGGAAATCGGGTTCGTCTTCCAGACGTTTCACCTGGTCAGCGATCTGAGCGTGCTCGACAACGTGCAGATTCCGCTGCTCTACCGGCGGATGTCGAACGGCGAACGGCGCAAGCTGGCCGAGGCCGCGCTCGACCGGGTCGGGCTCAGCGCGCGCATCCATCACTTCCCGTCGCAGCTCTCGGGTGGGCAGCAGCAGCGCGTCGCGATCGCCCGGGCCATCGTCGGGCGCCCGCGCATCCTGCTGGCGGACGAGCCGACAGGGAACCTCGATTCGCAGATGGGCGACGAGGTGATGGGGATTCTCAAGGGCCTGAACGGCGAGGACAAGACGACCATCGTGATGGTCACCCACGATCAGCAGAAGGCGGATCAGACCGAGCGGATCGTCCGGCTGTTCGACGGCCGGCAGGTCAACTGAAGCGAGGCAGCCGACATGTTCAGGCACTATCTGTCTCTCGCAGTGAAGGTGCTGCTGCGGCGCAAGTTCTTCACCTTCATCAGCCTGTTCGGCATCAGCTTCACGTTGCTCGTGCTGACCGTGGTGACGGCGCTGTTCGATCACACCTTCGGTCCTGACGCGACCGAGCCGCTCCAGGATCGCTCGCTCTACGTCGAGCGCGCGGTGATGTACGGGCCGCACAGCACCTGGACCGGCAGCAGCGGTTTCAGGCTGCTCGATCAGAACGCGCGCAACCTGCCCGGGGTCGAGCGGCTGTCGTTGTACGAGGACGGGCGCACCGTCCACTCCTATCTGGATGGCCGCAAGATTTCGTCGACGCTGAAGCGGACCGACGCGGAGTTCTGGAACATCCTGCACTTCGATTTTCTCGAGGGCGGACCCTACGTCGAGTCCGACGTGGCCGCCGCCCGGATGGTCGCGGTCATCAATGCCCGCACGCGGGAGCGGTTCTTCGACGGCCGGCCGGCGGTCGGCCAGACCATCGAAGCCGACGGCCAGCGGTTTCGAGTGGTTGGCGTCGTCGAGAACATATCGGAAGTGCGGATGACGCCGTTCGCGGAGATCTGGGTGCCGTACACGACCGCCAAGACCGACGCCTACAAGCGTGAGGTGATGGGCAGCTGGCACGCCGTGGCGCTGGCCCGCGACACCGCCGCGATGCCCGCCATCCACGAGGAGTTCAATTCGCGGCTGCACCGCTTCGAGCTGCCCGACCCCAAGCATTACGAGGCGATCGTGGCGCCGTTCGAGACCAAGTTCCAGGTGTTCGCGCGCATGATGGACGTCGGCGATCGCAAGAACCCGGACAGCCACGTGTGGCGGCTGGTCGGTCTGCTCGCCGGGCTCGGCCTGCTGTTCGTGCTGATCCCGACGGTCAACCTGGTGAACATCAACATCAGCCGGATCATGGAGCGGGCGTCTGAGATCGGCGTCCGGAAAGCGTTCGGCGCGCCGGCGCGCACCCTGGTCGGCCAGTTCCTGCTGGAGAACGTGCTGCTCACGCTGGTTGGCGCGCTGGGCGGGTTCATCCTGTCGGTAGTGACGTTGCGCATGCTCGAGCGGAGCGGTCTGTTCGAGTACGCCCATTTCACCCTGAATGCCCGGATCTTCGGCTACGGCGTCACCCTGGCGATCCTCTTCGGCCTCATCTCCGGCGTCTATCCGGCGTGGCGCATGTCGCGGCTGAATCCGGTCGACGCGCTCAAGGGAGGGACTTCGCGATGACCCGGCACCTGCTGCGCCTGATCTGGAACCGCAAACGTCAGAACTTCCTGCTCACGCTGGAGATCTTCTTCTCCTTCCTGACGCTGTTCGCGGTCGTGCTGTTCGCCATGCAGTACGCCAGCAACGCACGGAAGCCGCTCGGCTATCGGATCGATCGGATCTGGAGCCTGACCGTCGATCGCAAGGAACCGTCCGAGGACGGGGCCGTCAAGGCGCGCCATCGCGAAACCTATCGCCAGCTGATCACCGCGCTGCGCGAGTTGCCGCAGGTCGAGGGTGTCGCGGCAGCGTTCACCGGTCCGTACGCCAACTCGAACTGGGGCGGCTCCATGCGGCTGGTGGGCGGGCGGAACATCGAGCACGGCGTCAACCGCGCCACCGACGACTTCTTCGAGCTGTTCAGCGTACCGCTCGTGGCCGGGCGCGCCTTCAGCCGCGAAGACGACGCCGCGACGTGGACGCCGGTCGTGCTGAATCGCCGCCTGGCGGAGGAGATCTTCGGCGACCAGAATCCGATCGGTCAAATCATCAAGGAGGAGCGGGATCCGAACGATCCGCCGCCCGATCCCAACGACAAGCCGCAGGTGAAGCGGGTCATCGGCCTGATCGACGAATTCCGCCAGAACGGCGAGCTCGCCACGGCGCAAAACTACATGTTCTACCGCATGCGGCTCGATGGCGCGGATCCCAAAGCCGACGTCCCGGATCGGCTGTTCGTCCGGCTGCGCCCGGGCACGCCGGCGGCGTTCGAGGAAACGCTGGTGAAGCGTGCAATGGCCGTCGCGACGGACTGGTCGTTCGAAGTGGAGCCGCTCGACGCGATGCGGGAGCACAAGCTGCATGAGTACTCGATTCCGCTCATCGTCATCGCGACGATTGCCGGATTTCTCCTGCTGATGGTCGCGCTCGGCCTGACCGGGGTCGTGTGGCAGAGCGTGACCCAGCGCATCCGTGAGTTCGGCCTCCGCCGGGCCAAGGGGGCGACGATCGCCAACGTGCGGCGGCAGGTGCTGATCGAGATGGTGATCATGACGTCACTCGCGCTGCTCGTCGGCGTGGCCCTGCTTGGCCAGCTGCCCCTGCTGCCGCTGCCGAAACCCCTGCAGATCGTCAACGGTCCGGTATTCGTGGCCAGCCTGGCCGTCTCGATCGGGGCGATCTACGTCCTGACGCTCGCGTGCGGCTGGTACCCGAGCCGGCTGGCCACGAAGATCGAGCCCGCCCAGGCGCTACACTACGAGTGAGCCGGCCCGCCTGGGCGGGCCGGATGGCAGATGGCAGATGGCACAACTCCGGCCGTGACTCCGACGCCGGGTGTTCCCGCACTGCGCTTTGAGCGCACCGTCCCATGATTCTCATCGTCGACGACGACCGGTCGGTGACGGCTTCCCTGGCGCTGCTGCTCAAGCAGGCCGGGCTGGCCACGGTCGCGGCCAGCTCGCCCGAGGAGACGCTCGCGGTGCTCCGCCGCGAGCCGTGTCAACTCGTGATCCAGGACATGAACTTTTCCCGCCGGACATCCGGCGAGGAAGGCCTCGCGCTGCTCAAGCAGATCAAAGAGCTGACGCCGGCAGTCCCCGTCATCCTGATCACCGCGTGGGGCTCGATCGCGCTCGCGGTCGAAGGGATGAAGGCCGGGGCGTCCGACTTCGTCACCAAGCCCTGGACCAACCAGCAGCTGCTGCACACCGTGCAGACTGCGCTGGGGCTGGTCGAGGCGCGTGCGGATCAGGGGGATCGCGTGCTCACCCGCGACGACCTCGACGCGCGCTACGATTTCGGCGACCTGGTCGGACGCGACGCGCGGATGCTCCGCATCCTCGAACTCGTCGGCCGGGTCGCACCGACCGACGCCTCCGTCCTGATTACCGGTGAGAGCGGCACCGGCAAGGAGCTGGTCGCCGAGGCGATCCACCGCAACAGCCGCCGGGCCGCGAAGCCGTTCGTCAAGGTCAATCTCGGCGGCGTACCCGCGACGCTGTTCGAGAGCGAGATGTTCGGCCACGTGCGCGGCGCCTTCACCGACGCGCGTGCCGATCGCAAGGGACGCTTCGACGTCGCGCACGGCGGCACGATCTTCCTCGACGAGATCGGCGATCTCGATCCGCCCTCGCAGGTCAAGATGCTGCGGGTGCTGCAGGACCGGACCTTCGAGGTGCTGGGCTCCAGCGCCCGCCGCGAAGTGGACGTGCGGGTCGTGTCCGCGACCAATCGCCAGCTCTCGACGATGGTCTCGCGCGGCGAGTTCCGGGAAGACTTGCTGTACCGCATCAACCTGATGGCGATCCACCTGCCGCCGCTGCGCGAGCGATCGGACGACGTGCCGGTGCTGGCGTCGCGCTTCCTGCAGCGCGCCGGCCAGGTGTATCGCCGCGAGCCGTTGACGCTGAGCACGGCCGCGCTGCGCTGGTTGCAGGCCCAGCCATGGCCGGGGAACGTCCGTCAGCTGCGGCAGGTCGTCGAGCGCGCGGTGCTGGTCAGCACCCGCGATCGCCTGGAGATCGAGGACTTCACCGAGTCGATCGATCCGCCCCAGGCCGAGCCGGTCAACGAAGCCCTGCCGCCCGTCGGATCGATGACGATGGACGAGATCGAGCGGGCGATGATCGTGAAGTCGCTGCGCCACCACGGCGGGAACGTCAGTCGCGTGGCCGAGTCCCTGGGGCTCAGCCGGGCGGCGCTCTACCGCCGCTTCGAGAAGTACGAGATCAGCGTGTGAGCCTGCGCGCGCGGGCCGTCGTCTACCTCGTTGTCCTCCATCTGATCTTCGCGGCGCTGGGCGCCTATCTCCTCTTCAACAACCCGATCTGGCTGCTGGCCGTCGAGACGGTGTTCGTGCTGTCGCTCGCCGTCGGGGTGAGCCTGTCGCGTGAGATGTTTCGGCAGCTCGGGATGGCTGGCGAGGGGCTGCGGCTGATCCGCGACGAGGAGTTCACGTCGCGGTTCCTGCCGGTCGGTCAGCCGGAGGTCGACGAGCTGATCGGCGTCTACAACAGGATGGTCGATCATCTGCGCGAGGAGCGCGTGCGGCTCGCCGAACAGCACCAGTTCCTGAGCCAGGTGCTGCAGGTGTCGCCATCCGGGGTGGTGATCCTGGATTTCGATCAGCGGGTGGCGAGTCTCAACCCGGCGGCTGAACGGCTGCTCGGGCGCCCTGCGGCCGCGGTTGTCGGCCGTCCGCTCGACGCGCTCGAGTCGCCGCTGTCGGAGGCGCTGGCAACGCTCGCACCCGGGGACGCTCGTCTCGTCGGCCTGCTCGGCGCCCGGCGCGTGAAATGCCATCACGGCACCTTCGTCGATCGCGGGTTCACCCGGAGCTTCCTGCTGATCGAGGAGTTGACGGAGGAGCTGCGGCAGTTCGAGCGCGCCGCGTACGAGAAGCTGATTCGCGTGATGTCGCACGAGGTCAACAACACGGTGACCGCCTCGAACTCGCTGCTGCACTCGTCGCTGACCTACGCCGGCGATCTCCACGAGGCCAATCGCCACGACTTCGAGCAGGCCATCGGCATCGTCATCGAGCGGACGGAGCAGCTGGCGAGCTTCATGCGCCGGTTCGCGGACGTCTTCCGCCTGCCGCCGCCGCTGACGCGGCCGACGGATCTCGTGGCGATTCTCGAGCGCATCGTGCGGCTGCTCGGGGCGCAGCCCAACGCGTCCGGCCTGACGTGGCGCTGGGATCTCGACGCACCGTCGGTGGCGGTGGAGATCGATCGTGGCCAGATGGAACAGGCGCTGCTCAATATCCTCAAGAACGCGATCGAGGCGATCGACGGCGAGGGGACGATCGCCGTGCGGCTCACGTCGCGTCGCGGCCCGCCGACGCTCGTCATCGAGGACTCCGGTCCCGGCATGACCGCCGAAGTGCAGTCGAACCTGTTCACGCCGTTTTTCAGCACCAAGCCGCAAGGCCAGGGCATCGGCCTGACGCTGGTGCAGGAGGTGCTGTCCGGTCACGGCTTCGAGTACGCGCTCGAGCGTACCGGCGAGCACACCACGCGCTTCACCGTGGTGCTGGCGCCATCGGCTGGCCGGTCACCGGCCCGGTCATAAACGACACGACTCCGGCTCGCGACCGGTCCTCCAGATCCAGAGCGATGATTTTGCTTGCATTGTAGTAATGTACTAGTACAATGTGCGCAATGGGAGGTGGCCAGCCGGCCGCTTCCACCGACGCACCGTCAGGTGCGGCATCGTTGGACACGTTTCGCACCGGGAGGTCGCAATGGAACCGCTGGTGTTGATCCTCATTCCAGGGACTCTAGGCGGTCTCGCCCTGGCGCTCCTCATCCCGCGGCTGCGCCGGCGTACCCGCGTGGTCGTGCCGCACGAGCTCGAACTCCCCTCGCCGACGCTGATCAACATGGCCCATATAAGGGTTGAGGGTGTCGGCGGCCTGGGCCTGGTCGCCGCGGTGCTCGCGGTGGCGGCGTTCGACCCGCGCATCCGCCTGGCGATCCTCGGCGCCGCGGCGCTGGGAACGGTGCTGGCGGTCGCCTTGATCGCGCTGCGCCGGAGCACCGGCGCCCTGCCGTCCAGCACGGACGGTCCCGACAGCCGGCTGCCGCTGCGGCTGGATCGTGGTCCCGCCGCGGCGCGAACGATCGAACCGCCGGAGCGGTCACCCCGCAACGGCGCAGGACCGTTGTTGGTCGGTCGTCCGAACGTGCTTGCCGCGTGAGGTGTGCTGGTAGGGAATCACAAAGCGCTGATCCACCGGTCAGAGCAGCCAGCGTCTGCTTCCTGGGACATTCGTGCGGCAGGCGCCGCCTACCGCGTTACCCGCGCCGCGCGGCCTCGATCGCGGCGACGTCGATCTTGCGCATCGGCATCATCGCCGCGAACGCGCGCTTGGCTTCAGCTCCACCCGCGGCCAGCGCTTCGCTCAAGACCCGCGGCGTGATCTGCCACGAGAGGCCCCACCGGTCCTTGCACCACCCGCATTGGCTCTCCTGGCCGCCATTGCCGACGATCGCGTTCCAGTACCGGTCGGTCTCTTCCTGATTCTCGGTCGCGACCTGGAAGGAGAACGCTTCGCTGTGCTTGAACTGCGGACCGCCGTTCAGACCGAGGCAGGGGATGCCCATGACGGTGAACTCCACCGTCAGCACATCTCCCTCTTTGCCGCTCGGATAGTCACCGGGCGCTTTGTGCACCGCGACTACTTCGCTGTCGGGGAAGGTGGCGGCATAGAAGCGCGCGGCGTCCTGCGCGTCCTTGTTGAACCAGAGGCAGATCACGTTCTTGGAGGTCATGCTCGCGTGTGCTCCTTGTGGTCGAGTCAGCGTGGACACCGAGGCGTCTCGTCCGCGCCGCCATCGGCGTCGACTCAGATCATTACCATACCCATCGCGCGCACGGCCGCGGCCGGAGCTGACGCAACCTCCGCGTGACACTCGGCGAGAGGCCCAGCCGTTCTGCCTCAGCCTCGTGCCGCGACGAGGCGCTCCCATTCGATCGGATCGCGATGCTCAGCGTCCGTGACGCCGAGCTCGCGCAGGACGCCGATCACCGCCTGGCGTCGAACGACCGAGACCGTCAGGATGTGCGCGATGACGCTTCCGAATGTGAAACTGACGGGTGGCGTGCACAGCGCATCGACGAAGGCATCGTCCCACTCGTTGCGATCGCGGATCCGTCGCACGAGCGCCGTGAACTGCGGCTGGACGACGGCCAACCGCGCTTGCAGTCCGGCGATGCTGCGTTCGTCACGGGAGGGAATATCGCGGCCGCCAATCGCCGCGGTCCACACTTCTTTCGTGAAGATGATCCGCTCGAGCATGGTGCGCAGGTCGGGCTCCGGGCCTTCGAAGTCATGCACGGTCAGCCCGGGCCGGACGTGGCGATCGACGGCCTCGTCGGAGAGCGTCGCAGCCTGTTGCAGCAGTCGCGCCGTGTGCCAGTGTTCGTGTTCGACGAGGCGATCTGAGAGATCCATGGTCGTAGTCCTCGGCTGTCCGGGCAGCAGCAGCCCGCCCGGCGGATGGAAGTGGATGCCGTTGGGGGCGGTGAGCCGGAAGTCACGCGGCTCTCGCGCGAACCGGCTCGGCGGCACGCCGTGCGCTCGCGTGAATGCCCGCGAGAACGCCTCGGTGGCGTCGTAGCCGGCCTCGAGCCCGGCGTCAGTGGCACGGGCACCGCGACCGAGCTGCCACGCCGCGCGCTCCAGCAACAGACGGCGGCGGAATGCCGCGGGCGCCTCGCCGATGCCGGCGCGCACCAGACGATTGAAGTGAAACGGGCTGAGCATCGCCCTGGCGGCCAACGCCCGCCCGTCAAGCCCCTCGTCGAGCGCTTCAAGGACGACGTCGACCACATCGCGCAGGCGATCCGGCCGCGGTTTCATGCCCCGAGTATGTGCCGCGCGGCCGCGGCGCGCATGACCGCACTTGCTGTCGCGAGCCGGCGATCCCAGCGGAGCAGCTCAGGATGCGCTGCGGCGGCTGAGGACGCGCGACGCAACGGTACGTGGCGCGATCACGGGTCCGCGGTCGGGCTGACGCGGAAGCGACGCCAATCGATGCGGAGCTTGCGCATCCGGGCGCGCAGGGTGTGAGGATTGATCCGCAGGATCCGGGCCGCGCCATGAGGGCCGTCGACCCGTCCCGCGGTCGCCTCGAGGGCCCGTTCGATATGCGCCGTGATCACGGCGTCGAGCGGTTCGATCGTGGAGGAGACGCCGGGCGCACGCACGCGCGCCGGCGCGGCACTGGCGGGCGCACCGGTACCGCCCAGCGCCTCGGCGACGTTCAGGGTCCGTCCCTGCCCGATGAGCACGGCGCGGTCCATCACTGCGGCCATCTCCCGTACGTTCCCCGGCCACCTGTATGCCGTCAGCACGCGGACATCGTCGTCCGACACGGCAATCGGCCGTACCCCGAACCGATTGGCGGCCCGTTCGGCAAAGTACTCCGCGAACGCCCTGATGTCGTTTGGCCGATCGCGCAGCGGCGGGATGACGATCGGGAACACCGCCAGGCGGTAGTACAGATCCTCGCGGAACGCCTGCGACTCGACCATCCCGGGCAGATCGCGATGCGTGGCGGCGACGATGCGGACCTTGACGTGGACGGGACGTTCGCCGCCAACCCGGATCACTTCGCCGTCCTGCACCACCCGCAGCAGCCGCACCTGGGCAGCCAGCGAGAGCTCGCCGACTTCGTCA
>Ga0207701_10001346_pt1 | contig 25916 bp, 48 predicted proteins | sample KBSSwiSSwithPhiX_FD_184294 | JGI IMG/M metagenome (GOLD analysis project Ga0207701, IMG submission 184294) | Switchgrass rhizosphere bulk soil microbial communities from Kellogg Biological Station, Michigan, USA, with PhiX - S5 (SPAdes) (version 2) | ecosystem: Environmental > Terrestrial >... | reverse complement strand
ACGCAGCCATCGGTTGATCGATCCAGCCCACCGGGGCAAACTTGATGACACCCTGCGACTCAAACATGAGGCGGGTAACCACCTCACACAGATCCGCACCGTGGCCAGCCACCGTCTGGGCGTAGGTCTTGAAGTTCTTCAGCGTGGCCGGTGGCACGCGCATGAGGAACGGCATCTGTTCCCCAGGAGCGACGAATGCCAGTTTCTTCAGATCGTTGCAAGACTTGACCTGCTTGCCGCTCTGTTCCGAGATCTTGGAACCCCAAGCGTTGTGGGGGCACGCTGCGCAGGTCGGTGATTGTGGCTCGGCTGCCTGCTGCGAGGGCGCCACGCCGTTATCCGAGAAGCACGTCGGCGGCTTGTAGTCTGTAGCTGAGGGATCAAACTTGTCACGGTAATAGATCTTGCTGACGTTCTCATTGATGTCAGCAATGATGACGTCGCAATAAAGCTGCCCGCTTTGCTGGTCCAGCTGGCTGAATGGTTTCTCATTACCAGCGGGGTCAATCAGGGTGAAGCGGTTGCCAGCAATCGACAGATGGGGAGGGGACTGTCCGCCGAGGCCAGCAACGGCCTGCTCAGCAAGTTTGTTGGTGCGTGCGGGCAAATAACTTGGGCGTTCCATGGTCGCTCCTATGCGCGTCGGAAAAGAACTTTGGTGATGGTCTCGGTGCTCACACCGGGCGGGTTGAAGTGGTGCTGGTCAAGGAACTCCTTGACCGCGTCCTTGGCGATATTGGCAGTGAAAAACACCTCGGCCATCTGGCGTGATGTTGCCGGATCGGCAAAGATGTAATCATAGAACGTCTGCCTGTCAGCAACTTTCACAGACAAGGTGCTGGACTTGTAGGCAGTGCCGGCTGCGGTCTTGACCGATGTCTCGCCAGCATCGTTCATGCGCTGCTGCATGGTGTTCTGGATTAACACCATGGCGTCCTGATATGGCTTCATCGCCTCATTGAATTCCTTGGTCTTCGCCTCAAGGAAGTCGCGATATTCAATGTACTTGGCCACCAGCTGGTCGGATGTGAGGGTCATTCTTCTCGTCCTGCCTTGATCATGGTGAGGACCACGCCCTGCATGGTCTCGTTGTTCTCTAGTCGTCGGTAGATTTCTCGCTCGGTGGCTGTGGCTGCGAGCTGTACAACAGTACAAGCGTTTGTTTGTCCGGGGCGATGTATGCGCTTATTGGCTTGGAGATAGAGCTCAGTTCGATCGGTAGGTCCAAACCAGACAATGATGGAGGCTGCCCAAAGATCAATTCCATGAGCCATGGTAGCGGGATCTGCAAGTAGGACACGTGGATGGTCATCTTGCTGGAAGGCTCGGATGATTTCATTTCGCTCATTGGGTTTAACTGCGCCGTTGATAGTAGCTGTCGAGTAGGCTTTCAATTCATTCTGGAGCAACATTAACACATTTGTCAACCCAACAAAAACAATAATTTTCTGCGGTGCCTGTTCAATGACTTCCTTCAACGCTGCAATACGTGGCCCACAGTCAAGATGGTGTGTTTCCCGGCTTGGCCCATAGACTGCGCCACACACGATCTGGATCAGTTTCAGCCGCAGCACCGCCTCGTTGGCCGCGGTGATCGGACCAGCCTTGGCCTGAAGAATCAGATCTTTCTTCATGTCCTTATAGGCTTTGGCTTGTTCGGGGCTCAGCTCTACCTCGCGCTGCTGCGTAGTGATCGGTGGCAGATCCTGGCAGTCCTCAATGGCAAAGCGGACGGCCGGCTGCAGCAGCTTGTAGGCTTCCGCGTTGGCACCGGGCTTCGGCACCCGCTTCCACATGCCAATCTTGGCGGTGACGCGGTCTTCAAAATGCCGGTAGGACTCGCCATAGGCATTGTTGACGAGCTTGGCCAAACCGTAGGCATCGGTGGGGCCATTGGGGACGGGCGTGCCCGTCATCATCCAGAGATAATCTCGAGTTGCGAGCAGTCTGCGAGCCACCTTATGACGTAGCGTCGTCCCGTCCCGATAAGCACTTGCTTCGTCAACGATGGCCATCCGTATGTCATCGCGTAAGGCAAGCTCCTTTTCGAGAACCTTGAGGCCATCGAAATTAACGATGTAGAAATCAACATCCTCTTTGAGAAGTGCTCTACGTTTTTCTGCAGAGCCATGGAGGACAACTGCTTTGCGTCGAAGCATGAAATTAGCGAAGACGGCATCTGACCAGACCCTTTGGAGTGTGCTTAAGGGTGAAACAATGACCGCACGGCAAGCACCGCGATGATAACTGCCCATAACAAAATCAGCTGCCCAAAGTGCGGCCATAGTTTTGCCTGTCCCCATGTCACTAAGAACAAAAGCGCGGGGGTTAAGGCTAAGAAAATTCGCAGTGACTCTCTGAGCGTGGAAAGGTGTGAATCGTCCAGGCCAGTCATAGGTGCCCTCCATGGGCGGCGGTACGTCCATGCCGAGGTAGCGCAGCAGCTGGAGATTATAGAGGTTGATGGGAGAGGCAACGTAGCCGTTGGTCAGGCGTGCAGATCCCGGCACCGAAGCTGCGATCCTGTCAGCTTTCGGTGTGTCATAGATGATAAGGTTACGTTGTGCATCAACCCACATGTGCCAGGATACGATCTGCGGTGCGTTGGATACTGAAAGGTTGTGGCTCTATTGCCCAGTAGATATGGCCACCGCGTTTGTCTTTGGTGAATTGCAACTCCATTTTCTCCGCTGCCGGGCGCCACTGGGCGACACGGATGTCTATCCATTTCACCCCGTGGATTGGGCCACCATCTGCTTGGTGACCATGAAGATGCTCAAACATCTTGTCGCGCGAGAAGTCCCCCAGGATAAATGCACACCACGCCTTGAACATGACTTCTCTTGGGCCATTGCGGAAATAGTGAATGTGCCCGCGATGGCAGATCATGTGGTACTTAAGATCAATCTCAATGCCATTATGCCGGATTGTCATTGCGTATCACCCGGTTCAACCGTGGCTCCCTCAGTACGTCGCGCAACGCTTCCTTCACCTGATCAACCGATGTTGCATAGAAGGCAATACCGTCCGCTTGGTCGATCTCCATCATGCAGATCTTCTGCCGGGGCGTCGGTACTTCACCCGGCCGCTTCACCTCGATGCCAACAAACCAGCCATTGATGCAGCAGAGGATGTCCAGCGTGGAAGCACCATAGCCGGTCTGCACCGGCATGAAAAAATAGGCGCCGATGCTCCTGAGATAATCCTTGATCTTGGCTTTGACTCTGCCTTCAGGTGTCATGTCAGTTCACGATCCTCGGGGTGAAAGTACCAGTCTGGCTCGCTTCCATCTGCATGCGCAAGATATGGGAAATGTCCTGCACCGAGACATAAATGTGCTCGGTCAAAACGAACCCATCGCGCCGGATATTCTGAATGAAGACCGGCAGCGGCAAGTCCTGCTGGTTATCGGGCAGCGCGTAGTCGAGCCAGTCGTTCTGGCCACGAATGTAAATGCGGAAAAAGATTTTGGTCACGGTCGGTACTCCGGGTTGAATTGGCAGTCCTTGACGTTGCACCAGCCACAGAGCGGTGATTGCCGCTTCGGCCAGTGGTCCATCCTGGCATAGTTCTCGATGGTGTTGGTGCGAGACTTCAGATCCTGCCACGTCCTCATGGTGTTGCTGAGGTCGTGCTCCTTGCCCAGCTTCATGTCACGCAGCCAGATGTAGCGCCCCTTGATGGTCTTCAATGACGGGTAGCGCGCATGAAGCATCAGGCCAAACAGTTCGAGCTCGAAGGGCTCCTCGCGGACCTTGCCAGTCTTGTAGTCCGCGATGAATGCGATCTCGGGATTGGGCAGCCAGTGCACATCCACTTTGCCGCGGGTGTACGGCTCGGGGTTCTTGCTCCAGAACATGGTGGCGCTGCCATCATGAGCCAGCGCAAGGTTCATTTCAGGCTCGGCACGTTGCGTGATGAAGTAAGTGGCAAACACCTCATATTTCTGCATACCTTCGGGCAATGCGGCGCCATATTTCAGGCGTGCCTCCATCGCCTTGTGGACGCTGGTGCCCCACTTCATCTCTTCCGTCTCAACGAATGGCAGATCCTTTTTCACATAGCGCCGGTACGCTTGGTGAGGGCAGATCTCGTAGGTGTTGAGGAAGGTGTAGGAGTAAATCACTTTGAAGCTTTCTGTTCTTTCTTCATCGGCCACACTTCATCGCGCGCTTTCTTGAGCGTACCAATCAGGCGGGCAACATCCCCGCGGTTATTTAAAATAACGCCATCCACTTCAACACTGTTAGCTACCACCATATTGATTCTCACCCTCACGTTCATTCTCCTCCCCTATTAAGTTCACAACATAGTCCATAAACCGATCGGACTGTTCTTTGTCATCAAAGGAAATGTGAAACTGGTACTGGTGGGTGCCGTTGCGCTTTTTGGTGTAAGAAAGATACACGCTGTCCCTGATAATCACATCGTCTCTCCCACCTGCGCCTCACATCCGATCGGAATGCCCGGTAGCCAGTCCGGCGTCCGCGTCATCTCTTCCTCGACAACCTTGAGCATAGCGCCTGCGTCCCCGGTGCGCACCACCCAGTAACCAGCGTCATGCTCGGTGAGCGCTGCACGATAACCAGAGCGCTGGTAAATGCGCAGCATGGACTGCGACATGTCCACCCGGCTGAGCGCCTGAATCACGTTCTCAACCAGCTTGGCACCATACAGCTTGGTCCAGCCGTAGCGTTTGCGCTGGCGCCAGTAGCTGTCACCATTCTCCTCGGTGTGCCACTCCAGCGTGTCATAGATCAACTGTGCGCCGTTGGGCAGCACAATGCGCCGTGTGCCCTTGTCGACATCGCAGCACACCGCCATCGGCCCCCAGTCGAAGGACAGGAAATTGTCCATCCGCTTCAGGTTGAGCTCGGCAGTTCTCCAGTAGGCGACCACTCCTGGGTGTGTAGATCGGTAGAGATCTCGGGCGGATAGACCCTCACTCTCAGTAAGGATAACTGGAGGGCCATAAGTGCCTCGACGTGCCGTTGCAACGATCGTCGAAGCTCCAGCGCCATATCCACAGGAGAGTTCGAGTTGTTTGCCAACTCCACGTTCTGCCGGATCAGCCTTTGTAATTGGTCGACCATAGAATTGGCTTGCGATTCCAATGTAGGGGTCTTCGTGGTTTCGAAAGCGTTCGATGACATCGGTCTGCCCTGCAACATGGTTGAGGATACGGCACTCTATTTGCGACTTGTCCGCTTTGAGGATGACATGTCCTGCAGGAGCTTTAACGCCCTTCCTAAGACCGCCTCCGCGTCTAAAATTTTGCCAGTTAACTTTATCTCCACCCGACCATCGGGTCGTGTGCGCTCCACAATAGTTGAGGTAGACAGGCATCGGGCCCCGAGTGGCCATGAAGCCGAGACGTTCAGCACGGCTCTGATCGAGTGTTGACTTTTCTCCCAGTCGGGCGGCAGCAAGTAGGGCAACTGTTTCGTCTTCATGCTCCAGCAGTCCCTTCATGAACTCGTCTGTTTTGGCAAAGGCGTAGTTGGTATTGCCTTTAGGGCTGATCTTAGTTTCTGGTTCAACGCCTTGTTCTCGAAGCAGGCTGGCGAATTTTTCACTGCTCTGGAGAGCATCTCCGCTAATTCCCAATTGGGCAAGCCGCTGAGCTTTTGATTGTTGTTCATCCGTCCAGACTTTGCCGAAGGCATCGAGATCTCCCACAAATTGAGGCTCGGTAAACATGCGGATGGTATGGTCAATGACCTGGTACTCCTCAACCGGGAAGCCTCGCGCCAGCCGGCAAAAGATGTCCCAGGTCAACTCAACGTCATGTACACAGCCACTGCCAAGCAGACGACGCAGATAATGAGGAATAGCTTCCCAGCGCAGGCCCTTGAACTGGTCATAAGGTACTGATTTTCCCTCCAGGCCGAAGTGAGAAGCGAGGCTATCAAGGCCAAGCTTGATATGATTGCCCAGAACGAGGCGTCCCATGGAGAGGGTGTCAAGCCATGCACCTGGTTTCACTCCGTAGTGGTGCGAGAGAATCAGCCCATCAAAATGCGCGTGGTGGCATAGAACACCGCAACGGCTCCAATCAACTGAAGCCAGAAAGTCCGGTATATCGCTGTGCTCATGCCATGCGAGGTTACCGCGCGGGTCACGGGCTCCCAGCATGTGCGCCTGAAAGCGTTCATCACGGATGTACTCCTCAGTCGTCATTTTCTTCAGCGTGTAGTCGTCGCTGAAATAGGTCTCGAAGTCGAGCGTCCAGATATCCACCTCAGCCCTCTTCGCGCTGGTCGGCCAGGAACATCGGTGGGTCGGGCATGCGATCGTCAGGGTTATGGTGCCGCTCCCTGACCTGGCGCATGGCGTTCTCGGTCCGCATTTTGGTCATGCCGTCAATGGCCATCTTGCCGATGCCATCAATAATCTGACTGACTTCAGAGACCTTGCGCAAAGCAGCATCGCGCTCATTGGCAAGCACCAGCAGATCACCTTCCAGCCGGTGGTTATGCTGGGTCAAATACTGATTGGACCGTGTGAGTGAGTCATTCTGAATGCGAAGCGTGTTCAACTCCACTTCCATCTGCGCGACTTGTTCGGAGAATGATGACATCTATTCGCGTCCTTTTCTGATTTCGTCAACGATGGCCTGAACAGCAAAAACGAACGTAATTACAGATGCCCCTGCTGCAATATTCCAAATCTGGGACATCGCTGCTATCCATGCCACGAGCCCATACGCCCACATCCAAATCATTTTCTGGCTTTCAGTGCTCGCGGCGGGTGAGGGGTGAGGTCATGGCTTAAACCCCATCAGCATCATGCCAAAGATGTAAACGTTCATGATAATGATGACCGCGAACGGCAGACACAGGATGAACAGGCAGCCTTTGGCAACACGTTCTTTGTGCCCAGCTTCGTCGCGACCGTTCCATGATGGAATATATTCGTTATCGGGATCGCTCATGGACAATCCCCGTTCGGCATTTGTTGCTTGAGCGTGCATCCGTAGCGGGCATTGGCTGCGCGGCGCAATGAGCCAACTGACAACGATATTTTGACCGACATACTGTCGGGGAAATTCGGGTCAAGATTGGTGTAAGCGACAGCGAACGGCTCCAACGCCTCTCGCAACTCGGTGGTGTCAGCCCCGCCAGTAGCCGACATCACTGGCGGCTTACTCTCTCCCGAAGGTAGAGAGCGCGGTCTTGGCAGGGCTGACCTCGTTGCTCCCGGCGCGGACGGGAGAGGCTCGTTCATTTCTCGGTCGGTTGTCCGGTTGAGTTTGTCGATTGCGGCGCTGTATTGCGCGCTCAAATCTTGGTTATAGTTTGGAAGTCTAGTGTCGGTTGGCGTGCCTCCAAGCCACATCTCACCCGTGGGCGGGGGTGCGAGGGCGGCATTGATAATCGACAATGTGTTATGCGCCGGATCAGGCAAATCAGCGCCAGGCATCCTGATGTAGCCAAGCTCTACGCCGTTCTCGATGAACTGCTTTGCAGCCTTGAGTGCCTTCAACGCCTCTCCCGCCATGGTGCCGGACGACGCGGGAAGGGGGTCTGAGGGGCCGGGCTTGATTCCGGCTCGTGCACCATGGCTCCCCTCCTGAATCGAACAGGACATAGGCTTCGCCTTCCGGGCCTCGCCTAACCCAATGGGAGTTGTAGCGTGTCCTTCCACGCCGCCCTCAGATTTCGTTGAGGCCGTTGCCTCGGTTCGTGAAATTGCTGCGGTGACAAGCGAGCGCACGGACAATAGGCGTTCGTGTTCGCTCAAGCTGTCCTTGCGAGATGCATATTCGATTTGCTTTAAAAGCTTGAGGTCCATCACTTCGTTCCAAAGAAGAGATACAGATCAATGCCGCCGATTGTGGCTGCAATTAAAAAGATGATTACGATCACACAGCCCCAAAATCCGGTATCTGGATTGCCAATGGTCATTTCCGTGAAATCCTGTCGTTGATGACGGCTAATCCGATGAAGCAAACTGTTGTCATGATCGCGCTGTAAATTGCGCAGTAGCTGGCAAAATCACTCACTTCTTCCCTCCTTCAAAGAGGGCGGCAATGGATTGGGTACGACGGCGTTTAATCTCGTCGCGCAGGTCGCTAAATTCACGGGGCGTTCGATTTACTGCTGTGCTGGCCAGATATTGACCGTCATTTAAAATAAAATCGACAAGGTTGCTTATCTCCTCCACGCTCGGCGACACTGAGGGGGCGGGGTGGGTGTAGAGCGGGCGGACGTTGCGAATTCCGCTGTGCCTGTCTGGGTTGACGAATGTAAGCCCGGTTTGCCAACAGTCTGGCTCGCCGCCAACCGTCATGCCCATTGCCCGCTCGTAGAGGTACGCCACCGGCTCGGAGGCGGAAAGGGCGGGGGATGCGGCGCGAAGGGCGTCAATAACAGTTTGCTTATCCCAAGCGGAAAGCCGGTATTCACCAACAAAGACTTCCGTCCTTTCCATGATGTCGGCAAGCGTTGTCTCTGCTGTTGACTTGCGCGGCACAACCACTGTGTCAGGGGTCGGGGTCATGATGGCCTCTTCCTCTCCATCATCGCCAACTGGATCTCGGCGGTTATGTCCTGGCCGCGCAGTCCCATGATCTCCAGTGACACGGCAAACGTCACCTGGCCGATCGTGCCCTTGATGAATGCCTCGCGCGCACGTGCGAATGAGGCGGTGCGCAGATCGCCGCCGGATTCACTTACGGTTGGCACGACGCACCCTCTCCATCACATAAATAACTATGCCGTTAGCGATAAGCCCACCGAATAAAATGCCATGGGCGAAACCATGCCAATAGTCATTCATCATCGCTATCATCCTCCACAGGAGGGAACGCAAAACTTATCCCGTCCCAACCGCAGTGTTCGCAATAAATGGGGTTGTCATCGTCGGTCACTGCGTCGCATTTGACGCAGACAAACGGCTCGCGGGAAGGCTGATAGCGGCGCGGTTCCCAGGTCATGACTGCACCTCGAAGGGGTAAACACGCCAGTAAATCATGCGACGAAAGCCACTCTTTGCCAGCAGCGCCTCTTGTTTCTTCTCATGGCAATACTTCTCAGCAGCTTCCAGAGTGTTGAAAACTATCTCGGGAAAGTCGTTCCCCATGACAAGAAACACTTTCATAGGTTCGCCGCCCATTGCTTGAAGGTGTTGAAGTCCTCATCATTGCGGAACATCCACCACGCTCGCCATGTATGGCCGTTAAGCTCGCGATGCCGCATGAACACGATGTCGGGAAAGGCTGCCTTGAAGCTACCCGGTGACAGCCTTGGCGCCTTGTCGGTATCCGACGAGGTGACATAAAAGGGAAAGTCTTTTTCAAACTTCGCAAGCTGTGAGGGTAAGGACATGGTTTGACCTTTCATCTGCACCATAATAATAGTGACAAGGTTGTCAAGTGCCAAGCAACAGCGCTTCCACTAATTTTTCACTGGCTTCAAAGTTGGCGCATACCTCCCTGATATGCTCGGCCAGGTCGGCTTTGGCCCCACTTTCACCATCGGTGAAGCCACGATCATATTCCGCTTCACAGTCATTTTTATAAGTGTCTTGGCCTACGCTGTCAGGTGTGGCAAATTCTAGAAGTGTCTCGGCCCTTTCGCGCAACGTGCTCGGGGGAATGGTGATTTTAGCAACTACGCGGGAATCAATTTCAATGTTGTCACCAAATATCTGAAACATGGGTTTTGTCCTTTTGTGGGGGTTACCTACCTAGCGGGGGACTCAGAATAACGAACAGGCGGGCTTCCTATTGGCTCGAGAAATTAGCAACAAGGCCAGAAACGGCCAATGCGAGCCAGGTCGGCACCACGTGACGGTCATGCGGCTTTGCCGCCTCGTACCGTTGCAGGGTGCGAACACTCAGCTCCAAGTGCTTCGCCAGCTCCTCTTGTGTCATGTTGAGGAGTTGGCGCGCTTTGATGAGACCTTTGGGGGTCATGCGAGGCAGGCCACCATAAAACGTCTGCGATCAAAGCGCGGGTTTGTGTGCTGGCATTCATCCGCGAAATGACTGGCCATGGCCATGCGTTCCTTTTTAGGAAGCTTGGCTATCGTCGCAGCTATAAAAGCAAAGTGCCGGTGTTCTAACGTACCTTTGGTTGTCCTGTCTTTGCGCAAAGCGCTTTCAGTTGTTAGCATGTGAGGTATCCTTATTGACTTGCCATCTTCAGGCGCAAGGTTGTCACCCTTTGCGCGACGCTGGCGAACCAGCGTTTCGGCTCACTTAAAGATCACTTCACAAAGAATAATAAGGGTGCCAACAAAGCCGCATATGGCAATGCCAGCGAGAAGGTCGGATGCTTCGCGGTTCATGTTGTCCCCTTTACCATATCAATGGCCTGTTTGATTTTCTGTAAACATTCCGCTTGAACGCCTTCTTTCATGCCCTCGCGCATGGCCATGCGCAGGTAAAAGAGAGCGGTGTACAGGTCGCGTGAACGCATGTAGCGATCGGCCAGAATGAGGTTTTTGTTCATCTGCTTGCCCATTGCAGCATCAATTGAGGCGACAGGTCCGAATTGTCGCGGATTTTCTCGCGTGTGGCTAACGGCAGTTTTTGCCATTTATCCCATGTCATATTTTCAAGTGTGAGATTTTCATAAACCGGCGCGCCTTCGGCAATGGCGCGGTTAACCGCGCGGGTAAGGGCTTCTTTTGCAGGGTTCGGTGTCATAGTTGTTTCTCCGAAGGTTTGACAGTTTAGGCGTGGTTACAAAAGACCTTGGCTACGTCGGCAAGTGCTGCAGACATTTCCTTGAGTGTTCGGCGGTGCAGATAAGAGCCCGCATCCGTGCCATCTCGGTTTAAGGCGTACCAGCCGCGATCATCGCGCATGATGCGATAGACTCGGCCGGATGCGTATCCGACATATTCGCTTTTACGGAATGCGCTCTTCTCGATGTTGAGATACATTGGTGATCCTTATGAGTGCTTAGCTTTGTTGAGGGACCGCGCTGCATCCTTGTGGCCGTTGAGGAAGAGCCAATTGATGCAAGCGTCGATGTTGTCGAAGGCGTACAGACGCTTCGCGTTTTCTTCGGAGCACATGAATTGCGTACCCTGCCAGAAGTGCCAGTCATGGAAGATGTGGGTGAACATTGGTGATCCTTATGAGTGCTTAGCTTTGTTGAGCGCAGTATTTGCCACTTTCCATTGTTTGTTTACAGGAAATGGCGCGAGCCTAATTCGGCTGCCTTTTGCGCATCAGCTATGGCTACGCTCAAGGTAGCCGCGTTGCGCGCGTCGTCGGACGGATGCTGGGGCAGCTTGGAAATGCGCACCAGTGCTTCCAACATTGCCATATAGGCTTTGTCTCTATTGTTCATTTGCTTGCCCTTTGTTGGTCTCTTCAGGCACCGCATGACGGTGCGACGTGGCGTGAGCCACGTTTCGACCTATCGAAAGAAACGTGCTAATGGGTGCAACTCTTTTATGTGCGCCTTTGCAGCTTCGCGATTTGGTGCACGGAAAAAGCCACTGCATTCATCTCGCGTTTCACCTTCTTTTATCTCCACACTCCACCAATAAAGACGCTGGTGCCGCCCCCAATAGGCGCCCCCGCTGTCATACCCGCCAGAATTCAATCTGATTTGTCTAAGGGTGAAGGGTGAATCGGTTTCAGTGACAATTAGACCGCTGAGGTTGTTTGAACGTCGCCCCATGGGGGCACCATATTTACAGGAAACGTCTGGAATTGGGTTAATCATGTGCTTGCCCTCTTTTAAAAATGCCGTAAGTCTTCCAGAAAGCGTTGCATCTCAACGTGGCCGTCGCCTTCGCCACGCTCAACAATTTTTCCTGTTTTAGTATCGCGGATTGCGTATTGGCCTTTTGGTGTCTGCAAAAGCTGGTAGCGCATATGAGGTGCTCCTGTTAGTGATTTGCCCTTATAGACGACAAATTGTCGGGTTGTCAAGTGTGTTATCAACGGCGGTAGGAATAGAGAACGTCACCAAAGCCAGTGACGGGACTTTCAAAGCCGTTGCGGTCGCGGACCCATAGGCGCGCACACTCGTCGGCGTTTTGGTTAACGCCTTGTTCGCCGCACCATTGATGGAAAGCACGGCGCGCAGCGGCTTCGCTGGTAAACCGTTCCTCGTGGATGACAGGCTCGTGATCCGGGCGTTGCCAGATGAACCGGTATTTTTGGTGTCGTCCACCCATGATCCTAGCCCTTCCTATAGAGCGGATGACGCTCATTGCGGGAATAAAGGACATGGCCGCTGGCTTCCACGCGCTGGTAGAATTCCGGATTGGTGCGCGGTGTGATGACGGCATTTAATTTTGGATCATATCCGGCATAGTAGCAAAGCGCGGCCGAATAGAGAAATGGGACAAATGTCTGCATACTCTCCAAGCGTCTGATTGTCCGGACGCTAGTGCCAAGCAAATCGGCCACACGCTCGCCAGATAGCTCTATGTTCTGGCGGTGGAGCATAAAGGCATTTCCGCTTAAAAGTGGTTTGTCGGGTATGTCCATGGGTGTTTCTCCATACTAAACAGATTTGATGGGGATAGTAAGCAAGTCCGGTGATTTAGTATCTAGGGCAAAAAACTCAATAGTTTCATAGTGTTTAAGAAGGGGGTAGATACTTTTCGATTTTTCCCCAAATGCCGCCTATACAGGGGCATAGTGACATTATTGCGTGGTGTCAAGGTGTCATGGTAGCAAAGGTGGAAAGTGGACAAACTGGCATGGTGACATGGTTGCACGTATGCCCCTATAAGGCGGCATCTCCGGAGAGAAAGTTTAGTTAGCTATTCTATTATTATATAAGGTATATATTTCAATACCTTACTGATGGAGATTACAAGTTAAGTCGTATTTACAAAGACTATGTTTACTTCCCCCTCTGGCCACCTCGCGGAAAACCGCCTTTTAGCCCGGTAAATCAATAACTTACCGGGCTGGCTATAGTAAGCACTTTTCGTGAACGATAGGTTCAGGTTTGTGCAGTGCACAAATTGTTTAGTATGTTTGATCTTGTTATGTTGCTGCTACACTCTTGTTTTGTTCACGGTCATGTTGCAATGCGGAATAACTTATACGTGTTGAATGCACTGCAACTCGCCACATGGTTGTAGGTAGCCAGATACCAGATTGGTGCTAATCCGGTTATGTGGTAGCCATATACCATCGCGCCTTAGTTGCTACGTCGGATCGCTATAGGTATATGGTAGTTAGATACCATAGCTATAATCGTATGGTATCTAGGTATTGTTTTAACTCAGGGTAATTTGCCGCCCGACGCCAGGTTTGAGAAATTTTGTGATCACATCCGCAAATTGCGAGCATTTTTAAAATTTGCTCTCCCAACTTAGCAACCTTGTCACCGCGCCCCATGCGCATCGTCATATTGTCACAACATGACCTCGCAACTACCAACCCCGTCAAAGTGCCTTGACAAACCTGTCAACGTCAACCAGTCTCCGCGCGCTGACCTCTCTGCTTGCCCAAGCATGGTCAACACGGCTGGCGGTTGCCTCGTGAGGTGGTGACCGCCAGTCTTCCTCTCCGACCAGGGATGATCACCATGCACAGTTCAACCTACGAGTATCTGAAGCCGACCGACGACCAGATGGCTGCCATGGCCAAAGTGCGGGAAGCTGCTAAGGTGTATAACGACGTGCTCGAGGCACATTTGCCCGATGGACCGGACAAGACCCACTGCATCCGCAACCATCGCAGCAATGCTATGTGGGCAAACGTCGCCATCACCCGTCATGCGGATGGGTCACCAAGGAGCTGACATGGCTAAGAAACATCCGGGGTTCAAAGCGGTACAAAACAAGATCGCGAAGAAGGAAGGCATTCCCGCGAAGCGGGCTGGCGCCATTCTGGCTGCCTCGACGCGCAAGGCGAGCCCAGCGGCAAAGAAGGCCAATCCCCGTCTCAAGCGGGTAAAGTAGCGCAGCCGCCTGCTTGCGGAACAACGGACTTCAATTCAGGTTGGGACGGTGGAGACCGGCTGGCAAGTGAGCGGCCCGACCAAAGCGCCGCCCCGACGGTGGACGAGACCGCCCCAGCCGGCCCCCGTCACAACTTAACAGCAGTCCCGACCCTGTGCTACAACCAACACAAAGGAGCCAGTCATGGCTGACGTCGTCAACAAGAGAGACAATTTTGCCACGCTGCAGCAGGGTCCGGTGGACCACAATCAGGCCGCTGGCATGTACCTGCGCGACTTGGCAAAGCAGCAGGAAGAAGAGGTCAAGGCCAAACTGGAGGCGGCTGAGAAGGAAGCCGTGGCGAAGGCCGAGGCAGACATGAAGGACAAGGGGCTGCCCGCGACCGGCCAAGAGCCTGCGCCTCACATCACGCCGCTGCCCACCGAGCCAGTGGAGGAGCATCCGTCAGCAGTGGAGATGCCCCCGCCAAACCCGGATGATATTATCTGATGGCAGCCATCGTCCCCATAACCGGCTCATCGTCCATATCGGGGGCCGGTTATGACCCCGACACCGAGAGCATGGAGATCGTCTTTCACAATGGGAGGCGATACACTTACCCCGACGTGCCGGTGCATGTGTATGAGGGCCTGATGGCAGCCGACAGCCCCGGCTCTTACTTCAACAGTGAGATCAAGGGCAGGTATGGGTGACAGAGCTTAACACCACCCGAGAAGATGTCATTCTCAGGCTTGCGCGTGACCCACGCCTTGCGCACGCAGCACTTTTTAAACACCGCCACCCTTCCGCGACACCCCCATTTCACATGGAGATGCTTGAAGCCTGGTGGGCGCCTGACCCCTATGTGATCACCGAAGCCTTTCGCGGCGGGGCCAAGTCGACGCTGGCGGAAGAGGCCATCACGCTCATGGCGTGCTTCGGCATGTATCGCAACATCATCATCGTGGGGGAAAGCGAGACGCGGGCTAACGAGCGTCTGGGCGCGGTGAAGAACGAGATCGAGACCAACCCGTACATCATGGAGCTGTTCGGTGACCTTGTGGGTGGCATTTGGCAGGAGCGCAAGATCGTCCTTGCAAATGGAGTTGTTGTGCAGGCGTTTGGACGACAGCAGTCCCTTCGTGGTGCAAAACATCTCCAGTGGCGACCTGATCTATTGTTCTGCGATGACATGGAGGATGATGAGTGTGTCGCAACGCCTGAAGCTCGCGAGAAGTTTAAAAGCTGGTTCCTCAAGGTTGTGCGACCCGCCCTTGACCCTAAGCACAAGATACGCATCGCTGGCACGCCACTAGACCCGGAAGCGTTTCTGTTGAAGCTGAAGGCGTCGCCTGAGTGGAAGACCGTCACCTTTCCGATCGAGTACATTGACGAGTTTGGTGAGCGGCAGGCGACGTGGCCAGGGCGCTTCCCACTTTCCGAGATCGACCGTATTCGCAAGTCCTATGAAGATCTCGGCGCCGTGGCTGAGTACATGCAGGAGTACATGTGTGAGGCGACCGACCCAGGATCAAAGGCGTTCACCGCGGACATGATCAAGGTCGAGCCCGTGCTGCGCACATGGCAGGCGACTTATGCCTGCTACGACCCCGCGCGCACCGTGAAGAACCGGTCGGCCTTCACCGGCAAGGCAGTGTGGTCATGGGTCAATAACCGGCTGATCATCTGGGACTCGGCGGCTGAGAAATGGAAGCCGGACGAGCAGATTGCCGACATGTTCAAGGTCTCGCAGGAGTTCAATCCGATCGAGATTGGTGTTGAGGAGAACGGGCTCCATGAGTTCATCATGCAGCCGCTGCGCCATGAACAGATCCGCAGGCAGGAGACACTGCCCATCCGCAGCCTCATGGCGCCGAAAGGCAAGCTTGACTTCATCCGCTCGCTGCAGCCGTTTTTCAAGGCTGGAGAAGTCATATTTGCCAAGGACATGCCGGCGCTTCGTAATCAATTACTTTCATTCCCGACCGGCTTCATCGACATCCCCAACGCCTTGGCCTACGCCTTGCGCATGCGGCCAGGGCAGCCCATCTACGACGGCTTCACGGTCAACCACGTGGTGGAGGAGCTTCCACTATCACGTGACACGGTGTGGCTTGCAGTGAACGCGACGCAGGGGTTTACTTGCGCGGCTGCGTGTCAGGTGGTCAGGGGGGCTTTGCATGTTACGCACGACTGGGTGCGCGAGGGTGATGTTGGTACTCACCTCTCCGATATTGTTGCCGCTGCCCGACTTGAGACCGGACGCGCAGTTAGACTTGTCGCCGGACCAGCGCACTTTGCAACTCACGACAAGGTGGGACTGCGCGGTGCAGCACGTCGCATCCCTCAGGAGGTTCATAGAGGACGAGATGTCCTCATTGGACGGGAGGAGATCCGCAAGCTTTTTGGACGTTCCAAGCACGGACAGCCAGCCTTCCAGATCGCCACCGCTGCACGCTGGACCCTCAACGGTCTCAGCGGTGGATATGCCCGTGAAGTCAGCAAGTCTGGCCTGATCAATGAGTTTGCGGTAGAAGGCGCATACAAGGTCTTGCTTGAGGGGATCGAGTCGTTTGCTGCGCTGATCGAGACAGGCGCGACGGACACCGAGCGGGATGATCTGAATTGGCAGGAGACCGGCGACGGACGCCGGTTCATATCGGCAAGGGCGGGGTAAATGGCGGACGCGATGGGGGACACGGCCGAGCTCGAAGCGCCTGAGCATGAAGCGCAGGAGGCAGCCGACGACAGTGAGGACACACTGGTTGCAGGTCTCGATCGTAACGAGGAGTTGTCCAACCGCGCCAGCATCAAGACCCAGTTGCTCGAGACATTCGACGAGGTGACGCAGGGCTATCAGGATGCTTTTCAGCGCCAGAACGACCAGCTGGACTACTGGGACATTTACAACTGCATTTTGAATGGCAACCAGTTCTACACCGGCAATGCCAAGATCTTCGTGCCGGTGGTGCACAATGCCATCAATGCGCGCAAGACGCGCTTTACCAATCAGATTTTTCCGGTGTCAGGGCGCTATGTTGAGGCGACGTCCGAAGACGGAACGGTGCCGCACGCCATGGTGGCGTTGCTCGACAGCTACGTACGGCAGGCCAAGCTGCGCACCAAGATGATGCCGGCGCTGTGCCGCAACGGCGACATTGAAGGCCAATATAACATTTGCGTGAGCTGGGAGACCACTGAACGCCACGTGGTGCACCGCATCAAAAGTCCGGTTGTGACGGACGATGGTATCGACACCGGTGAAGAGGTGGACGACATCGCCCAGGAGACGCTGGAGCAGGGCTGTCCGCAGGTTGAGGTGTTGTCCGATCTTGACGTGATGATTCTGCCAGAGACCGCGGACAGCGTGGACGAGGCCATTGCTTGCGGGGGTAGTGTCACCGTGATCCGGCGCTGGACCAAGGCGCAGGTCATGGCCAAGATGAAAAGCGGGGAGATCCGAGGGCCCGCGGGCAAGTCACTGCTTGCAGCCTTCAAGAGCGTGGCAGCCGATACGCAGCCCAACAAACCCCAGAAAATGCTCTATGCAGCCGGCATTCAGAAGGGTGACGGTGGGCAGCTTTATGCGCAGGTCTATGAGACCTGGTCCAGGGTGCGCATCGGGAGTGAGGACCGCATCTGCCGTAGTTTCTACGGAGGTTCGGATAACATCTTGTCCTGCAAACGTAATCCGTATTGGTGCGATCGCGTTCCGATCTTCAGCGTGCCGCTGGAGAAGGTGCAGGGGGCAGCCAAGGGCATCTCCAAGGTACGGCCAGTGGCCATGCTGCAGTATTTTGCCAACGACACCATCAATGAAGCGGCGGACAGCGCGGCCTATGCCCTGCTGCCCATCATCATGACCGACCCGGAGAAGAACCCGAGGATCGGCAGCATGATCTTGTCTCAGGCAGCCGTCTGGGAGACCGACCCCAGATCGACCGCCTTTGCCCAGTTTCCAGAGCTGTGGAAGCAAGGACTGGAATTGGTGGCGTCGACCAAGGCTGAGATCTTCCAGACCCTGTCCGTCAACCCGGCTGCCATCACCCAGCAGGGCGTTGGCTCAGGACAGGCGGCGAAGCGCAACCAGGCCCAGATCGCACAGGAACAGCAGGTTGACATCCTCTCGACGGCCGATGCCGTGACCGTGATCGAGGAAGGCATCCTGACACCGATGCTGACCTTCATGCTCGAACTGGACCACCAGTATCGTAACAAGACCGTGAGTGTGCGGCAGTATGGCGAGATGGGGGTGCAGGCTACCATTCAGGAAGTGGAGCCTATCCAGATGAACAAGCGCTATGCCTTCCGCTGGTTCGGAGTTGAGGCTGCGCGCAACGCCCAGCAGATCCAGCAGCAGATCGCGGGCATGAACGTCATCCGCGGCATTCCGCCGCAGCAGTTGAACGGTTACACGGTCAACCTCGTCCCCATCATCACCCAGCTGGTGGAGAACACATTCGGGCCGCGGCTGGCGCCACTGATCTTTGTTTCTCCAGCGGACCAGATGCCGGTGCCGGTCGATCAGGAGAATATGCTGCTGCGCGAGGGCTTCGAGATCAAAGTCCACCCGATGGACGACGACCAAGCGCATATTCAAGCACATATGCAGCTTCTTCAAGATCCCGCTGGAGGACAGAAAAATGCCCGAAAGATCCAGGCCCACATCTTCCAGCACATGCAGCAGGCCCAGCAGAAGGCAGCCGCGGCCGCGCCTCAGCCCGGCGCTGGAGCTCCCGGCATCCCCGGAGGCCAAGGCCCAGGCGGTCCTCAGCCAGCTCCCGGCGTGGCCGGGACGCCTCGCATCGGCGCGCAACCAGCTGGCCCGCGCACGCAGGGCCCACCGGGTATGATCCCGCAGGACAGCATGCAAGATCCGGGGGCGATGCCGAGACAAGTGGGATGATCTTTGGCTTCCTCCTCACGATCGCATTTGTTCCCATCTTCCCCGGCGCCGGGACGACGCCGCGCTGGCTTATACTCAGCCTCCTGCTTCCGCTGCTTGCCCTTGGACGAGATGTCAGACCCACTCTCGGGCACGCTCTGCTGGGACTGTTTATTGGCTATGCCGGCCTGTCCCTCCTGTGGGCGCCCGATCGGGTTGAAGGTCTTAATGACCTGTGGAAGCTGTGCATCCTTGGTGCGGCCTTCGTCGTCGGTGCCCAGCAAAAAACTCTGAAGCCGGTCTTTGCCGGCGCGGCCATTGCAATGGGGATCAATAGCCTTCTCGTCATTGCGCAGGCGTTCTGGAGTGTGTCGTGGGTGCCCCAGACCGTGGCACCGGCCGGCCTCTTCGTGAATAAGAACGTAGGTGCCGAGGCGGCGATGCTGATCCTGATCGGCGCGGTTGGTTATCGGGTACGCTGGGCGCTGCTTGCCACCCTGCCAACCATCCTGCTGTCCAACGCCAAGGGGGCGCTGATCGCTGCAATTGTTGTAGCAGTCTGGGCGCTTCGCGGTTGGCAACGCTGGGTGGCTTTCTACGTACTGGCGACGATCGCAGCCGCGGTTTTCTTCCTTGCCGGCATGCAAGGGGTGTGGGTCTCGAGCTTGCGGCCTCGGATTGACCTATGGCTCGACATGCTGGGGCATCTCAGTTTCCTGGGGTCAGGCGCGGGTTCGTTCTACACCGCGCGCACCTATCTGCTGACCAATGTCGGGGCCAAGGAGTTCTTTGACTTTGCCCATAACGACGTGTTGCAGCTGGTCTTCGAGTTTGGCATCGGCGCCGTGCCGCTGATCATCCTGGCCGCATTGGCATTCCGGGGAACGCAGTGTAGGGTGGCGCAGGCTGTGCTGCTCGCTTTTGCAGTGGAGGGGTGTTTTGGTTTCCCGTTCCATGTCCCTGTCACAAGTGCTCTGGCGTTACTGTGCGCCGGTCATGTTTATGGCCGCAGCAATCACTTACGCAACACCTTGCCTTCAGGGCAATTTGTACTACGCCGCGGGCTTGCGGGCATCTGACGGTGCGCAGGCCGTGGTGTTTTTTGATGCTGCTGCGCATGTATTCCCACTTGACCACACCCTGAGGCGTGGCCCTGAAGACTACCAGAAATATCTGCAAAACCTTTTTGAGATTGTGGGGGAGAAGCAATGAGGCGCGCGCTCGAGATTAACTTTGCCCTGTGGGGCATGATTCTTTGCCTGTTGCTCGGGGCAATACAGCCCGCGCCCGCACAAGGGACCGCAGACAGTCGGCCAGGTGGTTTCAGCAATGCGGTCATAACTGATTGCTCGGGGGCCGTGACGTCAGGCGGAACGGCGCAGGATGCTATCAGCACGGCTCAAGCCGTGGGGATGCACGGTTTCGTCATTATGAACATCGACACAACCGAAGTGCTCTGGGTAAAAATTAATGGCACCGCAGCGGCATCCACGGCAGGGTCATTTGCTCTGAGCGCTGCGACATCGACCGTGTCAGGTGGTTCGCTTTATCTGCCATGGGGCTTTAGCGGTAATTTGTCAGTAGTTGCTGCAACTACGACCCACAAATGGTCATGTTTCAGGTGGTGAACGATGCCCTGGCTGCTTCGTATTATTGTCATCACACTCCTCCTGGTCTCGAGCGGAAGCTACGCGCAATTTAACGGTTGCCTGGCAGGCTTCTGCCCAAACATTTTTGGAGGGGGCGGCTCACCGACCGCGCCGTGTTCAACCATGTCACTCGACTTTACGGACTCGTGTAACATGATCCTTATTCCAGCTTTGATCCGTTAGGGGGCTCAGGCAATGAAAAAACTACTTCTTACGATCGCGGCAACTTTGGCCCTATGCACGGGGGCTTTTGCGCAGGCGACATTCACTGCCAAAGACGCGGCCGGGTCAACGCAGACCTTCAAATCATTTAACTGCACGCCGATTTGCCCGCTCTCGGTACCTGCTGACAGCACAGGTGCGGCGCTAGGTGTTGCTGGTAACCCGTTCACAGTTGTTGATGACACCATCGTTGCGCAGGGCACCGCGCTTGGATCTGTCAAGAACGGCTTGGTGGGTGGGTCTGTTACGACGTCGGCGCCCTCTTACTCCACGGGCCAAATCAGCCCGCTGTCCATCGACACCATCGGCGGCCTGCGGGTAACTAACCCAACAATTACAGCACAAGGTACCGCGCTCGGCTCAACACGGACAACCTTGCAGGGCGGTTCGGTGACTACTGCGGCGCCATCTTACTCTACCGGCCAAATTAGCCCGCTTTCGCTGAGCACAGTTGGTAATTTGCGAGTCGATGGTTCCAGCGTGACGCAGCCAGTGTCCGGCACGGTCACAGCGACTGTTGCGTCTACCAGCGCCACAGGGTCTGCACCGCCAGCGAGCGCCAGCTATGTCGCGGGCAATGGTTCGGGCGCCACGGGTGGGTTGCTCGCTGGGCTTAAAACCTGTGATCTGCATGCGAAGTATGACGCATCGACTTCTGGCAGCACGACCCTTGTCACCGGTGTTGCTAGCCGAAAGGTCTATATCTGCGGTTTCATCATGGCGACTGGCAGCACGGCCACCAACGTGAAGTTGCGAGAAGGATCGGACGCCAATTGCGCAACCAATGCGGCTGATTTGACTCCAGCCTACCAGCTTCTCGCCAATGACAAGATCGGGATGCAGTCACCATTCTGGACCGGCTTGGCTGTGTCCACCAACGCTTACTACGTCTGCATCAATGCATCCGCGGCCAATGCCGTGCAGGGTGAGCTTTGGTACACCATTCAGTGAGCAACACTATGAAAAGGTTCGCCGGGCTTTTTTTAATGCTCTTGCTTCTCGCGCCAGCTTGGCCTGCGCAGGCGCAAATGAGCACCATGACCGGTGCGGGTGGCCGTTCAAAAGCTGCCATCCTTGGCGTTTCATTTCTTCCGAAAGACAGTAGCAATGGCGTCAACGTCAGTGCCGGTCCACAATCGGCCTTGCAATGGGAACGGACGCAGGCTTGGACCGCAATTGGCTATGTCAAGATTGCCGCTGCGCCCGCTGCCGCTGGCGCGGAAATTATTTTCACGACCTGCAACCAAGGGCAAACTGCCGAAAATGACGGCGTCTCGCAGAATTATCGTGGTTATGAACTTTGGGTCAATGATACTGGTAAGCTGCAAGTCAGGATCATCAGCACCTATGCCACGAATTATATAGGCGTCACCGGCTCAACGGTCGTTACTGATGGCGCGCAGCATCTTGTCGCCGCGACTTATGATGGTAGTAGCACCGTTGGCGGCGTCAAACTTTATGTTGACGGCAATCTTGAAACCAACACCACGGAAGCCAACACGCTTTCGGCTACCATCATTAACAATCAGGCGTTCTGGGTAGGAAACCAGAAAGGTTGGCCCTACACCCTCGGCGGTCAACTTAAAAGTTTCTCGCTGCACAATGTGGTTCGCAATCAGGCATGGGTGCAGGCATACACCACCGCAGGTGCGTCACGCGATGCAAACACGGTGCTGGCTTATGAATTTGGAGAAGGCAGTGGGCGGACCGTTGCTGACGTTTCCGGCAGCGGGTTTAATGGCTTTGTCGGTGGGGCCACTTGGCTAAATTCCAATGTGGCTGGAACGTCGCCGTATTGGATACAGGGAAAATTTAGCGCCGATCCTGGCCTTTCAGCATCCGCCAGTTTAGCAGTCACCCTATCGACTGCGGTCACAAGCGGAAACATGGTTGTTGGTGCAGTCACATTGGCTGCAAGCCCGAATACGCCGACACTGACAATTGCCGATGATAAAAGTAATTCATACACCGTCATTGGGTACGACCGAACGCTCGCAGGCACACTGACCGCCTATTACTATCGGGCGAATATTACCAACGCGCCGACTACCATCACTGCCACACTCAGCAGCGGCACTGGTACGTATTGGCGTGTGATCGCGGAAGAATTCGCGAATGTCACGACTTCCTCTCCGTTGGATGCAAATAACATCCATTACAATTCGGCGGCGAATGGCACCGACGCTGCAACATCAAACAGCTTCACGCCAACAGTTAACTACGATTTGATATATTCGGCGGCAACAAACTTTAGTGGAACAACGATGACTGCCGGCACTGGATTTACGCCCCTGCTAAGCAGCAAGACAACTGCCAACGAACCTATTTGGACCCAATATCTGATACAGCCAGCGGCAGGAGCTATCTCTGGCACCTTCACTACAGGTGGCTCAACACAGACGGTTGTTTCTGGAATGGCGTTGAAAGCTAAATAAATTTAGTGGGGCTTGAGATGACGACTTGGCCAAAAGACAACATTGCAGATCTGATCAAGTTTTATGGAGATCCTCGTGGTAAGCACGGGGTTAATGAGACGTGGTTTGCCAACAACGTGGTGCGAGTGAAACCACCGTTTAAAATGTATTACGCTGGCAAATCTATTTCCACGATCTCGTTTCATAAAAAGTGTGCAGAGGCGCTAGCTGCTGCTCTTGACGAGATTTGGGTGGCTTGTGGCAAAGACCAAAGTAAAATTGATAGCTACGGTCTTTCCGAGTTTGGCGGAACATTCAATTACCGGCTTATTCGTGGTTCATCAAAAATTTCAAACCACTCATTTGCTATTGCAATTGACATCGCACCAACAGGAAATGCACTGGGTGTGACCAAAGGCAAGATGCCAAAATTTGCAGTAGATGCTTTTAAAGCACAGGGTTTTAAATGGGGTGGTGATTACAAAGGGCGCAAAGACTGGATGCACTACGAAGCGGTGAGCTAATGAAACGTCGCGTGCTTCCAAGAAATTACACCCATGGGGACATCCTAAAAGCTTTTGAAGATTCGTATATCCCAGAACCTAATTCTGGATGCTGGCTCTGGATTGGGCCTGTCTTTCCACGGCGCGGTGGTTATGGGGCTTTCTCAGCTGGGCCGTTCATCATGCAACGAGCCCACCGGGTTGCGTGGCAGCTTTATTGCAACCCTATAGACAAAGCTCAGCACGTCCTGCATAAATGTGACAACGTCAGTTGTGTTAACCCACAGCATTTATTTCTGGGAAACCAAGCCTTGAATATGCGGGATAAGGCTCTTAAAGGGCGCCAGCAGGAAGGTTGGGCAAACCCAAGCTATAAACATGGGGGCTACGTGGGCGACAAGAAAAACCCAGCGTACCCACCGGGCATCGGGGCAGTTTAAAAGGGGGCTTAGCTTATGAACAGCACACAGATTAAAAGCATCATCGCAACGATTGCCACCGCAGTCGCTGCCTTCTTGGCTCAGAAGTTCCCGCTGCTTGATGTAGCTACTTGGAATTTGCTGGTTACGGCAGTCGCAACTGCCATCATTTCTGTGATCTTGGCCAAGTTCACCAGCGTAACGAGCATGGCTGACTCGATCGCGCCTGCGGGGCAGAGTGCAACTAAAGTTGTAACTACCCCCGAGGTTGCAGCGGCGCTTCCAAATAACCCGAACGTGGTCTCCACGACGGAAGTTAAGGTAACGCCTAAGTGACTTGGGCTTCCATTGCTTTGCTTCTCCTCCAGATTGCCGACAAGCTTCTGGATTTCACACGACAGAAGCAAAGTATGGATGCCGGTGCCGACCGACAGATTGCCCAGACGTCCGCGGCTATTCTCGCCAAAACTGAATTTGCCAAGCAAACCAAAGAGAAGATTGATGCTCTGCGTGGGTCTGATCTTGATGTTCTGCTCACCGAGCTCGCCAAGCCCAACTGACAGTTTTTGCAGTATCTATGAACGTGTTATAAGGGAGAATACCGACGCAATCAGCCTGAAGGGGGCGTCGGACGGGGTCAAAAGACGCACTGCAACGAACGACACGGTTTATCGTTGTCAGTGTCAGGGATGGGATAACCCCATCTGCAAAAAGTAAATAGCCAACGGGTAAGACCAATGCCACGGCGGGTGCGGACGACCAAAGGGAACTGGTTTGTAAGCCAAATGTCGCTGGGCAACCTCATTTCTGCGGGCTCCGTCTTAGTCGCTATCACCGGCTTTTACTTCACCACGCAGGCCACCCTGGCGACCCAAGCTGAGAAGCTGGGCGGCATTGAGCGCAAGATTGAAAACCAAGACAAGGACACCGACCGGCAGCGCCGTACCAACATGGACGAGCGCGACCAGCTGCGAAAAGAGATGATTGACCGGGCTGAGAAGACGGCCAGCGGCATCGCAGAACTCAACAAGACAACGGCCGTGTTGTCGACCCAGCTTTCCACAATCAGCAGCGACCTTGTCAAACTGGGTAACCAGATCACCACCATTGCGACTACGAATAACTCGCGGCAATAGTGGCTTAGGTTGACACCTTCAGGGAACAGTGGAATAAATCTCGACATCGACTGACACCCGTCAAGGTGTCCACGACTGGTGGCCGTAAGTTCACCGAGGAGCGAGACCATGTTTATCCGCGACGACGAGGACGACGATCGGGAGTTGGAGAATGGCGAAACCCAAGATGGACCCGAAGGCGATGAAGATGCCGCCGAAGGGCAAGAAGATGAAACCGAAGATGATGCCGAAGCCGGCGAAGAAACCGAAGACGTACTAGAAGCCGAGGCTGAGGAGGACAAACCTCGCAGCCGCGGTGAAAAGCGTTTTCAAACCCTGTCCAAAGCAGCTCGCGAGGCTAATGAGCGCGCGGCTCGAACGGAGCGGGAGCTTCAAGACCTGAAGCGGCAGCTGGCAGCACCAGCGCAGCAGCAGCAGGAAACACCGGAAGCAGAAGCGGCCAGATTGTCGCTTATGACCCCGGAAGAGAGGATTGAATATCGTCTTGATAAGGCGCAGCGCGAGACAGCCGGCAAAATGGCCCGTCTCGAGTTTATTACGCAGGATCAAAACGATAGGGCTGAATTTTTAACCCTTGCGGCGCGTGACCAGCGTATCGGCAAGATCGCTTCCGAGGTGGAAACCCGGCTGTCAGATCTTCGCTCCAAGGGACAGAATGTTGATCGGACGTCACTGGCAAAGTTTATCATTGGCGAGAAAGCTCTCGCGGCCAGCGACAAGGCGGTCAAGAAGGCAAAACAGGCCGCTGGTAAGCGGGTTGAAGCGCAGACCACCAAGCCGGGGAACGGCAAGGGGAATGTCGCGGGAGGAAGGCAGAAG
>Ga0207701_10001345_pt1 | contig 25930 bp, 25 predicted proteins | sample KBSSwiSSwithPhiX_FD_184294 | JGI IMG/M metagenome (GOLD analysis project Ga0207701, IMG submission 184294) | Switchgrass rhizosphere bulk soil microbial communities from Kellogg Biological Station, Michigan, USA, with PhiX - S5 (SPAdes) (version 2) | ecosystem: Environmental > Terrestrial >... | reverse complement strand
ACGGGTGTCAGGCTCTCGTGTCGCGTGCGCCCCTGCTGATCTTGCAGCCGATCGAGGAAAACACAATCGATCTCGCGCGGTGAGCGGACAATGAATGAATGGCGCGCCCGGAGGGATTTGAACCCCCGACCTACGGGTTCGAAGCCCGGCGCTCTATCCAACTGAGCTACGGGCGCGCACAGGGAACTCCGGAATGCACGCGAGACGGAACCTGCGAATGCAGAATCCCGATCATATCGGATTGCTCGCGAAGCACAAATCCTCGACCACGCGGCCACCGATCAGGTGTTCCTGGATGATTCGTTCGGCGTTCTCCGGCGTGACATTGCGATACCACGTGCCCTCCGGGTACACAACGCAGATGGGGCCGTTGCTGCAAATGCGGAGACACTGACATTTGGTGCGATAGAACGGTCCATCGGCGCCAGTAATGTTGAGCTCTTTCATTCTCCCTTTGAGGTACACCCACGTCCGTTCGCCGGTTTCCAGGTCGGTGCAATCGGGCCCAAGACAAATGAAGAGGTGACGGGTCAGGCGCCCAATGCCAAACGCACGAGCCGCCTCTTCTGGTGAATCCGTTCGCTTCGCCATCCGCTCGATGATATCGCAGCCGTGGCACCTCGTTTGCTCGCCTCGCTCGTACACGAAAGGAGCATCCATGGCTAGAAGAGACAGCGGTCAGAGCCACGACTCGTCACGTGACGAAGAGTGGATGGATCGGGATGATCGTGTTCGCGGGCGCGCCGACGAGATGGAGGATGCGTCGCGCGACGAAGACTTCGAGGATACCGATGATCTTGGCGACGAGGACGAAGACGACGAGGGTAGTTTTTGACGAGTTCTCACTCGGCGGCCGTGATTTTCGATGTCGACGGAACGCTGGTCGACAGCAATGACGCGCACGCACGTGCGTGGATTCAAGCATTCGCCGAGCACGAAATCACGGTGACGTACGAGTCGGTCCGGCGCGCGATCGGCATGGGCGGAGACAAGCTCATGCCGCTCGTCGCCGGCATCGAAGAGGACTCATCGCAGGGAAAAAGAATCTCCAAACGGCGACAGGACATCTTCAAAGAAACATACCTGCCGCAGCTGCAGCCATTTCCCGGTGTCCGCGGTCTCGCCCAACGCCTCGTGCGTGATCGCTTCGCGCTCGCCGTTGCAAGTTCTGCGAAAGAGGACGAACTCCACTCGCTTCTCGATGTCGCGCATGTTTCCGATCTCATCCCGACCCGCACATCGTCCGACGACGCGGATCGATCGAAGCCGGATCCGGACATCGTGACCGCGGCGGTGAAACGCGCAGGCTGTGCGAAGGAGTGCACCGTCATGATTGGAGATACGCCGTACGACGTCGAAGCGGCGTTGCGCGCGGGCATTCAGATCATCGCCCTGACGTGCGGCGGATGGAAGGCTGACGATCTCAAAGGTGCTGTTTCCGTCTACCGTGATCCGGCGGATTTGCTGGCGCAGTATGACGGCTCCCGCCTTGGCCAAGGTTTCGGCGCGGCAGGTTGTGAGGCTGATGTCGGAGTCCGGATCCCGCATACCGGATCGCGGTAGCGTCAGAGTGTCTTCTTATACTTCTTGAACACACTCTCGAGATTTGCCGGTTTCGATTTGCGCAGCCGCGCCCACAGATCACCAACTTCGCGGAATCGCGCAGGAGCGGTTTTGATCGTGAAGTCTTTTGGATTCACGCCTGCGTGCACTTCATCCCACGTCAACGGCGTTGAGACACCGGCGAACTCGCTCGCGCGCGCGCTGTAAGCGGTCGCCAGCGTTTTGCCGAGGATGTTCTGCAGAAAATCGACGTACACCGTTCCGCGCGGGCGAGCGCGAACGGTGCGCTCGACCGTCGCCGCCTTCGGATGTCTGGACGCCACGACGGTGGCGACGATTTGACAAAAGAGCTGCCCGGATTCATACGAGGTGTGAGGCGGAAGCGGGACGTAGATGTGCAGTCCGCTCGACCCGGACGTCTTCGGCACTCCGGGCACACCAAGCGCCTCGAGTTCGTCGTGCACCCAGCGCGCGACCTCGAGCACCCGCGAGAACGGCGCATCATCGTCGGGATCGAGATCGATCGCCGCATAGTCGGCGTCGAGCGGGGATTGCGCGCGCGAGAACCAGGGATCCTGGGAGATCGCGGCGATCTGAGTCATATACAGGAGCGTGATCAGCGATCCTCCGATGAAACGCTGCTCATCTCCTTCGAGGATGGGATCGATGTTGTCGGCGATCGTTTCGATGCGCACGCCGGGTGGCGGCTGCTCGAGCCGTTTACGTTGCTGATAAAACGCCACACCGGTTACGCCATTGGGAAACCGCTTCATGACGAGCGGGCGATCGGCGACGGCGGGAAGAATGTACGGTGACGCCTCGACGTAGTAACGAAGCAGATCACCCTTGGTCAGCTTGCCTTGCGGCCAGAAAACTTTGTGAGGATTGCTGACGCCAAGGCGACCGCCGTCCGGTAACTCGATCGTCCCATCGCGACGGGCATCTTCCAGCGCCTGAAGTTGTTCGATGACGTGCGACAGCGACGTGTCGATTTTGTTTGAGGTTCGCCGACGGGGTCTGACCCCGGTCTGACCCCGGTTTGACCCCTTCACGGGTTCCTCGCGTCGAACGTCGCTCGCTCGTTTGTCATCTCGCAGACCCAGATAAACGGGATGGCGGAGTTTGGCATCCGCGGTCCACTCCGTAAAGCGCACTTGCGCGACAAGGTCGGGGCGTGCCCAGTGCGGCGGTTCGTTGGTCTTCGGTTGCGTCGCAAAAGGGGATCGTGGGATCTCACGAACCTTCAGGAGCTTCGACACGCGTTGAAGCTCGGCTTGATCGAATCCGGTTCCGGTATGTCCGACGTAGGTGAGCGCGCCCGTCGTGTCGTCGTGCACGCCGAGCAGCAGCGCACCAAAGTACGATCGCGTGTGTCGCGGTTCAGTCCATCCGCCGACGACGAATTCCTGCTCATGGACGACCTTGCGCTTGCGCCAGGCAGGGCTGCGCCGTCCCGACTGATAGGGCGCGGCGGCTTCCTTGACGATCAGTCCCTCCCAGCCTTCGCGCCGCGCGCGCGCATCGAGCGCGGTTCCGTCCTCTGCCGTCTGTTCACTGATGCGCAGGGCGGCAGACACATGCGGGCCGATGCGCGCGTCGAGTCGAGCGCGCCGTTCGGTCAGTGGCAACCCGCGAATGTCTTGGTCGCCGTCGCGGAGCAGATCGAAGGCGATGAGCGCGACCGGTTGCGCTTTGTCGACCTGTTCGACTTCACGGGCGCCGGTGAGATGAATACGCCCCTGGAGACGTTGAAATCCTGCCGGGTTGCCTTTCCCGTCGAGGGCGACAATCTCTGCGTCAAGGAGGAGTGGCGCGCGAAGCGAACGCCGCAGCGGTTCCAGCGCGCGGACCAGGGATGGAAACTGCGCCGTTTTATCGTTCCCCAACCGCGACCAGAGGTGCACGCCGCTCGGATCAGCTTTTGGAGGCACGTGGACCAACGCCCGAATGCCGTCGTACTTCGGTTCGTACACGAGACCGCGGCCGGTCAGCGGCGGTTCAGCCAGTGTCGCGAGCATCGGCCGGACCGAAGCCGGGTTTTCACGCCATTTCATAGCGCCCCCGAGCGAGCGCGAGCGGGCGTGGCCCCGTGAGCCGTAGGAAATGCTGACCGATTTTCCCATTGGGCCGGCCGTGCAGTTGTGTGCAGTCGCACTGGTACCCGTATCATTTCTATCCGATAATCTGTGTTGCCGATAGGCTTGCTGAAGGAGCGACATCAATGGCCGCCAGACCGACGTGGAAAGGTTTCATGAAGATCAGCCTCGTCAACATCCCGGTGCGGGTGTTTCCCGCCACGGATTCGGCGGCGACGATCAGCTTCAACCAGCTTCATGCCGAGTGCCAGACGCGAATACAGCAGAAGCGCTGGTGTCCCAATTGTCAGCGCGAGGTTCCGATCTCGGAAATCGCCAAAGGCTACGAATTCGAGAAGGGACGCTACGTCGTCATGAGCGAGGACGACGTCGCCAAGGTGCGTCCCGAGTCGACCCGCGTCATCGATCTCGTGCAGTTCGCGGACGCGGCCAGCATCGATCCGATCTACTTCGAGCGCCCGTACTATCTCGCGCCGGACGGCGCGATGGCGACGGAAGCGTTTGCGGTCATGCGCGAAGGGATGAAAGGGAAAGCGGGCATCGGCAAGCTGGCGCTCTATGGCCGCGAGTATCTCGTCGCGGTGCAGCCGCGCGAGCGGGGGATGGTGATGTACACCATGCGGCACGCGAAGGAATTGCGCAGCATGGACAACATCGAGGAGCTCGACAACGTGCCGGTGAAGATCAAGCCGGAGGAAATCAAGCTCGCCAAGCAGGTCATCGAGAACTTTGAGGCCGACCTGAACCTGACGGAATTCCGCGACGAGTATCAGGAAGAACTGCAGCGGATCATCGACGCCAAGATTGCCGGCGAAGAAGTCGTCGCCACGACCGAGGAAGCGCCGCCCAAGGTGGTCAACTTAATGGACGCGCTTCGCCAAAGTCTCGACCGCGTGAGCACCGGCAAGAAGAAATCGGCGAAGGCGGAGATCGAGAAGCCGGCGAAAGCCGCACCAAAGAAACGCGCCGCCAGGTAACTTCCGCCTTTCGGCGGAAGTTACCCGTGCGCGGTGTACTGCTCGAAAATCTGCTGACGCACCCACTGCGCCGTCGATCCGGCGCCGCAGCGAATTCGAAGCTGCCCGGGACCGCGACCTCCCTGGATTTCGATCCGCCACTCGCCCGGGCGCTCGTCGGACGTGACCGTCACGATGGCACCGACGACCCCGAGTTCCCGCAATGTTGCCTGGGCAATTCGCTCGACATCGACCTGATTCACACGACCCCCACCTATTTCAGCTTCGCCTCTTTGATCCGATCTGCGACTTTCAGCGCGATCGGATGCGCGAGCGTTCCACTGGAGCCTGCGCCCTGCGAGTAGAAGTTCGTCCGAATGGTTTCTTTTCGCTCGAGGACTTTCTTGCCGGAGGTGTCAGCGACGTGAAACTCGATGTCACTGGCCTCGCGACCCGACCCCATCCCGACGAACATTCGCTTGGCCGCATTGCCGGGACGCCAGCCAGTGATCACCCCATTGAGCGAGTAGACCGTCCCCTCCTGTGCGGTGGGGACTTCGCTGATGATGTTGTAGTCCTTCAACTCGACTTTCAGTTCCGCGACGAGTTGTGTCTGCAGCAATTTCATGTCGTATGGCAGTTCGACACCCTGTGCCACCGTGAACGCGTGAACAACCAGTTTCGGCTTTTCCTGCGAGGCCAGCCCAGCGGCCGCCATGACCAGGGCGCCGACAGTGGACAGAAGTCTCTTCATACCAGCTCCTTTCATGCCACGACACGATGGCCGAACAGCTGCCGACGAGTGCGCCAACGATGTTGTTAACGAGGTTGAAACTGCAGGATTACGACGCGAATGCGTATACCACAGTCATCGCTGCCGCGGCAACATCGAGGCAAACCTGCTCCCGGAATCGCTGTCCAGGACAAGAAAACGGGGCAGCGCCATCAACCTGTCACGCGGCGTGACCGCCCGGCGGTCGAGCGTGAATCCCGCTGCATAGCCTGACTGACTTGCGGTCGCAATCAATTCGTCGTCGTAGATGCCGAATGGCCAGGCGAGCATCGTGGCATCGACCGCAAGCCTGTCTCGCAGCACTGTTCTCGGTTTGTTGAACTGCATCGTCACAAACGATCGATAGGCGTCGGCCGACAGCCGACGCTTCTCTGTCTTGAAGTTCGGATGCCAGTAGGTGTGCGATTGGATGTCGAACAGGGCGGTGCGCGAGAGCTCTCTGAGCTGGTCCCATGTCATCGCATACGAAGCGTTCGAGATCGCTGACGGATAGATGAACAGCGTGACCGGCACACGATTCTCGCGAATGAAGGGAAGCACCTCGCTGAACACTGATGCATGTCCATCATCGATGGTGATCACGACCGCGTGAGGCGGAGGTGCGGGTCCTTTGCCGAGGAGATGGTTCACCAGTGTTCTCAGCGGGACGATCGGATAGTTATGTTCCTTCAGGTAGTCGAGCTGTGAACGAAAGGTCGCTGTCCGGACGGTCATGGAGTCGTGCACGACCGGTCCGAATCGGTGGTAGACGAGAATCGACGCCTCAACAGCCGCGGGCGCGGGTTGGTGAGCGCTGTTTGGTTGCTCCTGTACAACCGCGAGCGCGATCGCTGCTGTCAGGCATCTCGCGAGGGGTGACAGACGCCACAAGAATCGTCGATTCATGTGGCTATTGTGCAGCGACTCAGCCCGTGGCGCTGCGGCGACCGGCGAGGCAATCGACGACGGCGCGGACGAGCGCTTCCGGCATGATCGGTTTGTGCAAGACATGCGAGACATTCAGTGCACGCGTCCGCTCGGGCGCCAGACCGGTGACCACGACGACTGGAACGTGTTTCACGTGGTGCATGAGCTCACGGTGGACCTCGAATCCGCTGATGAGCGGCAGGTTCAGATCGAGGACCACCAGATCCGGTGCGTCCGCTTCGATGGCGCGTAAGGCTGTGAGTCCGTCAGAGGCCTGGGAGACCTGGAAGCCCGCGGCGCGGAGAGCGATCTTGTAAAGGCCGCGCAGATCGTCGTTGTCTTCTACAACCAGGATCCGCTCGGCCGGCACGGGCGAAATCCTACCAGATTTCTTTCCATACCTATCTCAACCACTCGAGCGAGCGCGGCGAGCCGACGAAGCGCTCGCGGGTGAGGGTGTTTGGGAGTTCGGAGGGCTGAAGCCCCTCGAGTAATGGGTGGATGACGGGGTTCGAACCCGCGACTTCCGGAGCCACAGTCCGGCGCTCTACCGCTGAGCTACACCCACCATAGGTGTCGTGAAAGGGGCGTCCGCCTGCAGGCGTGCCTCCACCTTAAAGGCGGAAGCTATAGAGATCCCAAGCCGATCAGTGTAACACCCGCGCGGAGAGAGTCGCAATCAGGAACGGCGCTCGACTGTGGTGGGGCGAGCCTTCACGAAATCGCCGCGGATCTCGACGAGCGCACTGTTCTGCACATCGACCGCGGTCTGGTGGACGTGATCGGCTTTGCTGCTCTTGGCGTCGTACATCAATTGATCTGCGCGATGGATCAATTCGGCGGCAAGCTTCCGTGCGACGCCGCGCCGTTCAGCGACGGGACCGAGATGCAGACAGACGACGCCGACGTCGACACGGACCGGCCGCGTCGCGAGCCGCCGATCGTCGCGGCTCCAGTCGTGCGCTTCGACGGCATGCTTGAAGCGATCGGCGATCTCGACCGCTTCAGCGCAGCCAGGGAGATCGGGGATCAAAAAACAGAATTCATCGCCGCCGAACCGGGCGTGGAGATCGCGGGCGTCGGCGCCACCGCGTTCGAGGGCGAGGAAGTCCTCCGAGCGGATTTGATCGGACAGAATCCGCGCCACGCGCTCGATGATCCGATCGCCGATCGCATGGCCGAGCGTGTCGTTGTACCACTTGAAGCTGTTGATGTCGACGACGCCAACGCCGCACCATCGCACGCGCTGTTCGACTGAAAGAAACGATTCGAGCCGCTCCATGAACCAGTCGAAGTTGAGGAGTTTGGTTTTTGGATCGCGATGCGATTTGTCGGTCAGACCGGCGACGACCTCTTCGAAGTAGCGCGCGATGTTGCTGACGGTCACGTCCTTCTCGGTCAACTGCCGCTGAAGCCGCGACATCTTCTCGGCGAACCCCTCCGACAACGCGCGAATCGCTTCATGCTTGGATTCTTCGAGCAACTGACGCTGGTTGCCGAGCACGTTGTCGATCGCTTCAAGGAGCCGCGCCTGCTGTTCCGGATCGAGTGTCAACGCACGACGGACCCATTCCCGCAAGTCCGACGTCGTGCGGGGGGTTTCGTCCGTCGAGTCCTCTCGACGGTCGGGTGCCGGAACCTCTGCCATATGCATCTGCGCGAGCCCTGATCAATCAAGGGATGTGCCGGATTGGCCGAAACGGTTGAGGTTTCGAGATGTGGGCTGACTCGACCATAAACCGATCAATAAAGGCGCGGCATGGTGCGGTGCGGGCACTGTGTGCTCACGCGATCTCGTGGTCGCGGGCTCGCCGCCAGGTGGGGAAGTGACTACAGTTTTGTGGCAGCAGTGTTCAGCGCGGCTTCGCCACCACGACCGTCACGTCGTCGCGGCGGCGGCTGAAATCACGATAGAGAATCCCGGCGATGACGCTTGGATGACGCGTCGACACCCCGGGATACGCCGCGAGGTCCCACTGTGAGCCCAAACCATCTGAATACATGACGATCATCGGCCGCGAGGGAAGTGGATAGCTGAATTCGTGAATCCGGCTGGCCATGTGTCCGGCCGTGCCATTCTGTGAAACCATGCCGTGCCGGGATCCGTCGGCGGAGACCAGGGCCGCGCCGATGTTGCCCACGCCGCAGAAGGTTGCCACGCCGCGGTCGGTGTCCACGGCAACTGTCGCGACTGCCGCCCCGCGTGTCGGGCGCAGAGCCGCATGCACATCGGCGATCAATCGCGACGGCGACGCCTCGTGGTCGCGATAGAAGATGGCGATCGCCGCGTCGGCGGCTTCATGCGCCAATAAACCATGACCGAGACCGTCCGCCACCATGATGGCAAATCGATCGTCGCGCATGGCCCAGCCCCAGGCATCGCCGCAGATCATTTCGCCGGGATGCGAGACGAGAACGGCACCGATCTGATAGAGCGGCTGTCGCGCGGCAAGCGGCCGCCGTTCGGACCAGAGCTGCGCCACCGCCACCGTACCTGACGGCTGCGAATAGATTTGAAAAAAATCAGATTGCCGTTCGATCGATCCGAGACCGTGGCCAAGCGTCCCGGCGGTGGAGTAGCCGTCCTCGCGTGCGCGCGGAACATCCGGCATCCCGGGACCGCGATCGATGGCAAGGATCTCGATACCTTCCGGCGCGGCGCCGCCGTTTGCCTGGATCGTACGGAGCACCATTTCGCCGCTTCTTGCGTGTTTGGCGAGGTTGGTGCCCAGTTCGGTGACGATCAGCGCCGCCTGCCCCGCGCGCTCTTCCGAGAATCCGAGGCGGCCGACGAGATCCAATACCGCGCGTCGCGCTGAGGCAACCTCGCTGGAATCGTGGACGGCGTGCGCTGCTGCCGCGTTCATCGCCACCGGACGATGGTGACGCGTGTCCCTTCGCCGGGACGGGAGTGGATATCAAATTCGTTCGAGAGACGCTTTGCGCCGGACAGTCCAAGGCCGAGGCCGTTGCCTGTCGTGTAACCGTCTTTCATTGCGAGTTCGAGGTTCGCAATACCCGGGCCATCGTCCTCGAACACGAGACGAAGTCCGCGACGCGGCCCTTCGATGATTTCTTCTATGCGCAGCGTGCCGCCGCCGCCGTACTGAAGAGTGTTGCGCGCCAGTTCACTCGCAGCGGTGACGATCTTCGTCTGATCGACGAGGTTGAATCCGAGCTCGACGGCGCGCTGTCTCACCGCCTGCCGCACCGCAACTACATCCTCCGGCGTCGCAATCGGCCGATTCTCGCTAAGCGGAACCAGCATCGTCGCGTCCTCTCGCCGAGATGAGTCCGCGGAGCAGCTCCATCCCACGTTCGATGTTGAGTGCGGTGCGGACCCCGGGTAACGACAGGCCAAGCTCGACGAGCGTGATCGCGACCGCCGGTCGCATGCCGACGACGACGGTTTCCGCGTCGAGCACGCGCGACATCGCCGCGATGTCGCCGAACATGCGGCCGATAAAGGAGTCGACCATCTCGAGCGCAGAGATGTCGATGAGGACGCCTTTCGCGCGAGCGGAGACGATTCGCGACGTCAGATCGTCCTGCAGTGACATCGCCAGACGATCGTGCATGTCCACCTGGATGGTGACGAGCAGGTACTCCCCCATTTTGAGAATCGGAATGCGTTCCACGATCAGCCCTCACCGCGTTCGGCCGCCGCGCGCGCATCTGCGCCTTCGTCGTCGCGGCGGCGTGGTGCAGTAGATGCTTTCTGCACTACCAGGCCGACACGCTTCAGGGCAATGGCGAAGGCGTCGGCCAACGTGGCCTTGGTGACGACGGTGCCCAGTTCGACACCGAGATGCACGATCGTCTGCGCGATTTGTGGACGGATACCGCTGATGATGCAGTCGGCGCCCATCAGCCGGGCCGCCGCGACGGTCTTGAGAAGATGCTGGGCGGTGACAGTGTCGACCGTCGGCACACCAGTGATGTCGATGATGGCGATCGCCGCGCCACTCTCGACGATGCGTTGCAGCAGGTTTTCCATGACTACCTGGGTGCGGGCGCTGTCGAGCGTGCCGATCAGCGGTAGCGCAAGTACTCCGTCCCACAACGTGACGACCGGTGTCGACAGCTCCATCAGTTCCTGCTGCTGGCGGATGATGACCTTCTCGCGGCCGCGCTGGAACACCTCCGTCGTGTACAGACCGAGTCGATCGAGCAGGAGATTGATCGGCCACAGACGAGCGACAGCCTCGGTTTGTCCGATGACACGTTGCAATCGATCGAACAGCGGCTCTTTCAGCGAGAAGATGAACGTCGCGGTTTCCGAGGGGGAGAATCCCTGTTGCGCTCGAGAGACCGACAGGTCGTCGAGCATCTGCCGGACGCCGGTCCATGCCGGACTCATGATGTCCTGTTCGCCCCCCCTGACGGCATCGCGCATCAGGGCGAGGAAGCGTCGAGACTGATCCATCAGGTCCTGGCGGCTCGTGCGATCGGGGCGGAAGGCCGATGCGTTGACCTGATTGTCGACCCAGCTCTGGAGCAGTGTGGCTTCATCCTTCTGGAGAACTTCGTTCAACGAGGCGATCGAATCGGTAGCCATCAAGCCATTCCTTCTGTGCGTATGGTTAGTCGCGGGCCGGCTTCCATCGCCTGACGGACAATGGCCGGCGCGCTGATTCGCGTCAGATTGCGCTTCGACAGAATTGCCGACGCGTGCTGCAGCAACCCCCGGGTTTCCTCGGCATCCAGCTCGACACCCGTGCAGATGACCACGGGGATGTCGCGCGTCGCCTGATCGCGGCGCAGATCCGCAAGCGTTTCTCTCCCGTCCTTCCCCGGCATGATCAGATCGAGCAGGATGACGTCGGGCCGATCCGCCTGCGCGCGAAGAACTCCCTCGTCACCGTTGGACGCCTCCATGACCTCGAAGATCGGTGTGGTCAGACATTGCCGCAAGAGATACCGGGACATGGCATCGTCGTCGATCGAGAGGACACGGATAGCCGTGTGCGTCCGCGCCTGCAGGCCGGTGATCGTATCGAGCAACGCGCGCCGCTCAATCGGCTTGACGAGGTAGGCGTCCGCTCCAAGCGCGAGCGCCTTGTCCTGTCGCGCGACCGCACTGACAATGACGACCGGTATGTGACGGGTTCGGTCGTCCCGCTTCAACCGAACGAGGAATTCCCAGGCTTCTTCACCGGCAAGCACCAGATCCATGATGATCGCCGCCGGGGCGCAGGTCTGCAGCGCCTTTTCCGCCTGTGCCACGCTGTAGGCCGGGTAGAGCTGAAACTGCGACTGCCGGAAAATCTTGTCGTAGAGGTACTGATCGCTGGGCGCATCTTCGATCACGAGCAGCGGATAGCGTGCCGGGTCGGCTTCCCACTCGAACGTTGGCTGGTGCGTGTCCGGCGTCGAATAGCTGACGGGAATCGTCAGCGAGAACGTCGACCCGCGGCCGGGCTCACTGGCGACCGTCAGCGTTCCGCCGAGCAGTTCCGCGAGCCGTCGCGACAGTGGCAGGCCCAGCCCGGTCCCCTGCACCTGTCGCTGCAGGCGATGTTCGAGCTGCGTGAACTCTTCAAACACTCGCGCTTGATCCTTCGGCGCGATGCCGATGCCCGTATCCGACACTGTGAAGGTGATGAGCATGGCGGCCGGATCGACACTCGCGCCGACACGCACCTCCCCCCGTTCGGTGAATTTCAGGGCGTTGGAGAGCAGATTCCTGAGCACCTGCGACACCTTGGCTTCGTCGGTGTGCAGCGCCGGAAGATCGGAGGCGTCCTCGAACACGAGGGCAACCGACTGGTTGATCAACAGCGGCTTCAACATGCCGCGAAGCGCACCAAACAGCGATTCCACCTTGAAGTCGGCCGGACGCATCACGGTCTTGCCGGCTTCGACCTTCGCCAGATCGAGCAGATCGTTGACGAGATCCGACAGCTGATCGGCGGCCTTGCGGATGTAATCGATCTCGGGCTCCGGTGTTCGTCCTTCCTGTTTGCGGTCGTCGATCAGCAGGTTGCACAGCCCGATGATCGCGTTCACGGGCGTGCGGAACTCGTGGGTCATGTTCGACAGGAATCGCGACTTCAATTCGTCGGCGCGGCGAAGGTGATCCGCTTTCTCGTCCAGTTCGGCGTACAACGCGACGACACCGCGATTGGTGTCTTCCAGTTCCCGGTTCAGCCGCGTGAGTTCCTGTTGCTTTCGCTGCAGTTCGTCGAGCGCGCGAAGCAGTTCCTGATTCTGCAGCTGAATCTCCTCGACCAGGCCTTCCGGACGCCGTTGTTTCACCGCCTCGAGGATCTGTTCGATGTGCTTGCTGGTGACCAGTGGCACGCGGGCCGGCAAACATTTTTCCAGCACGACGCGTGTGCCGCTCTTGTTGGACTCGATCTCGAAACGATCCATCAGGCGGCGTGCGCCAATGATCCCCATCCCCATACCGGTTGATGACTGATAGCGGCCATCGAGTACATCGCGGAGTCGCGCGATGCCCGGGCCTTTGTCTTCAACGCGAACGATCAGCCGTTGCGGACGCGCCTCGGTGTCCACCTCGAAATGAACCGATCCATGCCCGGCATATCGGAACGCATTGCGAACGATCTCCGAAACAGCGGTTGCGAGCCTGGTCTGTTCGGACGTGTCGAATTCCAGGAGACGGGCAATCTGGGCGGCACGCTGGCGCGCGGTGACGACGTCTTGATCGTGATGCAGGTTGAGAGAGAGAAGAGAGCGCACAGTGGTCAGAACTCCCGATTATATCGCTAGGACGATGACCTCGATGCACCGGGTAAAGGTCCACCAACCCGTCTGTTGAATGGATGAGTCGGCACGGCTCGCCCTTTGCACTGCGATCTCGACAGGAATCGTGTCCACGGCCATGGTGAGCGAAGACGCGTAATGGTTTGAATCCGCAAACTCAGGCAATTTCCTCAGAAAACGTTGTCGCGCTGCGGCTGTCGCTCGGGCGGCAGCAGGATCTCGTGTCTTTGCGCCGCGAGACGCGAGCTGCCGCGGAACAATGCGGGCTGGACGCGCGAAGTGTACGAAGTCTGTCCGCTGCATCCTATGAGGCAGCACATCTCCTGTTTCGTGAAACCGAAGCGGCGGACGCCGAGATCTCGGTGACGCCATCCGGTGAACTTCAAATCAGTATCCGTACTGGCGCGGTTCCTCCTGATGACCATCCGTCGGTCAGCCGGTCGATCTCCGCTCTTGCCAGCGCGCTGCATCGTGTCGCGGTCCATGACGCGGACCAGTGGCTCCTGGTGACGTTGACGGCGTCGCTTCCTTGCCCTGGCAGCCGGACGCTGAGTCTGGTTCGAAGCCCGGTCGAGACTCAGCCCGACTCGAGTCCGGCGGTTCCCGAGCTCGTGGAAGAGAACGTCAAGCTGCGTCGCGCGCTGATCGAGCTGCAGGACGAACTCACCGAAACGAATCGCGGCGTAATTGCCCTGTACGCGGAACGCGAGCGACTCGAAGACAGCCTGCGCACCCGGGCCGAGGAGCTCGCCGCCGCGAATCGAGCGAAGGAGGATTTTCTCGCCACGCTGTCGCACGAGTTGCGGACTCCGCTCAATGCGATGCTCGGATGGACGCGGCTGCTCAGAATGGGAAAGCTCGATGAACCGGCGAAATCTCGCGCCCTGGAAACGATTGAACGTAACGCGCACGTCCAGGCACAACTGATCGCCGACATCCTCGACGTTTCCCGCATCGTCACCGGACGGCTTCGCCTCGATCTGCGGCCGATCGAGCTTGCTCCGGTGGTTGATGCCGCGCTCGACACGCTGCAGCCATCGGCTGCCGCCAAGGGCGTCGATCTCTCGTGCACGCTGGCGCGTACGGGAAAGGTGCTCGGCGATCCCGATCGCCTTCAACAGGTCGTCTGGAATCTCCTGTCAAACGCCATCAAGTTCACACCTGCGGGCGGGCGGGTGTCGGTCGCGCTCACGCGTTCGGGCGCGGCGGCGCTCATCGCTGTCACCGACACTGGCGAGGGGATCCCGCCGTCGTTGCTGCCCTACGTCTTCGATCGCTTCACCCAGGGGGACTCGTCAGTCACCCGCATGCACGGTGGCTTGGGTCTCGGACTCTCGATCGTTCGTCACATTGTCGAACTGCACGGCGGGCACGTCTCGGCGCAGAGTGAGGGGGAGGGATGTGGCGCGACGTTCTCCGTCAAGCTGCCGCTTCGCACCATTCCCTTGATCGGCGACGACGAATCAAACGATTGGCGAACCCAGCACGCGGAAGAGGGCCAGGTCGAACCCTAGCCCTTGTTGATGCGTTCGTGATGACGCCGCGCCGTTTCGAGCAGGCGTTCGGTTTCATTGGCACGCCGGGCCGCCTCGTCACGGTGCCGCTCGGCGGCTACGGCTGCCGCTTCTGCGTCCGCGAGCACCTGCTGTGCACTCTTCAGGGCCTCGCGGGCGCGTTCGAGCTGCTTGGCCGCCTTCTCAACGTCGCGTGTCGCCCGCATGGTTTCGAATTCCTCCCGTCGCGCCGCCTGCTCCGCCGCGCGTAGCGCCCGGGCGGCCTCGGTCCTCTGCGCTTCCAATTTTGGATCCGGGCGACTGACCTCTGCTTTCTGCCGGCCCGTCTTACCTCCGTCCCGTCCGGATGCGATCGGCGTCGGCTCCACCTTCGCCCGAATGAGGCCTTTCGATCCGGCGATCGATAGCCCCTGTAGCATCTCGAATCCGCCGGGCTGGAGTGTCCCGCTCAGCCGTCCGGGTGTTTCGTTGGTCGGCAATGCACGAAGCGTCGTCAAGACTCCCTGGCGGGTGGCGTCTGTGGCCGGATGGCCTCCTTCGACGAGGTTTTCCAACGCTCCCTTGACCGCCGCTTCGAGCGCGTCCTCGTGCGCTCGCGATGGCTCGCGCAAGTCGGCGCGCCGGCCTCCGAGTATCGTCTTGTGCGCTTTCCGCACCGCGTCGGATGCGTCAACCAGCGCGTCGTAAAGGTCGCGCCGCTTCCAATATAACTGGTTGACTGCCCAGGCCGGGATGGAAGGCTTGGGCAGTTGGCGAATGTCGGCCGCTTCGTCACCGGCCGTGCGCGCGAGAGCGTTGCGCGCCGCCGTGAACTCGTCGAGCGGGAGCTGATACAGCCGATCGATTTCTGTCTCGAGACGGCGTGACGCCATGCACGGAATGAACTGCAGACCCGGTCGTCCGCGTGCCGGCGCTACTTTACCGCAAACGTGGCGACGAGCGCATTGTGATCGCGCGCAGTTCCAGCGCGCCCGCGGGTACATAGAGGATGTAGTCGATCCGCGAACTCTTGTAAGTTTCGTCCAGAATGCATGAGGTCGCATGCCTCAACCACGGCGAGAGCTCTGCCAACTTCAAAGAGACTTTCCTTTTCCCTTCTCCCTTGTCCCTTTTCCCTTCAAGAATAAGAACGTGCCCGAGTTCCACGCCGAACCGTACGTTTACCTCGCGGGTCTCTCACATAATTCAGCGCTCATTGCATGGGGCGCGTTCTATTTCCGCGCACGCTCGGATGGACGAGCCAAGCTCGTTGACGACGAGGATCTGCAGTGGGTGCATCCGCCTCGATGTGAATCAATCGGTTGCCGGTCGAGTCCGTACGGTCCTGCGCGAGTCGAGGTTCGCGATGAACAGGGCCATCTCGCGGCTGAAGCGCTGACCAACGCGTGTAATCATTGCGCGATCGCCGGCCTCAAACCCGACACGCGCTACACCTACACCGTGACGGTGAAACATGAACTATGGGGCAGCGGAGTGCGTTGGGATTGGGATCCCGAGCTTCAAGGACTGGTCCAGCGCGATCGTGTGTATCGCCACGAGTTTCGCACGCTGCCCGATCCCCGGACGCAACTCGACCGACCTTTTTCATTCATCGTCATCGGCGACTTCGGCACGGGCATTCGCAAGCCATCGACATCGCGGCGGCGTCAGCTCGAAGTGGCGGCGGCACTCGAGCGCGCCGTTGACCAGTACGACGTCCGCCTCGTGCTGACGACCGGCGACAACATCTACGCGTCGAAACGGTTCCTCCTCTGGACTGCCGATTCCGGCGATGAAGACGACGACTGGTTTTTCACCTTCTTTCAACCGTACCGCTATGTGATCAACCGCGTCCCGTGGTGTCCATCGGTCGGCAATCACGATACCCGCGAGACCGAAGAGCACGACGATCGAGAGCAGGTGATGGACAACTTCTATCTGCGCGAGCGATTGTTGGGAGAGGAAGCCGCCGGGCGTGCATCGGTCAACCCTGGCCTGTTCTACAAGTTTCACGTGTCTTCGGATATCGAGTTTGTCTGCTTCGATACCTCGAAGGAGGATTTCTTCAGGCGTGGCCGTCTTTTCGAGTACCCCAAACACTGGGATTTCATGCAACGCACGTTCGCTGTCGATCCAATCGACAGCATCGCGAACGGAGCTGGGGCCACGAGGGTCGCCGCGAGTGAGCGAGTAAGGGAGTTCGAGGGACGAAGTCCCTCGTTGAAAACAAGATGGCGCATTCCGTTCGGCCACCATCCGCCATTCTGTGCCGGGCCGCAGCACGGCAACACGGATCGCATGGAGTCTGTCGTTTCGTTATTCGAAACGAGCGGCGTGCGCGTCTGTTTCAGTGGCCACGAACACAACTTTCAGCACTCACGCTGGAACGGCGTGGACTACTTCATCACCGGTGCGGGCAGCAAGGTGCGACAGCGGACACCGGGCGGATTCGAGTCGGCGCACACGCGAACATGGTCGAGTGAGTGCCACTTCCTCCTCGTTACCATAGACGGCCAGGTCATGACGGTTCGGGCTATTGGCGAATCGCCAGGCGAGGCGCTTCGGGATATCACTCGATTAACGCCGGCGGGAGAGACGGTTGCGGGCCCTATCGTGATTTCTAGCGGTGCGTAACCGTTTACGTGTCACGTATTTGTCTTGGAGCGCCGCGGCCTTAAAAGCCGCGAAATACGGCTATACTGCGAGGCACGCGGTTTGCTCACCCGTCAATTGCTTAATTCCGGCAACCGAGTGCCCTACATACGTCATTTTTTTCTCACGCTCATGCTGGCAGCAGTGCCGGCGGTCGCGGCAGCGCAGGCCGCGACGTGGACCATTGATCCCGGACATTCCGCCGCGACGTTCACGGTGCGCCACATGGTGGTGGCCAATGTGAAGGGGGAGTTCGCCGGACCTGTCGGGAGTGCGACGTTCGACCCGAAGGATCTGAGCACGCTTCGCGTCGACGCGACGATCGACGCGCGCACGATCAACACGCGCAACCCCGATCGCGACAAGGATTTGCGGAGCGAGCTCTTTTTCGACGTCGCAAAGTATCCGAAGATTACGTTCAAGTCGCGCAGCGTGACCGTGGAAGGAGCCGGCAAGCTGAAGATCGCCGGCGACCTGACGATCAAGGGGATCACCAAACAGGTGACCCTCGACGTCGAAGGACCGACACAAGAGATCAAAGATATCTGGGGCAGCCGCCGCATCGGCGCGACGGCGACGACCACGATCAATCGTCGCGACTTCAACATCGTCTACAACCGGATGCTCGAGGCAGGAGGCGCGGTGGTCGGTGATCAGGTCTCGATCACGCTGGATATGGAGCTGACCAGGAATCAGTAGGTTTTGGAGAAGGAGCAATTGAATGTTACGCATGTTCAGGATGTCGGTGTTACTCGCTGCGGCGGTCGGCCTCGCGCACGTCGGGATCTTCGCCAATGGGTCGTCGATGCCGTCGGCTCCATCCGGTGGCGGGACGTCGTCGTTGCCGTCGATGACGCCCGAGGAGCGCGCGATTGCCGCCTACAAGAGCGGCGACGAGCATCGCATCAAAGGCAAGAAGTTCGAAGATGAAGCGGCCATGAAGAAGGGTGCCGACATCGAAAAGACGCTGGCCAAGGCCAAGAGCGAGTATCAGAAGTCGCTGAAGGACTTCACCAGCGCGGCGAAGTTCAATCCGCAGCTCGCGCCGGCCTATAACGGGATGGGGTTCGCGTATCGCAAGACCGGCGACTACGCCAAGGCGCTCGAGATGTACGATCAGGCGATTGAGCTGGCGAAACCGAAATTCTTCTCTGAGGCGGTCGAGTACCGCGGCGAAGCCTACCTGGCGCTGAACCGAATCGATGACGCGCGCAAAGCGTATCTCGAACTCTTCGCCGCCGATCGCACGCAGGCCGACGGCCTGATGGAAGCGATGAAGAAGTGGGTCGCCGCGCACAAGACCGATCCCGCCGGTGTTTCGCCCGACGCGGTGACCGGTCTCGAGAAGTGGCTTGATGAGCGTGATGGCCTCGCGAAACAGACTCGCCTGATGGGTACAACGAGCCGCTATTCAGGTTGGTGAGGTGATCGTGCGCTCGGCCGTCTGGTTCCTGGGCCTGGCGATTCTGGCGGCACCGTCGACGGTACCCGACGCGTACGAGTGGCATCTTCCGCCGGGCGTTCCGCGGCCGAGAGTTCCAGCCGACAATCCGATGACCGAGGCGAAAGTCCGCCTCGGTCGTCGTCTTTTTTACGACACTCGTCTCTCCGGCAACGGCACCTATGCCTGTGCCTCCTGCCATCAACAAAAGCTCGCGTTCGCCGACGGACGCGCGCGTGCCCTTGGATCGACCGGGCAGGCCCACGCTCGAAGTGCGATGTCGTTGACCAACGTCGCCTTCAATGCGTCGTACGGGTGGGCTGATCCGAAGACGCGAACGCTCGAAGCGCAGATGGCCGTGCCGATGTTCAACGAACATCCGATCGAGATGGGGATCAAGGGCAATGAAAAGGCGATCGTCGCGCGTCTCATCGGTGATGCGGCCGATGCGCGCCGGTTCGAGCAGGCATTTCCCGGACAGCCGGTCACACTCGACACGATGGTGAAAGCGATCGCGTCGTTTGAACGAACGATGCTCTCGGTGAGCTCGCCGCTCGATCGCTATCTGTATCGCGACGATCGTACGGCGCTCTCTGCCGCCGCGCGGCGTGGGATGGCGCTGTTTTTCTCAGATCGCCTGGCCTGCGCCCAGTGCCATGCCGGATTCAATCTGTCCGGGCCTACGGTTCACGACGGCAGTGCGGACGCGATGCCGAGTTTCCACAACACCGGGCTCTTCAATGTCGACGGCCGCGGTGGATACCCGCCGATCGATCGCGGGCTTTTTGATACCACTCACGCGCCCGCCGACATGGGCCGCTTCCGCGCGCCGACCCTGCGCAACATTGCCGTCACCGCGCCGTACATGCACGACGGCAGCATTGCGACGCTGGCAGAGGTGATCGACCACTATGCGTCAGGCGGGATCCAGAGTCCTGTGAAGAGCCCCCGGTTGAAGGGATTTGCCATTACCGATGCCGAGCGGAGCGATGTCGTCGCATTCCTCAACAGCCTGACGGATCAGGAATTCTTGTCGAATCCAGCGCTGGCGCCTGTTACTTCCTCGCGTCAGTAATTGGCGTCACCGTAACTTTCCGATACCACACCTTCTCGTGATCGCCCTGCAGCATGATCGGGCCCGGTTCGCTCTCGTTCGCATCCAGCGCGCCGCCGGTGATGGCTTCGAGGGTCACGTTATCCTGAATCTTCTGCCCGTTCAGCACGACAGTCACTCTATTGCCGACGACCGTCGCTTCCATCGTCTGCCATTCACCAGCCGGCTTGCTCGCGTTCGCGGTGGGTGTGTGCCAGCCGTACACCGACATGTGGCCGCGCTCGAACGTCTTGTCGCCGAAGTCGTCAAGCACCTGCAGTTCATAGCGCCCGCGGAGGTAGATGCCGCTATTCGCCTTGCTCATGCCACCGTTCTGGGTTGGGTGCGGCTTATCGAGTTTGTATTCCGCGTGAATCTTGAAGTCCTGAAACTTCTGCTTCGATACGAGGTTGTTGGCCGGCGGTGTGTTGGTCATCGCGCCATCTTCAATCGTCCAGTTCATCGGCCGGCTCTTGTTCTGAACGTCCCATGCGTCCATCGACTTTCCGTCGAAGAGTTCGACCGGCGGGCCGAACTTGTGCGACGCATTCGCGTCGTATTTGCCCCACTTCGGCGGACGGACGCCGGCGAGATCGACCGTGCGATCGGCCAGCTTGACGCTGCCCGTCAACTTGTCGCCTTGCGCGCGCATGCGGAATTCGGGACCAGCGTTATTCCGGCCGCCGCTCGGCTGGAAGACCAATTCGCCGCTCTCGACCTTGATCACCGGAAGCGGCAGCGGATGGCCGCCGCGATTCAAGAGCATGCCTGACAGCTTGCCGCCGTCGTCCTTCACCTCCAGCCAGTACACGTAGTTGGAGTTCTCGCCGGTGCCTGTGATGTTCCATCGGCCGAGATACGGATTCTGTTGCGCGATCGCAGACGCTACTGCACACGCGAGCGCCAGCGCGGCGACGACGAAGTGGCGGTTGGTCATGGTGAGTGTCCTTGTACTTCGATTGTCTTAGGTCACGACTGCGACCCAAGACAGTATTACGTTCCGCGGCTGCAGTTCAAGCGAGGGTGGTACAATCGAGCGCCCTATGAAGATCTTGATGTTTTTCGTGATCCCGCACGCGGTGTTCGATTCGCCGATCGCATGAGTGGCGACAACCTGCGCGCGGCGCGCATCTTTCTCGCGTCCTTCCTGGTTCTGTTTCTCGAGATTGCGCTGATTCGATGGATGCCGGCTTATATCCGGCTGCTGTCGTATTTCTCGAATTTCATCCTGCTCGCGAGCTTTCTCGGGATTGGGCTCGGCTGCCTGCTCGCACCGGCTCGCGTCGGCCTGTTCACGTGGTTTCCTCTTCTCCAGGCGATCGTGATTGCGTCGGTGAATTACTTCCGCCTGGAAGTGTCGGTTGCGGCCGCCGGCAGTATTTATTTCACGAGCGGCACAGCGTCAAAGGTCGTCCTCGTCGAGAGCACGATGCTCTTGCCGCTGCTGTTTGTCGTTGTCGCGGCGCTCTTCACGACGCTCGCGCAGCGTATGGGGCGGGAAATGGCCACGCTGCCGCCGCTTCGAGCCTACACGATCAACCTTGCAGGCAGTCTTGCCGGCGTCGTCGTGCTCGGACTCATTTCATGGCTCGAGCTGTCGCCGACGATGTGGTTCGCCATTGCGTTCGGCGCGGCGGTGCCGTTGCTGTGGACGTCCGAGATCGCGACCGATGGGACAGGTGGTACATCCGTCCGCCGACCGTCGATGGCCATCCTGGCGATCAATCTTGTGTTGCTCGCAGGATCGCTTGTGCTCGTGCATTCGATGGCACGCGGCGCCATCTGGTCTCCGTACTACAAAATCACCGTCAGTCAACAGGGACCCGACACGGTCGTCGAGGTGAATAACATCTTTCACCAATCGATGGCACCCGTCGATCAGAAGGAGTACTTCTATCAGTGGCCGTACAGCGTCTTCGGCGACACGTTTCAGGACGTATTGATTCTCGGCGCGGGCTCCGGAACTGACGTCGCTGCCGCGCTTCGCCATGGCGTGCGGCATGTCGATGCCGTCGAGATCGATCCCGCAATCATTCGGCTCGGGCGTGAGCATCACCCCGACCACCCCTATTCCGATCCGAGAGTCACGGTTATCAATGACGACGCCCGTCATTTTCTAAGGACGACGACCAAGCAGTACGACCTTGTCGTGTTCGCGCTGATCGACTCGCTGACCATGCAGTCGAGCTTTTCCGGCGTCCGGCTCGAGAGCTACATGTTTACCGAAGAGTCGTTCCACGACGTCCGCAACCGGCTCAAGCCCGATGGCGTCCTCATCGTCTACAACTACTTCCGTGAGCGGTGGCTCGTCGATCGGCTCGCGAATACGGCGGCTGTGGCGTTTGGCACCGAACCGCGTGTGCACGTGCATGAAGCACGGGCGTTCCTGGGCGTCCTCATGGCAGGGCCGCGACTCGCGCAACTCACCGCTCCGCCACGCGTCCCGGATCAGGTCGCTGCGTTCAATCAATCTCACGCTCCCAGCCCGGCGCGAATTCATGAACGCGATCAGTCCATTGAACCTGCTCGCGACGATTGGCCGTTTCTCTATCTCCGCGATCGTCACATTCCGCGGCACTACGTCGTCGCGCTTGGCGTCGTGCTGATCGTCTCAGTGGTGTCGGTGTTTCTCGTGCTGTCGGTGATGGGAACGCCGGGTGCATCTCCCCGGCGCTGGTCGTGGCAGTTCTTCCTGCTCGGCGCAGGGTTCATGCTGCTCGAGACCAAGTCGATCATCCAGTTCGCGCTCTTGTGGGGATCGACCTGGGTCGTCGCGTCGCTCGCCATTGCTTCGGTGTTGACGATGGCGCTCCTTGCCAACGCCGTCGTCGCGCGAAAGACGATCGACAGACCGTGGACTGTTGCCGGTGTGCTCGTTGCGCTGCTGGCGTTGAACTACTTCATTCCCATCGGACGCGTCACGTTCGACAGCCGGGCGGCTGAATCGATCTTCTATGCTGTGCTGGTCTTCAGTCCGGTTCTGTGCGCCGGCCTGTTGTTTGGCTCCGCGATCGCGCAGTCCGACGCGCTGACGCGCGACTACGGTGTGAACCTGCTCGGTGCGATGGTTGGGGGAGTGGGTGAATATCTCTCGCTGGTCACCGGCTTTCGCGCGCTGCTCGTGGTCATCGCGCTGTGTTATGTCGGCGCGGTCGCGTCGCGGGCGAGTTCGCTGCGGTCTAAAGACAGCAGCCTACAGCGAGCAGCCTCTTCGTAGGCCACACCCTTTAGACGCAGTCTCTTGTTTTGCCCGATTGTTCACGCGAGGAAGGCCAGGATCTCGCGCCGAGGACCCTACGATCTCGCGCCAAGAGCGCCAAGACCGCGGAGAATCCGGAACGTCGCCGTAAACTACCTGTGACCGGTCGATCCGCGCGGTTTCTCGATTGCGGTTCACCGCGTCATTGGACCAGGGTGCTTTGAATCCGCCTACGTTGCCTGTCTGGCATACGAGCTCCGGAAGCGCGGCATCGAATATCAGATGAAGGTGCCGATTGCTATTCAGTACGAAGACCTCACCGTACATCGCGCCTATGAAGCGGACTTTATTGTTAGAGGAGACATCGTTGTCGAAGTGAAGGCGACGAGTTCAGTGGGGGCGCTGGATGCGCGCCAGCTGCAGACGTATCTCCGCTTCTCCGGCTGGTCGTGTCGATCCTTGGCTGTGGCACTCCGAGGACCCCATGCTCACACTACGACTGCTTGATCGGCCGCTGCTCTTGGGATTCTTCCTCGGGCTGGTGTTCGGGATCGTAGATTTGCTCTTCACATGGTTTCAGCCCTTGTCAGACGACAGCATCCCCGCTTTGCTCAGGTTCTACGGGCCGATGTTCTTTTTATGGGCGTTTATGTCATTTCGCTCAGTACGCCGCAGCGGTCGCCTGTGGACAGGTGTCACCACCGGCTTGGTCGTAGCATTCGGCACGTTTTGCATTTTCTACGTTTTCAATCTGCTACGCGTGAACCTGTTTCTCGCCGAACTGACCGGGCGAGCCGACTGGCAAAACATGATGCAGCGCTTTCGAACCAGTAGATTCGACAGTTTGCGGTTGTTCATCAATGTGGACTACCTCAAGGGGGCGCCTTTCAAGATTGGCGTGGCGTCCATCATCGGGGCGGTAATGGGACTCATTGGCGGCACTATCGGCCGTTTGAAGTCGGATCATCCAGCCACGGTCTGAAACTGCTTTCACGACGGCCGCTGGCGAGGCGGAGCCGCGGTGGTCTCAGGGGAAGAGTGGCTAAAAGTGTCTTCTCTGCGCCCTTCGCGCTCTCCGCGCGAGATACGCCTCTCCGCGCGAGATCAGTGCGACGTCACCGGCACTCCCACCCGCGTCTTTGCTTTGTCGGGCGGATGGAACAGCAGTGCGAGCGCAATCGCGGCACCAATGGCAGAGATCAGCGGCACGAGGAACAGTCCGCGGAAGTCGACCAGACCGCCATGGTTGAACGTTTGGCTAATCAGGATCGGGCCGAGCGTGTTCGCGACGAATGGACCGAAGCCGAGAATCTGCAGGTTGAAGAGTCCCTGCGCGCTGGCGCGCGCGTCCTTCGGGAAGAACTCGTCGACGAAAATGTAGACCGTGGCGAAGAAAAACGCGTACGCAATCCCGTGCAGGACGTTGACGGCAACAACGAGCGCGGGGAACTGCGGGAAGAAGGCGAACACCGCAAATCGCGCCGCGTGACCGAGGATGCCGATGATCATCGTCGTGCGCCAGCCGAGTCGTTTCAGCGCTGCGCCGAGGACCAGCATCGTCAGGATCTCGGCGATCTGGCCGATGCTCATCACCGGCATGATCCAGTTGCCGGGAATCCCAACGCCACCGCCCGCCACATCAGTGCCGAGGAATCGCCCGGCCCAGTTGAAAAAGAGATTGTGAACCGTCGCGTCGACGAAGGTGACGATCCACAGAATCAGGATGAATGGCGTCAGCAGCAGGCGAAACGCCTCGAGCCATGCGAACCGTTCGGCGCCGGCTTCCACCGGCTTCGGCGGCGTATGTGGAAGAGTCAGGCTGAAAGCCGCCAGCGCAAGCGAGGCGATGCCGGCAACGATGAACGTCCATGTCGTGCCCTGCTCGAGGGCAGAACCGGTCAGACCTGATGCGAGCACGGTGCCGAGCCAGCTGACAAACCCCTCGGGAGCCGCCGCGTTGACCTTCGCCCAATCGACGAGGATGAAGGTGAAGGGCCAGGCGGCGAGGATCCATCCGATGGTTCCGCCCATCCGCACGATCCCGAACTCTTTCTGCGCATCCTTCATGTGCGTGAACGCGATCGAGTTGGTGATCGAGATCGTCGGCACGTAGAGCAGGCAGTGGATCAGCATGGCCAGGAAAAACGGCCAGAACGAGCGCGTATACGCGAGGTAGAGCATCGCGACGCCGCCGATCAAGTGACTGACGGCGAGGAATTTTTCTGCCGCGAAATTTCGATCCGCGAACTGATTGCTAAAGAACATGCCGACGATGGCGGCAATCGGGAAGGCATTCAGAATCCAGCTTTGCTGAGTGGTGGTGAACCCGAGGCTTTCGACGTAGCCGAAAATGAGCGGAAACCAGGCGCCCCAGATGAAGAACTCGAGCACCATCATCAGGATCAGCTTGAAGCGGACTGTTTTGTTCATAGGATGCGGGTCGAACGCGGCTGGCGATTTTCAAATGATGTAAAAGGTGGCTGGCACCTTTCAGGGAAAGGTGCCAGCCACCTTTTACGAAAAACGGCACTGGCGCCGGTGCGCCAGCCCCGCCTCGAGACGCTTAGGTCAGTTTGAATCCTTCTCGATAGTTGCGGGTCAGGAATTCATTCGGATCGACGGTCTTGTTGCCGACTTTCACCATGTTAGTGACCCGGCCTTTGGCCCCGTCGTAGTAGATCTTGCCGCCGGCGCGCAGTGCGACGACGCCGAGCAGCATGACCTCGACGAGACGCGAGGCGTACTCGAACGGGCAGGAAGCCTCGGCCTTCCCTTTGATCGCCTCGACCCAGTTCATCTCGTGTTCCTGCTGGGTAATGCGTGGCAGTTTCTGCTTCGGTGCGCCGTACGAGTCGTGGAGCGACTTCGGCAGCAGGCGCGGGTTGTTGCCGTAGGTGTCCTGCAGCATCTTGCCCTTGGTCCCGATGTAGAGGATGCCTCCTTCGCCGTTCAGCCGCTCGTCGCCAATCTCTTCCGGCTTGGGCGGATTGAACCCCCCGTCGTACCACG
>Ga0207701_10001343_pt1 | contig 25949 bp, 23 predicted proteins | sample KBSSwiSSwithPhiX_FD_184294 | JGI IMG/M metagenome (GOLD analysis project Ga0207701, IMG submission 184294) | Switchgrass rhizosphere bulk soil microbial communities from Kellogg Biological Station, Michigan, USA, with PhiX - S5 (SPAdes) (version 2) | ecosystem: Environmental > Terrestrial >... | reverse complement strand
ATTAGTAGACTATAATTTATCAAAATTTCAACGTCATGGCTTCCCATACAAATACACCAGACTCCAACATTAACAATCAGCCACTGGCCAACCTCGATGAATGGGAAATGGATATTTTAAAGCGATATCCTGATCCGGATGACATAGCTCAGGGCAAAACAAAAGAGGAATTTCGGAATTACGAAGAACCCGGTCGTGATACTGTAAGAGAATTTTACCGGTTGAACCATAAATATCAGACCTATGATTTTGTGCAGGAGAAAAAAGCCGATTTTCTGCAGTTCAATAAAAGGGAAATGCCCATTTGGAAAGCCTTCGACTTTTTAAATGAATTGGTAGATGATTCTGATCCGGATACTAATCTTGATCAGATGCAACACCTCTTGCAAACATCAGAAGCGATCCGTAATGATGGTCACCCCGACTGGATGGTATTAGTTGGATTGATCCACGATATGGGAAAAGTGTTATGCCTTTTCGGTGAAGCACAATGGTCTGTAGTTGGAGATACTTTCCCGGTAGGATGTGCTTTTTCAGACAAGGTTGTCTACCCCGAGTTTTTTGCGGATAACCCCGACAAAAACAATGAACTATATAGCCAGAAATATGGTGTGTATGAACCCAATTGCGGACTTAAAAATGTGCAACTCTCCTGGGGTCATGATGAATATGTATATCATATGATGAAGGACTATATACCGGAAGAAGGATTGTATATGTTGAGGTATCATTCATTCTATGCACAGCATCGGGAAAATGCATATGATCATTTACTGGATGATCACGATCAGGAAATGTTTAAATGGGTAAGACTTTTCAATCCCTATGATCTCTATTCAAAAAATCCCAATCAGAAAAGCTGGGAAGAACTTAAACCTTATTATACCGCATTGGTAGAAAAATATTTACCGGCTAGTTTGAAATTTTAATTGTGGTCAGGATATATCCTGTCCGAAATGGAGAATATTTCCACTATTGTCGACCACACTGAATTGCCTCATTTTCCAGGGTTTGTCTGATAATGCACCTTCCGGATGAATAATATCCAGGGACTTGCATTCCTCATATAATTTTTCTACCCCTGTTACATGTACATAGCATCCGGTGTTTTTCGGAATTTCCGGATCCTTGCATTTCCAGAGATGAATCTCAATATTATCCCGGGTACACATGATGTACTCTTTCCATTCATCATAGCATTTGAAGCCAAATTTTTTATAAAACTCAACTGTCTGATCTTGATCAAGAAATGCCAGGATGGGAATTGCAGTTTGTAAAGGCATTAAAAATCTTTTTTCGAAAGATAGACCTGGCTTGCTTTTAAGCTTTCAAAAATGTTTCCTTTGCTAACGTCCTGCTCCACAAACCAGTATTTAAGTCCGGCAGTTTCCCTTGCAGCAAAAATGCGGTCAAAGTTTATTGTGCCATTTCCGACTTCGGTTATTTCCTTGGTGCCGGCAAACATGTCCTTAACATGCCATAGTGGGAAGCGTCCTGGATATTTATTAAAATATGCGACAGGATCATATCCCGCTTTTGAGATCCAGTATAGATCCATTTCCATTACTACCAGTTCCGGATTGGTCTTGGTTATTATATGATCGTATACGAGAGTGTTCTCATATTTTTCAAATTCAAAATCGTGATTATGATAACCAAATTGAATTCCGGCATCGCGGGTTGCAATGCCTGACCTATCTAATAGCTCAGGTAGTTCAGCATAAATTTTTGGAGTTCTTTCTTCAGCGAAAAGATAAGAGCAGATCATATATTTTCCACCAATTGTCTTAATATCTGCAATAGTATCAGGCCATCCCTCCGTAAGGGTTCCTTTGGAAGGCTTAGCTATTCCTGTAGTATGGTGTGAACTGATCACGCTAAGGCCGGTGTTATTGAGGATGGTCTTGAATTCATTCGCTGTTCTTCCGAAAAATGTTCCGTTATAGCCATAGATCTCAAGATTTTTAAACCCAAGTCCGGCAAGTTGTGTGAGTGCTCCTTCAAGATTTTTAGACACAGCGTCCCTGACGCTATATAATTGAACACCCAACGGATCGCGGTGAAATGGTTGTCCGAATATTTGGTTTGCATATAGTCCGCTCATACCCAATGATACGTTTTTTATAAAAACTCTTCTTTTCATGACCTTTATTTTATTGTAGAAATCGTTTAGCCTTTAATGTAAGGAAAATACCGGATAACATTGATCTGATAGTCTCAATGTTATGTTTTATGATCCGTCTAAAAGTTACAACAATTTTGCCCAGATTATTAAGTGGTGGGCATAAACCTCTTCTTAAAATCAAAAGCCTGAGGCGTAGGCCCATTTTTTTGCAGATAATCAAGTCTATCCATAGCCTCCTCAATGGTAGGAAGGTTTCCGGCTGAAATCCACCAGATAGCATAAGTAGCCTTACCAAACGAATTGAACCATTCTTTTCTTCTGCGAAGATATTCAGTATGGAAGGTGTTGTAGGTATAATCTTCCAGCGCTTCGATGCTTTCCCATACAGAGATATTTATAAGGACTTGCACATCATTATACGGATTAATGCTTGTAGCGTTATTAGAATCATCTTTCAGTCTCCAGACAAAACCTTTACTTGATTCAGCGAGTTCATTTACACGATCAAGGTTATCAGTGAATTCTTTCATAATAGGGTCATCAATGTTTACCCCTTTCATTCTGGCAATATTGATTTGCGCGATTTGGAAGTCACCCATTTAGCGAAGATAATAAGTAAATGAATAATTACTTTTAGGTATAGCCTTATCTTTAATGTTGCTATGAATGTATTTACAAGCACCTCAGATATCATCGTAACGTGTCCTAAGCGTCTTTCCCCATACCTGGAACAGGAAATAACGGCATTGGAATTTAACATCGAAGAAACGTTTATAACAGGGGTCCGATTGAAGGGTTCATTAAATGATTGCATCAAATTAAACCTCAATCTTCGTTGCGCCAGCCAGGTATTGTATAGTCTCAAAAAATTTGAGGCAGACCATGCCGATGTTATTTATAAGAATATCCTTGATTATCCATGGGAAAAAATCATTCCCGAAAATGGATATTTTTCTATCACCAGCAATGTCAATAATCCATCGATCAATAATAGCATGTACGCTAACCTCAGGGTTAAGGATGCAATCGTTGACCGATTACGAGAGAAAAGAGGAGCCCGACCATCAACAGGTTCAGATCTTATTGGTGCAGTGATCCATCTGTTCTGGAAAAATGAACACGCAGAAATATTTATTGATAGTTCCGGTGATTCACTCGGCAGACACGGTTATCGAAAAATTCCTGGACAGGCACCCATGTTGGAGGCGCTTGCTGCAGCAACAATTTATGCAACGAAATGGGATAGAAAATCTCCATTTGTAAATCCCATGTGTGGCTCTGGAACAATTGCCATAGAAGCTGCGATGATTGCAACTAATCGCCGACCTGGACTATTCCGGACCAATTTTGCATTTATGCATCTTGAAGATTATGACGAATCAGTTTATCTGCAGGAAGATGCAAAACTGGAAAACCAAATTATTGATGTGCCCGGACTACATATAATTGCTACAGATTATAATCCAAGAGCAATTGAAAATTCGAGGAAGAATGCCGTTGCTGCGGGAGTGGCTGATCTGATCGATTTTAAAGTTTGTGATTTTGCAAAAACGGAAATACCCCCTGATGTGCCAGGTATTTTTTATGTGAATCCTGAATACGGAGAAAGATTGGGCCAGCTAATGGAATTGGAAGAAACCTATGGTCGTATTGGTGATTTCATGAAACAGAAATGTGGAGGATATACCGGTTATGTTTTCACCGGCAATCTGGACCTTGCTAAAAAAATCGGACTCAAAGCAAAACGACGTATTGAATTTTATACCAGTAAAATTGATTGTCGTTTACTCGAATATGAACTATACAGCGGCAGCAGAAACCCACCAACAACAAACAACTAACAACCAACAACCAACAACTAACAACTAACAGATGGATCTTTTAGAACTACAAAAAATAGTCAAAGAACGATATTTCGAAACCGATAATGAAAGAGGTATCTATCATACTGCTCTTTGGTTTCATGAAGAAGTAGGGGAACTTTCTTCTGCCATTGCCAGTGGCGATCGGGAAAATGCTAAAGAAGAATTTGCCGATGTATTGATGTGGTTATTAACCCTCGCTAATCTTATGGAAGTTGATATGGAAGAAGCAATTGCAGCTTATCTTAACAACCCGCGAAAACTTCCAACGAAATAAAATAATTATGGTTTTATATAATCCGAAAGAGTGGATCAATGCCATTTTTCGCTTTCATAAAGCAGATACTTTCAGGGCACTTTTCATTTCATTGGTATTTATTACTTTTTTTTCAACGGGAATTGTATACCTCGAACTGACTTATTTAAAAATTGCAAACAATCCCAACGCAAAAGGATTAATCATATTCCATTCTTTATTGGGTTTTGCGATTTCAATGTTGTTGGTTTTTCGGACAAACACAGCTTACGAAAGATGGTGGGAAGGCAGGAAACTATGGGGCTCACTGGTAAACAATAGTCGGAACCTGGCTATCAAACTCAATGTGATGATCCCTAATGACGATCATCATTCACGAACATTTTTTAAGCAGATAATTCCTCTTTATGCGTTTGCACTTAAACGTCATTTACTAAAAGAAACCACGAAGTTCCAGCTCGATGAAAATCCACATCCGGAATTACCTGAACTCAATTCGCCTACACATCTTCCTAACAAACTTGCTGAATCGATATTATGTGAGATCATCAAACTTCACAATGAAAAGAAGATCAGTGATATTCAATTGTTGATGTTAAATAATGAATGGCAATCCCTAACAGATATTTGCGGTGCCTGCGAACGCATTAAGAATACACCTATACCTTACAGTTACAGCGCCTTCATTAAAAAGTTTATTTTCCTCTATGTGATCACCATGCCCATTGGTTTTGCGCCTTCTCTGAGTTGGTATTCAATTCCAATTACAACGTTTATGTTTTATATATTGGCAAGCCTTGAACTGATCGCTGAAGAAATCGAAGATCCATTTGGTAATGACAGCAATGATCTTCCGATGCAAAAAATTGCAGAAAATATCAGGAATAATGTTCAGGATATAATTACCTAGGGTTTAATTTCTGTACCCTGTACCGGCAAACTTTGGAGGTACATAAATAATGCCTCCAGTTCAGCATCTGTGAAATTTTTTGTTATCTGCCAGGGCATCTCTTGATTCAAAGCCACCCCATTTGGTCTGATGCCAGTCCTCAATGTTTGAATAAATTGTTCTTTGGTCCACTTTCCTGGATTTCCTTTGGAAGTTATATCAGGAACTATGGGGAAGCCAGGAGCTAATGGAGGTCCACCCTGCATGTTAGCACGATGACATCCTTCACAGCCGACAGAAAGATATTTGCCATAGTCAGCGCTTACACTTACAGTTTTTGCTGGAACAGAAACTATACTATGATCAACTTTCTCTGCTGGTAATATGGGTGCCTTATCTAATACTAATAAAACCCGGCCGATTATTCCGAGCTGATGAAGTCTTGGTAATTCATTATCAACCGGTGCCACTTGCTGGCAATAAGCAATCAGGTTAGCCATATCCTCATCACTCATCCTGGATAATTCATCGGATGGCATAATAAACAAGGCATTGCCATTTCGATCAACACCATGTTTTAGTGTACGAGTCCAATCAGAAGTTGAATAATCAGCTGGCAAACCTCCTTTGCCGCGGGTCAGGTTCGGTGCGTTTATCATCGCAAGACTTGGGTCTTCAAGAAATTTTTTACCACCCAGGTTTTCGCCATGGCATTCGCTGCACCCACGAATCAACATAACGTGCCTTCCTTTTTCAATTGACAATGAATCAGAAGGTATATTCAATTCGGGTACTGTAACACTATAAATTTTATCAATCCTTCTTTCGGTGTTAAAATAAACGAATGCCGATAAAAGGATAATCAGGACAAGAATGGCAAGCAACGTTATACCTGTAATTCGGAGCAACTTTCTTTTCCAAGTCATATAGAGCAGTTTGGGTTTTTTGAAATTAAAACGACATTCCCATCCGCACTTGCCATTATAAAGCAAACAAAAGATACAAATTCATCCCAATATCCTCCAAACGTTTATACCCGAAATCTTATCTTGTTCTCAATGAAATCAGATTTTCTAAAACACATCGCTTATGATTCAGTGGTATTTGGCTATTCAGATGGTCAGTTGAAAGTATTGATCATGAAATACATGAATACCAATCTTTATGCCCTGCCCGGCGGTTTTGTAAAGATGAAGGAAAACCTGAATGATGCAGTAGTTAAGGGACTCAAAGAAAGAACAGGGCTGAATAATATCTTTCTTGAACAGTTTTACACTTTCGGTGATTTGAAACGATACAAGCCTGAAATAATGGAAACCATTTTGAAGGCTAATGGGATCAAACTACGCAGAAATGATTGGATGATGGATAGGTTCATCTCAATTGCATATTATGCATTGATCAATTTTCATGAGGTTGATCCAAAACCCGGATTCCTTTCTGAAAGCTGCGACTGGTACGACATTAATAAACTACCCAAACTGATGCTGGACCATAAAATGATCGTTACAAAAGCCCTGCAGACACTAAGAGAAAGCCTGGGGAAAAAACCGGTAGGCAAGAATCTGCTTCCAAAATTTTTCACCATGAATGATCTGCAGAAGACCTACGAAGTCATACTCGGTGAAAAAATGCACAGGGGAACCTTCCAAAGAAAAATGCTCAATATGGGCATTCTTGTCAGGCATGAAAAGAAGTTTTCAGGAGGGGCGCATAAGGCCCCATTCTTATATAGTTTCGATTAAATTATCTGAATAACAAAGGCGTGAATTCACTCAGATAAACTCTCCAGTTCCGCCAGATATGACCTCCTTCACTTTCGCGATACACATATTTTAAACCCAGTTTGTCCAGCCTGGCACGATAGTCTTTATTAAACTGATATAGGAAATCGTCCTTACCGATTGCTATCCAATATAGTTTGTAACCATTGTTTTTTTGAGCTGTGAGCGTAGCGTCAATATTCCGGTAAATTGCTGCTGAAGTATCTCGCGGCATTACTGCAGCTGAAAACAATCCCATATAGTCGAAGGTTTTTGGATAATACCGGGAAATATGCAACGTATGAAATCCACCCATAGAAAGACCAGCTATTGCGCGGTTTGCTTTATCAGCCTTAACGCGATAAGATGACTCTACAAATTTTACTATGTCCAGGAAACTTTCTTCGTATTTGCCGTCCATAGTGTTGGGAGCCATGAACACGGGTTTATAATATCCTTTGCTACCCTCTCCCGGTGCTGCATCCTGCGAAACGTTTCCGTTTGGCATAACTACAACCATCGGTTTGACTTTTCCTGCAGCAATAAGATTATCCATGATCTGCGACGTTCTTCCAAGAGTCATCCAGGCTTCCTCATCTCCTCCTGCACCATGCAGCAGATAAAGTACCGGATATTTTTCTTTTGAAGTCTCGTAGCCCGGCGGAGTATATATTGTTATCCTGCGTTCACCGCCGATGCCTGGCGCACTATACCATGTTCTGGTTACAGAGCCATGTGGTACTTTGTTGACCTTATAAAGATCAGCCTGCGGTCCGCCTACTATAAAAATATTTGTGACAGAGGCCACATCTCGGTTAAGGAATGGGTTGCTGGGATCCTGAACCCGGAAACTATCTATGATGAATGAATAACTATATAACTCAGGGGCAAGCACTCCGGTAGTTATTGTCCATACTCCTTTTTGATCTCTGTTCATGGAAGCAGACCCGGGCATAAATCCCTGCGGTGGCAACCAGTCTCCGGACACCATCACCGATTTCGCATAAGGCGCATAAACCCTGAACGTCACTTTATTGTCGGCACCAATCTCCGGCGACACGATATCACTAGCTCTGAAAATTGCTTCCTGCGCCTGGCTTGCAAAAGCCATGAATAGAAATAATGAAAGCTGAAATAGTTTAGTAAGCATGTTGATAATATTGTATTTTGACTATTGTCTCGTTGTGAGACAATAATAATCATTTTCCGGCGAACATCAATCGGTGATCTATTTGTTAAGAGAAATTATGACTGTTTATCCTTGTTCTACACTCTTAGATATTACGACAACAATCCTAACTATCCTTGTCCTTCATCCTTATATATAAATCTTCCACTTGTTTTCTGGCCCAGGGTGTTTTACGAAGAAATTTCAGACTTGATTGAATGCTGGGGTTGCTGGTGAAACAATTAATACGGATATGTTGCCCCAGATCTTCCCATCCAAAAAAGTCTACGAGCTCCGTAACTATACGCTCAAGAGTCTTTCCGTGCAATGGATCGTTTGAGGCTTGTTGCATGCACAATATTAGTAAATTTGCCCTCTCATGGCGGGACATAGTTATTTTATTCTAAACAAGCCCATTAACACGGTGTCCCAATTTGTAAGTAGTCATGATGTAATACATCTTGGTTCAATCAAATTTCAATTTCCGGAAGGCACACACGCGATCGGCAGGTTGGATAAAAATTCAGAAGGACTTTTATTACTTACCACAGATAAGAAAATCACTAGTTTATTATTCCAGGGTAAACAACCGCATTACCGAACTTATCTTGTCCAGGTAAAAAATAAAGTAAGTCCGGAAACGGTTTCAAAACTGGCCGCAGGAGTTATTATAAGCGCCTCCAATGGTGCTGAATATTTGACAAATCCCTGCGAAGTAACATTATTAGATAAACCTGATTTCGTTCATGAACCTTATTTACCATTACATGAAAATGTAGTTTATTCCTGGTTGCGAATCACTTTAACTGAAGGCAAATTCCACCAGGTTCGAAAAATGGTAGCAGCTGTACATCATAAATGTATACGACTGATCAGAATCTCAATTGAGGATATTGAACTTGGAGAAATGCTGCCAGGTGAAGTGGTGGAACTAAGTCAAAAAAGCTTTTACGAAAAACTTAAATTATAGTTTTAATTGATTGTTCTTTTAGTGCAAATAATTTCTCATTTTCACTTCCACACTAAACACATTAACCACACTCCTCACATTAATGCGAAGCATTCTCCTTCACTTCAAACTTTATAGCTTTTGCTCCGGCCAGACCATTTTGACTTAATCCCTGGACAACCAAAACATAATTTCCCGGCTGATCAGATGTATAAAAAGATAGCTTTTGATGGCCGGGACTATCAGAAAGAATTTCGGAAGACCAATACAGTGTTGTCCTGAAATCTGGCAAACGACTTTTTACATCTGATGCAGTCTCATAAACCGGTGAAAAAAATTGCCTTTCTAATTGAAGTCCTTCATACTCATGTATCACTGCATTTGAATCAAGCGGTGTCCCACCCAGATCACCATTATAAGTTCGAAAACTCACGATCCCATCATAGACAGCTTGTCCGAGATAGTATCTTCTTTTCATGATCTCCAGTTTTTTGATTTTCAGTGGATCAAACTTGAGGACACTATCTACACTAAAATAAGGCACACCGTCTAATAGCACAAGCGGAGACCCTTTAATTGAATTCTTGTCATCCTTCCATACATATAAATTTTTCTTTCCATCAGCAGTTCTTACACCTACCTCTTGCACATATTCCCTTAATATTTCTTCCATAGATGTAAATCGGGTATAATCATCCAGCAGATATGTGTGATCAGGTGGACCATAAAAAACCAGACTGTCTGAATAAGGAGAATAGAAATTCCTCGATTTATCATAATAATAAGCGTTCTGAACCTGTGTACTGATACTTTGGGTCAACAAGCTATTATCTGATTCACTATCATAATCTATAGATGGGACTGACCTGGTCGAAAATTTATCGGAAAATGGATTTTCGATTTCAATTTTGTAGGAATTACTTATTTCATTTTTTGTCTGTACGATGATTTCTTCGTTGCCAAAAAAATCATGCATGTTCAGGTATAATTTTCCCTCTTTATTGCTGGAAGTTGTGTTGAAAAAAAACTGTTTTTCTTTAACCGAAAAATAAGCAGGAATATTTTCTACTGGCAGGCCACTGCTATTGTCAGTCAATTTTCCCGCAACAAGATGTCCTTCATATTCTGGAATAAATTCCTTCTTTTTCGATTCAGACAAAAGCACATCATTCCACCGAAACCTGCTCCATCCATGAGTAAGCAAAAGATTATCCATCGCTTCATTTGTCCGGTCGCTGCTGTCCTTAAAATAGAAATCGGGTGATTCGATCTTCCCCTTCAGATCAGAACTAAGCCATAAATAGTTCAGAATATTCTCTGACTCCATAGTTTGTAGAGAATCAATCATAAATACAGATACTGAAAGATCTGATGCAACAGTTTTTTTAAATGGATCCTTAGTCATTACATCAACATCAACTTTTTTGCGGGATAAATATTGACTGTTTAATGATGTTATGCCAATGTCCAGAGATGAAGGTCTTTTGTATAAGAGTCGTTCACACACTGGCTGTTGTTTATCGTCGAAAAGAGTAAAATGCGATATGCCTTCCCCCAACAGATTTTTATCGATGACAAATTCAGCCTCATGATTATTGAGCCGACCTGATTTTTGAGCTTTGGTTATTTGTCTCGTATGAACAAACAGAGAGATGATCCGGTCATCAGTTTGTGCATCGGAATTGATTTTCACCTTAACCAGGTTTTTACCTGAATCGGTTAATTGCATCACATATCCGCGCTTAAGAATTTCCGGTAGTGGAATACTTACAACACTATCAGCATCCATTTTTATCAATGCCTGATATTTTTCATTGGCTGATGGCGTAAAGTAAAAATGACCCAGACCAAATTGCAGGGTTTGAAAACTAGCGACTTCTTTATTTTCCTGGTTAACTATAACACCGGAGCAGTCAAGGCCTTTTCCATTTCGTCCTGCAACACGGAAACCAACTTTGCTTTTTACTCCTTCAACCAGGCTGCCACTTTCAGGAAAAAACTGAATATCATAAGACGAAGAATCCTGTCCTACTGATTTCACAGGCGCTTTCAATGTATTAAAAACCCTGATGGTTTTTTCGAAATAGAAATCAGCACTGAAATTCTTCATCCAGTTTGTATATGCCCTTAACGTGTATGTACCAGAGTTGAGCGTTAGTGGCAGGAAGAAGGATCCATTACCAGATCCGTTCTTCATGTTAATTTTTGCTTTTAATATCTGCCCATGATTTTTATCCAGTATTTCTATATAAGAGACTTTACTCAAATCAAGCGGCTGATTGAGACTTGCATCTACAGAATATATTTTGAACCATATGATTTCACCAGCGATATATAAAGACCTGTCTGTATGTACAAATAATTTCTCCTGAAAATTTTCACTGTTGAATGCAGTAAACCGGCTATGCAGACTGGATATTTCACCTTGCCCCGAACATAATTTTGCAGAAAAAAACATCACTACAAAAATGATCATCCTCGCGGAATATTTCCCAACTGAATCCATTACATATTCGTTTTTACTCATACTTTTTACCAAAACGATGGCTTTATTGTAGTTCCGCCTTCCAACCTGCAATCAACACAATACATTTCGGCCCAGGTGTAAGCAGGAGGAAAACCAGTAACACCTACGGGCAGCATTCCGACATTACCAACAAATGCTGGAGCCGCTAAAACTTTCAATTCACACTGTCTTCCTGTATAATACGTGGGTTTTACATCTTCCGATGTCACGAAAATTCTTTTCTCCTGAATTGATGAAGCACTGATATACCCCATCACCGGCTCTGTAGGATCAGACACGGAATGAATATTACCCTTGAACTGGGAGGGTTGCGCATCAAAGATGGATCCCAGCTGTTCAGTTGTTTTTTTAATATTTTGCCAATATGCGAACGCATCTTGCGTAAGTGCATACTGCTTTAACAGCAAACTATACCTGACAGAAATTTTTTTGTCGTAGGCAGGTATCGTAAGCAGGGGTTGTTCATGAATAATATCTTCCGCCAGACTAGTTGAAGAGCCAAGTAGTATTTCTGTTGATTTGTTAGTTGAATAACAAACAAATATTTCATTCCCCGGTGCACGTGCGACAATGGCTCCATTTATGAATTCAATATTAGATTCATACTTGGAATGATACTCCCAGGTTTCATCAAATTCCCATTTGTAGTAGCGGGTATTATTTTGTGGGTCGTGGGTATTGACTGAAAATGTCACTCCATTTGATTTTACTGAAAAAGTTATACTGTCAATGGAAGGTGCTTCTGATACGGTTATTTCATCTGATAAATATTGCATACCCCCAGCTAACGCAATCCTTAATCGATATTTGTCATTCATATCAAGTTGCAGACCCGGATATCCATACCTGCCACCACCTAAATCATATAGAGTATAATTAATAGCACCATCTTTCTCTATAAAAAGATGTGCATTCATTTCAGGAACGGATGAAACAGAATTTCCAAGGTTAACGGTGCGACTCAATTTAATTATGGTTGAATCAGCTCCGTTCTTAATAGATCCATCTACCACAAGAAAATTCTTGTTGGCAAGCGTTACCGGTGGTTCAAATTTTTCTACGCAGCCCTGTGCAAGAACTATCACAATAACAAAAAATCCTATATAATTCTTCTGCCTCATCCTAGAATTTAAAATTGTATGTAACAAATGGTATTGCCGTTCCGAATATGGTTAGCTTATATCCGTTAATAATTCCGTTTGAGGCGGAATAATAAACAGAGTAAGCATTTTTCCTCGCTGTCAGATTATATACACCAAATGAAAATGATCCATGGATCTTCAGGTTTACTTTATGACTTCCTTCTATATTCATGGAAAGATCCATTCTGAAATAATCCGGAATCCTGTATTGGTTCCGATCTGAATAATACAATCGTTGTGAACCGGCAAGATCATATTGTGCCAAAGGCAGTGTAATTGGCCGGCCAGTCGAATATGCCACATTTAAGGATACACTTACACGGTGGGAAAATTTGTAATTACCTACAAGATTGGCAACATTTGGTTTATCATAATTGGTTGGATAGAATTCACCCTTATTAACAACTTCGCCAGCGATGGGATCATCCATTTTGACCAGCGACCTTGAAAATGTATAATTAATCCAGCCATTTAGTTTTCCTGTTTTCTTTTGAACCATAAACTCAATACCATAGGCCTTACCTGTAGTATTTATGACATCTGTTTCAATATGTTCATTGAGTAGCAGTTTCGCACCACTTTTATAATCCAGGAAATGCTGGATGTTTTTATAATATACCTCAACAGAAGTTTCAATGGTGTTTGATTTGAAATTCTTATACCATCCTATTGAATACTGTTGCCCGGTTTGAGGTTGTATATATTGATCGCTGAGTTTCCAAATATCAGTTGGAGACATCGTAACTGAATTGGAAAGCATATGTATATACTGTCTCAGTGTATTGAAGCTCAATTTGACAGAGGAAGTAGGGCCGAGATTATATCTTGCTGACAAACGAACCTCCGGACCCATATAAGTTTTGACATTTGATCCGGATGAATAGTTCAATGTATCAATCACATTGAATGGATTTCGTGGCTCACCTTTAGGATAAACATTTACCGACTGCGGTCCCAGGTAATTATATAGCGAATATCTTAAACCGCCGGATATGGAAAAGTCCGGATTAATGTCAAATCGATCACCTATGTAAACGGCAGATTCAAGCCCCTGTTCTGACCTTACAATATTCGGGGCAACTAATGACAGGTCGCCCAATGGTTTAAGCGATCCCGGATTCAAATGATAATAGATCGAAGTCGCTCCAAATGAAATAGTGTGTTTGTCATTGGGAGAATAGGTAAAATCACCTTTTAGATATGTTTGCTTAACATCAAAAGCAAGTTCAAATCCGTTGACAGGATTATGATGACTCGTTACATTATAAAAATAACTATCATACCCACCTGAGAAAATACCAACCAGTTTATTATTGAATATATGCTTCCACTTAAGGCCAATATTCTGGTTACTATATTTATATAGTGTATCACTATTTAATTTAAACTGATCATTGCTCAGGTATCCTGTAAGGTATAGGCTGTTTTTTGCATTGATCTCATGGGTGAGGTTTAAGGCAAAATCGTAAAACGATGCTTTACTGTTTGCAAACTCCTTGTTTTGGATCTTGTTAAATATCCAATCAGAATAAGATGATCGCGCGCCAAAAATAAACGTAGTTTTTTTTGAAATTGGTCCTTCCAGTGTTAGCCTCGCAGTAAGTGGACCGATTCCTCCGCTACCTGAAAATTTCTTTTTATTTCCTGTCCTGGTTGATACATCCAATACAGATGATAAACGTCCGCCATATTTTTCCGGAATACTGCTTTTATATAATTGTATATCCTGGATCATATCCGGATTAAATGCGGAGAAGAATCCAAATAAATGACTTGGGTTATAAATGGTGGAATTATTAAAAAGTACAAGATTCTGATCTGAAGCACCACCACGAACATTCAATCCCGTACTGGCTTCACCTACCGAAGTAACTCCGGGTAATGTGAGTACAACCTTCATTACATCTGCTTCACCGAATGCCATAGGTGTTTGCTTAAGCGCTTTAAAATTTATAGTCTGCACACCCATCTGAAGACTTTTTACATTGGAATTTTTGTTTCCAACAATAACCACTGCTTTTAAGCTTGGAATAAAATTCTGGAGTTCAATATTTAATTTTCCATCGCCATTTACTGCAACCTGTCTCCTGGTATCTTTCATACCCACAGAAGAGATCCTTAGTGTATGCAGACCTTTGGGAATCTCCAGGGTATAATATCCAAATTTGTCCGTGACACCGCCGGAATTCTGATTGTCTGCTGCAATGGAAGCACCCAGCATTGGCTCACCGGTGATCGCGTCAAACACATAACCGGTGATTCGGGCCGATCCTTTTGTATTTCCATCTTTTACCCCGATCTCAATCAACTTATTTTCCAAGGCCTGGCCTTTCGCGAGAATTTTTTCTTCATCAGCATTTGTAACTGACTCACGGGAAAGCTCAGCGGCTGATTTAGTTGCCAGGTTTTCAGTTGGGAGTTGCGTATAAATTTCAATTCTTTTAGTAATAAAAACATTGTTCTTTGCATCAATGGCAAAATGAAATTCTGTTTTTGCAAAAACTAATTGAAGAACCTCGTTCAGGGTTTTTTTATCCACCGTGATGTCTACAAAAAAACTGTCAACATCAGCGGGATTAAAGTAAAAATGATATGAAGACTTCTGCTCTATCGAATCTGCAAACTGTTCGAATCGGAGTTGTTTAAATGAGCCACTGATGGGTTGTTGCTGACCCATAGATTGGAGGGATGAAAAAAATATCGCACAAAAAATAAATAAAAAAATACAGGTGTTTCGCATGATTTTAATTCTTTAACCTGTCATATTGTTCAGACAGTTGGGCCATTGCGTATTCCCTGTTTTGATTGAATTTGATTTTATTCTTTTTCAAAAACATTTCCAGTTCCTTTCTTTTGTCACTCAATACTTTTAATACAGAGCTTTTGTCGGAAACAGGATGAAAAAAATTATCTTTTTTTAAATAATAAGAATTGCGCTCTTTAAATATATTTTCCGATTGCCCCTCTTTAATTCGTTCACCAGCAATTTTCTTACGTTTTGCAAATAATGAAACAGACTTCCCGAAATATATCCTATCATAAAAGCCAGCGGACACCTCAGACTGGCTGGTGGAATCAGGTACCAGCCTAACAAACTCATGTCCGGATATTGTAAACCTATCTATTCGCTCGCTGATCTGTTCTACGTTGAAAATTTTATTGAAATGAAGAACTATAAGTTTATCATGAACCAGATCATACTTGAGGGGAATATCATTATATATAACTCCGTAGCCAAACATGGAGCCGGGAACAAACTTATCAGTAGAATAAAATGGATGATTTATTGAATTGTCCGCATACTCCACTACCTCATTACCGTAGTTAACTAACCCATTTTCTGCGATAGAGTGGAAATAAAAATCAGTGACCTGCTTCAAAGCATTGTTTCGGGAGGCCGTGTCGACAACAGAATTTTGTGCAGTAAGATGTATGCAAAAGTTGGTGCTAATAGAAAGCAGAATCACAGGCAGCAATTGTCTCATTAGAGCAAAAATGGAATTTTGGGAAAACAGGGTTCTGGTTAACTGAATTCAATTGCTTAAAATACAAAAACCTGGCGATATTGCCAGGTTTTTGCTCCTCAGACTGGACTTGAACCAGTGACCCTCTGATTAACAGTCAGATGCTCTAACCAACTGAGCTACTGAGGAATTTCCCTTAAAAGGGAGGCAAAAATAAGGATTTTTCGATAATCGCAAAATTAAGCGTCCACAACTCCTTAAAACAGCCTCAGTTCTTCCTCAGATGTGTAGATATTATATCAGCCTCTTCTCGAAAATTTCTTCATTCATTTATCCAATGAGCGCAATTACTCTAATCGCATAATATAGTGATCAATCGTAAACACATTCATAGTCACTTATTTAATAAGCAAAATTTGAAAAAATCTTTTCTGACCTTAAAAAGCGACTATTATTCCACGCTTCATTCTTAGGCAATTTTTAAAGCACTCAGTTTCAGTAAGTTCCTCCCAGTACAACCATACATTGCGTTTCATAATGCTTTGTTAACGCTTGATTATAACTGTGTTATATAGTAGCTAAATAAGGCATAACAATAATCCATACTGCCCAAAACCATTGCCACAGTGTTTTACCGGCTTACCTTTGCATTGTCAATCACGAAAAAAGAATTTCAAAGATATTTCCTATAAAAACTGAAAGACCAGCTGACAAAATTGGAGGTTGGTTTTTTTCATTTTTCAAAACAATAAGCGATCATGGGCGCCGTTTCTAAAAAGTCAGTTATTCATCCACTATGACTATCAAATCCGTATCTAGGCTTATTGCCTTCTTTTTCATCATGTGCCTGCCATTATATATGAAGGCAACAAAGTCTGGTCTTATAGACATACGGAATGCCCCGCTTATTGATAAAAATGCAGTTTTAATCGACAGAACAACCCTTACAGAACGGATTTACAATGAAATGGGACTCGCAAGCTTAGGTTTGCCCCGCATGGCTTTTTCGATGGCCATGAAAGGTTTTAGCAAATTGCGGGATAAAGGATTAATTGGAGCAGACAGCATTCTTACTATCATAGATTTTTCAAAATCCTCAAAGAAAAAAAGACTCTACGTTATCGACCTGAAAAATGAGGACATGGTATTTAATACTGTTGTGGCACACGGAAAAAAATCCGGAAGCGAATTTGCCCGCAGTTTTTCTAACAAACCATCTTCCAATAAAAGCAGTCTTGGTTTTTATATCACCAGGGGAACATACTCCGGAGGAAACGGATATTCTTTAAAACTTTATGGAGCCGAAAGAGGTTTTAATGATAAGGCTCTTGCCAGGGCAATTGTAATGCACGGCGCCGACTATGCGAATGAAGAAACGATTGGTAAAAAAGGAATCCTTGGAAGAAGTTATGGATGTCCTGCAGTACCACAAAAATATACAAGAGAAATAATAGACACGATAAAAGAAGGTAACTGTCTGTTTGTTTACTATCCCGATCCAAACTATCTGAAGAAATCCAAACTGCTGAATAGTTAAAGAAGGCAAACTTTAGTCACTAAAGATCTCATCCAAACTCATCCAAATTGCTCTTGGTTAAGACTTATGAATGGTTAGGTACTACCCGGTCTGATACGAGACCGGGTTTTTTTATTTTTATATTATCCAGGCAGCAATTATTTGGCTAAATAGTCCGACAACAAAACCTGAAGCAATATCTCCCGGTTGATGGTCTTCATTTATAAGTCTTGAACTCATCACCAATCCGGCAATCAAAACTGAAATCGCCATTGGAAGACCACTATACATTTCACCATCCATCAATACTACGATCATCAGACCTACCAATCCACCCACACCCATAGAATGCATACTGATCTTAAAATAAATATTGGCGATCATTCCTATTACTGAAGCATAAAATATTCCCTGCGTCATATCCTTCATTACCTGCGGTATTCCCTGAAGGTGGTAAAAAGTATTCCAGGTCCAGAAGAAAAATATAATAGAAGCCATATAAGGCACGATCCTTTCTTTGGTAGTTTTCAGGTAAATGGATTTGTTGAATCCCAATCCGCGCATCAACAATACCACCAATACCGGAAATACAAAGTTGTTATTCGCAACAGTTAGGAGATTACGAAACGCATTTATTCTTGGCACATAGGCATAGTAAGATGGATTAACATAGATCAGGTATGCAGCCATGTAAACGCCCACTAACAAGGGATGAAAAATAAAAGAGATGACCCTGGCCGAAATACTGAGCGGCTTGGGGTAAGACCATTCCAATACTTGCATGTTTTATAATTCTTTTCTCAACCTGGCAACGGGTATATTCAATTGTTCCCGGTATTTAGCCACGGTTCGCCGTGCAATATTATATCCTTTTTGCTGAAGCATATCAGTAAGCTTCTCATCACTTAGTGGTTTGTATTTACTTTCCCCTTCCACCATATCACTGAGAATTTTCTTCACCTCCCTGGTGGAAACTTCTTCACCGCTATCTGTACTCAATGATTCACTGAAAAAGAATTTCAACCGATAGGTTCCGAATTCGGTCTGAACAAATTTGCTATTGGCAACACGACTTACAGTAGAAATATCAAGAGCTGTCTTCTCGGCAATATCTTTCAGGATCATGGGCTTCAGGGAAGTTTCATCTCCGGTGAAAAAAAACTCTTCCTGGTGTTTCATGATCGCGTGCATGGTCATAAACAGTGTATTCTGACGTTGCTTTATCGCGTCAATAAACCATTTGGCCGCATCAATTTTCTGTTTGATAAACAGAACAGCTTCTTTTTGTCGTTTGTCTTTTTTACTGCCGCGGTCATATTCTTTAAGCATGTCGCGATAGCCTTCACTTATCCTCAGGTCCGGGGCATTCTTTGTGTTCAATGTCAGCTCCAGGCTCCCGTTATTATTATAAATAAAGAAATCAGGGATGATATAACTCTCCGCTTTATTCATCTCACCCATATTCCCGCCCGGTTTGGGAGAAAGTTTGATGATTTGGTTGATGGCTCCCTTCAGGTCTTCGTCAGAAAGATTTAATCCACGCTGGATCTTTTCATAATGTTTCTTGGTGAACTCATCGAAATAATGTTCCAGGATCTCTATTGATTGTTCGATGGATGGTTCATTGTTAAGAACCTGTTTGCGATATAATTGGAGTAGAAGACATTCCTGAAGGTCGCGCGCTGCGATTCCCGGTGGATCAAAATGCTGTATCTGTTGGATAAGCATTTCTATTTCCTGCATTGTAGTATTAATATTCTGACGGAAGGCGAGATCGTCTACAATTGAAGCAGTTTCCCTTCTGAGGTATCCATCATCATCAATGCTTCCAACGATCTGTTCTGCAATACGAAGAGTACGCTCATCTATATTCAACATCCCTAATTGTTCCAGCAGATAATCGTGAAAGCTGGTTTCAATTTTATGCGGGATGGTGCGCCCCTCATCCATTTCAGGGTAATTATCGTCTTTTAAACGATACTCCGCTATTTCATCATCGTCCCTGACATATTCGCTGATGTCAATGTTTTCATATTCATCCTGGCTTCCGTCAGGGTCGTCATATTCATCTTCTTTTTCTTTGGCCGACTCGAAATCATCGGATTGTTGTTCATCATAATTATCCTCATGGCCATCCTCTCCCTGCTCTAATGCAGGGTTCTCTTCGAGCTCCTCTTTTATTCGTTCTTCCAGATTGGCTGTAGGAACCTGCAGCAATTTCATTAACTGAATTTGCTGTGGCGACAGTTTCTGTAAGAGCTTTTGTTGTAAACTTTGACCAAGTGCCATAATCAACAGGATATAGGGAACCATTCACGGCAAAAGCTTAAATTTATATCCCCAAAGGAAAAAAAATTCGCCATTGCCACAAAAACCAGGCCGTAAATTACAATTTAATTCAGAACTAATGCAGAAACATTTGGCAATTCTGGTTTTTGCCTTGATTTTATTGAATTTGACCGTCCCCTGCAGGGGTCAAAAATTTGTTAAAAATTCTTTAAACACACCAGTTTATAGACTTAAAACCGTGCCTACAAAGGCTGTGGTGGAATACCAGGTAATGAGATTGGATAAGGCAAATTATCCTCCTTCTGCTCAAGAAAATCAGATTATCCAGTTATACCTTATCTCCTCCCCTCAGAATTATACCGTCAACCAGTATGCCTATTTCAACACCACCCGGGATCTTGGCATTGTCTGCCAGAAAGAATGGCAATTCGAGAAGAAAACCGGAATACCATTTAGATTCCGATTGGGGAGCCAGGAGTACGTCGATAAATTAGAAGGAAAGCGCTAAACAATATGCTAATTTGAAAATGTGTAAAATGTGTTTGCTTCTTCAACTAACCTATCATTTCCTAATTAAGATAACCCCAGCGAGAAGCAATAAAAATCCGAGCATTTTAGCAGGAGTCACCGGATTAACGGGTACACCAAGTAAACCGAAATGATCCATCAGCACACTCATCATCAATTGCCCTGCAACAATTAAACTGAACGCTAATGCTGCACCCAACCGCGGAATGATCATGATGATGCCGGTAACATAGATCGCACCAATGATGCCGCCCACCCAATGATACCACTGCGTTTCTTTTATCAATGATGTTTGAAAATTTGCCTTCACGGCAAAAGCGTAGATAAATAATACAATGGTTCCTGTTAAAAAAGAGATGGTTGCACCAATTATCGGGTGACCGAAAGTCCTCATTAATTTTCCATTCAATGCCGCCTGTATCGGCAGAATAGAACCCATCACCAGTGTAATTATTATGATCAGGTACTTCATCTAATTGTATTTATTTCACACTAATCACATTCCCCACATAGCTATTTCAACCAATCCATAGGCGGAATCAACGCCGGTTCTTTATAATACACATTGCGCAGGCTATCGCTCCACCCATTTGGATTACTTACAAAACTCTTGCTGCTGAAATAAACCTGTCCCTGGATATTAGGCAGACTTCTCATGGCTTCAATTTGCCTTGGAATCAGCGTCGGGTCTTTCCATATCTGGTTACTGCCCGCTTTATAGATTCCCAGCCCGATATAACAATGTCGGCCGTATGTATGCTTGCTCCACCATTCCAGCAATACTTCATAGGGAGCAGCTTTGTGACCAAACTCCCAATATAATTGCGGAGCAACATAATCGATCCATCCATTTTTTAGCCATAACAAAATGTCAGCATAGAGGTCATCATAATTTGTCTGGCCGGCAGTAGTGTTACTTCCTTCAGGATCTTTTGAAACATTTCTCCAGACACCAAAAGGAGAGATACCAAATTTGCATGTTGGTTTTATTTCCTTAATGGAACGGGAAAGCATTAAGATAATGGAATCGACATTACTTCTTCTCCAGTCATCCTTCGACATATTTCCACCATAACGCTCATAACTTGAATTATCGGGGAATTCTTTTCCGGCAATGCGATACGGATAAAAATAATCGTCGAAATGTATGGCATCAACTTCATAACGGGCAACAATATCCCGGATCACATTTTCTACAAATAACTGCACGTCTTTATTCCCCGGATCAAAATATCTTTTGCCACCATACTCAAGAAACCATTCCGGATGTATGCGACTGATATGCGTTGGAGCAATCGAAGATTTGCCAACAATGAATTCGGCACGATAAGGATTACACCAGGCATGGAATTCCATACCTCGCTTATGCGTTTCCGTTATCATGAACTGAAGTGGATCGTAGTAAGGAAATGGAGGCTTACCCTGTACACCATTCAGCCATTCGCTCCATGGCTCATATGGCGAAGGATAAAATGCATCGGTAGATGGCCTGATCTGGACGATCAGCGCATTCATTCCGTTCGACTTATGCATATCCGCCAGCCGGATAAATTCTGCTTTCTGGGAATCTACCGGCAATCCTTTTTTCGAAGGCCAGTCAATATTATCTACTGATGCTACCCATGCTGCCCTGAATTCATATTTTGGTGAAGCTGAGGCCGATTGAGCCATTAAGGACTGGTCAAAAAAAAATCCACAGATGATCAGCATCAGTGTGCCGATGGACCTGATCTTGTCGAGAAGTTTGTTCAATGTTTTCATTTCTTTTTCACTTAATCCACTCGCCATGTTATCCAGCATATAGTTTCGCTGGTCGAGCTTTGCTAAAACCCGTTTACCCTTCTCCGTTATTGTGATATCCACCAGTCTTTTATCAGCCTTGGAAAGTTTTTTTACCACCAGGCCCTTTACGACAAGTCGGTCAACGATCCGACTCGTATCACTCATTTTATCCAGCATCCGGTCCCTGATCTGCAGGGTTGATAAAGGCTGGGGATGACTCCCGCGGAGTATTCTCAGAATATTATATTGCTGAAGGGTAAGGTCTTCCTTTCCTACAATTTTTTTGAAACCCTCCAACACCCAGTTATAAGTATATATAATATTTACTAAGGATTTCTGGTTTTCATTTCTGAACGTAGACTGGTTGATATCTTTTTCAAGACCCATTCAATAAGTTTAGATGTTTAAAACAGTTTACTTCAAATTGTTATGCTCAACAAATTCAGTGCTGTATATTCTGACCATGAGAATCAGGTATGAAAGCAATAACGGACCAAAAATAAATCCCATGAATCCAAATAGTCCAAGTCCCACAATAACGCCTAAAATAGTGACCAGCGGATGAACGTCACCGATTTTTTTCATTAGTGTAATCCGGGCAAGATAATCAACATTCCCGGTTACCAAAAGGCTGTATATCAATAAACCCGTGGCCTGCCATGACAGGCCCTGCATGTATTGATAGATCACTAATGGCAGCCAGATCAGCATGGTACCCACCATAGGAAAAAAAGCAAAAACCCCGGTCAGAAAACCCCAGAGCCCAAATTCAGTTACCCCAAAGATCCAGTAACCTGCCGTGGCAAAAAGGCCCTGAATAATAGAGATCAGTGGAATGCCAATTGCATTGGCCTTAACCATGTTCTTTGTTTCTTTCGCCAGCTTCTCTACACTGTCCTGGTGTAACGGTATAAAATCATTGGCTGCCTGTTCCATTATTTTACCATTGACCAACATGAAATACAACACAAAAAACATCATTATCACATTGGCAACAATGGTCATGGTGCTATTCAAAAATGTTGGAATAAAACCGCCTACATTTTCCTTTATTTTGGCAACATTTTCCTTTGCAAAAAGTTGAATGCCCGTATAGTGAGCAACTCGTTCAGACAGTTTGTGTACACCTGCCATGATCTCTTCCGAATTTCCAAAAACGGCATTGATCTTCGGAACCATAACCCTGATGGTGAAATAAACAGGAATGCTGAGTAAAATTAAAACGATCAGGATATAAAGCATTGCAGTCCATTTGGGATTCCATTTCTTTTTGAAAACCATATGGTAATACTTTCCCCTGCCAAGTATGTACAGTGTAATCGCACCAAGAAAACCGGGAACAAAAATATAGAGCTCCTTAATGATAAGGTAGCCAAGCAACACAATCAGAATGAGAATTATGACCTGCCTTATCCTATTATTGAATTGTACCATATTTATTGCTAGTCCCAGACTTTTGTGCCTTCACTGCAGTTTGAACAAATATCAATATTTTTTCTGCTTTGCATCAGTTCTTTTCGAAAATTACGGTAACGGTCATTCTCCCAGATTTCCCGGAAAGATTGTTGTCGTAAATCCCCCAACTGGTGCTGTGCATCTTTGTCAAAACAACATGGTACAACAAGGCCATCCCAGGTGATCACATTGGCATGCCACAATTTCCAGCAATGGTTAGCCATTTTGTTCTTAGGCTGCCATTCACCTTCAGCATTTTTCCTATACCGGCTATACCTGTCAATGCCGGGGATCAATCCGTTCGGATCGTTTTTGTAATCATAAACCTGCGCCGTTTTAAACCAAACATCGTCTACGCCTATTTCTTTGGCCAGTTTTTTCACATCTTCAATCTGGTGTTCATTGGGTTTAACTACAAGGAACTGAAACACGACAAACGGGGTTTTGCTTTTCAGCGTTTTTTTCCATTTCACGATATTTTTTGCCCCGGCAATGACCTTCTCCAACTTTCCACCTATCCTGTATTGTTGATATACTTCCTGGGTTGTTCCATCAATCGAAATGATCAGCCTGTCGAGCCCCGATTCTACAGTCTTTTTTGCATTTTCGTCTGTCAGGTAATGCGCGTTAGTAGAGGTAGCTGTATAGATTTTTTTACGGGAAGCATAGTTAACCATATCCAGGAAGCCTGGATTAAGGTAGGGTTCACCCTGGAAATAAAAGATCAGGTAAAGCAGTTCCCGATGCATTTCATCTATAGTCTTACTAAAAAAAGAGTTTTCCAACATGCCTGTCGGGCGGGTGAAAGCCCTTAATCCACTCGGACATTCCGGGCACCTGAGATTACACGATGTAGTGGGCTCAAAAGATAAAGAGATCGGAAAACCCCACTGCACGGGTTTATTCGTAATCCTGCTATAATAATAGGAGCCTAGTACTTTAATAGCATTAATACCCTTTCGCAGGGATAGTTTTGTAATTAAATTAACGCTATCATTAATATTGAATCCGGGCATCAGTTGTAAAATTAATCAATCCCTACTTCGTTATTATCATGAACTTTATAAGTATGCCTTTCCTTCGTTTAACCGCCTGTTTATTCTCCTTATTCCTTGGTTTTCAATCCCTGCATGCGCAGATCAATCAACGTTTCACCATGGAACAGATCAGTGAACAGGAAAAAAGCTTTCATAGTTCACTGCAAGGCAACAATCTCAGCGGGCTGTCCCAATCCCTTGCTTCTGCTAATTTCAGCATCCAACATTATCGCTGTGAATGGGCAATAGACCCGGCGATCAGGTATATACAGGGAAAACTTACCTGCGATTTCACCATAACCACAGCAACCAATACAATTAGTTTTGACTTATCCGATAACCTCATTGTTGACAGTATTCTCTACCATAATACGCCACTGATATTCACCAGACCCGGAAATCATGTTTTATCCATCACATTTCCATCTACCATAAATAACAGCCAGAAAGATTCCCTAAGTATTTATTACCAGGGAATACCCCCCAATAACGGAACTTTTACAACATCATCCCATTCGGGAATACCCATCCTCTGGACCTTAAGTGAACCCTATGGCGCAAGAGACTGGTGGCCCTGCAAAAACGGGTTGGATGATAAAACAGATTCCCTTGACGTCATTATTACAACACCCGAAGCATATTTTGCCAGCTCAAATGGAGTTTTGGCAAATGAATTCACCAATGCGGGTAAAAGAACAGTATACTGGAAACATCGCTACCCCATTGCTTCATATCTCGTTGCATTTGCTGCTACAAACTATGAAGCACAGAATGACACGATCCAATTGAAGAATGCCGTGTTGCCTTTCAATCAATATGTTTATCCTGAAAACAGTGCAGTTTTTTCCAATAGCAAGCAATATACCCGAAGGACTATGCGCCTTTATGAAGATGTTTTCGGCCCATATCCTTTCCGTAATGAACGCTACGCTCATACGCAGTGTGGATTTGGTGGAGGGATGGAACATCAGACCAATTCCTTTATGGGTAACGCCGATGAGCAACTGATAACTCATGAACTGGGACACCAGTGGTTTGGAGACCGTGTTACTTGCGGATCCTGGACCGATATCTGGCTCAATGAAGGGTTTGCCACTTTCATGGCCAACTACGCGTTGGAAAGTTTTTATTTACCTGCGACCTATATGCCGGTTTTCCAGGTGCAGTTAAACTCCATTGTGTCACAACCTGGCGGAT
>Ga0207701_10001342_pt1 | contig 25953 bp, 16 predicted proteins | sample KBSSwiSSwithPhiX_FD_184294 | JGI IMG/M metagenome (GOLD analysis project Ga0207701, IMG submission 184294) | Switchgrass rhizosphere bulk soil microbial communities from Kellogg Biological Station, Michigan, USA, with PhiX - S5 (SPAdes) (version 2) | ecosystem: Environmental > Terrestrial >... | reverse complement strand
AGAAAACCAAACCTCTCCGAAAACCAAAAACTGTTTCTTCATAAAACTGCACGGAGAACATGGTCATTCTTCGAACAATTCGTTACTGCAGAAGAAAATTGGTTGCCGCCGGATAATTCCCAGGAACAGCCAACACCAGTCATCGCCCATCGAACTTCCCCTACCAATATGGGACTGGCATTATTAGCAAATTTGGCTGCTTATGATTTCGGATACATCAGCGGAAGGGAAATGGTAGAAAGATGTAACAGCACACTGAGTACAATGCGAAGGATGGAACGGTATGACGGACATTTTTATAACTGGTATGATACTTTATCATTAGTACCGCTTCATCCAAAGTATGTATCTACCGTTGATAGTGGTAATCTTGTTGGTCACTTGCTTACATTACGGCAAGGACTACTCTCACAGGTAAATGAACCGATTTTTAAAAAAAGTGTTTACGAAGGATTAATAACAACTTTAGAGATCGTCCAGGAAAATTCGGGCAAGCGACCTGCGGTAGAGATCCAAAAAATCGAAGAATTATTATATGCTGCATTTAATGATAACAATAATTCATTAAGCATTACAAAAAAATATTTCGTTGAACTCAGTGTTCTTATTAATGATCTGTCGTCAATACCCGGAGATGGCGAATTAAAAAAATGGATATCCAAATTATCCGTTCAATCTGATAAAATTCATAACGACCTGTCCGACCTGGCGTCCTGGATAACCTTATTACCAGTACCTGGAAATTTTGAAAAACTCTATGCACTGGATGCTATCCCCTCTCTTCATACGATTCGTGATCAGTCACAGTTTTTGGAGATGATCAATTTTTATCAGCAAAATGATAACGATGATGCAAACGATGAATGGCTAACCAAAATGCGAGAATGCATTTTGAAAGCTAGTGCAGTAGCCACTGAAAGAATTCATTTAGTGGATCAACTGGCCCTGCAATGCGAAAAGTTTAGTGATGTAGAATATGATTTCCTTTATGAGAGATCAACAAACCTTTTAAGGATCGGGTATAATGTGGATGAGCAACGAAAGGATAATAGTTATTATGACTTGTTGGCTTCGGAAGCAAGATTAGGAATATATGTTGCCATATCACAGGGAAAATTGCCACAGGAAAGTTGGTTTGCTTTAGGTAGATTATTAACTAATTCAGGGGGAGAACCGATACTGCTTTCATGGAGTGGTTCCATGTTTGAATACCTAATGCCGCAACTGATCATGCCGGTTTACGAAAACACATTGTTATATCAAACCAATATAGCAACAGTCAACAGGCAAATAGAATATGCAGAACAACGTAATGTGCCATGGGGAATATCAGAATCGGGATACAATTCAGTTGATGCCCACATGAATTATCAATACCGTGCATTTGGTGTACCGGGATTGGGATTGAAACGCGGCCTTGAAGAAGATATCGTTATTGCTCCTTATGCTTCCATGCTGGCATTAACAGTAGCACCTGTGAAAGCATGCAAAAATCTGCAACTGTTATCTAAACATTTTGCAACGGGAGAATATGGTTTTTATGAAGCCATCGATTATACCCCCAGTCGTGTGCCAAGAGGAAGTGCCTATAGTATTGTACGTTCTTATATGGTACACCACCAGGGCATGGGTTTTCTTTCACTGGCGCATGTGTTGCTTGATAAACCTATGCAGCAAAGATTCGAATCAGAGCTTCGCTTTAATGCATCACTTTTATTGCTGCAGGAACGCATCCCGAGAACTACGCTCTTCTATGCACATACAGCCGACATCATTGAAACACCAATGGTGGCAACGGACGTAGAGATAAGGAGCATAAATACACCAAATACCAGGTTGCCTGAAATACAATTGCTGAGCAACGGGCATTACCAGGTTATGGTCACCAATTCAGGTGGAGGTTATAGCCGTTGGAAAAATATTGCAGTCACCCGATGGCGAGAGGATGCAACCAAAGATGACACCGGAATATTTTGTTACATCAAAGATGTCAATAGCGGAAGGTTCTGGTCAAACACTCATCAGCCAACTTTGCAAACCGCAAGAAATTATGAAGCCATATTTTCACAAGGACATGTTGAGTTTAAAAGGAACGATTTTGGGATTGATACGAAAACAGAAGTTGTTATTTCTCCTGAAGATGATACTGAATTAAGAAGGATAAGAATTACCAACAGAACACAATCAGCTAAAGTATTAGATATTACAAGCTATGCAGAAGTAGTGATGGCCACCCAGGCTTCTGATGAAGCACATCCTGCTTTCAGCAACTTATTTGTGCAAACACAAATCATTCGTGAACACAATACGATCTATTGTACAAGGCGTCCACGTTCAGAAGAAGAAAGACCACCATGGATGTTTCACCTGATGCATGTTCATGGCGCTGAAGTGGAAGACATATCATTCGAAACCGACCGCATGCAGTTTATTGGAAGAGGAAGAACGCTTAAACACCCACAGGCCATAGATAATGATGTTCTCTCAGGCAACGAAGGGTCGGTACTCGATCCTGTTATGGCGATCCGCTATCGCATCCTTGTCAAAGCCAATCAAACGGCTACCGTTGACCTTATCTATGGAATTGCCGAGACGAAAGAGGCTTGCGAAAATCTTATGTTTAAATACCAGGATAGGAATTTAAAGAATCGTGCATTCGAACTTTCATGGACACATAGCCAGGTATTGCTTCGCCAGATCAACGCAACTGAACCAGATGCCCAGTTATTTAATCGCCTTGCTACTTCAATTATCTATTCCAATTCAAACCTGCGTGCCGACGCAGCGGTTATCCAAAATAATTATCGCGGACAATCTGGTCTTTGGAGTCATTCTGTTTCGGGTGACTTGCCCATTGTATTGCTTCATATTTATGAACAGGAAAGTGTTGAATTGGTAAAACAGATGGTGAAGGCTCATGCTTATTGGAGATTAAAGGGACTCTCTGTTGATCTTGTTATATGGAATGAAGATCATGGTTCTTACCGCCAATTTTTGCAAGAACAAATTCTCGGATTGATCACGGCAGAATCAAACATTCCGGGACAACAAAGACCAGGTAGTATTTTTGTAAAATCTGCAGACCAATTATCTTCTGAGGATCGCTTGCTTTTTGAAAGTGTAGCACGCATTATCATTTCTGATACAAAGGGAAGTTTGCTGGAACAGGTTACTTCACAAGTTGCTGATAAGCCATTAGCTGCTTTACTGGAAACAAAAGCTATTCCTTCACAGGTACAACAACCTGATATGGCATTACCCAACGATCTTATGTTCTTTAATGGAACAGGGGGCTTTACAAAAAATGGAAAAGAATATAAGATCCTTACCGATAAAAATAAAACGACACCACTACCATGGGTGAATGTAATAGCAAACCCGCAATTTGGATCTGTCATATCTGAAAATGGATCCGCCTATACATGGGCCATCAATGCACATGAATACCGTATCACACCATGGAGTAATGATCCAGTGAGTGATGTGGGTGGTGAAGCGTTTTATTTGCGTGATGAAGAAACCGGTTATTTCTGGTGCCCTACTCCATTTCCGAAAAAAGGAGCCGGGCCCTACATTATAACACATGGATTCGGTTACAGCATTTTCGAGCACAGAGAAGAGGGTATTCATTCTGAAATGTCTGTGTTCGTAGATAAAGATCAGCCGGTAAAATTTGTTGTGTTGAAAGTGAAAAACGAATCGGGACGTATACGTACACTCTCAGCAATGGGATTTCTTGAAATAATCCTGGGCGATGTACGATCCAAAACCAATATACATGTCTTTTCCGAACAAGATAAAAACACCGGCGCCTTGCTGTTTCGTAACCGGTACAACTCAGCTTTTGCAGAACGTGTCAGCTATTTTAAAGTAGAAGGCGGTTACAATTTTAGTTACTCCGCAGACCGTTCGGAATTTATTGGAAGAAACAGGGATCTCTCTAATCCACAGGCTTTGTATAGAAAAAAACTTTCCGGAAGAACAGGTGCAGCCATGGATCCTTGTGCTGCACTGCACGTAAAATTTGATCTGTTGAGTGGTGGCGAAAAAGAGATCATATTCCAGGTAGGGAATGAAAGGAATGCAGGGGCCGTGGCCGCTTTGTTGCAACATTTTATAAATAGAGATACTGTTCTTCAATCGTTACAAAATGTAAAAGAATACTGGCAGAAAATTATAAACACTGTACAGGTAACAACTCCCGATACGGCATTGAACTTTTTAGCAAATGGATGGCTTACCTATCAAACCATTGCCTGCAGAATGTTTGCCCGCAGCGGCTTTTATCAATCCGGTGGTGCTTTTGGATTCAGAGATCAGTTGCAGGATGTGCTTGCCTTATTACATACTCAACCCGCAATGGCCAGGGAACAAATACTATTATGCGCATCAAGGCAATTTATAGAAGGCGATGTACAACATTGGTGGCATCCACCTGAAGGAAGGGGTGTTCGTACAAGATGCTCTGATGATCTGCTATGGCTACCCTTTGTTGTTTCAAGATATATTAATGTGACAGGTGATTCAGATATTTTGCAGGCACAGATAGGATTTCTTGAAAGTCGGACATTATATGAAGGCGAAGACTCACTTTATGATCTGCCTGTCACGTTGAATGCTTCAGGCAATTTGTACGAACACTGTGTTCGTGCTATAAAGTATAGTCACCGTTTTGGTGAACATGGTTTGCCACTGATCGGTGCCGGCGATTGGAATGATGGAATGGATCGTGTAGGAAATAAAGGCAAAGGAGAAAGTATATGGCTTGCATTTTTCCTTTATGATGTGCTTGTCAAATTTTCGACGATTGCAACGAATAACAGGGATCTTTTGTTTGCTGAGTCCTGCAAAAAAGAAGCAGCAACACTTCAATCCAACATAGAGAGATCAGGATGGGATGGAGAATGGTATCGCCGTGCTTATTTTGATGATGGATCACCTCTAGGTTCAAAAGAAAATACCGAATGTCGTATTGATGCTATTGCACAAAGCTGGTCAGTATTATCGGGTGCCGCAAGTGATGAAAGAAAAATAATGGCAATGAATTCTCTTAACAAATGGCTTGTCAAACGAGATCTGAAAATTATCCAACTACTCGATCCGCCATTTGATGCAAATGGTCCCAATCCTGGCTACATACGGGGTTATGTACCCGGAGTAAGAGAGAATGGTGGACAATATTCGCATGCTGCCATCTGGACCCTTATGGCTTTTGCGGCATTAAGAGATCGTGATAAAGTTTGGGAACTGTTTAGTATGATACAGCCGTTGGGTCATGCATCAGATCCTCAATCAATAAAAGTGTATAAGGTAGAACCTTATGTAATAGCTGCTGATGTTTATGCCAACGAATCTCACCGGGGAAGAGGTGGCTGGACATGGTATACTGGTTCCGCAGGATGGATGTATCAATTTATCATGAGTTCCCTGGTTGGCATTGAATTGAAAAAAGATCAATTACAATTCAATCCTTGTTTCCCTATCGAATGGCCATCGATCAAAATACAATACAAGTATGGCAGATCTACCTACCGCTTTATCGTTTATCAATTCAAAGGGAAAGAAGAATCCTGGTGGAAAAGTGAAGCTGGCGAAGGCAAAGGAAATGCAATACAATTAATAGATGATGGTCTTGAACATAGATTTGAAGTGCATGTTCGATCTTGAAAAGAAATAAATTACTATTGGTTTGAGCAAAAGGAACACTACTAACAAAGGGAGTTTGTTTTGAAAAAAAGTTCGAAACTCATTCATGATATAATATTCAGCAGGAATAAATATCTTCCCGTATCTCAAACTCATCAGCATGACTACCACCAACTGGCCGGGCAATAATCAATGGCCGCTTTGGCAAAAGATCCTTTTCCGTTTTTTCTTTATTTATTTTATTCTTTATACTACACCCTGGACATGGATCAATCTGATTCCCTTGGAATGGGCATGGAAGATAACAGAACCGTATTACAAGTTTATGAATTGGCTTGTAAATACAGCCAATGATAAATTATTCCATGGGTACAAAACGCTTGTACCGTTCAATGGTAGCGGGGATACTTCCTTTGGATGGATACAATTACGTTTATTTCTTTTGCTTGCATTCGTTGGTTGCATCATTTGGTCGTTAGTGGATGCAAAACGGCCCAACTATAATTTCCTGGCGTATTGGTTTCGCCTTGTATTACGTTATACGCTTATCATCAACTGTTTTAGTTATGGCATTACAAAATTATTTGGTTTCCAAATGCCATTCCCTTCACTCAGTCAGCTGGCAACACCACTCGGTGATTATTTACCTATGCGGTTATCATGGATGTATATGGGGTATTCATCCACCTACCAGTTTTTTGCTGGCGCATTTGAAGTAGTAGCCGGCATTTTGTTATTGTTCCGGCGCACGGCAACATTTGGAACTATCGTAGCATTAGGCGTATTCACCAATGTTATGATCATGAACATGGGTTATGATATCCCGGTGAAATTATTTTCAACCCATCTTGTGATCATTTGCTTTGTCCTGTTGGCATTTGAATACAGGAGAATTTTTGCTTTGTTATTTAATAATCCGATGCCAGTCGGAACCGTTTACAGGCCAGTCATTCTCAAAAAATGGATCCGCATAACAGGTTATGTATTAAAACTTGCCTTTATAATGTTTGTAGTAATTCTTCCTTTTAAAGAGGAATATGAGTCGTATAAAAATAGTAAGAAACCCCAGGCCACCGGACCAATAAAGACAGGTGTTTATGAAGTAAAAACATTTGTGCTGAATGGTGATACCATTCCTTACACTTATGCTGATAAGCTACGTTGGAAAGATGTAATATTTGATCACAACACGGATGGTAGTGTTGGCAGCCTCGATACGATGTTCAGGCAACGGTATGGCAGGGGCTATTTTAATTTTAGTATTGACAGCGCCAAACAAAATCTTGTCATCATAAAAAGAAACGTTGACTTTAAAACGTTCCCGTTAGGTTCACTGCATTTTGAATTACCCGACAGCAATACAGTTGTTTTATCAGGAATGCTACGAAAAGATTCTATATATGCATTCTTAGTAAGAGCCGATCGTCATTTTCAATTGACCGAAAGACAATTTCATTGGCTCAGTGAATATAACAGATGAGAAAGTCAACTGAGGTCTTGTCACAGATCTTACATCTTTCTTTTATTGTCCGAAGGACTCCTTCGGAGCAGATTATTTGGAAGAGTCCGCAATGACTGAGAAGAACAGAAGTATTACTTTATATAAATCCTATTTATCAGGATAAAAACGGATATGCTCAAACTCATAATTTTGATGCAGCCTCATCGTATCTATTAAATGCTTTAATTCACTTTCTTCCCATTTTTTCTGAAACATTTCATCATGTAGTAATATGATTATATGCCCCTGTGTAAAAGTGTTACCGTTTTCAAGCCTCGTCTCAATTTCCTTTACCATTTCAGCAACCGATTGAACAGGTGTCCCATCACTGGTATGATGCTGCCATTCAATATCCCATCCATATATCTTATACTCATTTTTTTCCAACAGGTCAGCAGCTGTTGAACCACTTGTCTCGTCATCCCTTTTCCTTCCGCCAACACGCCATATGTTTCTGCCCGGCAGGCGTACGATCTTATAACGAAGATTTAATAATTGTTCATTCTTTTGAATGTCTGCTAACACATTTTCAGGATTGCTGTAAAACAATTCATACTTATTGTTTGCATGTGTATAGCTATGATTGTAAACTTCAACAAAAGGATTCTGCTCGTACAGTTTATAATAGGTACCTAATTGCTTACTTTTCTCTGCATGTTCTCCTACAAGAAATACGCTGATCTTTAATCGTTCTCCAAGAATTACGCTATCGATATTTTCACTTCCGTTTAGAGGTCCATCATCAAAGCTAAGATAGATGTACTTTACAGGTGCTGTAGTTAATGGAGGTTTGACAGAATTAATATTTTGTTTTTGCTGCATCTGGCACGAAAAATTTGCAGTAAGCATAAACAAGACAAGTCGTGTTATTATTCCACTTGTTTTATATTTTTTTGTCGGCATAAATAATTATTGTTTTAAGATAAACAATAAAAACTGTCTCTAAAATTAGTTTAGTTTCAATTCACATCCTGGTTACTATTTACAGAAATCCAATTGGATTCAATAAAAATTATCATATGATGTAGAACCTGGTATCTGCAGGCAATCTTAGAAGAAAGGAACATCACCGACAACAGTAATGGAAAAGACATTAATTTTATAGTAATGCGACCCGGTTTATCCCGAAACAAATAATAATGATAGAACAAACAGAACTTATTGTTACTAAATGGCAGTATCATCCGCCATTTAATCCTATCGAAGAAGGACCGGAAAAATTATTCAGCTTTATCTCACTGGATGTAATGAAGAAAACAGCCCCCACAAAAAAAGGGATCGCCTGCCGCTTTACTATTCGATTTGTATTTGAAAATGATACGATACTGGAATACGTGGGAGAAGATTCTTATGTAATAGACCTGCATGATATAATAGATAAAACCGAATTGCAAAGGATGATCAGGAATTCTTATTCAAAATTCCAGGAGAAATTTGAGTTTAAGAAATTAGCTACTGTACTCAGCAATAAATCCTTACTGCCATTTGATGAAACAAAGTATGATCTTAACCCGGTACTTCTTTTGCTGCAATAATAAAATTTATTTACCCCCGTAAGATTATTTGCGACCTGATGCTTAGTCCGCCTGATAGCTATCAGAGTTAAACATAGCAATCCTATATTTTTTATACTCGTTATTGATCTGAAAAAAAAGGACCTCTACCGGCAACGGAGCTGAAAATATCAGGTAGATATACAAATGTGTTTTATTAACAAATAAGAACTGTCCATTTAAAAGCATAGTTTATCCATTTTAACCTGCTTTGAGTTATTTCATCTTCGCATCGTCAATAGTGACTTAACAAAAAAAATGAAGACATGAACACTATCAATTTTAAAACAGTGAAAGTTGACGGACTGGATATTTTTTACCGTGAAGCCGGTAATAATAACAAGCCCACGATCTTACTACTTCATGGGTTTCCTTCATCCTCGCATATGTATAGGGATCTGATAAAGGATCTTTCCGAAGATTATTATTTGGTTGCCCCGGATTATCCTGGCTTTGGTCAAAGCAGTTCGCCATCACCATCTGCTTTTAATTATAGTTTTGATAACCTGGCTTTGATTATCACTCATTTCATTGATGCATTAGAGTTAAAGAAATTTAGCTTGTATGTACAGGATTATGGCGGACCTGTGGGTTTTCGTATCGCCACACAAAGACCTGGATCGGTCCAGGCATTAATAGTACAAAACGCAAATGCTTATAACGAAGGATTAGGTGATGCCCTCAGCCCATTGGTTAATTATATTCAAACCCCGAATCCAGAAACGGAAGAAGCAGTTAGGGTTTTCTTATCCCCTGATACTACAAGGTGGCTATACACAGATGGTGCTGAAGATATTCTAAAAATCAGCCCGGATAGTTATACAATTGATCAATATTATTTAGACCGACCGGGTAATGATGAGATACAGTTAGCATTATTCAGAAATTATGGAACTAATCTTCCATTGTATGATAAATGGCACTCCCTTTTCAGAAAATACCAACCGCCTACATTGGTTATATCCGGTAAAAATGACAAACTTTTTGTGGCAGCAGGTGCTGAAGCATTTAAAAAAGACATAAAGGATGCACAAATAAGTTTATTAAACGGCGGTCACTTTGTATTGGAAGAAAAGCATATGGAAGCGGCTTCATTGATCAGATCATTTCTCGACGAAAAAGTATTCAATAATTTCGTTAGTCATGACAATTTATTGATCGGGAAACCTGATCTTGAACTAACTTGATAATTTTGCAAGGTGACAAATCAATCTGTCTTCACTTTAGTTAATCAGCAAAATGGGAATCTTGCGTTCAAATTATTTTCATTTGAGGACAATAGTTATTTCGACCACTTGCAACGAAATAACTATTACTCTCTTATTTGGGTTACTGAAGGAAGCGGAAAACTAAAAACTGATTTTTCCGATTACAATTTTGAGAAAAATACTTTGTTTTCATTTACTCCCTATCAACCATTCATGTTTTCCTCAAACCTGATAAAAGGATTTGCTATTTACTTTCACTCAGATTTTTTCTGCATTCACAAGCACCAGACCGAGGTGACATGCAATGGTGTTCTGTTCAACAATATTTACCAGGCACCCTTTATCCGGGTTGATGAAACATTGCAAAATACATTCAGCAAAATAATAGAGCAGATCAGGTCAGAAATGCAAAACCCGGGATTAGCACAATATGAGTTACTGATCTCTTACATGAAAATTTTCCTGATCGCGGCATCCCGCTCCAAAACCGAACAACAGCCACAACACATTCCATCCAATAAAGGAGATAAGGAGCCGGTTATCTTACAAAATCTTAAAGAGGCAATCGAAAATGATTTTAAATCAAAACACACACCCAAAGAATATGCTGTTTTACTTAACATCTCGCCAAATGCATTAGCAAAAATTGCGAAAAAACACTTCAATAAAACGCTGACAAACCTGATTGCCGATCGAATTATAATTGAAGCCAAGCGGGAATTATACCTGACTAACAAATCAATAAAAGAAGTGGCTTATGGGTTGGGCTATGATGACGAATATTATTTTAGTCGCTTTTTCAAAAAGAATGCACATATCTCACCACAAGTGTATAGGGAAACGGTTGGTTTTGGAAAAGCAGAAGTAAATTAAATGTCCTTTCGATCTCTTCTGTAAACTTATTTTAAGACGAGATATGTTGTGGTTGCTGCCGGCAAGACCCCGGGCCGGGGGAAATGAAAAGTTGTTACCGGGAAAGTAAGCAAGAGCATAACTTTATTATGTTGCGCAGTATCTATATCACAATATAATCATGCTTTTGTCAAAATGATAAAAGACGATCATAAAAAACGTAAAGAAAAAACGGCGGCTTCAGCTATTAAAACTTATCACTTCCTTACACGTAAATACGGAAGGGAATTGTTGCTGGACATTGGCCGCATAGAATCCTTAAAAGATTTTATAATTGACGATACTCCACACAACATAAGTTTTTATGAAATTCTCTTTATCGAAAAAGGAAAAGGCAGCTTTTCGTTGGATGAAAACAAAATGACCATTGGGCCAGGAACAATAATATTTACTTCCCCGGGACAGATACGCAGGTGGAATGTAAAGCAGGCTACAAGTGGCTACACTCTCTTCTTTGAGAAAGATTTTCTCAATTTATTTTTCATGGATGATCTGTTCCTTTATCGTTTTCAATTTTTCCACCAATATTCCAGCCCAACGAACATGAAAATACCTATGCGGTTATTCCGGGAAACATTGAAACTCGTAAGAGGCATAGAAAAAGAATTCAACCAGCTTCAAAACGACAGTGGCCATTTTCTGAGGGCAATATTATATCAACTGTTGGTAGTCCTTAACCGTTATTATGCAGCTACTCATCATTTACAAAGTAACATTTATATTCATCCCGATTTTTTCAGGTTCCGCTCTTTGCTTGAAAAGAAATATATAACACATCATCATGTTGGAACGTATGCACAGATTTTAAAGATCAGTACTAACCATCTCAATAAAATTTGCCGGCAATACAGCGGGTTTTCAGCTCAACAGATGATACACAACAAACTTATCTCTGAAATAAAAAGACAGCTGCATAGCCATAGATCCATTAAGGAGATCGTTTATCAGTTTGAATTTTCTGATCCATCCAACTTCAATCGTTTTTTTAAAAAGATGACCGGTACTACAGCACTGGAATACCGCAATAGTCTCTGAATTGCTAAATGACCATATTATTTGCAAAATGACCATTTCAGAAAAAATGACCTTTTCAACTTTGTAAAAAATATGGGCTATGGTCAAAAAATTTTTTTTCTTCCTGCTGATTGCAATAACATCATTAATGACATCAGCTGAAGAATTTTATGTGAATTCAAATACAGGTAATGATGCAAATCCTGGAAATAAATTGCAACCTTTAAAAACAATTGCAGAAGCTGCGAGGCGAATAAATGCTACTGCTGCAAAGGCAACAACTACCATTATTCTTGCAGCGGGTGTTTATCCGTTAACAGAAACTGTTCTTTTTAACAATAATAAATTTTCTACCGACAATCGCTTAATAATAAGAGCAGAAATATTACCCGATGATCCCAATTGGAACCCGCAACGCATGCCCATCATTACAACAGTTATTCCAACCATGCAAACACCCAATGATGGTGAAGAGGCAAGAGGTTTGGAAATAGAAGTGAACCATGTAACTGTCCAGGGACTTCGGTTTACCGGAAGCACCGCTTATTATTATATAGATGGCAAGCAAAACCGTCGTTACTATCCCATTTGGCGTGACGGTAAAAGCCTGGATGACCTGCTTGTAACTCAATGCCTGTTTGCAGGCAATGTTGATGTGCTGCCTATACGTGTAGCAGTAATTGCCAATGGTCATGGGTTGGTGCTTGATCATTGTGTTTTTTACGATTGTCAAAACCCGGTTGTATTCTGGGAAGCCGAAGGTGGAACGAGCAATCATAATGCCATGCGCTATTGTTTGATATATGAACCTAACTATAGCGGTGTATGGACAACAACAAACACCGGAGATGATTTTGAATTTCATCACAATATTATTGTCAATTGCCGAACAGCCTGGATAAGGGATAATAACAGCGTACATCACTACCGGATACACGATTGTATTTTAGCAAATAATACAAATCTAACAGGAAATGGTGGTGGCAGTGCGATCAATAGTGATTTTCTGAAAATGGAAAATGTGCAATTAACTGGTACGATAGAAATTGAAAAAGACCAAAGCAAGAACAACTATCTGCAACTAAAAGAGGGCTCATTTGGTTCTGCATTAAAAGCAGGTTTGTTTATGAAATAGTCTAAAACAAAAATTTGCTAATAACGATCTTTCAAGCCGTTGTCTTACCCACGGCAGATAAATTGGCAGGAGACGTGAGTCGTGTATAGCTTATCAGCGAGATCAAAATAATACCATTTACCAATGTTCGAATAATCTTCTTTCCATGATTGTTGTTGATCGCTCCGATGGATCGAGATGTACTCTGACCAGGAGCTACATTCCCTTTTCATAAAATGATGCACTTGAATATTCATATTCAGTAAAATCATTTATTAACTGAAAAAGAGAATTCTTCTTGCATATCCTGATTTCATGCTTCAAGGAATTTTATTCATGTTTCAGAAACAATATGAATTGCCGTTGAAACTTTTTTATATGTTTTGTTGCCTGTTTATTACTCAAACTATTTAATATGAAAAAAATAACGGCACTGCTTATTCTCTTTGTAACATTCGCCGGGGTATTGTTCGCCCAACAGGTAGTCACAGGAAAAGTTACTGATGATAAAGGCTCTCCAATTGAAAATGTCTCGGTGCTTGTAAAAGGCACCAGCCTTGGTACGACTACAAATCCGCAAGGAGTTTATTCCCTGACAGTACCCTCCAATAAAAGCATCCTTGTTTTTTCTTACGTTGACATGGCTACAAAGGAAGTGCAGGCAGGAACTCAGACTTCAATTGATATCGCATTGCAAAAAGCAGATAAAAATCTGCAGGAAGTAGTAGTAACAGCTCTTGGAATTTCAAAAGACAGGCGTAGCCTTGGTTATGCAACTCAAAATTTAAAAAACGAAGCAATAGTTGATAAAGGTGATGGTAGTTTATTAAATGCATTGCAAGGAAAACTTGCCGGCGCAGATATCACTGGTTCCGGCGGCGCACCCGGAGCATCTACGAGTATAATTTTAAGAGGGATCACTTCATTTACCGGCAGCCAATCACCCTTATTTGTAGTGGATGGAATTCCTGTTAGTGATAATGTGGATGAATCAACTCTTTCACTTTATTCGGGCCAGTCTTCCAACAGAACTGCAGATCTGAATATCAATAATATTGAAAGTGTAAATGTTTTGCAGGGTCCTGCTGCCGCTGCTTTATATGGGTCCCGTGCCTCACACGGCGCCATCATGATCACAACAAAAAAAGGAAGTGGAAAAAAAGGAGTACTGGATATAACATTCAACACTTCTTATACACAGCAAAAAGTTTATGGATTTCCTGAATTGCAAAATAAATATGGCCAGGGTGCTAATGGTGTTCTGAGTGCCATCAGCGGTAATTCACTGGGGCCCGCTTTTGGCAGCACTCCCAGTTTAGCCAACGGCTTAATAGTAGCGCCAAATACCACTCAATATGTAAATGGTGTATTATATACTGCAGGTCAAACTGTACCACACCAGGCTTACCCTGATAATATCATGACATATTTTAAGACAGGAACAATTGTTGATGAAAACCTTACTATTAATTCAGGTGACAGTAAAAACAATTATGGATTCACAATCGGCAATTCAAAACAAGAAGGTATTCTTCCTACATCTGAATTCAAAAAAACAAATCTTGGTTTCACCGCTTCCAGTTATGTCAACGACAAACTTTATATAAAAGGTGGTGCCACTTATTTTTCTACAGTTCAGGAAGGAATTACACAAGGGAATAATGGTTCATACAGTTCATACTCCAATGTTATCAGGATACCCCGCAGCGTAGATTTTGATTATTATAAAGATCATTACACCACACCGGGCGGATATAACAACTGGTACATTCCGAATATTTATAATACAGCTATCCAGGATTCTTCCAGCGCTAGCGACAATCCCTATTTTGCCGCGAATAAAAATCATGTAAGAAGTGAACTGTCAAGAGTATTGGCGAATATGAGTGTTGGTTATGATATTACCAACTGGCTTAATGTCAGCTACAGAGCGGGAGTTGATTTTTATACGGACAGGCGTAAAAGAACTATTGCAATAGGATCTGCGCAAGTAGTAAGAAGTGCATTTACAGGAGCACCCGGAACAACAACCGGTGGTATAATGGAAGATGTGTTTTATAGAAATGAGATCAATGGAGATCTCATGATAACGGCTAAGAAAAATGACATCTTCGTGCGGGGGCTCAATGCAAATCTTTTACTCGGTCATGGTGTAAACCAGCAGAAATACCAGAATCTGAATCAAACAGGTTATGGCCTGGCTGTTCCTGATTTTTATAACATAACAAATGCTTCGAACCTCAGCCTTACTAATGAATATCATTCTATGAGAAGGCTATGGGGACTGTACGGACAACTGTCCCTTGCTTATAAAAATTATTTATTTCTGGAATTGACAGGAAGGCAGGATCATTCTTCTACATTACCGAAGTCAAAAAGCAGTTATTTCTATCCTTCTGCTTCTGCTTCATTTGTGCTAACAGATGCATTTAATATACAATCAAAGCTCCTGTCTTTTGCTAAAGTAAGAGTGGCTTATGCAAAAGTGGGAAATGATGCGCCGGTATATTCACTGGATAATACATTTCTTTCCGCTGCTGTTGGAAATAACGTAGCAAATTTTGCATTCCCGTTTGGTACCACAGCAGGTTTTGCTGCAAGCACTACACTCGGTAATAAAGAACTGACACCTGAATTTACCAGTACATTTGATATCGGTGCGAATGTTGGCTTATTTAATAATAAAATAAATATTGATGCTACTGTTTACAGTTCAAAAAGTACTGATCAGATAGTACCGGTTGGCTTACCTGGCTCCAGTGGCTACCTGAATAAATTTGTAAATATTGGTGAAATGACCAATAAAGGATTTGAAGTTACTATCAATGCTACCCCGATAAAAACAAAAGATTTTACATGGGTTGTGTCAGGAAATTTTTCACTTAACAGGAATAAAGTAACATTCATTGCGCCTGGAGTAACTTCATTTGCTTTTGGCGGTACCGCTTTCGCTGGTCTTGTTCCAACGATTGCTGTAGGTGAAGCTTATGGAATAATCAGGGGAAGCAAGTTTGTAACAAATGCGGCCGGTGAACGATTGATCGATTCAACAACCGGTTTATACCTGAATTATAAAACTGATCAAACTATACTTGATCCTAACAGGAAGTGGATAGCAGGACTCAACAATACTTTTACTTACAAACAATTTTCATTGTCCTTTTTAGTAGATCATAAACAGGGTGGTCAATTTGAATCTTTTACTGTTGGAGTCCTGAGAGCCAACGGATCATTGAAAATGACAGAAGATCGGGACCAACCATTTATTCTTCCCGGTGTAATTGATGTGGGCGGCGGAAAATATGTACCGAATAATATTCAGATAAGCGGCCAGACATATTATAATTCAGCATTAGGTGCAACTACAGGTGCCACTACTTCCAATGAGTTTTCAGTATTTGATGCTACAACTTTCAGGTTAAGAGAATGTGCAGTCAGCTATGAACTTACCGGCGCTGCTGCAAAAACCAAAGTGTTTAAGAAGATCAAGCTCACTGTTTATGGCCGCAACTTATTTTATTATGCACCCAATTCAATTATAGATCCTGAATTAAGCACATCTGGCGCAAGCACTACTACCGGCGGTGGACTTGTTCGCGGTTTGGAATTAACCAGTGCTCCTAATACAAGAAATTTCGGGGTTAGCCTGAGAGCCACCTTTTAATAACTCTTAAATAAGATAACATGAAAATCAAAATAAAATTACCTGCCTTCATTACAGCGGTTTTAATTTTTACATCCTGCACAAAGTCTTTCCTTGATGTGAACACGAATCCAAATGCAGTAGTAGATGTTACACCCAAAACTTTACTACCTAATACTACAGTTGGTATGGCTTTTACTAACGGAAATGAATTAGGAAAAGTAGCGGGCCTATTAATGCAATATAATGCGGGTATATTAGGCCAGTCAGCCGCATATGATACATGGAATATTGGCAGTCTTGATAATTCCTGGTCAAATGAAGTATATACTGATGTTATCAACAATCTCGGGATATTGATTCAAAAAACCCAGGCACAAAGCCCCGCTTATGCAGGTATTGCAAAACTTGAACGTGCATACACTATTGCCATGGCAACAGATCTATGGGGTGATGTACCCTATTCCCAGGCAGGCCAGGGATTTGATGATAATGGTATACTTAAATTTTCACAACCCATATTTGATGCGCAGGCAGATATTTATCTTGGTAATTCTTCAAAAGGAATTAAAAGTTTGTTCAACCTGGTAAGAGAAGGGTTGGCTGATATCGCTTCCCCCGTTTCATCGCTTAAACCAGGGGTAGATGATATGGTATACAGAGGTGATCTTTCAAAATGGAACAGGTTTGGCAATTCTTTACTTTTAAAACTAGCCCTGCAGGTGTCAAACAAAGCACCCGATACAACCAAGGCAGTGATCAATTCCATACTTGATGGCGGCAAACCATTTATTGATGCTATTGATGGAAGTTTGGATTTTAATGTGCCCTTTACAACCGCAAACCCAAATCCTTATTACCTCCAGGATATTGGCGGATCCATTCCAAATACACAGATGCTCAGTAACAGGTTTCTAGCTTTGGAGCGCAGCCTGAATGATTCTTTAAGATTGTCCAAACTTTATATAAAACCTGCTGCTACTTTTATAGGATATGATAATGGTTCTCCATTTACAGCACCAACTCCTACCACACGTTCCTATTATGGCATTTACCCTCTTGGTGCAACACGTAGTGGTGAAGCGCCGATACGGCTTATCTCTGCATTCAGGAATTATTTTATACTTGCTGAAGCCGCATTAAGATTTGGCACTTCGGGTGATCCCAATGTTTATTATCAAAATGGTATCAAGGCGTCTATGAAATCAACAGGGCTGACAGATGCAGATATCAATGCATACTTTACAGCGAACCCCACCATAGTAACACTAAGCGGAACTACCGATCAAAAAATACAACAGATCATCACGCAAAAATATATTGCATCAGTGGGCAGCGCCATTGAAAGCTATAATGATTACCGCAGAACCGGGTACCCTGTATTAACTCCCCCGCTTACTACTGCAGGTGACGACCCGAATGTTTTTCCGCAGAGATATCCATATACCACGCAGGAAGGAACATCAAATCCAAATCAACCAAACCCAAGACCCAAAACAACTGTAAAACTCTGGTGGGCATTATAAAAAATAGTTTAACTGAAAAAAAGATTTTATGAATAAAAATACAATCATCCTTTGCCTTACAGCAATGCTCATATTTTCAGGATGTAAAAAAGATGACTTCAATTTCCTGTCAACCAGCTATCCTGATGTGCCGGTAACTGTAACTAACCTGTTTGGTATGTACAATGGCGTACCCACAGTAAGCACATCACTTTCCGGTGGTGGTGCAATAACCATAACATTAAGTATTCCGGCCGGCAGCGGAAGAACACTTAAAGAAATTCCCCGTGTAGCCGTAGCCAGTACTCCCAATAACTATAAAGTAGTGGAGGTAACAACAGGATTATACAACACTGCCCCGCTTACCGCAACCGGAACATCCTTCACTTTCACAACTTCACTTGCAGAATTTACAACCAAGACGGGGATCAGTGTAACAACAGGTGGAACAGCAACAAGTTTTCTAAGCCGTTATTTTTATTTTCTTATTACACTAGATAATGGTCAACAACTTATTCCTGTACCGGTAAGAGTGTATGTTGCCAGTTAAGTACTCAATTAGTTTGAAGAAAGAAGGAACATTACGGACAACGAGGCTTTTAGGATCTGCGATTACAAATACTTTTGTTGGATGATATTATCCAATCTTTCATGCACAGTTGATAGCACAGACAATAATGAAGGCACATATCGATCAGGAATTAAAAATTTGCCATTCTTAGTTTGTCTGTTGCAAATAAACTCAACTGCCTCAACAAATGTTTGGTTAATATCTAAATCCATTATCATATATTGATTTATGCCTTCAATTAGCAGGTCAAATTTTTGTTTTCTTACGGAAAGTATCATCTTTAACTCTATTAGCATAGCATTTTTTTCATCGATTCTAAATTCGATATTTGAAAGCATATTGAGCCAATGAGGAATAGGTTTATTTTCAATTAAAGCTTGCACTTGCTGTGATAGCAGTTCGCTATTTATATTATTCTCTAATCCTGTCTCTTGATTTATGTTGTAAAATAACTTACCCGACTCAATTGTTCTTTTTAGCTCATGTTTTGACAAACTGAAAGTTTGCGGATAATCAATGGAAATTTTGTCGTCCCGATACTTAGATTGAAGAATATTTGAACACAATATTCCTGCAACCAAGTTGGTGTGATAAACTTCTTTAAAAGCATATGCGCATTTTTCTTCATCATTAAGTTTATCATAAATCTCTTTGTCAAACGAGATACCCGGCAAAAATCCCAGATTGTCCCAGGTAAAGGTTATGTACTTCCATGATAGAAATGAAATTGAATTCCATCGATTGTCAACATAAGTATAATTCATTAAAAATTCGCATAGCAAATCATAATTGTCTTCTGCCAGTTGAGAGAGAAGCGATGAATCAATAGAGTTTTTTAAACTATTATAACCGGAGCTATTTTTAATCTCTGTTTTACCAAAATCTGAAATGTACATTAATGTATGAGTGTAAGCATACATTTCACTATTCGACATATAGATTGGGTGACAACGACTATTAATTATTGAATATTTAATAATCTCGTCCATATCAAAAATATCCTGATCGAACAATAAATTGTTTACCCAATTTCTATCAAAAAGACGCGTAAGAATTCTCTCTGAATTTTGAACATGCCCTTTCCTGAGCATTTTCATTACCAAAGCATCCCATTTATCATTTTTATTTCCTGCAAAGGATAAGAAAATATGAATTTGACCTAATCGTGTTGACTTTTGCGGGTTATTTAATATCTCTGAATAATTAGACTCGGTTCTTATAAATTCTGATATAGAGTCAGTCGTTTTGTATACCAATTTGTTTAGATTATCAGGCTTATTTTCAATTCGGGATACAAGAAAAATAAATAAAGCAAATTCATGAGCCACTTTATTTTCCAGGCCTTCCTGTTCAAATTTTTTCCAAACAGGAATGTATAAATCTATTTTCTCAAAATGTTTTAGAATAAACTCAATTGCATACTCTATTCGAATGAATATTTCCCCTTCGTCAGGAAATTCTATTTTCCACTCTTTTTTCATCTAATTTTATTAGGATAAATATTGAGAGGATTTCATCAATGCGAAGATCCTCTCAATACAATACCGTAAGCATTCATACAGTCTAATTTTTCAGGACCGCAAGTTTTTGAGCAATATCATTACTCACTTTGAGGCTCTCTCTGAGACTGTTTGTTAATTGAACATTCCCAAATAAGTCTTCACGACGAGGCCCTGGCCCCTTCCAAAAGATGAGATCTGGACAAATGACGTAATCACCGTCATCAGCAAATGAGTTGAAGTACCCAAAGGATTTGGAAGATGTTAATTCTTTGAGGGTAATGTTAAGGTTAATTATTCCCTCTTCCCCAGCAAGATGCAGGAATTTTTGAGCGTCAAATCTATCGTGTGCCATAAGTAAAAAATTAAAAAATTGCCTGGATTTTCGCATTTCGGCTTTGCGTCCTACTTTTTTGGATGGTTGTTCGGAATGTCCATTTGTTTACTATTTGTTTCAATCGTGACCCAATGCAAATTGTACATGGATCATCATGAGCTTTTATACTACTTATTAGAATTTGTACTTTTCAGAGATGAATTCTTAACCTTTAATCGTACCGCTTTTTATCATTCAAACAAGGACACAGTTAAAAAAATAAGGACAGGAAAAATCAATTTGGATAGGTAAGTTTTATGAAGGTACTCATGAGATATACTAAAGTCAATACCCTTTTATAGGTATTTGATGTCCACCCGGGATCTTGCCCGGCAGACATTTCATAGGGAAAAAATGATACGGGCAGACCCGGTGATCAGAACTGTTGCAACACATCATTTACATGAAGAAGCTTTTCATATTTCTTTATTCCCTTTTCATAAAATGATGCACTGGAATATTCATATTCAGTAAAATCATTTACCAACTGCCATCTTTTGCTAACCGGATTATGATGTATGTATCTTATTTTTTAAAGAATAAATTTCATTGACTGACATTCTTTAGCATCAAAGCCTTCTTCATAGATAAAATTAATTAACTGTCCTGCTGTTTGTGATTGGCACGGGCTCCGGCGGTTTTTATTTCATACACTCTATTCCAGGGTCTGCCCTCTTCATTCATAATATTTTATAGCCGCTGCCCGATAAGATCCCGGGCGGCCGGAAGATAACATTATCCCCTTTTCGCTAATAAGATCATCCTTGGGGATGCGACCCTATCGTATTCATTCAACTGGTAATCTCCATAGATTTTTTCGAGTTTCAATCCGTTTCGTTCAAACATATAGTCAAAATCATTCAGATCAAATTTAGCAACCTGTTCAACGAATTCGGATTGACCTGAAGGCATATTTTCAATTGCTATCTTTTTATAGAAAAAATGTTCGTCTGTCCATCGCGAAATGTGATAGATAATCCCATCAATCTCTTTTGTTTCTTCACTGACCAACCGATCTTCACACCATGCCACATTTAAATAATCCAATACTAACGATCCACCAGGTTTTAATGCATGATAAATATTACGGATCACTTTGTGGTTCTCTTCATCATTTTTAAAATAACCAAAACTCGTAAAGAAATTAAACACATAATCAAAACGGTTTTTACCAAACGGATCACGCATATCATGTTTTGCAAACCGAAGATTTGTTTTTTCGTATTTCTTTGCACTTCGTATACTGGAAGCAGCAAGATCTAAACCTGTTACATCAAATCCTTTTGCAGCCAGCCATTTTGCATGTCGACCTGCTCCGCAACCCAGGTCAAGCATGGTTGAATTTGCAGGAGGCTTCAATTCATCCATTAATGCATCAATAAAATCAGTGGCTTCTTTTTCGCTTCGGTTTGAATAAAGCTGGTGATAAAAAGCGGAATCGAACCATTGTTTATACCAGTTAGCGTTGTTCTCGATTTTAAATTCAATAATATTTTTCATAAAAGATATTTAATAAGTTAAAAATGATGATGTTAATGTGCCGCAATTGTGTTTTGCGTTTTGTGTGCTCCGCCGAACAAAGAATCACGAAACCACGCAGCCAGCCATACGAGTGCAAGTATCACGGCGGGCATAATGAAAAAAATATGTTGTGATAATTCAATCGCCATGGCGCCACCAAAATATCCTGTCAATAAAAAGAAGCCAATTCTTAAAGTACGTGACCAAAGAAATAATGTGACAAAGACGAGTTCTGCTATTCCCAGCAATTTCATATAAGGAAGCAATCCTATTTTTGAAAAGACTTCAACCAGTTGTGGCTGAGCCGTTAATTTCATAAATGAACCTGCACCAATGATCAATGTTACAAGGATGGAAGGTGCCCATTTGAAGATCTTGTTTGTTTTACTTTTCATTTTTTTAATTTTTGATAAAACAAAGCTATCGGCAGGCAATTGCCTGCACGTTGACATAAGTCAAAATCAAAAAAAACGGCTGTTATTTTTTGCGCATAGATTTTCTGCGAACACGGCTCAGTGTTTCTGGAGCAATACCGAGGTAAGAAGCCAGCATATGTTGTGGTACCCGTTGGGCAATAGACGGATAAGTTTGTATAAAATCATTATAACGTTCTTCAGCGTCGGCAACAAGCGAATGAACAATGCGTTTGTCTTTTGCAGCAGATCTTTTTTGCATGCCGGCCTGGAATGATCTGCCATAAGCAGGTACTTTTTCAAGCATTTTAAAATGCCCTGCCTGATCTATCAGCAATATATCTGAGTCTTCAATAGCATCTATAAAACAAGACGCTTTGGTTCCTTCTGCCGTCGCCCCTTTATCAGAGATCCACCAGTTCTCCGGCGCAAACTGGATAATATGTTCTTTACCTTTATTATCGATAACATAGCTGCGCAGGAAACCTTTGCATACAAAAGCACCATACTTTAACAGGTCGCCTTCACGCAATAAAAATTCTCCTTTCAATAAATTCTTTGGAATAAAAATATCATGGATGATTTCTTTATCCGCTGTTGATAGCGCATGAGCTTTCTCTAAATATTCATACAATGCCCCGAACATAATAGTAATGAGTATATGAAATTAATGAAATGGAAATTGATTAATCTGACTGCACTGTAATCATCTATCTTAAAGTTTCGTTTTCAAAATTTCTTTTTTCTCAAGATGTTTCAACACATCCGCTTTTGTGAGCAAGGCCTGTCGAAGTTTTTTTTCTGAAAGCAAATTCAACTGATCGGTTATATGTTTGCTTTCTTTCTGCGTAGCATTGCCATAACCAAGCAATACCGACGCTGCCGGAGTTTTTCCAAATTCTGTTACAGCAATAAATGTTTCACCCCCTTCTGCCCGGAATTTATTATCTGTATCCTGTGAGTAGGACATTGACATAAATATCCCTTCCTGTTGTAAGCCACCATTAGCAGGCAGATCAATTCCATTCATGCGAAGGCGGTATACTTCTCCCCAGGCAATATCCGGGAAAGCATATTTCTCTTTCACTTCTTTAGTTGCCTGCACTAAAAGCGAAACGGCTTGTTTCTCATCGCTTAATCCATCAGGTGTTGTTATTGGTTTAAAAGGATCCCACCGGGTAGCATACATAGCAGGTGTCAGCTTTTCAAACCAGGCTGAGAATAGCACGGCACCTTTACTTGCTGCATCGGTTTTTTTATCCCATGCTTTGAGAATGGCAGCAGCTTGTAATGCTGTTGAATCAGGATATTTTTCAATTGCTGTCAACAGATCATCAAGAAAACGGTCTGCTGTTTCCACTCTGGTGTTGAGAGTGTAGCTGATCAACTCATCAAATGAAATGGAAGTATCATTCTTTATCATATTAACAGCATTCTGCGGACGAAAACCCATGAACAGGGGCGCCACATAAGAAGGAAAATTTCTTGGATCCAATACAGGCGGATAGGTACAATTCCATGGAGGTTCGTTTGCATTTTGCAAAAAACCTGTCGGTGGATTTAAAACCTTTGGCAATTCATCATACGAAAGCGTTTCATTCCAGATCAGTGTTGACCTGGTTCCATCAACTGTGCCCCGCCAATAAGCAAAATTTCCTTCGGGCCTTTTTGGTAGATTACCATTGAAGAGATAAAAAATATTTCCCTCATTATCCGCATAGAGTAAATTAAACATTGGTATCTGCATCATCTTAAGCGCTGATTCGAATGCTGAAAAATTTTTTGCACTGATCATTTTGTGATACTCTTCAAATAATTTATCGTTTTCCAAACCTGCTATCCGAACCACCCAGGCCTTATTATCTTTTTCTCCCATCACGGGTCCATGTTTCGATATCTTTATTTCCATTTTTTCTTCCTTCATCGTTCCATCACCCTGCTTCACTTTAATTAGTTTGATGTTTTTATCAAATGGAATAGTTGCACCATCCAAGAGGTAACCATTTCCCTGCAGGGTAAGTTCATACCTGTCTGAAGCATCCAGCGTATTCACAGTATGTGTCCATCCAAGATGATCGTTGAATGCAAGGAACAACAATGGCATACCGATCATTGTAACTCCATAAGCATGCAGCGAAGGTGTATTCAGGTTTGCTTCGAACTGTAAAGTGAAATCCGGCTTCCAGGGAAGGTGAGGGTTGATGACCAGCATAGCATGACCGGATGCGGACCGAGAAGGCCCGATAGCAAGTGCATTGGAACCGGGCTGAAATAATTTCTCAGTTGCTGCCCGTTCGCTTGCATTTAAAAAACGGTAAACTGTTCTTTGGATATTTGCAAACACATCTTCACCCATAACTGGCAGCACAACTTTCATTTCCTTGTCAATGACTCCGGGATGATCGTTAGCATAATCGTTGATACCTTTTACAAATGCATCGATATAGCTTTTATATTCTGCAGTTTGTTTCTTGTAGATGTCTTTAGCTTTTGCCGGAAGATCGTAAAGCAGTACCTGTTTGTCTGAAACGAGCCAGTCGGCACCCCAGTATTCCGCAGCACGGCCCCTCGCCTGTCCATAGATCTGTAATAAAAGATTTGCATGATTATTCATTTGAGCCCAACCAAAAGCATAATACATTTCTTTGTTTGTGTTTGCATAGATATGTGGCACGCCATAGTTATCCCAGAGAATTTCTGTCGTTGCGTTTTGAGCCGGGAGTTTTAAACAAATGCAAAAAAAGATCACAAATAAACCAGTTACCCTTGTAAAATGGATTCGAGTCACATCAGAAAATTTGTAGTATCGATAAATCTCTGCTGAGAATTTCTTAAGTGAAGAAACAGGAGCTTGAAATTAAATTTAAGATTTTTTTTATGAATCAAGCTGTATTACTACTATTATGCTTAGGGATCGTGGACAGTTTTCTTTTATTGCGGATTATTTGGAAGACCCGCAGTGACTGAGGGCCAGCTTACTTAACAACATATCTCAATTGTAATTTAACAGGTAATATTCCCTCACTCATTTTATGGACATGAACCAAGGCGGAGAGATAAAAGAACTGATCAGTTAAATTTTCTTTATTGCTTTACGCTTTATCCTTCGATTTAGCTTTTCCTTTCAGTGGATTGTCATCTTTCGCTTTTTGATCTATTTGATCCTTTCCTTTTTGATCGTTGTCTTTCACTTTTTGGTCTGTTTGATCTTTTTCCTTTGGATTTTCATCCTTAGCTTTTGGACCAGATTGATCCTTTTCCTTTTGACCATTGCCTTTCACTTTTTGGTCTGCTTGATCTTTTTCCTTTGGATTTTCGTCTTTAGCTTTTGGACCAGATTGATCCCTTTCTTTTTGACCATTGTCTTTCACTTTTTGGTCTGCTTGATCTTTTTCCTTTGGATTTTCGTCTTTCGCTTTTGGACCAGATTGATCCTTTTCTTTTTGACCATTGTCTTTCACTTTTTGATCTGCTTGA
>Ga0207701_10001341_pt1 | contig 25955 bp, 26 predicted proteins | sample KBSSwiSSwithPhiX_FD_184294 | JGI IMG/M metagenome (GOLD analysis project Ga0207701, IMG submission 184294) | Switchgrass rhizosphere bulk soil microbial communities from Kellogg Biological Station, Michigan, USA, with PhiX - S5 (SPAdes) (version 2) | ecosystem: Environmental > Terrestrial >... | reverse complement strand
GCCATTGCGGTGGACGAGGACGTCGACATCTTCAATTATGCCGAGATACTCTGGGCGATCAACACGCGTGTCAATCCCGCGGAGGACATTGTGGTTATCAATGGCGCCAAGATTCACGCGATGGATCCGTCCTGTCCCGAGTTCGGCCATCCAGGAGCACCGGGCTGGCACCGGATCGGCGGCAAAATGATCATCGATGCGACAAAACCCCCGGAGTGCGATCCGAAGCGGCGCGATGAGTTCGAACGATTGAGGCCGGTGGGATGGGAAACCGTGAAACTTGAAGATTTTCTGCCGGAAGGGGCGCCGGCGCTGAAGATCAAGCCGAAGATTCCGCGCGGCTAGAGCTGTTCAACGTTCAATGCGGGAGTCTCAGGAAATCGGTAAGTAGCTTTCGGACGATGATACGGAAAGATTCTCGCTTTTGCTCGGAATGAGCACAACAAAAGCCCAGGATTACTCCTCTGACTCGCCGAAGTAGTCTCTGACGATTCTTTCCTTGATGTATTCCAAGGCGCCCAGATCCTGAATAATATCGCCGCCGGTGTCGTAAAAGAAAATATCACCCTTGTGATTTCTGCCAATGGCGACCAGCCACTCCAACTCGTCTCGATCTTCCAACAAATAGTTGATGGCTTGATTGGCGCCTTTACTGGCGATGATGGTGACCTTAGGTTTGGCGGTTTTTCTTAACTGGGACATCGACGAGCCTCCTGACGCAAGGGCGAGTCTATAACAGAAGAAAGGCGTGCACAAACCCAAGGTAGACTCTCGAAAACAATAAGGTCACTCGACGAAAACCTTACCTCAACGAAAAATCAACCCGGCTCAGTTTGGCTTTGGTTTTCTCATTTTCTTCCGCAGAAACCGGTTTCGCAGCTACGATCGAAACGCGGTCTGCCGTTACTTGCCCGGTAGCGAGCAAGCGTTCTTGAACCACTTGGGCACGGCGATTGACCAGGTTACGCAGATCATCGTCGGTGACCTGGGTATTTTTGAGCATAAGGCTCTCCATCTCCGCCACCGGCAAGTCTTTAGCGAGACCGATGACATTTCTCGGTTTTGAAAAGCTCTCGTCGCCATACGCTGCCTTGAGGTAGCGCTCGTATTCAGACTTATCGACCTGGACGTCGTCCACCGATTTGGGAGCAGTTCCTTGCCGTACCAGTTCCTTCATTTTTTGTGCTTTAACCTTGCGCTCGATGGACGCTTGCTTGAGACCCTCGAGGTCATTGACCGGGTCAACGCGACCAGCGATGTCGAGTTTGAGGGCAGGACGATTGTTCATCGCTGTTGCAAGCGACTTGATTTTGGCTTCAGCGTTCTGTGTCAGAGTCGAACGTCCGTAATCGAACTCGACATAGCTCAACTCCGCGCCACTGCCGCCGCCGAAGGCAGCACCAAGCAAGGCAAAGGGAGAAGTCACGGCTCTTGTAATAATATTGATGATGAGCCTCAAGATGATTCCGCCAACGCTAAACTCGGGACTGTCCAGGGAACCGCTGATCGGCAAATTGATGTCGATCACGCCATTGCGATCTTTCAGTAACGCGACGGCGAGCAATACCGGCAGCTTCGTGGCAGTGGGACTCTCAACTTTTTCTCCGAAGGTCAGCTGGTTGAGAATGATCTGATTCTGCGCGTCGAGTTTTCGGTTCTCCACCTTGTACTTGACCTTGAACGAGAGCTCGCCTCGCTCAATTCCATATCCGACGTACTTGATCGAGTAAGGCGACATGGGATTGAGCTGGATTTCTCTAGCATCCGCGACAATGTCCAAATAGAGATCTTTCGATAGAGGGTTGATCTTACCCTGAACATCGACGGGAGCGGCGTTGTCGATTTTTGCTTGGATTGAAAGATCGCCCGGAGTATCCGGTTTGAGCTCAGAAATTGACCCCTGGACGCCAGTGAGATTCGCCGAATAATTGGGTTTGATAAAAAAGTCGCTGAAGTCAACATTACCTGCCTGCAAGTTGATTTTGCCGATGGAAATCTGCTTCTCGGTTGCAGGTGCTGGCGCAGCCGGAGCTGCCTCGGGTGACGGCGCCTGCTTGGTTTCCGGGGCCTCACCTGACGCGGTTTTCTCAGCGCTCAACTTTTGCAGATTGAGTTTACCGTCGGCTCCGAGAATGAGGCGAGTGTAAAAATCCGCAAGATTAATTTCATTGATCCGTAGCTGCATGGGCTGCAAAGCGAACTGAATCCCGCCGAGGTCTAAGGCTTTCCATTTAAGCAGATCCTGCGAGGCATCCTTTTCAACCGAAGCGAAATCCGCGATTTGCACATCGCCTTCATAGTTTACCTTCGCGGCACCTTCGCCGCTGGTGTCGATCGTAAGAATGCCTTTGCTGCCAACGGCGCCGCTCGTCAACGATAAATTAACCTGGTCCGCTAGATAGGGCTGAAAAGGCACGACCTCGATCCCCTGCGTCACGAGGTTGAAACGGCCGGCGACGGGCCGCGTGCCCAGAGTTCCTGCCAGACGAATACGTCCTTTATTGTTAATCGCGGCTTGTATGGTCGCTTTGGCGCGCGAATTTTTCGCGTTGGAAGCGTTTTCTATGCGTGCCGACAGCGCAGAAATGGTCATGCGCGCTGGAGAGGCAAGCATGCGGTCTTCAAAGACGATGCGAAAACCGTCGAGCGCGGCGTGTTTCATTTGTATAGCCCACTCCGCCGTTTCTCCTTGGTCCGGCTTTTTGGCCTCGCTTGGACCGGCCTGAGTCTTGATTATTCTGGCGAAGTTGATACTTCCGTCCGGATTGCGCTGGATGAAGCCATTGCCCTCGCGACCTTCGATTGACCCAATGATGATAGACTTTTTTTCCACATCCACTGTGGTGTCTTTGATAGCCAGCAGTGGACTACGCCAGAGCGGTTGGCGCTCGTTGGGCACGTTTAGCTGAAGAGAGCGTAACCCCGCGCTCAGCTCATCGAGTTTGGTCTGCAGCGGCTTATCGCCGTCCTTTACAATTGCAAAGCGAGTGGCGAGATCGAGCAGGCCTTCGGCGATTTCAACTCCAAGAACGCTCTCATAATAGGGGCGAAGCCCCTTGAGCTGGAGACTCTTAAGCTCGATATTCCCTTCGGCTAGAAGCGGGGTGAGTTGCAGGGCGCCACTGTGCTTGAATTCTTCTTCCGCATTGGTCCGGAAGGAGATTTCGGTGGTGGCTTTTTTTCCGGACTCGTTAGCAAGTCCTTTGACGTCAATATGAATATTTTCCAGCTGCTTCTCAAAGGGCCGTTCCGGGCCTCGGTCGGCGAAGATCACTTTGCCTTGGTCGACGGCAATCTCACCAACCTGATAGCCGAAGGGTTTCTCATCAGTTTTTGGCTGCGGAGCCTTTTCGGTTTTGCTCTGCGCAATCAACGATGCCAGGTTCAAGGAACCGTCACGATTGCGGGTGACGTGAAGCTCCGGCGACTCTACCTTGATGGATTTCAAAGCTGCCTTTTGCGAAAAAACCTCAATATCATCGACGACCAGGTCGAACGCCGGCAATGTCAACAGCGGCGCATCATTTTTGTCCTGGAGCGTAAGCTGCTTGAGCCCCACATTCCCGGAAATCGATAACATGGAAGGTTTGTCTTTTAACGTTCTGAAGGCCGCCGTGAGTTTGGCATCGAGTTGCCCGGATGGGACTTTGAAATTCAGATCCACGGGCGAATATTCGACATACTTCGGAAGCTCGAGTTTGTCGATATCGAGATGAATGGTGCTCTCGTGCGAGTCCTTGAACGGCTTGGTCTGGCCGTTAATCTCAAACGGTGCACCGTTCACCAAAGCATACAACGAGGGTTGAACCGTGATATCGACCTGTGAAGGAATGCTTGAGATGAACGGCACGCCTAATTTTATCGCGGAAATAACGTGTTTCGTTTGCTCCGGCCGGTCGTCAAAGTCAATTTTGCCGTCAAGAATTTGAATATTGTTCAGGGCAAAGCGTGGAGTGGGCCCGGGCGGCTTCTTGGGTCCCGGTGTTTCCTTGGTGAACTCGTTAATCAGGTCGCTGAAATTATAAGTGTGATCTTCGTTTCGGACGACATGGAAATAGGGCTTTACCAGACTCAATTCTTTGATCACCGGCGCCAGACGGAAAAGCGATCGCATTTCCAGGTTGACAAGCAACTCCTCGAAGGAGAAGGCAGGCGTCTCGCTTTGCGGTTCTTTTATCAAGAAACCGCGGATGGTCGCGGTCAGCGTATAAGGATTGAATCGGATCTGCTCGACGGACACCTGGCGGTGCAGCTTATCGGAAAGCACGGCAGCGATTTTGCCGCGGATCAACGGTGGCGCAACGAGACCAAAGAGCACGCCGATCGCCACAAAGATCGAAATCAGCCAGATCGCGATCTTGCGTGTGCGCGGATGGCGCGCGACACGGTTTGCCTTGACGCGGACGTCACTCAAGATGATTGCCATCGGAATAGCCGGTCGGAAGATTGCTGCGATCTTAACGCGCGCTATGCTGCATGTCCACGAGGGGCCAAAAATAAAGGGAAGAGACTAGGGATCAACAGCGGCTTGTAAGCTTTCGAGAGTTGCGATGTACGCGCTGGGGAGTTGCCAATATTTCGCGCCTTCAAGAATCAGCCTCTTATATTCGGCATTGGGCGGCGGAACATTGGATTCAATCTCGGCGATGTAAATCAAGGATGCGAGTGGTTGAGCGCCATCGCCAACCGCATACACTGGCATGATTGTGCGGCGATAGCCATCCTCGAAACTATCGAGAATCAAAAGCTCCGAATCACCGACGTCATAAACGACGCCCCAAACTTCTTTTCCGGGTCCGGGAAAAACGTTGGCCGTGCCACAGTCGCGCAAACGGGAGTGGCGGGTGATGCCGAACTGGTAATCAGCCAGCCGGGCGACGCAAACGAACTTTGATGACGGACAGCGCCGCTGCATCTGCGGCCAATTCATATTCGAGCCATAGGCGAAGTAGTGCACGGAACGAGTTCTCCTCTTAATAAAGCTCCATGGTAAGGAAAGACCGGCATAGGGACAAGCGCGCCATAGCGAAGGCGCGCAGGACGGGTCATTGCACACCTATAATTTAAAAGTTAATATATAAACAATCTTATCTTGTCAGGAAATAAAATGAAAAAAATCAGTAATTTAGTCACTATTTTTGCATCTATTTTTTTGTTTTCTGCACCGCTCGCCGCAGGTGAGCCAACGGCGCAACTCAGCGCGACGATCAATGAATTCGTTACGATTCTCGTAAATACGCCTGTGGCTCAGTTACGCGCTTCCGGTTTGCCACAAAGCGCGCTCTCGCTGGTTTTCACTCGTTTTGATTTTTCTGAAATGACCAAGCGCTCCCTCGGCTCCCATTGGGAGTCGTTGGGCAGTGCTGAGCAACACGAGTTTGTCGATGCGTTTACCGAGAGGGTATTGCGCGCCTACGGTCGGTCGGTGCGCGCGTCCGGCGATGAAAAAGTTCAATATGCGCGTGAGCTCCGGGACGGGGATCTTGCGACCGTCCAAACGAAAGTGATCAGCGGAAGCGGCGACGAATTGCCCATCGATTATCAATTGCACGACGTCGGCGGGCAATGGAAAGTGTATGACGTGGTGATCGACCAAGTCAGTATCGTCAGCAATTATCGCGCACAGTTCGATCGCATTCTAGCCAAATCTTCCGTCCAAGAACTGCTGCAAAAAATTAAACAGCAGGGTTCCTGATAATCCTCAACGTTGCGTCTCCGGCTTCACCGCCTTCTGTAAAAGAAAGTCGAAGGCCGCCCCCGCATTCGGCGTGACTTCAAGCTTGCGTGGAAAGAAAACCTCCTTCACGGCGATCTGTCGGCCCCACACTGTGGATATGCCGTCGGCTGACCAAGTCGCCGCGGCGGTTATAGCTACGTTCCGCCAACGCCTCATTCAGATCCGTCCATTTCATAATCGAATCATGTTGCTTTTGGCGAAGTGAATTCCCGCAAGATAACACGAACGACGGCTTAATATGGTCCCGCTGTGTTGCTGTGCTTGCAAAAGTCGGTCACGGGACCTATGACTCAGCGAACGTATGGAGAGTTTTATGTTGATTTTGTCTAACGAAGATATCGAAAAAATTCTTCCAGTCGGCGCCTGCCTCGAGGTTCTCGAAGAGGCGTATCGCGATCTTGGTAACGGAATGGCCGCGACGGTGCCGCGTTATGATGTCTTCAGCCCGACGAAACCCGGCGAGTTTTATGAATACAAGACCATGAGCGGTGTCCTGCCCGCCCGCAACGTTGCGGCACTGCGGCTGAACTCGAGCGTGGTCAAGTGGTACGAAAAGGCCGGCGGCGTCCGCAAAGATAAATTGCCAGTGGCCGGAGGCGACAAATTTGTCGGATTAGTGATGTTGTTCAGCACCGAAACCGGCGAGCCGCTGGCGATATTTCCCGATGGCTACGTCCAAAAGCTCCGTGTCGCCGGCGCCAGCGCCATTGCGGCGCGTTATCTTGCGCGCAAAGACGCAACGATAATGGCGTTGCTGGGCGCCGGCTGGCAAGCGAGCGCGCACCTGGTGACGCTCTCGATGGTTCGCGATGTGCGACAGGTCAGAGTATACAGCCCGACACCGGAGTCGCGGCGGCGGTTTCTCGAAAATTGGTCCGGAAAGGTTGCCGCGCAGCTAATCGAATGCGGCAGTGCAAAGGAAGCGATCGAGACTGCGGATATGGTGATTTGTACCACCAACTCGATTTCACCGCTGTTCGATGCCGAGATCTTGTCGCCGGGCATGCATGTTTCCTGCGTCAAGCCGTGCGAGCTCGACGCGGCGACTTATCGGCGCGCCGATCCATTGATCATTCATTGGCAAGAGGCGAAACCATTTCAGATCGCGATCGGCGTCGAGCGCCAGTCCATCCCCGATGTCGCCGAAGGTTGGCAGCATCCTCTCACGCGCGAGGACTGCGCGATCTGGAACTTCCCAACTCTTTCCCAGCTGGTGAACAAACAGCATCCGGGACGAACGAACCAACAGGCGATCAGTTGTTTTTGCAATAATGTCGGCCTCGGTTTGCAGTTTGCGGCCGTGGGGAGTGAAGTCTTGGCGCGCGCCAGGGAGGCTCGGGTCGGCCGCGAAATCCCTACCGACTGGTTCCTCGAGGATGTGCATCCATAATCGTACTGTGCTGACGATGAGGCCTGACGTGAAAAGTATCAAATATGTAGTGGCCGTAATTTTATGCGCCGTTTTTGCGCCGCCACTTGCGCATGGTCAGGGCAAGATAAAAGTCGCCTATCCCACGACCGTGGGATCCATGGCCGTGCTGTGGGTCGCGAAGGAAGCCAAGCTTTTCGACAAGTATGGCCTGGAGGTAGAACTCATTTACATCGCCGGTAGCTCGCGCGTTGTCCAGGCGATGCTGGCCAAAGATATTCCGATCTCTGAGATCGCAATTCCTGCGGTGATCCAGGCAAATCTCGCCGGTGCTGATCTGGTCATGCTTGCGGGTCCGAACCACAAGCCGGGACAGAAGATTATGGTCAAGCCGGAGATAAAACGGCGTGAAGACCTCAAGGGCAAGAAAGTCGGCATCACGCGGTTCGGCACGTCCGATGACTTTTTGCTGCGTTATGTGCTCGGTCAATGGAATCTGCAACCAGAGCGCGATGTCGCTTTGATCCAAATGGGGGGCTCGCAGGAAATTCTCGCGGGTTTGGCTTCCCGCGGGATCGACGGTGGAATGCTGTCTTCGCCGTTACACCTTCAAGCCGCCAAGCTGGGCTATAGTATGCTTGCGGACCTGAGCGCCATCGGGGTCGATTATCAGGGTGCTGGCGTGGTCACGACGCGAAGCTACATGAAAGAAGCCCCGGAGACCGTGCGCCGCTATCTACGCGCTTACGTCGAAGGCTTACACCGGTTCAAAACCGACAAAAACTTCGCGATGAAAGTCATTGCCAAATATTCGCGCATTACCGATGCCGAAGCGCTGAACGAAACCTATCAACACTATGCCATCAAGGTGATGCCGAAAGTTCCATATCCAACCATCAAAGGAATTCAGATGGTACTGGACGAAATCGGCGCGCGCACGCCAAAGGCCAAGAACCTGACACCGGAAAGCTTTATCGATATAAGTTATCTCCGAGACCTGGAGCGCGCGGGCATTATCAAGACGCTCTATAATGAATAATGCGCCCTCTCGGGGACGATTGACATGCCGTGGGCCTTTAGGCGCAATGCAACCTTGGTCATGCCGGTATCGCGTTGATCGCCGGTTCAGAATAAAAGAGCCTGGGTTCCGGTTTTTGCCGAAATGACGGGAAGTCGGAGTCGCCTTCCAGTCGAAAATTACGAATTCCTGAGCTTCGAACCGAGGGCTCTGCGGTTGTCGAGAACGCCTTACCAGTCAGTCCTGTTGTTGTCCCGTGCTTTGCGCCTGCACGGTTTGAAATTTGAAGCTGGCTTGGCGACCAGCAAAGTAAAGCACCGCGATGGAATGAGCGTACTCCTTGTTTTTTTCTCGCGCGAGCTCATCGAAGCACGGCAGGCAAACGACTTTGTTCTGAAATTCCAGCGGCACAATTTCACGCCAGAGTTCATCTGAAACATTGAAGTTGAACTTGTCCTCGCAGTGGCACACATGGCAGCGCTGCCGCTTGAAGGAGGTAAAGTTGAGCTTTTCTCGGTCGAACTTCATGCTAGCAGTGCATTTTTTTCCGCACGGCGTGACAGCGGCTAGAAAATCGCCCGTAATAAGCCACCGACTGCGCGAAACGGTTGGGCGATAAGTTCACCTACGGTATTAACTGTTCCACTCACCGCACCCTCATCTTCGGTGCCGCTCTCCGTAGTCGTAGTTTCTCGTTCGACGGCAATGGGGCGTCCAGTGCGGTCGTCGTAAGTGACCTCAGTGATCACCGCTCGATGGGTGGAGCACCCGACGGCGATATTTGCCGCTAAAATCAAAGCCAACAGTATACGTGAACGCATGATCGTCGCTTCCTCGCAGCTATGGCGGCGTATCAGCTAAAGCTGTGCCAGAAAAAAATAGCCTGCAATTGTGAGAAAAAGTTACTCGTTAAAGGAGTGTGATAAATTTTTCTGCGCCGCTCATGCGACAAAGCTCATTTCAAACGCGCACGACTGAAGGAATTTCGCCTCGTCGGGCCGCATTTCGGAGGCTTTTGACCGACAAAGCAGTTCGAACGGGCGACAACCAGGTGTCATCTAGAATTTCCTGAATGTGAATTTCAAAGCGCCAGCCAAATATCTGAAATTGGGCTGGCGATGGCGCTGGCTGTCGGCGGGCTCGTCAAAGGCGCGGGAGCTTTCTCCATCGATCACATTGTTGCGGCATCGCTCGCACGCAACCACGCGATAACGGCAGAGTCCCGGCGCGCGCGTCAGCTCCGCGAGAGTGGAGCTCATTGATGCTCGGTCAATCAACGAGAGGTTTTTGTCTATGCCAGTCGGTGAGGCTTTGGTAGGCCAAGCCAGCATTCAGAACAGTCTGATCGGAGAACCAGGAGCCGATCAGTTGCATGCCAATGGGCATTTCGTCAGGGGTCATGCCGCAGGGAACCGAGCAGCCGGGCAGGCCGAGCATACTCGGGAAGCGCAAAAGATTCGAATGATTGTTGCTCGCGTGATGGGTGTTGTCACCATTTCCTCTGACTCCGTCGGAAATTGGTGGGGCGACTCTCGGAGTGGTCGGTGACACGATGAGATCGATCTTCTTATACGCTTGATGTAGCGCCTCGCGAATGCGATGGCGAGCCCGCTGAACGGTCAGATATTCAGAGGCGGTAATCGTCATTCCAGCGGCCAAACCTCGGGCGACGTGCGGAACAAAATCCCGGTGGCGCTCGCGAAACCAGCGGCGATTAATGCCGGCGCTTTCGGCAGAACTGGTGATCATGGAAGTCATCGCTGCGTAGCTAAGCTCGGGAATGTCCAAATCGTCGATGACGCACCCGGCCTCGGCTAAAGTTTTTAGTGCCACCTCGAATGCTTCCTTGAACGCTGAGTCGGTTTCTTTGAGAAAACGGCGAGGCACCGCGAGTCGCAAGCCTTTTACATTGCCGTCGAGATGGCTCGCATATGTCGGACTGTTCTGCTGGACGCTCGACGGATCGCGCGAATCGTATCCGGCGGTGGCATCGAGACCGAGCGCGACGTCTTTGACAGAGCGCGCGAAAATACCGACATGATCCTGGCTCCAGGCGCCGCGAAACGAGCCGTAGCGGCTAATAATGCCGAAGGTCGGCTTGAATCCGACGATGCCACAATACGACGCCGGGCGGCGCACCGATGATCCGGTCTCGGTGCCGTAGGAGAGCGGGCCGATGCGCGCCGCCACAGCAGCGGCTGATCCGCCGCTGGAGCCGCCGGCGATGCGCTCGGTATTCCAGGGATTGTGCACGGGACCGAAGTGCGACAGGGTCGAGGTTCCGCCATGGCCAAACTCGTCCAAGTTGGTTTTTCCAATGAGGATCGCTCCGGCGGCGTCAAGCCGCTCGACGATATGCGCATCGAAATTCGGAACCCAATCGAGCAAAATCTTCGAAGCGCCGGTGGTGCGCACACCGGAAGTGGCAAACATGTCTTTGATTGTGATCGGGATGCCGTGCAACGGGCCGCGATGGCGACCATGAGCAATTTCATCATCCGCCGCTTTTGCTGCAGCACGCGCTTGCTCCTCGAGCACGGTAATGAACGCATTGAGCTTTGGCTCGAGGCGTTTGAGTCGTTCGATGGCAGCGGTCACGACCTCTGTCGATGACAACTCACGGGTGGAAATCAACCAGGAGAGATCGGTCAGATCTGCTTCCAGGAAATCGCTAATCATGGTCCGATTTTTTTTTCGATCGGCTGGGTCTGCAACGAAACCCATGGGGTATCGTGAGCGAATTCTTCTAGCTCAGCCAGGATCCGGTCCATTTCTGCGATCTCGCTTGTGATGATTTCGAGGTCGGTTGTCGAGAACTCCACGCCGCCGAGCAGCGCCAACCGATGGGCAAAACGTTCCGTTTCCGACATGTATGCTCCCTTCACCGCTCCCAGTGATCGAGTTGTGGCCGATCCTTTCGTACGGTTTATAACCGAACAATTTTTGATACAAGCGGCATAAGCTGCGGAGGGCGAAAACTGCGCTCCATTCATAGACTAATGAATACGCTTGTGTATTATTAGTGCGACGAGGTTCTCAATGAAGATATTTGCACTCGGAGCTTTTTTTGCGGGCGCCGCAAAGCGGTTCCTGGTCAGCATTTTGGTCTTGCTCTGGTGTTTTTCATCCGAGGCGCTGTGGGCAGAGACGATCAAGGGCAATGTCCGTTACGTGGGTGCAGCGATCGAGAAAAAGAAAATTTCGGTCACCATCGATCAATATATTTGTGGCAAGGAAAAAGACCCCGAAGACTTGCTGCTCTTCGGTAACAATGGGATCAAAAATGCGGTCGTTTCACTGCAAAATATTGCACCGGAGGCAAAACGAGATTGGAATCTGCCGCCCGCGAAAATGGATCAGAAGCAATGCTCGTTCACTCCGCGCGTGGTTATCGTGCCGGTAGGCGGAACGGTAGAATTTCTCAACAGCGATCGATTGCTGCACAACGTCAGGAGCGCCGGGAAAGAAAATCCGCCGTTCAATCGGGCGCAGCCGCACGCGCGCAGCATTTCATTTTCGTTCAAACAGCCCGAGGTCCTACGGATCGATTGCGATCTTCATTCCTGGATGCGCGGCTGGGTGATCGTTGCCGAGCATCCCTTCTATGCCGTAACCAATGAACAAGGTGAGTTTAGCCTGGAAAATGTGCCGCGAGGAAAGTACACGATGCAGGTCTGGCAGGAAAGTTTGGGAACTGTGACGCAGCAGGTGGTGGTGGGGGACAAAGGGATTACCACGGTATCGGTCGCGATGGGCAAACAATAGATTGTCGGTCACGGCGCGACAGTGATTTTTTTAGCCGCTTCCCAACCCGCCGAATGGTTGGGCTCAGCGATCGCTCTAAGAGAGCCTCCTTCGTCGAGAGCGATAGTAAACGTGACCTTCGGAAATGAATAGACCGGGTGGAGATAGACGCGCGCGATCTCGGCGGTGTTGATATAGAGCGCGATGTACCGGATGGCGTGCTCGCTCAGGGAGGGATGTTCGCCGCCAGCGCCGATATCGACGGTGACATCAAACCATTGCCCTCGTTTCACGGATTCCGGGGCGGTGATTTTTGGGGTGTGCTTGGGATCGAAGGAGGTGCGCAATTCCCTGAACTCCGGGGTGAACTGCTCTTCTTGGCCAGCCCATCCGGAGCGGCCGGTCCCATTGGAGATTAAAGCAAGTCCGATCGCCAGCATAAGCGGAATTTGCCTCGTAAAAACAGCTGCCATTCTTAATTCCTCCGTGATAATTTCTCGTCTTGCGAATGCTCATGTACCGCTGAGCACGTCGTATGCCTGAACCCCTTCCTGTTTCCCGGCCACTCGTAAGAGCCCGAGCTCGCGCACTTGCACGACATGTTTCACCCGCTCATAGGTGTTTCCGGTGATAAGAATCTGTCCCGGCCCGGCATTGGATTCGAAGCGCTGGGCCGTGTTTACCTCATTGCCGATTACGGTGTAGTCGGTTCTCCGTTCGGAACCAATATTCCCCGCGATCACAATTCCTGTGTTGATGCCGATGCCCATGTGCAGGCGTACCTCGGGAAATTTTACAAATGCTATGTGCGCCAATCTTTCCTGAATGGCGAGAGCGCAGCGCACAGCACTCAAAGGATCATCCTCGCGAGCGATGGGCGCGCCGAAAAAGGCCATGAATCCATCGCCGCGAAATTTATCGAGGGTTCCCGTGAACTCAAAGACGGCATCGATGACCAGCTTCAAATAGCTATTGAGAATATCAACGACATCTGCCGGATCGAGTTCCTCAGCAAGCGGCGTAAATCCGCGGAGATCGCCGAAAAGAACTGTGACCTCGCGCTTGTCACCGCCCAATCGGAGGTGACGCGCGGGATCGGCGACGATTTCGGCAGCGATCTCGGCGGAGACATATCGCCCAAAAAGATTACGGAGCAGATGATTTTTTGTCTCGATCTCGTCGTGCAGCGACTTGATTCTGAGAAGCGATTTCACTCGCGTTAAGAGCTCTTCGCGATTGACCGGTTTACTCAGAAAATCATCGGCCCCTGATTCGATGCCGCGAATCCTATCGGCGACGTCGGTGAGCGCCGTGAGCATGACAACGGGAAGCAGGCACGTCGCTTCGTGCGCGCGGATCTGCTGACAGACTTCGTATCCGGACATGCCCGGCATCATGACATCGAGCAGGACGAGATCCGGGGCCGAGCTGCGGATGAGCGCGAGCGCCTTCGGGCCGTCCTCCGCCGTAAGCACTTCGTAACCGGCCGCGCTGAGCGCGCGCTCGAGCAGTGAGAGATTTTGCTTGTTGTCATCGACTGCCAGGATAAGAGGAGATTTGCTCACGATGGACCAACTCGATCGCTTATTGCTCGGGCAGCAGCTTGCGGATCATCTGTAAAAGCTCGCGCGGACTATAGGGTTTTGCCATATAGGCCGTTGCGCCGGCATCCTTGGCTTTCTGATCGTCGCCGCTCAGCGCAAACGAGGTGATCACGATGATTGGAATAGCGGCGGTCTTGGGATCGGCGCGAAGCCGGCGCGTCGCGTCGAGACCGGATAGTTTGGGCAGTTGGATGTCCATCAAGATCAGGTCGGGAATTTCCCTAAGCGCTGTTGCCACGCCGAGCTCGCCATCCGTCGCTTCGATCAGACGGTAGGCCGTGCGCGCCAGAAGCTGCCGAACCATTTTCAGATTGAACTCATTGTCTTCCACATACAGAACGGTCTTGCCGCTCATGTGACCTCGCTAGTCTCCACCCGCAAAGGGATAGTAAAGAAAAAAGTCGATCCTACGCCCAGCTCACTTTCAACCCAGATCCGGCCACCGTGCATTTCAACGAATTTTTTAGTGATGTTGAGCCCGAGCCCGGTGCCGCTGAACTCGCGGGTAATGGCGGTATCCACCTGTTGGAATTCCCCAAAAATGTTTTCGAGCTCGTCCTTCGGGATACCGATGCCGGTATCCGAGACCCGATAGAGCAAGGTTTTCCCTTGCTGCTCGACCGCCAGCGCCACCCGGCCATGCTTGCTGAATTTCAGCGCGTTGCCCACCAGGTTCATCAGACATTGGGTGATTCGCTTGCCGTCGCCGAACGCAAGTGGAATATCATCGTCCACGGCGGCGACGAATTCCAGACCTTTTTCCAAAGCGAGCGATTGTAGGGAGGTGCGAATGGTTTCGACAACGTCCTGGACGGAATATTCCGCCAAAACCAGCTCCATCCGGCCCGCCTCGATTTTTGAAAGATCGAGCACGTCATTGATGAGCCGCAGCAGATGCTTGCCGTTGGTCTGGACGTCGGTTAGCGGCTCACGCAACTGCGGCGGAACCTCGCCGTAAATCTCATCGAGCATCATCTCGACAAAGCCAAGGATCGCATTCATGGGCGTGCGCAGCTCGTGCGACATATTGGCCAGAAAATTCGATTTGGCCTTGCTCGCTTGCTGCAGCCGCTCGTTCAGCCTCTGGAGTTCCTGCGACGCCCGATGCTGGACCTCGTAAAGACGCTGCAGCTCCTGGCTCATATGGTTCATATGCGCCGCGAGGGCGCCGAACTCATCGCGGTTGGGGACGTTAATCGTGGCCGTGAAGTTTCCTTTCGCCACCTCGCTGACGAAGCCATGGGCCTTCTGAACCGGCAGAATGAACGACCACGAGATGACGAACCCCAACAATAACGCTACGAGCATCAAAGCCACGGCGCTGATCGCCATGAGAATCAGCGTACTTCGGTTGGCTGCCGCAACACTAGCGCGGAGTTGGTCCATTTTGTTGCTCTCGCGCAGTACCAATTGAGTGACGAACTCTTCGATGCGCCGGTAGAGCGGATACTGTTTCTCCTGCTGCAGCCGCATGGCATCGGCGATTTTACCGTCTCGAATCAGGTTTGCGATATCCGCTACGGTAGTTATCGCATCTCCCTGTGCGGCGCGGATGCGCTGGATCAGTTCTACCTCTTCGGGTTGGGCGGCCTTCTCCAGGCGAGCGAGCGTATTGTTGAACCGGTTGTTCTCGCGAAGAATATTTTCGACCGTCGTCTCGCTCCGTAAGAGCAAAGCCATGGCGGTGAAGTTCATCTGCATAGCCAGAGCGTGCTGGATGTCCTGGGACCAATGCACCCGTTCGTGAGCTTCATCCAACAGCTGGCTCTGACTCGACATCTTCGAGATTGTCTGAAGACTCATGGCGCCCATGCCGATCACCAATAAAGTCACGAGCAGATAGCCGGCGAGCAGTTTTCCATGAACCGATACCTTGATACCCGCCACCCAACGCACCAGAGCTCCCAGGGGCGAGTGCAGGAGAAGAAAATGGGCGAATTTTTCTTCGAGACTGTCCGGAGACGCGGCGGAGCTCGCGTCAGCTTCAGGAAGGATAACTGCTGGTTTCGACACTTATGCGCTCTGAAGATTCAGCGAGAAGCTAGCAAAGGCCGGTCGAATCCGTCAAGGCAGAGAAACTGCGCGTCCCTAGTCCAGCCAGTCCTGGTCCTTGAGTTTTTTCGGCAAATAATTCTTGGTCAGATACTGAAAGTCTTTGTTGGCCAGCGCGTCAAGCTCATACTTAAGACCGACGGAGAGCATGCCTTTGATTTCATTCTGCCACTCTTTTTTCTGAAACCATTTGTACTTCATCAGCTCTTTGGCGCGGTTGACATCTTTATCGTTGAGCTTGATGCCGACGTTGCGTGGTAATCCGTAACGATCGGGATCGGCGCTCGAGAAGCCGATGAATTTCGCTTTCGGAATCGCCATGCGCTGGCTCTCGAAAGCCAGGTTGATCGAACCCTGCTTCACGACCGAGTAGATGTAGTAGCCCCAGGGATCGTTGTCGACCAGGACGTAGACCGGCAGCTTGTATTCGTCGTGCAGACGTCGAGCCAATCGTCTCACTCCCCGAGGCGGCTGGCCGTTGCCCGTCAGCAGAATACAGTTGTACCTGCGCCAGAACTTATCTTCGGAAAGGCGGTTCCACTGCGTGCCTTTCTCGACGAGCAGCACGAAATCCGCGGTGCACTTGCTGATCTGGATATACTCCGGCTCGACGATCGACGGCACCGAGTAGCCGCCTTTGCCCAGTCGGGTGCAATCAACCCGATCGCCGTCATCGGTCAAAACGAGCGGGCCCACCACCGTGCCGGAGTTTTCGGCCCGGACGTGCAACTCTTCGCGGAGCGCCTCCAGCGTGACTTCGAGATCTTCGATCAGCGGGTCCGACTCGTTCTGCCCATCGAAAGTATTCTCGTGCGAGTTTTGGATGGTGTGTTTAGTGCGGTAATAAATCTCACGCAGCGAGGTGGTCAAATTGGCGCGCTGCAGCTCGGCGAGCGCATCGGCGACGAGCACGGTCTGCATAAATTTCTTTGCCATTCCGACATTGAAAAACGAGCGCGCTTGTTTTCGTCTGCCCATTTCGATGAGCCCGCGCTTTTCATCGAAGGTGATATTGGCGAGGCTTCGCACGGGAATGGAAAGGGTTGGATCTTGGCTGCGCTGCGCTGCGTTGATCACCACGTCGGCGACGCCGATAAGTTTTTTTTCGACCGCGCCGTTCTTATTTGCGTTTTTTCTTGCCATCTTTCTTTCCTGTCTTCAGCTTTCGGCCTTTGCCTGTCTCGGTTTTTTCGGCAAACGGGAGAACGGTTTGTTTTTCGCGGCCGGCCTTCGCTTCTTGTTTCTGTTTGGTCTTTATTGGTTTTCCCTTCCGCGCTTGCTTGGCTTGTTCTTTGGCCAAGGTTGGCAGCGCGAGCTCCGCCTCCTCCTCGAAAGATTCTTCTGCGGGCGCGACGGTTCTTTCATCCGGCAAAGCCGGAGCATCGCCTTCGACACCCTGAGGCGTAACGATGATAGAATCGGGAAGTCCTTCGGGGCCGGTCTTTTTCCCCAGCAGCTCGTCGGTTTTTGGGCCGCCGGTGCGCTTCAGAGCGATTTTCTGCAGCTGTTCCTTCAGTTTTTCTTTGGGCAGCTTGCCGCCTTTCAAACGGTTGCAAGCTTCGACGACTTCCTCGATATAGAGCTCGAATATGTTGCGCCGGCGGAACTCGCTCTTCGCGTGCTCACGGCGTCGAACAAAGACACCGAGGCGTCGTCCACATTCCTGCAGGGCGAGCCTGATTTCTTTGCGAATCTCGTCATAATCCGCGATCGCTTCCTTGGATTCGCTGGTGAATGGCACCCAAACCGACGCCATGTGAACAAAAATCACCATAGGGCCGGCGGGTAGCGCGCCTCTGGATTGAGCAATGCCGTAATTGCGCCAACTGGTCTCGAGCACCGCCTTAAACGTTGCACAGGCGGACTGTTGATAGAGAAGCGGCACGCGATTGGCGTAGCGGATCACGCGCGCCAGCTCATTGTCGTCGTCCTGCGCTTCCCCTTCGGCGAGCGGCGTCTGCGGTTCGCCTTTATCTGGTGTCTGCTCAGGTCCTTTGCCGAAGGCCAGCCCAGCTTCGATGACGAATGGATTGCCACGATAAACCGCCGGCGGTCGGGTGACCGCAGTATAAAAATCTCCCTTAATTTGCTTGTACAGGCCGTGGAGAATTGCGCGCTCGCCGATGGGCGAGATGCAATTGGTCGGGGGCGCCATGATTTTTGTCGATTGAATCGCCTTGTAGAGCGCTTCGGCCGGAGTGCCGTGCACATTTCGCGGGCGGGTATCGGGCGAGAGTTTTGCGGCCTTGCAGATCTGCTGCGCGATATTCGGTGAAACTCGGCTGAAATCGCTCGACAGGAAACCTGCCACTGATTGGCTTTTGGTGTCGTGCAGCATGCGCAACAGTATTCCGAACTCGATGCCGTAGGGGTGCGGCTTGATCTCGCGCGGTTGGGGCGGCAGTTCTTCTATCGTCCGGGGATATTCTTTAACCTCGCCTTCGGGCGTATGGTAGACGAGCTTCACGTGCGGATTGGCAATGGCGGTTTGCTCGAGGTATTCATCCACCGACGCTCGGCCCTTTTGATAGCGACCTTCAATCTCCAGGGTGACCTGGGTGCCTCGGTGATTTTCCCATTCGATCTGCTTTTGCTCGAAAATGCGCGGCTCGTTTTTCTTCGTGTCGATTTGCACTTCGAAGTAGTGTGCCGGCGTTCGCGCGCCGGTGCGCGAAATGATCTGCACGGGTTTACCGGTGGTCAATTGCGCGTACATGCCCGCCGCCGAGATGCCGATGCCCTGCTGGCCGCGGCTCATCCGCAGCCGATGAAACTTCGACCCGTACAAAAGCTTGGCGAAAATTCTCGGGATCTGCTGGCGCACGATGCCCGGACCATAATCGATCACCGTCACACGAAATCGGTTGGCTTGACTGGGTGGCGGCGCAGCGTCACCGTTCGACGCAACTTCCAATTTGACCACGACCTCCGGCAGAATGCCCGCTTCTTCGCAGGCATCGAGCGCGTTATCCACCGCCTCCTTGACGCACGTCAGGAGCGCCTTGCGCGGATTGTCGAAACCGAGCAAATGGCGATTCTTGGTAAAAAACTCGGAAACGGAAATTTCGCGCTGGCGCGCTCCCATTTCGGCGGCCGAGACGGTCAGTTTAGTTTCGCCGGCGTCAGCGGCGCCATTTTTCAGCATCGGTTTAGACATTGTTTGCGGCTATTCTCCATTCGTCGTTACACATTGAGATGGCGAGATCGTTGGAGTCCGATACCTCAAACTCCAAAATTCCCGATGTCGCGCAGCCAATTTGTCATTGGAATGCGCCGCGAAATGCCATTCGTTCTGCGGCGGCAGATCAGTGTTTCCTCGGACGTTTATCGTGCGATGGCTGAATTATACCAGAGTGGATATTTTTTTGAACTCTTTCGTCTGGTAATTTTATCGATCGATTGCATCGGCGAGGAAGATTCGTTATCTCAACCATAGATCATTCAACAGGAGAGTTGTTTGCCTCCGACCCTCAACCCGACACGCAGTCAAAATTCACCGATCACCACTCAGAAAGTCGCCTTCGCTGCTCTGCAACACCGCCACTTCCGTGGGTTTTTCTTTTCCACGATGTTGGCGATGATGGCGGACAATATCGAGCACGTGATCAGTTATTGGGTTCTCTTCCAAAAATTTCAGTCACCGGTGCTCGCCGGTTTCGCGGTGATCAGCCACTGGACGCCGTTTCTGTTTTTGTCTGTCTACTTCGGCGGCTTGGCTGACCGGCACGACTGCCGACGACTGATCCAGATCGCTCAGGTGATGTACATGTTCGTCTCCGCCGCCTGGGCGTTTTTCTTTTTCACAGGCGCCATCGAAGTGTGGCATGCCTGCGTTTTGCTGGTGATCCACGGTGTTGCGGGGGTGTTCTGGACGCCTGCCGAACAGCTGATCATTCACGACATTGTCGGTCCGGAGGATCTGCCGAGCGCGGTGCGCTTGAACGCGACGAGCAGACAATTGGGCATCCTTTTTGGGCCCGCGGTTGGAGGAGGCCTATTGCTGTGGCTCGGACCGTCCGCAGGGCTGGTGGTGAACGCTTTGATCTATCTGCCGTTCACGATCTGGCTCGCGATCGTTCCTTACACCGGTCATACACGCGAAGGCGCGGTGCCCCGCCGCGCGCTCCGTTGGCGCGACGCTTTCGATATCATGCGGGAAATCGCGGACAATCGTCCGATCGTCACGATGATCGTGCTCGGCGGCGCAGCATCGCTGTTTGTCGGTAATGCATTCCAAGCCAATATGCCCGAGTTCGCTCACGACCTCGGCACCGACAAAGCGGACTTCGCTTATAGCGCTCTCCTCGCTGCCAATGCCGCCGGTTCCGTCTTCGGCGGCTTTGTCCTGGACGGCAAGGGTTGGTTGCCCCCTTCGGCTAAGTCGGCAATCGCGTGCGCGATACTTTGGTGTTTGACGATGACCGCTTTTGCGTTTTCAAAAAGCTATCCGATGTCGTTGTGCCTTTTGTTCGTCGCCGGCGCGCTAAACCTTTCGTTCTATTCGATCGCTCAGACGATCGTACAATTGGAGGCCCCACTGGCGCTGCGCGGCCGGCTCATCGGTCTTTTTTCGATGTCGGCGTATGGATTGCGTGCATTCAGCGGTTTCACGGTCGGTGTCGTCGGTGGGCTGATCGGCATTCATTGGTCGCTTGCGTTGAGCTCGATGATTCTGCTGGCCGTGACCATGGCCTTGTTGACCTTCGCTTCGCACAGGCAGCGGGCCGAAGAGCTTAGCTGATCCCTAGACTGCCAATCGCATTTGCCTAGCTCGCGGGGATTGGTTACTGTCGGCGATTAATCATAAAAATTTTGGAGCGAATATTGATTTCGAGCAATACCGCCGCCACTACAAATCCGAAGAAGATCGCCTTCGCCGCGCTGCATCACAAAGACTTTCGCGCTTATTTTTTTGCTACCATGCTCGCCATGATGGCGGACAATATCGAGCACGTGATCAGTTACTGGCTGCTCTACGAAAAATTCAAATCGCCGGTACTGGCCGGATTCGCGGTGCTCAGCCACTGGACACCGTTTTTGCTTTTCGCAGTATATTTCGGCGCGCTCGCCGATCGTTTTGACTGCCGGAAAGTGATTCAACTTGCGCAAATCATGTACATGGGAGTCTCTGCAGCGTGGGCGGCGCTATTCTTCACCGACACAATTCAAGTGTGGCATGCCTGTATCCTACTGGTGATCCATGGGATGGCGGGGGTGCTCTGGGGTCCGGGAAGCCAGTTATTGATTCACGATATTGTCGGCACGGATCAACTGCAAAGCGCCGTGCGACTTAATTCGACGAGCCGACAATTGGGAGTTCTTTTTGGACCTGCGGTTGGCGGCGGCTTGATGCTGTTATTGAGCCCCTCCATGGGGTTAATCGTAAACACGCTAATCTATCTGCCATTGACAATTTGGTTGCTAACGGTGCCATACACCGGCCATAGCCGCGAAGGTGCGGCTCCGGCGCGACGTGCGCTTGGCTGGCGCGACGCCTTCGAAGTGGTCCGGGAAGTTTCGGGTAACCGGCCGATTATGACGATGGTTGTGCTCGCCGGTTGCGTGTCGTTCTTTGTCGGCACTGCATTTCAAGCGACCATGCCAGAATTTGCCCACGATCTCGGCACGCAAAAAGCAGATTTTGCTTACAGCGCTTTGCTCGGCGCCAATGCTGCCGGCGCGGTGATCGGCGGTTTTCTGCTCGAGGGCCGGGGCTGGCTGCCGCCGCGTGTGCAGACCGCGATGATCAGCGCGGTTCTGTGGTGCGTCGTGATCACGAGCTTCGCGCTGTCGCAGAATTATTACCTTTCGCTCGCGCTACTTTTCGTAGCCGGCATTTTGAACCTGACATTTTCCTCGATGGGGCAGACCATCGTGCAGCTACTCTCGCCGCCTCAATTGCGCGGCCGTCTGATTGGCTTGTTTGCGATGGCGAGCATGGGCCTGAAAGCCTTCAGTGGTTTGACGGTGGGGGTTTTGGGCGGGTTGATCGGGGTGCACTGGTCATTGGCGGCGAGCGCGATGGCGCTGTTGACCGTCACGTTGGGGTTGTTTGCTTTCGCTCTACCAGTGCAACGACGCGAAGAATTTAATTAGAGCATGGCGCTCAATCCGCCATCGACTACGAATATTGCGGCTGCAATCCCGGCGCGCAAGATTGCTTTTGCCGCGCTGCATCATCGCGATTATCGGCGCTATTTCTTTGTCATCATGTTGTCGCAGATGGGCGACAACATCGAGCATGTGATCAGTTATTGGCTACTCTACCAAAAATTTCATTCGCCGGTGCTCGCTGGTTTTGCGGTGATCAGTCACTGGACGCCTTTTTTGTTTTTTGCGGTTTACTTCGGCGCGCTCGCCGACCGCCACGATTGCCGACGGGTGATTCAGCGGCGCAAGTCATATACACCAGCGTGTCACTTTTGTGGGGCATTTTGTTTCTGACCGATAGCATTCAAGTGTGGCACGCTTGTGTGCTGTTGGTGATGCACGGAATGGCGGGCGTGTTGGGCAGTCCGGGAAGTCAATTGATCATCCATGACATTGTCGGACGCGAATACTTACAGAGCGCGGTCAGATTGAATTCGACCGGCAGAAATATCGCGGTGCTGTTCGGGCCGGCCGTGGGTGGAGCGACCATGCTGCTGTTCAGTCCGCCCACGGGGCTTTTTATCAATGTGTTTATGTATGTGCCGATGATCATCTTCATGTATATTTTGCCTTACACCGGTCACGGCCGCGACGCCGGCAGTCAGCCGGCGCGTTTCAGCATTGGCGGCGCGTTGCAACTGATGCGCGAGACGGCGGCAAATCCGACGATTCTTTCGATGATCCTGCTCGGCGGCGCCACGTCTTTGCTCGTCGGCAATGCCTTTCAGGCCCAGATGCCGGGATTTGCGCATGACTTCGGTCACGAGAAGCAGGACTGGGCTTACAGTATTTTGCTTGGCGCTAACGCGGGCGGCGCCGCGGTCGGCGGATTGTTGCTGGAAGGCACCGGCATGCTCCGTCCGAATGCCAGGATTGCCGCGATTTGCTCGATTCTCTGGTGTATATCGATTGCGGGGTTCGCGGCTTCGACCCATTATCTGGTCGCCGTCATCCTGCTCTTCTGCGCCGGGTTTCTGAATTTAACTTTTCTATCCATGGCACAAACCCTGGTACAGTTGCAGGCGCGGCCTCAATTGCGCGGCCGTTTAATAGGTCTGTTCAATATGTCCAACAACGGCTTGCGTGCATTCAGTGGCTTAACCGTCGGGGTGGTCGGCGGCTTGATCGGAATCCACTGGTCATTGGCGCTCAGCGCGATGATTTTGCTCGCCGTGACGATGGGTTTGTTCGCTTTGGTCATCCCGGGGCGGATTAGCGGTGAATTGAATTAAACAGAAGATTCACCACGAAGCCTACGAAGAACGAAGACTTATTTTCTTCGTGATCTTCGCGTTCTTCTGGTGATCAGTACTTAGCCCACCGCTTGACGGCGCTTGGTCTCTAATTCTGCCGTGTCGGCGCGGAATTCATTTCGCTTCAACGCAGCATAGCTGTCCAGAAGCTGTTTTTGCTCGGCTTCGGAGATGCCGAGCTGCGGCCGCCGAACTTTGGCGGTTTTGATCAAGCCCTCGTGCTGAAGAACGATTTTGATGCGCGCCACCGCCTCGACAATCGGTTCGCTGAAAACCAACTCTTTTACGGATGCGAGCTCGTTTTGAAGGGCAGCCGCTTCGTCGAATTTACCGGCGCGCCCGGCAAGGTCCATCGCTCCCCATTTCTCCGTCGCGACATTGGCAACGCCGATGAGCGCGCCGTTGGCGCCAAGTTTGTAGCTTTCGGCGACAAAGCGGTCATTACCGGTCAGAACGCGCATGGCGGCGTGATCACGCTTGAGTGCGCTCACTGTTTGGGTGAACAAATCGATATCGAAGGATGCTTCCTTGAATGCCATGACGTTTTCGAACCGGGCGATTCGGCAGATCGTCTCGGGGTCGTAGTAGTAGCTTTTCACCGGAATTTGGAACAGAACCACGGGTAATGTGTTTTCGCGTGCCAGATCTTCGAAGAAGCGTACCTTAAGGTTGGGATCGACTTTGCCCCAGGCAAAAAGCAGCGGCGGGAAAATCATCACGCCGTCAACCGGCAGATGCTCGAGATTGCGCATCAGGGCCACGGCTTCGTCGGTGGATTGCGGCGCGATTGCGGCAATATGCACTTTGCCGGCGTCGTGCACGGCTTTTCCTGAGATCTCATAGACACGGCGTTTTTCGTCCAGGCTGAGCACCGGGCTCTCACCGATTCGGGCGCAGGAAACCAAGCCGGCAACGCTTCGAATCGAAACGAAATGTCGGGTCAAACGGGTGAGGCTCTCCAGGTCGACAGAGCCGTCTTCGTTGAAGGGCGTCACATGCGGAATAAATAAGCCACTAAAACGTTCATGGGTCGTTGACATTTTTCCTCCGAAGATCTGTATTAGCCCCTGGCATAAGTAGAACAGATTGCGGTTTGAGTTCAAGTCAAAGCCCAAAACGCCGCAAAAAACGTTATGAACGCGATTGTTTCATGCGAAGAACTTGCAGCCTTGCTGAAGTCCGACCGCTTGTTCGCTGTTTTCGACGTGCGTGAGCGCGGTGAATACAATCAGTGCCAAATCCCGGGTACGACATCGTTACCGCGCAGTCAAATCGAATTCCGCCTCAGTCGCCTTGTGCCGAACTCCGGCGTTTCGGTCGTTGTTTATGATGAAGCCGAAGAGAGAGCCTCGCTCGCTGCAGAGACTGTAATGGAATTAGGTTATCGACAGGTTTCAATTTTGCGCGGTGGGATTACCGCATGGCGCAGCGAGGGCCGGCCGACCGTCGGCGGCGTCAATGTGCCGAGCAAAGCTTTTGGTGAGAAGGTTCACCATGAACGTAATATTCCTGAGATTTCCGCCGATGAACTAGCCCGATTGCAAAAAGAACAGAAGGAGTTACGGATCCTCGATGTGCGCACTCCCGAGGAGTATGGCCGATTCTGCATTCCCGGCGGCACGAACGTTCCCGGCGGCGATCTCATTTTATGGGCGGGTGAATTAAGCGATTCCAGTGCGCCCGTGATCGTAAATTGCGCTGGGCGGACGCGCAGCATCATCGGCGCTGCGGCGTTGCGCCGTTTGGGATTGACCAATGTGCGCGCGCTCAAAAACGGCACCATGGGCTGGGTGCTGTCAGGATTGGAACTCGAAAAAAATCCGGGACGGACGGCAACTCAGGCCCCGGAGGAAAGTCGCATGCGAGCACTTTCGCGGGCACTTGCTCTCGCTGGCGAAGAAAATCTTGCATGGATTTCATCGAAAGAATTGGCGGCGGCGGTTGAGAACACAAAAGATGGTGTCAGCTACGCCATCGATGTGCGCTCGGAAGCGGAATACCAATCCGGCCATATTGCTGGGTCGATCAATGTGCCCGGAGGGCAAGCCGTGCAGCGGGCCGACGACTTCGTCGCGGTGCGAAATGGGCGAATCATTTTCATCAGTAATGAATCGGCACGGGCGGTAATGGCCGCCTACTGGTACCGCCAAATGGGATACCCCCATGTTTTCGTCTTGCGAGGAGGGTTGCGCGCATGGTCGGAAAGCGGTGCGAAGCTCAGCACAGGGGTACTAGCAGATAAGCCGATCGGTTTCGATCCGGCGAAGGGGAACGCAGCCTTGCTCAGCCCGGAAGAACTGGCGCGCAGACTTCAGGATTCGACCATGCTGGTTCTCGATGTGGATTCCAGCCTTGGTTTCGAAGCGGCACATGTGCCAGGAGCGCAGTGGATATCGCGAGGCTGGCTTGAGATCGTGATTCCCGAACGGTTTCCCGATCGGCGACAGGCGATCGTCTTAACCTGCAGCGATGGCGTGCAGTCGATCTTTGCGGCGCGCGCATTGCAGCGAATCGGCTATATGGACGTTTCAGCCTTGAGCGGCGGCGTACGTGCCTGGTCGGCAGCGGGTTTTTCTACTGAGCCTGGACTCGATGCGCGTCTGGTTGAACCTAACGATGTCGTGTTGTCGCCATCGATTCGCGGTAGCAGGGAAGACATGCAGCGGTATCTGGATTGGGAAACGAAGCTGCCGGTGAATTAACGGCAGATGTTTGTAATTGATGCGGCAATACGGGGTTCAAAGTTCCAAGTTCAAGCCTAGAAATGATAGAGTGGCGCCACTGCGGCGTTAACGCGGAACATTGAACGTTGGACTAGGAACCCCCGAAGCAAGGCTGATTTAGCAGTTGTCGTACTTGGGGCTGGCGAAGGTCTTGACCGTTTTGTTCGTCACATCGAAGCGCAGGCGGGGCATATCGGTCAGATCTTTGCCGTAGACATGAATTTCGACCGTGTCGCGATTGGTGACGTTATTCATTTCATGAATATCGTCATTGGGTGATACCAAACACGATACCATTCCGGCCC
>Ga0207701_10001339_pt1 | contig 25980 bp, 22 predicted proteins | sample KBSSwiSSwithPhiX_FD_184294 | JGI IMG/M metagenome (GOLD analysis project Ga0207701, IMG submission 184294) | Switchgrass rhizosphere bulk soil microbial communities from Kellogg Biological Station, Michigan, USA, with PhiX - S5 (SPAdes) (version 2) | ecosystem: Environmental > Terrestrial >... | reverse complement strand
GTGTGGCGTTTTCAGGCAGACGGGGTGATTCAGCGCGCGGGCCTGAATCCGTACCGGGTTGCGCCCAACAGTTCAGAGTTATCCGGAAAAATTCCGGGGCTGGCGCGCATTCCGCAGAACGACACGCCGACGGAATTTGCGCCCGGGGCCGAGGCCTTGTTTCGCATCATCCCAGCTACGGACAATGCCCTCGCCTATAAACTAATCTTCGGCGCCGCCGATCTCCTCGCGATCGCGCTGCTCCTGCGGCTACTCGACAAACAAACTGCGGCGTGGTTGGCGTGGAATCCGCTCATTGCCTACAGTTTTTTTGGGGCCGCACATTTCGACAGCATTGTATTGCTGGCAATCATCGCGCTGATTTTTTGTCTCGAGCGATTTGCGCCAGCGACATCGTCGCGTTGGAAATTTGCCCTTGGTTCCGCGCTTGCGCTTGGAGCCGCGATCGCCTTTCGACCAGTTTGCGGCGTCTTGCTCGTTTCAACTTTCTTCGCCTTGCGCCGCTACTCGATTGCGTTAACGGCCGCCATTGCTGTGCCGGTCGCATTCGCCTTCGCGTTTCGCTTTTCATTTCGGCCGGATCTTTTTGGCGATTTCGGTCACGTCAGCCGCCTCAACGATTTATTTTGGTGGCTGATCGAAGACACAATCTTACCGAACTGGCATCAGCAACATTATCGCTACGATGTGATCATCCTCATTGTCTCGGTGGCGGTTGCGCTTGCTCTCGCTCGGAATTGGCGACGCGGCCTGCTTTGGTCCTTGGGCGCGGCTCTTATTCTCGCGCCGGTGTTACACGCATGGTATTTGGTCTGGATTTTACCGATCGCGACCTGGCGGCGCGCTTTTGCCTGGCATTTTCTGGCGGTAACGATTTTCGCGTATTACCTCTTTTATAATGAACGCCTGTTTGCTCTCCCTTGGCACGCCGAACCGTGGTTGCGAGGCATGATTGTGTTGCCGGTCCTTTTCGCGATGACGGTAACGGCGCTCCAGCGCTTTCAGCGTCCAGCCGCCACCTAACCAATCACCTCCCTGATTGTTTTCGCGAAATCTTCCGGTAGCGGTGCTTCAAAATCCATCCGCCCCTTCCCCCGTGGATGGTCGAAGCCAAGTTTCCACGCGTGCAACATTTGCCGCGAGAACTGTCCAGCATGTCTTCCGCCATAAACCGCGTCACCCAGGATCGGATATCCAAGATGCTGGAGATGAACGCGAATCTGATGAGTTCGACCACTGTGCAACCGGCATTGAAGCAAGGTTGCCTTTCGTCCCGTGCGCACGACTTTGAAATCGGTTCGCGCCATGCGCCCGCCTTCGCGCGCAATCGCCATCTTCTTGCGATGAACGCGATGACGCCTAATCGGCGCGACGATGCTTCCGGAAGCGCCCCGCAGTTTCCCGGCAACAAGCGCCAGGTAGATCTTGTCAACCGTGCGCGACGCGAATTGCCGCGCAAGGTCGATGTGCGCAAAATCATTCTTCGCCACCACCAGACAACCGCTCGTTTCTTTATCCAGTCGATGAACAATGCCCGGTCGCTCCTTCCCACCGATACCCGAAAGATCTTTGCAATGCGACAGCAAAGCGTTAACCAACGTGCCACTTTTGCGGCCGGCACCAGGGTGAACCGAAATCCCCGCAGGTTTGTTTATCACGATCAGATCGTCGTCTTCGAACAAGACGGAGAGCGCGATCTTCTCCGGGGCGAGATCGATCGCTTCCATTGGCGGCTCGACCAGGGCAATGCGGTCGCCTGCTCGAACCATGTCGCGCGCACGCGGAGCAGCTCCATTTACTGTTATGTGACCCTGGCGAATAAGCGCTTGAATTCGCGACCGGGAAAATTCGGGCGCCGTTTTAGCGAGAAAACGATCCAGCCGCGTGCGGGCATCCACTGGCGTGACATTGAATTCGCGGCGGTTTTGCTGTGTCATTGACGATGTTACTATCGCAAAAATGAGCGATTCGGACACGGTTTCGTGCCCCCAGTGCGGCACAGCGGTTGACATCGTCGATGCCGAACCGCTTGCGCGCGTGCCCTGTCCCGAGTGTGGCGAGAGGATTCGGGTGACGCGTTTCTACAACCACTTCGAGCTGCGCGAAACCCTCGGTACCGGAGGAATGGGAACCGTTTACAAGGCTCACGATATGCAACTCGATCGTGACGTGGCCTTAAAGCTTCTGCGCAAAGACCTCGGACCGGAGTACGCGAACCAGTTGCAGCATGAGGCTCGGATTACCGCCGCGGTCAATCATCCGCACGTGGTGCAGGTCTTTTCCTTCGGACGCGATCATGATCAGTACTATCTAGTAATGGAATTGGTCGAACGCGGGACGCTCGATGATCTGATTGCGGAAAGAAAAAAGCTTACAGAAGAGGAAGTGCTCCGCACTGGAATCGAGGTGACGCGTGGGTTGCGTGCCGCTTACAAAAAGGGTCTAATCCATCGCGACGTTAAACCGGCCAATATTTTGTTTAACGATGATGGAATGGCCAAGATCAGCGATTTCGGACTCGCCGGAATTGTCGAGACGCAGGCGCAAACCAGCGACGCAATCTGGGGCACACCGTACTATGTCGCGCCGGAACGACTAAACAATCAGCCGGAAGATTTTCGCAGTGATATTTATAGTCTCGGTGCCACCCTTTTCCACGCCATTGCCGGCCGTCCGCCTTTCGAGGGCGAGACCATGTCGGCGGCCGATCTGCGCGCCCTGAAAAATAATCCTTTAAAGCTCAAAGATGTGGCGCCGGAAGTTTCGCGGCCAACCGCTGCTGCCATCGCCAGGATGATCGCGCCGGACCCGCCCTTGCGTTTCCATTCGCACGATGCCGTAATTCAAGCGCTCCAGAAATCGAAGCGCATTCTTCGGGGCGAAAGCGAACCGTGGCGGACAAAAGCAGCGGTCGCCATCGCCGCGGCAACGCTTTTTATGCTCGTAGTATTTGGTTGGATTTTCTTCGTTCGCACTCGCGCTCCGGCCAATCCTGCGGCGATGGCCAGCGCTACTCCGTCATTCGACGTCAATGGCGATTTCGATGCCGGGCGCCGCCAAATCATCGACGGGAATTATCCGAAGGCACGCGCTACTTTTGCCCGACTGGCATCGGAAACCAAAAACAAGCAGCCGATCTACGACTGGGCATTACTCAATCAGGCAGTCGCCGCCTTGCTCGATCAGCAGGATTCGATCATGCACCAGGCTTTGCACGAAGTAGAGAATGCGGGGACCAACAATTTCGCCGATCCCTCTCTTGGTGCATTCCTTCTCGATATTGCCAAACGCGCCAATGCGCGAAGTACGGTCGCCTTGTCGGATGTCCCCAACCACGCTGCGAAGCCATTCGCCTTATTCTTGTTAGGATTAACGGATGTCCAACTCGGGCGCTTTAACGACGCCGAAGCACTGCTCACCTCATTTGTCGGTTCCCAACCCCCGCAAACTTTATCGTGGATCGGCGAATACAAACCGATCGCTCGAAAATACCTGGCCGATTCGCAAGATATTCTGAAGTGGAGAGAGCAGTATGGGTCCGCCAAAACCATAACCGAGATGAGCAGGGCGCTGAGTAGTTTGCAGGATCTGATCGGGAGATTACAAAAAAATACCGCCATTTCGGCTGAGGCCCTGCTGTCGCAAAAGACCTTGGCCGCACGTCTGCGCGATGCCGAGGCAGCGAACAAATCGCCGCAGGGAAAACAGCGTCGGGATTTGATAGCGCGCGAGACACCGCATCTCATCGCCGCTATGGAAGCGTATCGGCAGCTCATCGCGAAGTACGACTTCGCCGGCGCAGCTGTCGTGATTAGAAAAGTAAACGTGACCGAACCATCGCTACGGCAGATGCAAAGTAACTATCAAAATGCGGCTGCTTGGCTGGCCGAATGGAAAGCAACGCTGATTAAGGACTTGAACGCGCACACTTATAACGGCGCTGTGGTTGTGAATGATACCCAATATAGTGGAATCACCGGCGCGACCGCGGACAAACTGAGAATGAAAGTTCCGTACGGTGTCGCCGAAATGAATTGGCTGAAAGTACCTGCACCGATCCTGCTAACGATCTCGAGTTCCTTCGCCACTGACGCCGACCGGCAATGGCGTTGCGGCGTTTTTGCATGGGCCATCGGACAGACGGAGGCTGCGCAAAAGCTCCTAGATGCAGCTTCCTCAGCCAAGCCATCTTACAGGGAAGCGCGCAAATTTTTCGACCAGACGAAACGCTAAACCACTGGCAAGCCACGTGCTCAGATTGGCAGGGTGCGCACAGCTGCCTTTTGTTTCTTTGTCTCTCTCGGCTTGGCAGTAGCGGGATTGCTGCCGCTGACGACGAGCGAGCTCAGTCTCATGTTCCGCTCAGGCTACACCATCTCCACGATCGAAGCAGAACTTACGACCCGTCATTTCGCCGATGAGCTCGACGAGGCCAAGCGTAAACAGCTGGTCAAAGCTGGCGCCACTTCTGAGCTGCTCGAAGAAATCGAGAGTGGAAAATTTGCCGTCCCGAAAGAGGACCTCGAGAAAACGCGTCGTAAAATGGAAGAGAACGATCGTGAGCGAACGCTCGCGGCCGAACAGGCGAAGAAGAACGACGCCATTTACGAGAAACAATTGCTGAGACAGCGCACGCGAATCTTTAAGCACGGCCCGGACGCGATCGCTGATGTAGCCAAAGGCAATCTTGTTCGTTTCCAGAATGGCAATCTCGTCTCCGTAAGCGACGACGACCTAGCGGAGAAAAAAATCTACGGCCTTTATTTTTCGGCGCATTGGTGCGGGCCATGCCGGAAATTTACCCCTAAACTGGTCGATTACTATAATCAGGTGGTGAAGGACCATCCGGAGTTTGAAGTCATTTTCGTCAGCTCCGATAAATCAGCCGACGCCATGGCCACCTACATGGGTGAAGCGGGTATGCTCTGGCCAGCTATTGAATTTGGCAAGCTGGCCAATGTTCCAAGTCTGAAAAAATACGCCGGCGATGGCATTCCCGACCTCGTCGTCGTCGATGCGACCGGCAAGGTGCTGGCCGATAGTTACGTCCGTGGCAAGTATGTCGGTCCCGAGCGGGTCCTTGACGATCTAAACAACATCTTTGCGCAGACTGCTTCGACTCAAGTCGCCGCCAATCGCTAGATACTTCGGCCCTAGCCGCAATCACCAACGCTTTCTAGACCGCCGACTTCGTAAGACGGCTTCGCTGCAACCAAAGGTTTTCGGCGCAGATTCCGCAGATTCTGACAGAACAAACAATCAGAGCCCTACGAAACACACGAATTAGCCGAAAAGGAGAGCGATCTCTCCCATGCCTTACCATTCATCTTTTCTTTTTCGTGTCATTTCGCGTCTTTCGTGGGCCATTTTTCTGCTTCGACAAGTCTAAGGCGATTCGAAGGACGCTGTAGAATAGCAATAGTGCGGCAACAGGAACCAGCCAGACACCGAGGCCTGGATCGCCGCCGTAAGTAACGATTCCTCCGAGAAAAAAACCTAACGGAAAAAGGATACCAGACCAGATCAGACAGGTCGACACTGAAGCTCGAAGCTCAAAGTTTTCGACGTTCCGCGCGGTCAAGGCGGCGACAATATTGACCAGCGCCAGTGCGGTCCCGTGGGCGTGCGCCAAAGTAAACATGAGCCGGCGCATTTCGTTGCCGACATCGACGTACCAACCAACTTTGAAACCGTGCAGAGTTTCGAGCACGCCACCTAACGATAAGAAGACAAGCAGCGACCACCAGCCAAACCGCAGATTTCGATCGGAAGCCGACATCATTCTGCAAGAATAATTGGTTTATTGTCGCGTTCGCTCCGTAGCCGCTGGAAAGTATCCTGCCTGAAACGACCGTCGGCATCCAACGCAGTCTCCGGCCGGTAGGTTACATTGCGCTCGCGCACGTCGCGCAACCATTTTTCATAAGCGCCCGCGCTCATCTCGCGGAGGTAATCGTCCGCTGCACTGTAGTTAAAGGAAAAATCAGAAAAACCGGGCAACGTCTGAAGCGATTTCCAGGCGTCAAATCGCACCGCGGCATAAGGATCGTTCAGGCTATAAATGAGATAGGGATACAACCAGTCGCGCCCAGCGGTTTGCTGCGCACTCTCCCAACCCATTCCCCAGGCGATCAGCGCCCGCTGGCCGGCGTCGCCTTTCAAAATCCACTGCACGGACGCGGCAATATTTTGATCGTCCGGCGCAAGTTGAGGCACCGGCTGGTGGTACCACGCACCCAGTTTCTCCGCCGTCCACGCGAGCGTCTGATCGAGGTGACAAAGATTGCAGGCATTTGGCCGCCCGTAGTCGACACTTTCCTTCACCGTTGGTGAGGAAACCTGATGGCTGCGGATGGCGTGCAGCAAACCAAAAGTCGTCCGCGGCATGTGGCAGTTGTAACATCGGCTCCCGGATGAATCCGCAGAATGATGGGTGTGCGCAGTAATGTTCGTCGCCATCGTTTGGTGACATTGTAAACACGCCGCGTCGGAATCCATCTTCGGTTTTAACTGGGCGGTGCGCGCCCATTTTTGGATGCTGGTTTGACCGGGCGAATCGAGGTGCATTTCGTGACAGGAGAGGCAGGAGAATTCTCCGCCTCGGAAACAGGGCGACGCCTGCACGCCATTGAATTCTCTTCCCGTCACGCGAATCATGCCGTCGCCCCAGAATCGATTACTGAAAAAGTCCGGCTCAGACTGGCGAATGAAATCCTTTTGTTCGCTGTGCTCGGGTGAGTTTGGCTGAATGACGAAACGCTGGGCGAGATCGTGAGCGCCCGGGCGAAAGTCGCTGCCATGGCGATTGAAATCAATCTTGTCCGACATGTTGTTGAATGCCCACACGCTGTGGCATTGCCCGCAATCGAGGGCCGAATCGGCTCCTTTCAAACGCGACGGATTGGTAATTGTCGGGTCGGTCTTGGTGGTGAGATGAAGTTTGAAACGCCGGATGGGGTTGCGATTGGCTTCGATATGCTGGCGTCCTTCGCTGTGACAAGCTTCGCAGGCAATTCCGAACTCAGCGACCTGCGAATCCCAGCGGTTACCCTCGACAAAACGCGATTGTCCCTGGGTGACATGGCAATCCATGCACGCGCCATTCCATGCTCCGAGCGAATAGTATTCCTTCATCTGCGGTGGGATCAGGAACGTCTCCGCCACCGGCGCCCACATTTTTTCTGCGACGATGTAAGCAAGAGGAAGCTGCTGCAAGGTGCGGCCCTGGCCCGATTCCAACCATAGAATTTGCAAGTTGTGAGAGCCGGTCAGGAGGACGACTTGCTGTGGCTCGCCGTAGTCGCCGTTTTCAGGTCGAACGCGAACGAAGAACTTATCGCCGCGACGTTCTCCCTTGTACTCGCGACCGTTGAAGGTGAGATCGAGCTTGCTCACGTCATCGAGGAGAGAAGCGGGCGTCGCCACCTGGGTCATGGTGCGATGAAACGATCCATGCCAGCTTTCGTAGTTCTCGACATGACAAGCTCGGCACGCATTCGATGACACGTAACCGGAAATCTGGGATTGAATTGGCCGATTCTCAGGCGGCAGCGCCGCGGCTCGAAAGTCACGCAGCGAAATCACGCTTAGAACAGTTGCGCCTGCAATCGCGCCAATGACAAATAATCCGCGCCACCAGGATCGAGATAACTTCGCCATCGTCTGAAGGAACTAGGCAGGATTTACAGGATTAACAGGATTAAATTCAACAAATCATCGCCTCTTCGAAACCCTGCACAATCCTGTCCTTCTTGTCAGAGCCTGAACCCAAAGCGTGAACAAATCGGCGGTTCGAGAGTCAGATTTACACGAATGGTTCCGATGTTAGATTTCGGAGCCCGCTTTTCTGCAGCTACACAATTTAAATGGAACAGGAACAGAATCCGCCTTTTCCTTCACCGGAAGAACTGAAATCGAAGCTCACCGAGTTCATGAAATCGAACTTTGGCGATCGCATCGCGTTCACTAGCGTCGCGCAGCCGGACATGGCTGAGACCGGGGAAAAAGCACCGCCGGAAGAGGCCGAAGAGTTCGAGTTTAACTTTTTGCCACGTGACATCAAGGCACATCTGGATCGTTTCGTGATCAAACAGGACGAAGCGAAGAAGGTGCTATCGATCGCGGTCTGCGATCATTACAACCACGTCAATTATGTACGGCGGCTGGAGAAGGAAAATGCCGGCACAAATGAAACTGAATACGCCAAGCAAAACGTTATTCTTGTCGGCCCGACTGGTGTCGGGAAGACATACCTGATCAAACACATTGCCGACTTGATCAGGGTTCCGTTCGTCAAGGCGGATGCGACCAAGTTCAGCGAGACCGGTTACGTCGGCGGTGATGTGGAAGATCTGGTGCGCGAACTGGTGCACAAAGCAGATGGTGATGTGAATCGGGCGCAGTTCGGCATCATTTACATCGACGAGATCGACAAGATCGCCTCGGCCGGCAACATGATCGGGCGCGATGTCAGCGGTCGAGGAGTGCAAACGACTTTGCTCAAGTTAATGGAAGAAACCGAGGTGCCGTTGCGCAGCGCGATGGATTTGCAGGGACAAATCCAGGCGGCGCTGGAATTCCAAAGGCGCGGGAAAGCGAGCCGGCAAACCATCAACACCCGGCATATCCTATTTGTCGTTAGCGGTGCATTCGAGCGTTTGAAAGAACAGGTCTCGCGCCGGGTCAAAGGCCAGATTGGATTCAGCGCCGAGCCGATTCGGGTGATGGATAACGAACTCTTCCAATTCGTTGCCACCCAGGACTTCATCGAGTTTGGCTTCGAGCCGGAATTCATTGGGCGCCTGCCGGTGCGCGTGGTCTGCGAGGAATTGAGCGCAGACGATCTTTTCAGTATCATGAAGTATTCGGAGGGCAGTTTGCTCCGGCAATATGAACGGGCCTTTCGTGCATACGGCATTGCCATCAGCTTCGAAGATGAAGCATTGCGCTTGATGGCAAAATCGGCGGCATTGGAGAAGACCGGCGCGCGTGGTTTGCTCACTGTTTGGGAAAAACTGTTTCGCGATTTCAAATTTTATCTCGCTGGTTCAGGAATCAGCCAGCTGCGAGTCACAGCCGAGCTGGTGCGCGAACCAAAGCGTGTTCTCGATCGTATTTTGGCAGAAGGTCACAAGCACGAGGTCGTCGCGCTCGATCGGCAAATCGATGTTTTTATTGAATCGTTCCACCGACAGCATGATCTCGAGATCGCGTTTGAGGATGCCGCGCGACAGCGTTTGGTTGAACGAGCGCAGACGGAAAAAATGTCGATGACGGATTTGACGGCGCACCTCTTTCGCGATTTTCATTTCGGATTGAACCTGGTGCGCAAAAATTCCGGGCAGAATAAATTCATCCTGCCGGTGCCAGCGGTGGACGCTCCGGACAAATTTCTCAGCGAACTGGTGGTGCAATCCTACTATCCGGCACGGCAATCGAACGAAGCTCGATGAAACGCTCGCTCATTACCGCAGTTATCATCGCGGTCGTGGTAGGTGCGGTCGCGATTATTTCGCACGCGACCGGCTGGTTTGCGGCAATCGACATGCCGTTGAAAAACTGGCTGCAGAAGTTGAACGGTCCAAGCCACGATCTGAGTAAGATCTGGCAACACAACCTGATCGTCGTGCTCGGGCTCGCAACCGCGTGGATCACGATTACCAACGCACGAAGGCACGGTATCGCCATACTCGTCCTCGCGATAGTTGTGGAACTGCTGGCCCTGACCTGGGTGTTGTCGCTTTTTCACATTTTCTTTGCGCCGCTTCCCTCGATCCTTGCAGTCGTTCTCAATTTCGGCGCCGCGCTGGGCTATTTGGCATTTGCAGGACGGAAACGCGCCGGCATCCCGTTGAGCCTGTTCAACGGCAAACTCTCCCACGACGAAATTACGCGGCTGCGTTCAGGCGAAATTGAATTCGATGGCTCTGCGCGCGCCTTCGAAACCAGTGTGGTGGTTTGCGATTTGGCCAACAAATACGACCTGGCGGATAGCGACGACCCCAGTGTGGTGACGAAGGCGAGCGAAAAATTCACCGCGCGCGCGGCCGACCTGTTACGCGATGCCGGCGCATATTTGCACGCGGCCGACGGCGAAGGAGTCGTTGCGGTTTTTGGATTTCCCGGCGCGCTGGAGAATCACGCCGAAAAGGCAGTCCGCGCCGCGTTCGATCTCGCGCGCGCTTTTGCAGAAAATTCGAGCGGCGGCAATGGCCAAAATGTCCCTGCCGGAGCGCATGTTGGGGTGAGCTCGGGCTCGATGATCACAGCGCCAACGGAGGAGAAGCAGGACATTTTCGTGTTGGGCGAGCCGATTGAATTAGCGCGGCGTTTTTGCGTGGCAAATCGCTTTTATGGTTCGAAAATCTTGATTGGTCCGCGCACATTTGAGCTTGCGAATAACGCCATCGTTGCACGTCCGATCGATTTTCTCACCGGCGTGAACGCGCAGGAGCGCCATGAAATTTATGAGCCGCTGGCCTTCGCCGCTGATGCTCCGAGCGAATTGGTGGCGCGACGCGACTCGTTCTGGAATGGCATCGTGTTGTTTCGGGAGCAACGCTGGGCCGAGGCATACCACGAGTTCCAAAAAGCGCGTGGACCGAACAACGAAGAGGATGCGCCGCTCAATCTTTACCTGCGCCGTCTCGAGCCGCATGCGCTGCATCTGATGGAATCGCCGGCATCGTAAAACACTTTTGAAATACGGCGCGTCTCGGAACATAGACTTGCAGTCTGTGTGCCCAGCGGGTTTGCAACCCGCTGAGACCCGAACAGCGGACAACATGTCCGCTGGGCACACAGGGCACTGGCCTATGTTCCGCACTGGTGCGCATATATCAGTTATAGTGTTTCAACCGTCTGCCAACGTCCGACCGCGCCACGGGCGAACCTTCGACCAGATTGACGATTTTAAATTTTGAAACGAACGGAATATCCAGAGGCGATTCGTGATTTGATCACACAATTGCGGCAGATGCCGGGAGTCGGGCCGCGTTCGGCCGAGCGCATCGCGCTGTGGATGATTCAATCGCGCAACGATCAGCCGGAACAGATCGCGACCGCGATTTCAAAAACGCGGGGACAGATTCGTCCCTGCAAACTTTGCGGCTTTTTCGCCACGGAGGAGCTGTGCGAAATTTGCCGCGACGATTCGCGCCCATCCGATCTTCTCTGCGTGGTCGAGCAACCGACCGACATTCTGCCGCTGGAGAAAACGAGTGCATTTCGCGGTCGGTATCATGCACTCGGCGGCCGGATCGCGCCGCTGGATCACATCGGACCGGAAGATTTGCGAATCCAAGAGCTGGTGGATCGCCTCGAACGCGAGAATTTTTCGGAGATCATTTTCGCGCTGGCGGCCGATGTCGAAGGCGAGGCGACAACGAATTACCTGGTCGAAATACTGAAAGGAAAACCGATAAAGCTAACTCGCATCGCGCACGGGTTGCCTGCCGGCGGTGGTCTCGAGTCGGCTGACGAGCTCACGCTTTATCAGGCACTGACCGGGAGAACGAAGCTGTGAGCGTTGAAGCGGCGGCCATGTCGGCCGCAATTTCCCTTTTTTAACCCTTTTGACGTTGTAATCTTTCTTGATGTCCTGCGCGAGAATCGATCCGGCGTTGCATCAGGCGCAAAAGCCGCCCTGGATCAAGGTCCGGTTGCCGTCGAATCCGGTCTTTTTCTCGACGAAGGCGCTGATTTCAGATTTGCGGCTGCACACAGTGTGTGAGAGCGCACAATGCCCGAACCGCTGGGAATGCTGGAGCCAAGGCACGGCGACGATGATGATCGCGGGCGATCGTTGCACGCGGGCCTGCGGATTTTGCGCGGTGACGACCGCGAAACCGTTCGCCTTGGAAGAGGATGAGCCGCAGCGGGTTGCCGAAGCGGTCCGGCGGATGAAGTTGAAACATGTTGTCATTACCGCCGTCGCGCGCGACGACCTGAAGGACGGCGGCGCTGAGCACTTCGCGCGGACCATCAATGCGATCCGTGGAATGGACCCGAAGATTATCATCGAAGTGCTGGTGCCCGATTTTCACGCTCAGGATTGGTGCATCCAGAGCGTGCTCGACGCTGAGCCCGACATTTACAATCACAACATGGAAACGGTCGAACGCCTCACGCCGATGGTGCGTTCACGCGCGAAATACCGGACATCTTTGCGGGTCCTGCAAAGGGCAAAAGAGCTTTCGCCAAAGGTAGTGACGAAAAGCGGCGTCATGCTTGGCCTTGGCGAAACGGAACCGGAGTTGTTTCAGGCGATGGACGATCTCCGCGATGTTGGCGTGCAGGTTCTAACGATGGGGCAATATCTCCGGCCCAGTCCGCAGCACCTGCCTGTAGTAGAATACGTCACGCCGGAACAATTCGAATTCCTGGGTGAAATCGCGCGCAAGAAAGGCTTCGAACATGTCGCTTCCGGCCCGCTGGTGCGCAGCTCCTATCACGCAGCGGACTTTCATCCTGTCGTACGTTAGCAGATCGGTGCTGTAGCGGCGCTCTGTAGCGCCGGAACCTGCTGGTTGCCGCGGCGACGGTCATAGGTGCGAGGCGCACTGCCGTTTGCCGCTACAGCGACATTGAGGGCGGGTTTTCCATCAGTTTGGACAAGCCTTTTGTCGTTGTGTCGCGCCCTTGGCACTCAACGCGCTGTTTCTTGTCATTCTGAGCGTAGTCGGGGAATCTCCAACCTAAAATGTCAAGAGATGTCTCGACTTCGCTCGACATGACAGGACAAATGGATTTGACAATGAACAACTCGACGATCGCAGCGGTGATTCCGGCATATCAGGAGCAGAATCATGTCGGCGAAGTCGCACAGCGCGCTCGAACGCAGCTAGAACATGTTCTGGTCGTCGATGATGGATCAACTGACGCAACTGCGGACCGCGCCAGAGCCGCTGGAGTCGATGTTGTCGTTCATCCACAGAATCGGGGCAAAGGTGAATCGATCAAGACCGGGCTGCGTTACTGGTTCGATCGCGGAAGCGAATACGTCGTGCTTCTTGATGCCGATGGTCAACATTTGCCCGAAGAAATTTTGCGTTTTGTCGACGCGACCGCGTCCGAGGCCGACGCAAAAATCTTCATCGGCTCGCGAATGAACGACACCACAACGATGCCGTTGCTACGACGGATGGTGAACCGTTATATGAGCAACAAAATTAGTCGCATTTGCGGCCAACAAATTCCCGATACGCAATGCGGGTTTCGCATGCTACATCGCGACATCATCCCGGACGTTCTGAACGGTGCCAGTCGGTTTGAATACGAAACCGAAATGCTGATCATCGCGAGCCGGAAAGGGCATCGCATCGCGTCCGTTCCCATTACCACGATCTATTCCGATGAAGTTAGCAGCATCAATCCGGTGCGTGACACGCTGCGTTTCTTCAAGTTGATGCGGCGATACCGAAAATTATAACGACTACATCCTCACACCAAGTCCACAAGAATCACTAAGGGATTTTAAGTTCGGTGTAGCGGCGCCCTCACCTCGATCCTTTCCCGTCCCCTCACTGCCGCTTCCGCGTGCGTCTCTCCCAACGGGAGAGAGTGGAAGGAGGCGGGCGCTCGGCTTAGCTCGCTCTAGCTTGCGGCGCAAACTCGTTCCTTCTCCCGTCGGGGAGAAGGGTAGGATGAGGGTTTTCCCACAGTCCTGCTAGCCAATTCTGTGACGGCGTCCTTGCCGTTATCACTTCACTTAAGTCGCATAGGTCAACTCGAGAAAGATTTGGAGGCCGTTGTGACGTTTGTGTCCGTTGTGCGAGATCTTCCTAAATCAAACCGCGCCGTTTGAAGTCGCCGATATTCTCGCCGGCGGAGCGCTCGATCATTTCGATGGTGAACTTGAGCAAACAAACTTCCCAAGCTTCGTCTACTCCCTGAATAATCGCGCCGTTGGTGTCACCGGCATTCTCGACCGCGTGCCGCGTCCGGTCGATAACCGATTGCAATGATGCGTTCACGGTTTCTTCCGTGACGCCAGATTTGCGAAACTGAAATCCGTAGCGCAAGACCGCGATCTGACGTGCCTGTTCGCGCAAACGGTCGACATATTCCTGCGCTCTTTCTCCGAACCCTTCCAACATCATTCGGCAAAAATATTCCGGGCTCAGAATCTTGGGGCGCTCCGCTTCGATCCGCCCGGTGCGAATCCGGACCTGATCGACCCGGTCCATCAGCTCGGAGATGAGATGAAACTCAAAGCTGGTGTTGCCAAAGCTCGCGATCTGCCGCTCCGGCGCGAGAATAACCTGCGTATTCTCAATCGCGTATTCGATGTCGTCTTTTTTCAAATGAGCGGCTGACAATACAATGCCGAGCCTCGATTTCCAGCAGTTGCTGGGATCAAGCGGTCGATGCCCTAACGCCCCGCCCACATCAATCCCTGCTATTTCTTTTCCACGAAGGAGAGGAATTTTTCGTAGCCTTGATCTTTCATTTGCTCCAATAGAATGAAGCGCAACGCGGCCGACTCCACGGCGTAGCGTTTCCCAGTGGGCGAAGTCGGATCCGGAAAAAGGTGACCAAGGTGGGAATCACTTCGCTTGGCGCGGACATCGATGCGCTGCATACCGTTTGAATTGTCCTCCTTCTCGACCAAAAGATCATTTGAGATCGGTTTGGTGAAGCTCGGTCGGCCGGTCCCGCCGTCGAATTTGTCAACGGAACTGAAGAGCGGTTCACCCGTAATAATGTCGACATAAATTCCGGCGCGTTCATTCTCCCAGAATTCATTCTGGAATGCGGTCTCGGTGCCGTTTTCGCGAACCACATGATATTGCTCCGGCTTTAACCGCCTTCTCAAAGTAACGTCGTCCGGTACGGGCCGGTTCGGATCGAAAGTTGTGATCTCCTTTTTTTCTTCATGCGAGGCAAGAAACAAGTATACGGCCCCTGCCGCGAGCACGACCGCGATGCCAAGACCAATGTACGAGCTGAGAGTCGATTTTTCCTCACTCGTGATTCGACTCGTGATTCGATCACTGGTCATGACATTCGCATTCAATCAGAAGTCCCCCTTTATCGTCACTTTATTTCTTTAGACACGCGGAATCAAATCCCGGGTTCAATCAGCGGCGTCTCGGTCATGACATCGGCCGCGATCCATTTGGTTGCGCGCCAGCGCAAGACGGCTTCGGCGGAAACAAGCGCGAGCGCGACCCAGATGAGCAGAAAAGTGACGAAATGCTGGCGGGTGAATGTCTCATGATAAACAAAGAGCCCGAGGAGGAAGCTAATGCTGGGCGAGAGATATTGAAGAAAACCGATCGTGACCAAACGCAAATGTCGCGCAGCATAGCCAAACCAAACCAGCGGAACAGCGGTGACGATCCCAGTCGTCGTAAGGATGGCGGACAGTGAGAGGTGCGAAGGGCCAAAGGTCAGGACATCGCGACTGGCAAGCAGGGCAAGGTAAAATATCGCCAACGGCAGGAGAAACATTGTCTCAAGAAAGAGCCCGGGAATGGCAGCCGTACCGGATTGTTTTCGCAACAATCCGTATAACCCGAAACTGGCACAGATCCCAACGGCGATGGACGGGAAATGGCCGTACCCGACGGCGAGAACAGATATGCCGATAGCGGCGATGAGAATGGAAGCGATCTGCCATGCGCTAAGTCGCTCCCGCAAAATCACGGCCCCGAGCAACACGTTCACCAGCGGCGTCATAAAATACCCCAGACTAGTTTCGAGGACGCGGCCGATGTTAACTGCCCAAATAAAGAGGAGCCAGTTCACGCTAACCATCACTCCGCTGCCGAAACAAAACAGTGCGCTACGGCGCGAGCGAAGATTTGCGATCACTTCCGGCCACCGCCGTTGCCAGCTGAGCAAAACGCCGAGGAATATAATGGTCCAGACAAACCGGTGCGCGAGAATTTCCAAAGCCGGAATTTTGCTGAGTAGTTTCCAATAAATCGGCACCAATCCCCAGGTTGCGAAGGCGGCGAGGCCGGCGATAAATGCAGACGTGTGCTGCGGATCGGTGCTTGAAGACCTGCGCATTCTGCCTCGTATTTCATCGATCGCTTGAGTTCGCAACCGTTCACTTGCCGGATAGCTTGTAAGGAGGGGAAACCTACACCTGATCGCGTGAAATCATTTTTCGTCGAGTTGAAACGCCGCAAGGTCTATCGCGTCGCCGTCGCCTACGCCGTCGCGGGCTGGCTGATAGTTCAAATCGCGACGCAAGTTTTCCCGTTCTTCGAAGTTCCCAATTGGACAGTCCGCCTTGTCGTCATCGCGCTGGTCCTGGGATTTCCAATCGCGCTGCTCTTGTCGTGGATGTTCGACATTACCCCGCAGGGAATCAGGCGCACCGACGAAAGCGACCAGATTTCGCCGCTGGACGTCGCCAGCGCTGGGATGCGGAATATCCCGGAGAAAAGCATTGCCGTTCTTCCATTCGAAAATCTGAGCGACAACAAAGAGAACGAATATTTCGCGGCCGGAGTGCACGACGACATTCTCTCGAGCCTGGCCAAGGTATCGGACTTGAAAGTGATTAGCCGTACCTCCGTGCAGCAATTCAAAAGCGGAACGCGCAATTTGCGGGAAATCGGGCGGGCACTCGGCGTCGCCCATGTGCTGGAGGGGACAGCGCGCCGAGCCGGCAATCGCGTCCGCGTCAATGCTCAGCTGATTGACGCGCGGACTGACACTCATCTTTGGGGAGAAACATTCGATCGGGAGATCACGGATCTGTTTACGCTGCAATGCGAATTGGCGGAACGCATCACCCAGGCGTTGCAAGCAAATCTTTCGGCGCGTGAAAGGACAAACCTACAAACGCATCCCACACACGACATTCTCGCTTATGAACTCTTCCTGCGCGCCCGCGAATTGTTTCATTGGGCCGGCACTGGTTACTCGCAGGACAAGGGAGCGGATGCGCTTCGCCTGATCGATGAGGCGATCAAGCGCGACCCGCGGTTTGCCCTCGCCTATGCACTGGCGTCGCGTTTGCACTCGGAAGTGTTTTGGTTCGGCTATGACAAGAGCGCCGCGCGTTTGGAGAAAGCGAAGGCAGCGGCGGAAGCTGCGCTTAAGATTCAGCCGGACCTGGGCGAAGCGCATCTCGCGAATGCTTTTTACTACTACTATGGGTTTCGGCGCTACGACATCGCACAGAAACATGTCACCGCTGCCGTTCGAGCCATTCCCAATAACGCCGACGTGTTTATCACCGCCGGAGCGCTTGCTCGTCGTGAGGGGAACTGGCCGGAAGCTCTGAAGAACGTCGAGCAAGCGCGCGATCGCGACCCAAGAAGTTTGTCAGTGCTGTGGGACCTCTTTGCAACTTGTCTGGCAGTTCATGACTATGCGAAGGCAGAGAAAACGGCGAGCGACGCACTTTCCATTTCATCGACCGCGCCTTTCTTTATTCTGGCCCGTGCCGCAGTCGCGTTGTTTCGCAATGGTGATACGGCTCCTCTTCGTGCCGCCCTGAGGCAAGTCCCGCCCAACTTTGATCCTGGTGGATCGACAAGCACGATCGCACTTCGCGTGAGTTTAATGGAACGTGATCTGGAAGAAGCGGATCGGGTGCTTGCGGCCTGCGCGCTCGAGAAACTTGATGACAATGGTTTGAGCGGCGTGGCCGGAGCGCTCGACGGTTACACCGTGCCCAAACGTTGGTATGCCGGATTGATTGCGCGCGCGCGGGGTGACGAATCTTCCGCCCGCAAATCTTTCGAACAGGCCAAAAAGATCGTCGAGAATGATCGGGCCCAATTTCCTGACGATGCCAAGATTATCGCGATGCTGGCCCTGATTTATGCTGAATTAGGCGAGAAAAGTGAGGCGCAACGTGCCGCCGCCCGGGCCGGAGAACTATTGCCCATTGCGAAAGACTCCTTCGACGGTCCAATTCTCATGACGACATTGGCAGCAGTAAGCGCGAAACTTGGAGAAAAGGATTTCGCTATTCAACAACTCGAATCGGTCGTCGGAATTCCCAATGGTCCGACGCCAGGAACTCTGCGAGCGGAACCGGAATGGGATACGTTGCGCGACGATCCGCGTTTCAAGAAGCTGGCGGGGGAAGGATAAATCCGACCGAGGTGTTTATTGACTGGAAACGGCGACTTCTACGTCGCCGTCAGTTATGCGCTGCAATTAGCGCGAGGGGGGCTTGACCGTCTTTGGCGCGACCGTCAATGCGTCGTGGCCGAGGAAAATATAACGGCCTTGGTAGGGCGGTGAAGGCCGCGACGGAAATGGCGAACGAATAACGGCGCTGGCATTACCGACGACACCGAGCATCGCTACCAGGACACTTAAACAAACCGCTTTCACGATGTATCGATATTGCAGCAAATGTGCCAATCGGAGAACGAATTTATGGAAATTTCAGGCGGAGATCCAGACAAAAGTGATCGCGCAAGCGAGCACCGCCGTAGTTAGCCAATCGAGGACCTGCCCCACGACCACCATGGAGTGCATACGAACGTAGATCGCTACCTCGATCGCCACGGGCGCGGCGAGTGCGATCCAGATCACGGCGGCAAAACGCAGCGCTCCCGCCATTCCATCAGCGAAAAAGTCGACATGAAACCGCGCGACCAACACGTAAAGAAATGAGATGGCGACCGCCGAGAACACGCGCACGAGGCTGGAAAGCGCGTAGTTCCGCGGTCCCTCCGGTCCCCACGTTTCCGGAGTAGCACGCTGGTAACGATGGAAAACCAATCCCATCCAGAACCAACTGGTGAAAAGCGAGACAACGCCGGCGATCAAGCCGGGAACAATGGCTGCACTCAAGGTGTTCATAAATTCAGCAGCGTAACGAGAACCCGCTCCTGTGAACAGAATTTTGCGCCTACCGCCATCGGTCAATCCCGGGAGAAGTCGAGGGATCCCGTTGCGAACTGTAAAGGTTACCTTCGAGGGATCCCTCGGTCCGAGCCGGACTGGCGGATTGGCCCGAGATGAGCATTGTCGGTGGTTTACTGTAAGCCCAAGGCGCGATAAACTAGCCGGCAAATAATGCCTGAGTTTGCCTACAAGGCGCGCAATGCGCAGGGCGGATTGGTCGAGGGCGTGTTGAACTGCCCCGACCGCAGTGTCGCGATTCGCCAGATCGAACAGCAGAACTGCATTCCCATTCGCATCGATGCCGTCATGACAGCGGCACCGATTGCGCCGGGGCCAACGCCGCCGCGAAACTTCGTCCCGAAAATCTTTAACCGCAGCCCGTCCGAACGCGCTGACGTTCCGGCGCAAAACTTAAGGATCCCGCACAGCCAGTTGCTCGTTTTCACCGAACAGCTGGCGCATTTGCAACACGCGGGAATGACCCTGGATGAAGGCCTTGGTGTTTTGGGGAAACGTCTCAAGCATCCGCGCGTGCAGCAGATGATTCGCACCTTGCATCAGGCGCTGGTCGACGGCCGCAGCTTTTCGCAGGCCCTTCGTGAATTCCCGCGAATTTTCCCGCCCCTTTATGTGAACCTGGTGGCGGCGGGAGAGGCCAGTGGCGCGTTGCCGGAAATCCTGATGCGACTGGTGAAACACCTGATGCAGGAGAAAAGCTTGCGCGATCGAGTGCAACAGGCGCTGATTTATCCAGCATTCCTTACCCTCGCAGGCGCGACCCTCGTCACGGTTTTCATCACCTTCATGGTCCCGCAACTGACACAATTCATGTCGCAAAATGGCGGAGTTCTTCCCCTGCCGACGCGAATCCTGATGCAAGTGCACCACATCATTACGACCTACTGGTGGCTGGGGATTCTTCTTGTCCTGGGCGCGTTCGCCGGCTGGAAAGCCTTTATCCGGAGCGACGAAGGACGAACCGCTTGGGACCGCTTTCGCCTGCGGATACCCGGATACGGTCGCATCGTCCGCCACAGCTATTACGCACAGTTTTCGCGAACGCTTGGGACCCTGTCTGAAAACGGCATTCCCCTCTTGCGTTCGCTTGATCTCGTCGGTGAAATCGCAGGCAATCGTTACATTGAAAAAAAGCTAATGGAAGTCAGACGCGCGGTCGTGGACGGTGCGCATCTTTCGGCCGCATTGGCGGGACAACAATTGTTCCCGGACTTGCTCACCGACATGATGGCAGTGGGCGAGCAGACGGGGCACTTCGGCCAAACCATGATGACAATTGCCGACGTTTACGAGCGTGAACTCGATCGCACGGTCACTATAACCTCATCCCTGATCGCGCCGGTAATCATCGTCATTATCGCAATCATCGTTGGCTTCGTCGTTTACAGCATCCTTTCCGCTGTATTCTCCATGACGCAGAGTTTGCAGTTTCGTGCGCGCTGAGATACCATTCCGGCCAATTTGATGCGTCAGCAAATTTTGACGTTGGGGCTACTCTTGGGAACGCGAGCTCTTTTCGCGCAAGAAGCGGTCAACGGCACTTCCGTTAACGGACAAACTCCCGCTGATCCTATCGTTGCGCCCGTAAGCGGTAATGCGTGGATCGACCTCCGCCAAAACGTCAAACCAGGCGCGGTGCAAAGCGTCCCCAATTGGGTGGAAGCGGTAACGTTCACACCCGCGGATACGCAGACTGACCCGGCGGCACTGAGTGTCTTCCGTATTCGCCTGGCGAGACCGTCCGGTCATTCCGCCATTCTTTTTTTCCGCCTCTTCTTCAACGACCAAACCGCAGCTCGGCCCGAAATCGTGGCGTGGGATGAGTCCGGTTCGCAAGTCCTGCGCTCTGGGCCCCTCGGCGCCGGCATCGATTTTGAAAGCTCAGAATCGGTCATGATCCCAATGCACGGAGTCACTACCGTCGATGTGGAGGTACCGGGTGATGGCAACAGCGTCCGTGGCGCCTACTTGGAATGGATGATCAACAGCGAACTGGCCCACACTGCGAGCGTCGGATCGCAGGATGCAGTTCCCCAGCCCTTTGCCACGACACTTCCGCTGCATGCGCCAACAGAGGATTCGGAAGAATTTGGCACCGTCACCGCTTCGCTTTCCGCCGATTTGATCCGCATTGGTCCAGCGCCGGAGCAGGGCGCAGTTTTCGAGTTCGGCATCGAATCCCAACCGCTGCTTGCGCTTGTTACTTTCGAAATCGCCAATCCGCGGATCGATTCACCGCCGGAAGTAATTGCGAACGGTCAAAACGTCGGGGCTGCTTCCCTAATCATGCCGGGTCTGGCGGATCCCGGTTACCGCGGCGAAATGCATCGCATCGTCAGCCAGATGCAATTCCAGTACACGGGCTGGCTTCGAGCCCAGAAGATTGTGCCGGCAAGCGCCCTACACTCCGGAACGAACAACATCGCGATTGTCAACGGACCAGATGCCTCAGCTGCCGTGATTCGTACCACCCAGGTTCAACTGAAGTATCTTTGGGAGAAGTCTGACTATATTTTGAAACCGGATCGCTAGTGAGGTGTCTAAGAGCTGATGCGTAAAGAAGAACAAGCCTTCACTCTCCTCGAGATAATGCTCGTGGTGACAATCATCGCCTTGCTGTTGGCCGCGGCGATAAAGTTCATGGCACCGAACGTGGATATCGCAAAACGAGTCCGGGTGACGGGCGATATTCAGGCAATCAAAACTTCGCTACTCGCCTACCAGGGAATCAACGGATTTTATCCGACAACCGAACAAGGCCTGCAGGCTTTGGTAACGGCGCCATCGACCGATCCACGGCCTTCGCGCTGGCAGCAATTTATGGAACAAGTTCCAACCGATCCTTGGGGTAATCCCTACGTTTACAAGTGCCCAGGTCAGAAAGATCCCACCAGATACGATTTGTATTCCGCGGGGCCGGATCGGATCCGTGATACCGCTGACGACGATTGGGGAAACTAGCGGCCTTTATTCGTCCTCATCGTCCGGTGGCGGCACGGTGGGTACCGGCACAACGGGGGTTGGGATTGGGGTTGGATTTCGCTGAATTACCCCGCGCTGATGGATCTGGCCGGGCTGGGCAGGAGCAGGCCGCATCGGTTGCTGATAGGAAGGCGGGAGCGACGGTATTGGCGCCGGCTTCTGGTAGGGTTGAGGCGGCACCGCCATTCCAGGCGGGAAAAGCGGTGGCTGCATTGCGTTGATTTGCGGTTGATTCGAAGCCTGCGCCGCCTGTGAAAGCAACGCCTGATTGAACGTCAGCGTCGCGTATTTGCCGTCCTTCGTGATGGTGACTTTAGTTTGGCCGATTTGATCCGACCATTGGATATCGCTGACGCCCCACCCGTGTTCGTTCGGTCCCTTGGTCGTCAGATATTCCTTAAAATTCTTGTCGCTGGCCGACGCGAGCGTGACAAATCCCCCGTCATCGGAACGCGCCGCGTTCGCCACAAAAAGGTCCTTTGCGAAATCGGGAGTGGCCGTCGGAACCGCGACCGTGGCAACGGCGAACGGCGAACGGTCCAACATCGCCTTGTAACGATTAAAGTCCGGGCGCTTGGGCAACGGATCATCCGCCAGCGCCACCACCGGCACGATACTGATTGCAACTAATAAGCTCGCTTTCATTTTACTGCGGTCGCGGGCGCGTACCAGCGCGCGATCTTAAATTTACCACGCATCTGCGTCGGGTCACTCGAATCAATCGCAATATTTGCGCTCTCAAAAACCATGAACCCATCAGGCGCCTGGACATCGTAAAGAAAATGAACCAGCGGCGGCCATTGACTTTTCGTTTCGATGGATACCGAAACAGATTGGTAATTGCCTGTCCCTGCACTGGGACCGATGGCCGGGTTTTCGATTAGCACACTGTATTTGCTGGCGACCTGCTTCAGCTGGTCAAGCAAGGCCGAGGCGTCGCTCGCCCCATGAAACGCCGGCTGATGTTCGCGCAACCATTTGTCACGGTTCGTCCAAAGATCGGTCTCACGCAGCAAGACCGTTTGTTCAGCATGCTTTTGTTTCCGCGTTACCACTTCAACTCGTGAATCTCCGGCCGCGCGGAAGAGCCAGCTCCACACAAACAAATTCGCGAGGAAGAACACCACCAGCGCAACTGCCCCCGCCAGGATGCGCTCGCGGCGATTCATTCGTTGCAGGATTTTGGCGATCATCGTGGCCTTCCCTCCAGACGAAATTGCGCGTGATCGTTCGGCAAAATCCGCGGCGACTGCATGTCGAAATTGAAATTTTGCAAATCAGGGTGCTTTTTGACCTTCTCCGCGAACTCATACGCCAGCGCCGCTTTATTGGCCTCGCCCTCAATCGAAATCTGGCGAGCCGATTGGTTGTAAGCGGTGATACGCACATCCTGCGACGGCAGGCTATCGAACAGGTGCTGTAAGATTTCGATTGGATAAAAATGTGGATCGACGGCGGGCGCCAGCGCTTTCCAATTATTGGACGCCGCGCGGACGAAAACTGTCCGGGGATCATCCCGCTTAATCTGAGCGTCCAGTTGCCAGATTCGGAATTTCAGATACGCGAGTTGAATAAGAGCGAGGCCGACAATTGTGGCGTAGACCATACCTGCAATCACCAGTCGCCTCTTCCATTGTCCGCGCTGGAATTGACGCGCCCGCTCCTCGCGCCACGCCTGAGGAAGAAGGTTCAGCGCAGTCGAAGCAGGCGGCGTCTCGATCGACATCAATTCCGCCGGCGCTGCCAGCGCGCTCTCGACCCTGTCCCGCAGATTAAAGCATTTTTCGTCCACCAGGACGTTTTCAAACGACGCGTTAATACCCTGTAATTCCGCCGTCATGGTTAACTGCGGCAGCTCCAGCTCAAGCGGCGCGGCTATACCGCCGTCGATCGTACGCGCGAAACTAAGCTTCCCGTTTTCCGAGATTGCCGAGACCAGCGCACCCGATTCCGGATAGATGAACAATGCGCGTCCTTTCTCGGCGTGGGTTGCGATGCGTTGCGCTGCATAAACCGTGACGGCGCGCGGAATGACTTTGCGATTTAACAGCGGTGCTGCGATTTCTTGCAGCCGCTGGTTCTGCACCGCGATCGCCGAAACGACACATTCGCCGTTCGCTTGCTCGATGACCTCGAAGTCGCTGGTCACTTCCTCGGCGGAAAATGGGAGCGCCTTCTCCAGCTGGATGCGAACCATCTCGCGTAATTCCGATCCCTCGACGCTCGGCAGGCGCATCCGTTGCGCCAACACCGCCGATACTGGCAGCGCCAGGACGACGTTGTCATCCGTACTCAGGGTTTGCGCTGCTTCGTCCAAAGTAGGAAACGCCCGCACCCGCCAGTTGCCGTTCTCGGCGGGCTTACTGATCAGATTCCATCCTTCCGCGCCGGGAACGAGAAAAAACTCGCTCATTAAAATTCCTTCCAGGTGATCAACTGCGGAGTGGTGCCGGCACGACGGAAGACGAGTTGAATGACCCGAGTAGTGTCGCTTGATTGGCCCGTGCTAACGACTCGTAGGACAGGATCCCTGAACGAGATAAAAGGGCTAAGCTGTTGAAATTGCTGCGGCGAAAGTCCTAGCGCCACACGAACCTCATCCATATTTTTAAATACAGTATCATCAGCCGTGCCATCCTGGCCATCAGGTCCTGCGCGCAGTTGGAGAAGACGATCAACCATTTGATCAGTAAAGCCGGGCAGTGCGCGTAAGACATCTCGCGGCGCCCAGGCCAGATCCACCGGCCCGGTGCTATTGACGGTAAATTCGTCGTCCCATCCCGGGGTGGAAGTAATGGTGTCCCAACCTTTCACCTTTTTCAGCTCGTCAATGCGAACCAACAACGCATTTGCCGGTTGGTAACCTTCCTCCGCTTCTGCTCCATTCAAACGAACAAGATCATCCGGGTCGACCCAATCGAGCAGACAATCGATCATTCGGCTCCGTTCGTTCAATTCAATTCCTTTCACTTCCAGATACCGCCGCAGAATCTCGATCCGGTCAGGGTTTTCCCCGGCCACCAACCAGTTAATATTCAGGCGACCGCCCTCCCCCGTAATGCGTGCACTGTAGGTCTGCCGTGGCCCAAAGCGGCCCTGCAGGTTCGGCGAATTCGGTTTGATCGTGGGACCCATCGCGACTTCCGCACCCGATGCTGCCATCGCCTGCGCTTCCAAAATTCGATTTTCGTTTCCGGAAATTTTTAAACGCGAATCAATGTTCAGAGCCCACGACATCACCAATGCCGCCAGCAAAAACAGCGCCCACAATGCAAGCAACAGCGCAGCACCGCGTAATTTCGAAAGTCTCATAACGGCATTCGTGCCAGCGGCACGATGATCTCCGTCGGGACTTTCGCGTCTGTCCGACCGATTACCACCTTGACCAAACGCGGCAGCGTCACGGTATCGGTCCAGCGTTGCACCCAGGTGTTCAAACGTGAATCGAAAAAGCGAATTTGCAAAGTGGCGACGTTATCGATCAAGCGCACCCACGTTTCATGTTCATTGGAAACCGCGGTGTCATCTTTTGGTGTGCGCAGGAGACCAAGATCGAGCTGCTGGCTCTTGGCATCGTGCCGTCGCAGCCGCAGGTTAACTCGATAATCGCCACTCGCATAACGAGTCAAAACCCCCGGCCCCGCCGAGCAAAACCAGGTCAGCTCATCGCGGTCATGTCCTTCAATCTTCAACGGTTCGCCGGTGAGGGCTCCAGCCCCGGGCGGCAGGCTTTGCAATTGCTGGGTCAGCAGCTCGCGCAATCCATCGTAACGCGCCGCCACCGCTTCCATTTCCGACGACACCCGCATTGCCGTCACATTTGCTTGTACGAAGCGATAAATCACCAGCGCCATCATTCCGAGAATAAGCACTGCCAGCATGATCTCGAGCAGGGTAAACGCGCGCCCGCGCAAACCTCTGGGGAGCGCAGGCAGCTTGCCTGCAGCATTCGGCCGCTGTGCCGAATGCATCTTCGCGCGCAGCACGAATGGAGATCGTACCGAAAGATTCATGATTTGCGGCAAGTTGCCGCAAATAACAGCCTGGCAGCCTCTGCTCCCCAGACAAACCGACGAACGCCTCGCATCTTCAGAGCCGATAAACATAAAACGCAATTTGTTTCGACTGATCGGCTCCGCCGCGAGTCCAGTT
>Ga0207701_10001337_pt1 | contig 25993 bp, 21 predicted proteins | sample KBSSwiSSwithPhiX_FD_184294 | JGI IMG/M metagenome (GOLD analysis project Ga0207701, IMG submission 184294) | Switchgrass rhizosphere bulk soil microbial communities from Kellogg Biological Station, Michigan, USA, with PhiX - S5 (SPAdes) (version 2) | ecosystem: Environmental > Terrestrial >... | reverse complement strand
CTACAATGCCTTCGTACGCGCCCGTAGCTCAGTTGGATAGAGCACCGGCCTTCTAAGCCGGGGGTCGCAGGTTCGAGTCCTGCCGGGCGCGCCATATAAGTAGCACAATATAAAAGGCTTATTACTATTGCATCATCCGAAGCCGATTGGTGAATGGCGCCGGGGGTGCATTAGGGGTGCGCCCTTTTCGACGCACCCTCTGCCTCAAGACGATCGGTCGATTGCGTAGTCGCCTCCTTTGAGATACGAACCGACTGGGATCAGAACTGTGAATGCGCTTCGGATCGCAACGTGGAATCTGGGTCGACCGACCGAGAGCCAACGCGTGAGACGCGAGCGTCTCACGTTGTTTATCCGCAAGGTAAACGCCGACATCTGGGTCCTGACAGAGACGCATTCCTCCGTCAGCCCTGGGTCTGACTTCCAGTCCGTTGTGACGACGACGAGCGATCGTCCTGCCGAAGCGGGCGAGGCATGGACCGCGATCTGGTCGCGGTTTCCGATGAGCGTCCTCGGGGCCTTGTCGGATCCTGCGCGCGCAGTTGCGGCACGAGTCGAGCCTCCTGGGCGCTGTCCCATCGTGGTCTACGGGACTGTGCTGCCATGGCTCGGCGGCGCATGGCGTGAGGTGCCCGCAGCTAAAGGGGCCGCCTACGCCGCTGCCCTTGCAGCGCAAGCCCGCGACTGGACGACGCTCCAGAGTGACCACCCCGACTGCGATTTCGTCCTTGCCGGCGACATGAACCAGGATCTTGCCGAATCCCACTTCTATGGATCCCGCGGCAACCGCGCAGCTCTCGTCGCCGCGTTCCAGTCGAGCGGCCTGACCTGTCTGACCGCCGGCGCCGATGATCCCGTGAGGCTCGGAGGCGTTCGGGCGCTCGCGACGATCGATCATCTCTGCGTCAGCGACCGTCTCGCGCAGCAAGTGCGTTGGCCTCTTGTAGCGTGGCCGTTCGGCCCCATCCCGACGAAAACGCTCACCGACCACTTCGGAACCGCCGCGGGCTTCAGCGCGGCGTAGCTCGCCGGCTGCAACGGCGACCCGCGTGAAAGCGCGCACTGATTCGTGAAGGACTGCAAAACGCCGGCGCAGGCGAAAGGCATCCAGGCTGCGCCCCCCAGGAGGTGTGGTGTCACAATAGCTACAGCTTCATCAAGACGAGGACAGGACCCACATGACGACGACAGACCGCGTCGAGATTAACCCCGGCGTGATGCTTGGGAAGCCGGTCATCCGTGGCACTCGTATTCCCGTTGAGTTGCTGCTCCGCAAGCTGAGTGAAGGGGCATCAGAATCCGAGCTCTTGGAGGCATATCCCCGCCTCGTCCGCGAGGATATTCAGGCTGCCATCCGCTACGCGGGACACGCTGGCGCATGAAGAGGTCATCTTCGTCTCCGCATTACAGGATGCTCCGCGAAGCTGACCACGATGCGGTTCCTTGCGGACGAGAGCTGCGACTTCGCGGTGGTCCGCGCATTGAGGGCTGCTGGACATGATGTCAGTACTGTCTCTGACGTAACCCCCGGAGCCGAGGATCATATCGTCGCCGCTCTGGCTAACTCCGAGTCTCGAGTCCTGCTGACCGAGGACAAGGACTTCGGCCAACTCGCCTACGCGACCGGCCATTTAACATCTGGCGTCGTGCTGGTTCGATACCCGGCACACGCCCGAGGAAACGCTCGGCAGCGCCATCGTAGCCGTCGTCGCAGAATTCGGTGCCCGGCTCATCGGCGCGTTCGTCGTTGTCGAACCAGGTCGAGCGCGGTTGGGACGACCCGGCCTGAGCGCCAACTCGAGAGACGGGAACACAGTCGGCGGCGACCACCGCTCATCCTGCACGTGGCCAACGTCCAAGTCGCCGCATTTGATTCGGGCGCGACCGTGGATTCCTCGCCACATCGCGACCAGAACGAAGCCGCTGGCGCGGCGGCCGACGGACATCCAGGTGATTCGTAGAGGCGTAGGCTGCGTCGCAGGAGGTGCAACCTGTGACGACACTTCAGCGACGCCTGCGCGAGGAGATGATTCGGCGCAACTACTCGCCCTCCACGATTCGCACCTATCTACACGCCCTGCGCACCTGCGAGCGCTATCACCGCGGCCGCCCACTCCAACGGCTCGGGCCTGACGCGCTCCGACGCTACCACGCGCATCTGTTCGAGGAGAAGAAGCTCGCGGTGGGGACCGTCGGTCTGCACGTCGCGGCCCTCCGGTTTGTGTTTGTCCGTCTCCTCAAGCGGCGTGAGCTGAAAGAGGAGCTCCCCACGCCGAAACGGCAGCGCCGGCTGCCCACCGTCCTGAGTCCTGACGAAGTGCGTCGACTGATCGCCGGCGCGAAGAATCTGTACCACCGGACGATGCTGATGACGCTGTACGGCACGGGCCTGCGCCGCAGCGAGCTCCTGCAGCTGAAGGTCTGCGACATCGACAGCCAGCGGATGGTGCTCCGCGTCGAACGCGGCAAGGGCGGGAACGGCCGCGAGGTGCCGCTCAGTGCCAGCCTGCTGGCGGCCCTCCGCGCGTACGACCGCTGGATGCGCCCACAGACGTACTTGTTTCCCGGTACCCGCGACGGGTGGCGCGCCGATCGCCCACTCACCTCGAAAGTCGTCTGGGAAGCCGTGCGCTTCGCCGCGACGGCCGCCGGGATCGACCGGCGCGTGAGCCCACACACGCGGCGGCACTCGTATGCCACACATCTCCTCGAGGCGGGTGCGGACCTCCGGACCATCCAAGTGCTGCGCGGGCACGCCGATCTGACGCATACCACGGTGTATCTCCACCTGTCGCAACGCCATCTCCAAGCGGCGCCCAATCCGCTCGAGCAATTGCAGGTGCCCGCGGCGATGGTCCTGCATCGGTCCCGGCTGCTCCGGAAGCCCCCCGCGCCGTGAGCCGGCCCGCCGTGGAGGTGGCCGATATCCTCCACGCGCAGGGTGACACCTTCCTCGAGCAGCATCCGTGGCTCAGCGTGCAGCAACGGACCGTGCTCCGCGCGATCGCGCGCTGTCGAACGGCCGCGCTCGGTGGGCATCTCGACCGGTGTGACGCCTGCGGGCATCAGGCCATCTCCTACAACTCGTGTCGGAACCGGCACTGCCCGAAGTGTCAGGCGCAGGCGCGCGAGCGCGAGCTCCTCGACGTGCCGTATGTGCACGTCGTCTTCACGCTCCCGCATGCGCTCCTGCCCCTGGCCTATCGGAACGGAACCCGTCTGTACACGTGGCTCTTTCAGACGAGCGCGGCGACGCTCCGTGAGATCGCCGCCGATCCGCGGCATCTGGGCGCCGAGCTCGGCGTCCTCAGCATCCTCCACACGTGGGGGCAGACCCTGGTCCGTCATCCGCACGTGCATTGCGTGGTGCCGGCCGGTGGCTTGTCCCTCGATCATCAGCGCTGGATTCCACCGAAGCACGTCGGCTTCTTCCTACCCGTGAAGGTGCTCAGTCGCGTCTTTCGCGGAAAGTTCATCGAGGCGCTGCGGCATGCCTTCGACCGCGGCGACCTTGACCTCGCCGGTGGCAGCGAGCACCTGCGTGACCCGATGCAGTGGCGAGTCTTCGTCAACGGCCTCTTCGAGACGGACTGGGTCGTGTACGCCAAGCCGGCCTTCGGGGGCGCATCCGCCGTCCTGCGCGACCTCGGGCGCTACACCCATCGCGTCGCCATCAGCAATCACCGCTTGCTGGCCTTTGACGGCGAGCGGGTGACGTTTCACTGGAAGGACTACGCCCACGGCGACCAGCGGCGCACGATGACGCTGTCGGCCCTGGAGTTTCTGCGACGCTTCGTTCAACACATTCTGCCGCGCGGCTTTGTCCGCATCCGGCAGTCGGGGTTTCTCGCGAACACCTGTCGGAGGTCGCGCCTCGCGCTGGCGCGCGCGCTGCTGGCAAGTCCCGCGCTCGCACTCCCGACGACGCCCACCACGGCGACCGTCACGCCGACGATCACGCCGCCACCCGTGTGGACCTTCCCGCGCTGTGGAGCGGCGATGATGATCGGTCCGATCCTGTCGGCGCGCCATCTGGCGGCGGTCAGGCTTGGCTTCGACAGCTCATGACCGCCGAGCCCACTCCTCACGACCGGCGTCCTCGTCGACGTGGTCGCCCACGTCTCCGGCGTCGTCTGTCTCGATCCGCTACCGGAATCCATCACTTCGTTCAGCGTGTCGCGCGGCGCCACCCTCGACCCGCGTGCCGCCGCCGCTCGCGCGTCGCCGGCCCATCGATCGACACCGGGCCACGCGCGACGATCCCTCTTCGCGCTCCATAGCCGGCCGCCCCGCCAGCGGCTTCCTTCAAGTCTCGTTATCGAAAATGCCTCGGCACCCGCCTCGAGCTGCGCGTCGGGCCTCTCGCGCCGAGTCACTTCCGATGAACGCTAACGACAAGGCGGGATGAACACCGACTGCTGATCCTATACCCTTGGATACGATGCGTTCGGCTTACGACGAGGTCTACGTGTACACGATGGGCCGTCCCGGGTTCATCCTGCAACATGTGGTGGACGCGTACGGAGCGCAAACCGCGACCAGCGACAGCAAGCCGATGGGCATCGTGTTCGCCTTGGTCGGCCTGTGCCTCCACGTCGAGAAGCACTTTTCTGGGCGCCAGGTTCAGAAGGTGCATTCGCAGCTCGCACGACGAAAGCGAGCTTGGCCGGTCATGCATCTTCCCACCGATCGCGGCGACATGACGGTCGCCGATGTGCTCGCGGCGTCTGCTGGGATCGAACGCGATCGGTCGATCGATGCGTGGTGCGTCTCCGTATGGAACGCATTTCATGCGAGCCGTCCCTACATTCTGCGTCTGCTGCAGGAGCACCAAATCGATTAGTCGCGATATACGCGGCAGTGTCGATCTGGCCCAGGCCGAGCTGGATCCTGAATGACTTCGCGACGATCCAGGATGAACACTTCCGCCGATTTTCGATACTCTTCCAGCTTGGATACGATGCGTCTAGCGTACGACGAGGTGTACGTCTACACGATGGGCCGCCCCGGATTCATCCTGCAGCACGTGGTGGACGCGTACGGCGCGCACACCTCGACCAGCGACAGCCAGCCGATCGGCTTGGTGTTCGCCCTCCTCGGCCTCTACCTTCACGTCGAGAAGCACTTCTCACGACGTCAGGTTCAGACGGTACACACGCTACTCGGACGGCGACAGCGTGCGTGGCCGATCGTGGATCTTCCCAATGATCGCGGCGCCATGACCGTCGCCGAGGTGCTCGCCGCCTCTGCTGGGCCCGAACGCGAGCAGGCGATTGATGCGTGGTGCGAATGCGTGTGGCACGCGTTTCATGCGAGCCGCACACGCATTCGGGATCTGCTTGCAGGAGTACCAGATCGGGCAGTCATACCGCAGGGTTGATCTGGTCGAAGCCGTCGCTGGATACTGAACCCTGGGCGGCTACACAGGAATGATTCGAAAATCGTTTTGGTCGAGCGTTTGGTAGCGGCACAACCCGGCCACCAGGACCCGATTTCTCGTACACGGTTCGTTGCCATTTCCGTTGGGGGGGGCGTGATGAATCTCGAGTCTGAGCGTGCGGCCCTCATGCAGACAAGCCGCGACTGGGCGCGTACCGCGGCCAGCGGAGATCTTGAGCAAACCCTCTCGTTTTGGTCGGATGACGCCATCGTAATGCCGCCGGGCCAGTCTGCCGTCGTCGGGAAGGCAGCGATTCGCGAATTTCTTCAGCGGACGTCGACAATTCCAGGATTTAGCATCACGTGGGAGCCCGAACAGGCGACTGTGGCCAACGATGCCGACCTTGGGTTCATGGTGGAACGGAATCGGGTCACATCAGCGGAAGCCACCGGTGCCATCCGAGAACAGTTCGGAAAGGCCGTTACGGTGTGGCGCAAAGACTCGATGGGCAGATGGAAGTGCGTCGTCGATACCTGGAACGAGAATCCAACCGAAGTTGCAATTCCCCTGTAAGGAAGGGCGCCTCGCTTCAGCCGCGATAAACGCCGTACTCGCTGTCGATGGACAGTCGGGCTGGTCGCAATATCCTGGGCGACTACTCGGGACCGACCAAAAGATCGCCCATCATTTGTCCGATGAACGAAGCCCTTGCTTCGAAAGCGCCGCTACTTCCGCGCGGCGGCCTCTTCAGATAACTCACCCCATATACGACTAAACGCTACCCACATTCCGGCCATCGTCAGCCATACAATTGAGATATCCATCTGCAACACATACGTTGCATGGTCGGTAGCGCTGCGGTTCATGGCTGTCACCACAAGGTGCGCCACTCCCACGAGTATGAACACCACGTTCAGAATCCGATAAACAACGCTTCTTTTCTTACGCTGTGCGGAAGTTCGCAAAACGCGCCTCCTTGGCCGACATTTCCGATTTGACGCCCCTTGATCGGCCGCATCCTATACCAACCAGCGCGCGCTCGGTCAGGATTCCTCCACAGACGACGGACGGGATAAACGGCGTGCCGTGACCGCATCGCCCCTGGCCGGCTAACACTACTCTTTGTCAGATTCAGTGATGTGGCCGTTTGCCCGGCCGGTGGGCCAGGTCGAATCGTGGTCCCGCCCGACGCTCCGCCAACCCTGGAGGGAGTCAGGACCGCGATGGAGGCTCGACGACTTGGGTGTGCGGGAAGGCGTTCCGAATGCGGTGCGCGAAGTAGGCGCCCGGAGCCCGGCAAAAAGTACAAGTGCAATCGTCAGATCACATGCGCTTCATAGAAGTAGTGCTAAAGCAGGTAGACTTTCCGACTCGGTCGGCCGTCTAATACGCGCAAAGCAGACGCCCAGTGACGCCGAGGGTTGGCTCGTCAGAGTGGATGCGAAGACCGGACGTGTCCTCGGTCGGATTCGATGCGCCAGTTCATTCAATCTCATTGTCAGAAAATGGCTCGCTGTTCGTCGGCACAGGCGCCGGCACCGTTCTCGTCTTCAAATCGGGCAAATGACGCCCGCTGATCCGGACTGCGTCCGTCGGGCGCGGGCGCAGGTGCAGGCGCAGGTTCAACGCCGAGGGTGAGCTGCATTCCGTTAGACGGGCGCGTCGTGCTCGCGTCATCGCCGGCGCGCCCGCCTAACGCATGCCCGACCAGATGCACGACAGCCCCACACCGCTCGGTGTGTTGGGCGTGCGGCGCGGCGACCGCGGCCAGCCGATCCGCAAAGATGGCCGTCTCACGCGGGGCGTGTTGACAGCGCCATCGACTCACGCGCACCCGCAGCGTCACCGATCGCCCGTGCGCGACGACGTCTCTCAGCGTGCGCCAGTACCGCCTGCGACGGGCCTGAGACGGTCGGCGACAGGCGGGACACCGTGCGGCCGAGGGTCCGTCCGCCTCCACGAGTACTCCCGTCTCCGTCGTAACGACGCTGCTGACCGTCAGCGCCGCGCCGGCCGGCAGCACATCACGCCATGTCCACGATCGCTTCATTCAGGCAGCGTACGCTGCCCCAGGGACGTGCACCGAAGATGCGTCAGAGCCCTAAACTTGTAGAATCGGCCAATTGCTGGCGTCCCATTCCACTCAATGCGTGTACTGCGACACACGTGGTTCGACACATGGGTCGTCGGCGAATGGCTGGAGCGCGCAGTAGCTGCGGACGGTCGATGGGTCCGAAGCGAAACAGGTCGAGCAATAGGCACCATCAGACAATCACGACGCCGACATCTGTCTGAAACGACCGCATTGCTTCCGCAGCTGTGACATCAAGTCATCGAACCGCGAGAACCCTCGAAGCACAGCAAGGTTCGGATCTCGCGCAAAACATGGATAGCACGGGAACCCATCATCGGCGGCGGCTTCGAGCCAGTTGACGGCTTCGGCCGGCTCTCGAAGGACGGCATACGTGGCGGCGATGTTGTACGCGGTATGATGAAAATGGCCAAACCCCGTACCCAGCTCGATTGCGCGCGCGATCGCCCTCCTCGCCTCGCGGGCCTTTCCGGCTTTCGCCAGCAGTAGCGCTTTGACGCCGGTCAGACTTCCGCCTTCATCGTTGGGGTGCGTGTCCAGATAGTGGTCGATGATGGACCGGCTCTTGTCGGGCTGTCCGAGATGGACGTAGACCTCGGCCTTGGTCCGGTCGACGAGGAACGGGCTGAGCTCCTCCGGCACGGTTTTCAGCACGGCCAGCGCCTCCTCGAATCTGCACTGCCACGCGTCGTAGACGCCTACGCGGAACCGGGCCATCGTGTTGTTCGGGTTCAGATGGATCGCTCGCGCCACGTGTTTGTGGGCCTGGTCTAGCAGGCCGATGTGCGCGTACACCATCGACAACTGATGGTGGGTTTCGTCGGCGGCCGGGTCGAACTCCAGCGCCCTCTGGAACGACTTGATCGCCTGCTCGTGCGGAAAGCCCTTTGCCTTCGTCCACAGGATCAGGCCGCGTGCGAAGTGCGCCTCGGCGAGGTTCGGCGCGAGATCGAGTGCTTTCGCGAGAGCGACGTCCGCGTTCTCGCGAAAGCGCCTGCCTTCGTCCTGTGACGCGAACTTGAACGAACGCGTGGTGTACGCACGGGCGAGCTGCGCATATGCGACGGCGCACGCCGGATCGAGCGCGACCGCGGCCTCGAACAGCGCAATCGCCTCATTCGTGTCCTCGAGGTTCTCCCCGCCCGTTTTCACCTTTCCGCGGATGTACAAGTCGTACGCGGGAGAGCGGCCGGACAAGCCCCCGGCTACCGGGACGGCAGACGACCAAACGGCATTCGATGTCGCGGTGCTGGTGACGTCGGCGATGAACCGGTACCCATGCTTCGGGACCGTCTCGATATAGGACCACTCACCCGTCCCCTCACCGAGCGCACGCCGGATGGCATGGATCACTTTGCCGATATTGCCCTCTTCGACGAGGACACCGGGCCAGACGGCCGCCATAATCGAATCCTTCCTGACGAGCGCGCCGCTGCTTCGGACCAAAAGGACGAGTGCCTGGAACGCCTTCTCCGGAATCACGACGCGCTCGCGCCCCTGACGGCGCTCGAGCGTGCGCTCGCCGACATTCAACTGAAAGTCGCCGAATCGGTACATCTCGACGAACCGGTCAGGCACAGCAGTAAGCGGAATCGAAAAGGAATACGGAATTCAGGGTGCGCGAAAGACTTGACCGCTGCACGACGGTCAGAATCGTCCCGACCAGAACGCAGTGTACTTGGCCGGACGCGCCGAAGTGTAGCGCCGGTTGACGTAGTCCCGCAACGCCGCCACGGTTCAGCGCGAGAGAGCGGCGAGAGTCGCCCTGTAAGCGAGCCGCCTCGGCAACAGGAGCCGCGCTATGCACGTACATGGCTCACGAATCATCGTCAGAGTCGCAATCGCCACGGCTGTCGTCGCGGTCGCCGCCGTTGCCTATGCGGCTATCGTCACCTTCAGGCAAGACGCTGTCGGTGACTACATCGGACTGCAGGGCGGCCCGGCGCTGCTCACGGCGAGAACCCTCACAACCCCGGTCGGTGAAACCACCGGCCTGTGGCACTACCACCCTGGCCACGTCTACAACGTCGTCACACAAGGGACGATCACGATCGAGGATGGGTGCGGACAAGTCAACCAGTATTCCGCGGGACAGGGGTTCGAGACCTCCGAAGGCCGCGTCCATCGCGCCTACAACCTCGGGAGCGTGGACGCGCAGGAATACAACATGTTCGTTGGCCCGCCGAACAGGCCCATCGGCGTCAACATTCCGGGCAACGAGCACCGGTGCGGCCCGCCGAGCGCTGTCGAAGAGTGCCAGAACGGCGGCTGGGCCACCTTCAATCATCCGGCGCCGTTCGGCAGTCAGGGTGCATGCGTCGCATATGTCAATCACCGGCGACGGATCACGTTGCTCGTTCCAGAAGACCCTGAAGACCCGGCTCAAAAGCTCAGTGGTGCGTGTCTGGTCGATCCGCCGTCGCCGAAGCCAGGCGCGACTTGGCTGCCGACATTGGACTGCTTGGGATGGGTCCCCCCCGATCATCCGTTGGCGCGGAGACCACAATAGGGGTCTGCCTCATCTTCAGGGCTCCGCCTCACGCGCACGTCGGCAACACTCTCCGGTTGTCGACCTGCAGGTAATGCTGAGGGTAAGACTGGGGACCACTTGTTGGACAAATGGGCCACGCAGGGCGAGTTGCCGGCGCGGCAGCAGATGCACCCCTCACCGGGATCGGCGGAAACGCTCCGCGAGAATCTGCGCCAGCTGGGACGATCCTCATGCCACGTTTTGCGCGACGCTCCCAACGGTTTGATGTTGCGCCTCACACGAGGCGGCATGCCATCTTCCCGGTGTTCGTCGCATTCATCGAGACGACGCCTCGCCTGAGCTGCACCAACGCTGAGGCCGAACCGTCACTTCATGCGCTGATTCTTCTGCGCATTCTGTTCGGTCGCGGACGGCGCTCGCCCTGAATGGTACCACGCTCGTGGGCCGCGTCGAGCCCCAGGGCGATTTGCCTGGCGATCGAGACTGCCTCGGACAGACAAATGGTGTGCTGCGCGATTCGTTCCGGCGAGCGTCACGCTCTCGACGAGTTCGAGGACGAGCACCTGTACGCCAGGGGCGTCTTTATCGAGACCGTGAGTCTGCGCGATGTTGGGGTGGTTGAGCGACGCCAGCGCCTGCCCTCGCGTACGAAACGCGCCCGGCGACCGGCCTCATCGTCCTGTACGGAGCGAAGAGTCTTCAGCGCTACGTCACCGTGCAGGTTCGTGTCGCGCGCACCATAACGTTCACCCATGCCACCAACGCCCAGCAGCGCGACGAGTTCGTAGGGGGCGACGCAAGTGCCAGGCGTGAGCGCCAAACCAGGTGGATGGTACGCGCTGGGCAATGGCGCGAGCGTATCACTCCAGAGTAACGCCGTACTGGCTTTCGATGGACAGTCGGGCTGGTCGCAATACCCTGCGCGACTGGTCGTTAGTAACAGTCTGGTGAAGACGTGGTTGGCTGCAAGGACTTGCGGCTCATCACTCCGTCGCTCCGCCGGCGCGACGCGCAACGTCTGGATGGAGTGGGGGTCGCGCGCAAGGCACAGACGTCGACGTGGTGAAGTCGGCTGCAGTCATGCGCGCCGCTTGCAGCTAACCTGCTCGCGGGCCCGATCGCGCCGGCGGTGCTATGATCGCCGCCGCCTTGGGGTTCTGGTCTTTTAGGTAAAGCCAGAACGGCTGGGGTTGGCTGCCAATATGCTCCGGCGGTCACTCCAGAAGTAGACCGCTTGGACCTGAGAGGGGAAGCAAATTGGTCTTCTCTCGACGGATTACTTTCGCCGCGATCTGCCTGTCTGGCATGTGGTCGTCGGCGAGCGCCCAGTCATCGTCAGGCGCGGCTTCGCTGAACATTGAGTCCCCTAAGATCGCGTTTGCTTCCCAACGAGACGGCAATTGGGAGATTTACGTGACGGACTCCGCTGGTCGGAGGCAAAGACGGCTCACCCGGCGCGATGCGCAGGATCGATTCCCACTCTGGTCCCCGGACGGCGCACAGATCGCTTTCGGCTCGCAGGTCGACTCGCGCTGGGAACTCTGGGTCATGGATTCGCACGGGACCCGCGAGAGACATCTCTACTCGCAGATCGTGGCCAAGTCAGCTCGGGGTTGGTCCCGCGACGGCAAACGGATCGCATTTGCGGCTGTCGCGGATGAGAACATCGACGTCTATACCGTGGATGTGGAGTCAACCCAGGTGACGCGGTTGACGTCGTCTCCTGGTGAGGACCGTGACCCGTCCTGGTCGCCGGATGGTACGCGCCTCGCGTTCTCATCCACTCGCGATGGGAACGCAGAAATCTATGTGATGCGAGCCGATGGCAGTGATGTGCGGCGTTTGACGACCAACTCTGCCTCTGATGCAAGCCCAACGTGGTCACCGGACGGGTCAGGTATCGCATTTGTTTCTGATCGTGATGGCACCCAGGATCTTTATGTTATGCGTCCGGACGGGCAAGGTCTGACACGACTGACCGTTGGGGCGGGCGTGACCCAGGATGTGCCGCGATGGGCACCAGATACGTCTCGCATCGCCTTTCAGATCGCGCGCGGTGACAACTACGACATAGGAATTGTGCAGATCTCCGACCATAGGCGGACAGACCTTGCGAGCTCTTCCGGGTATGACGGCATGTACACATGGGCGCCGGACGGGAGACACGTCGCGTTCATTTCGGGCCGCGACGGCGTCGATGGTCTCTACACAGTCGATGCTGACGGGCGGCATCTAGTCAGACTCACCGCGAGTCCGTCACTCAATCCGGCATGGCAGCTCCGACGGTAGGGCGGTGTAACCAGGCGCTGCAGACGACCGGGGGGCGCCGGCGAGACATGTGGTTAACGCCCGGCGGCTGAGCGCCGGTCGCTAGTCGCGATAAACGCCGCAGGGATCCTCTGGCACAGCCGCGCTGAATCGTCGACACATCGCGACGATCAAATCGGGAACCCGGCACGCCGGCCGAACGCGTTGTCGTCTGCGCAGCCAGCTTGAGACTCAGCGAATGCTGGAAGCGCGACGCGCCCGGATCGGCAGTCCTTTCAGCTCGCCCGTGACTTCGACACGGACTGCAGCCAGCCGTGTGCCGCCCCCCTCGACATAGGACAGCTCGTCGCCCTCCCGGACCAGACCGGCTGAGAATCGCGGCCAACGCGAGGGGCCTGCCGGACGGGGTCGGAAGGAAACGCCCGGGCGAACACGCCGGCGCTCTGCGACCCCGGTTCGCTCCCCCGCGGCAGGGAGTGGTAGACGATCCACCGGCCGTCCGGGGAAAACATCGACCCGAGTGGCTCGAGCGATTGCACATCACCGAAACGAGCGGCCTTGCCGTCATCCACCGACAGCACCCACAACGAATACTCGGAATCCTTCACGACGGAATACGAGAGATGTTTTCCGTGCGGCGACCACGATTCGGGCACGTGCACGGTCCCCGGTTCCGGCGTCGTGAGCCGGTGGAGCCCGGTGCCGCCGATGTGCTGCTCGAAGATCGCGACGTCGCCCTCACGATCGGATTGGAAGGTCACATGACGATCGTCAGGCGACCAGATCGGGAAGCGGTTGCGGCGGCCGAACGTCAGCCGGCTGGGCTGGTCGCTCGGGACAGGTCGAGTAAGACCGAAACGTTGGCTTCCTTCCCATCGTCGCTCCCCAGCACGAGCCGTGTGCCGTCGCGCGAGGCGCGCACGTGTTCGTATGGCCCGGCGGGAGTCGCCAGCGGGGTAAGGCGTCCGTCCCGATCGGCAAACACGATCAGGCGTTTGCTGGGTAACCCCTCGAGCGGACCCGGCACATACATGAGGCTGCCCGTGTCAGAGACATCGAAGGCGGCCCCGGACGTCGAACCAAGACCAACCAGTCAACAGCTGGAGCATGTTTCGATCCTGGCTGGCGCGGGCGCCAGAATCAACTCAGACGAGTTCTGGCGAGGGCCACCACCCCAGCGGTGCAGAATTGTCATGTGTTTTGCTCATCTATCTCGATCGCGAACTCCATCGAGCTCGACGATGGCTGTCATCGAGGTCTCTTGCACGGTTTCGGTGTTCGTTGATCACTACGCGTTCGTTTAACTTGGTAGAGGGTCGCCTGATCCAACGAAGCGGCAGTCGGGTCCCACTAACGCTTTGGTAAAGCGTGCTCAGCCGTTGTCGCTTTCGTTGAGCGAGGCAGAAGACCAATCGCGCCGCACTGAGGCACTCCTGCTCGACGAACAGTTGCTGCCCCGATGGCACGAAAGGAGGTGTCATCTACGACTCGAGAAGAGTCAGTCTGGGCCAGCGGTAAATCGCACACCAATTTGGAGGCATTGTCATGCGTCAAGTGGTCATCGCTCTGTGTCTGTTGGTGTTGGCTGTGGGCGTCTCTGTGCAGGACGGACGTTGGAAAGTCGGAGGTGACGGGTCCTGTTACTTCGACGCGAACGATAGTGGTCCCAATCAGTGTGAACCGAATCTACCGACGCCGAGCCCACGATCAGCAGGACGGTGGAAGGTCGGTGAGAATGACGCATGCTATTTCGATCCCAATGACAGCGGTCCCGACCAGTGCAACGCTCCCGGATCACCAACGGGTCGCTGGAAAGTCGGGGCTGACGGGTCATGTTACTTCGATGCCAATGACAGCGGCGCGAATCAGTGTGAACCGGCGAAGGCGGCCACGCAGATCCGACGATGACGGGGCGGGGCGCTCGAGAGCACCCTGCGAGAACCGTGAAGGGGCAGGACGGGTGTACTGCCCCTTCGTTTGTACGGCGCTGACGAGGACGCCCACCGAGAAGATCGCGACGACTGAGCAGGCGTTGCGTGTTGCCTTCATAGCCGCATTTTACTTCTCGTGGGGCGTTGGTGACCTGGCTTCCCAGGAAAGCGCTGTGGCTGGGCGGATCCCTCGCGCTGCATCACGTTAGTGGTACGGCGCCTGGATAACGAGCAACGCCGCAGGGTTAAGGATGGGCGGATTTCCGATGAGCGTTCTGCGCGGTGCGACGTGCGTACCGAACAGAACACGAGTGGGCCCCTGATCGCCTCAAGTCCGCGAACGAACGACCTCGAACCTGTGGCGGAATCCGCGACCCTCATGATCCACGCGCGCCCCTGTTGGCGGATAGTTCCGCTTGGCGACCGAACCCGAATGTGCCGAATCAGTTAGCATCTGTCGGGGTCAACCCAATCGCCGCTTCTAAGCCGGGGGTCGCAGGTTCGAATCCTGCCGGGCGCGCCAGCTAACATCGCGATTTAAGTAGTTAACGATATCCACCCGGCCATGCTGCATGGGCGAGGTATATCGTGCACCGGACACGCGGCTGCACGGTGGCGTGGCGATCGAGGTGTTGCCCGAGGCGTTCGCTCGTGACGCCACGTACATGACGCGTTTCGAACGAGAAGCACACGTCCTCGCCTCCCTGAATCATCCCCATATCGCGGCGATCTACGGACTGGAGGATGCCGATCACGGGCGCGCGATCCCTGATGGAACTCGTCGAGGGGCCGACGCGCGCCCAGCGTATCGCCCAAGGTCCCATCCCCTTCGCTGACGCGCTGATCATCCCCCATCAGACCTTTTCGAGCCGCGCCCAGGGCGAGGTCGTCGGCGAGGTCCACCGGACGGTGCGCGACCTCTAGGAACGCTATTGGTCGCTCGGATGATTCGTCACATCTTCAGAATCGAGCATGGGTTGATCACCCGCTTCGATATCCGAGAGCCGTGAGCAGGGGAGTGAGGCTGGCGAGAGAAGCCCAGGATGACCCGCCATTCAAAAATGAACACGTGCCCGGCAACGAAGAGACCGCGCCAAGGAATGGTGCAGGATGCATGGTAGAATCCCCCCGCCTCATCAATTCGCGCCCCGCAGTCGCAATCAACGAGAGAGCGAGTTCTATGCAGCTATCAGTTCTCATCCACACACTCCTGTCGAAGCGCACCATGGCGCCCCTGCGGAGTCTGTCGATCGCCCTCGCGTTGTTCGGCCTCTGTCCGGATTCCGGCTGGGCGGCGATCTCAATTGATGTCACGGTCTCCCGGGACCAGGGCACAGCGAGTACGACGCCGACGACCGGCAGTTTCTCGACGTCGGCCGCCAACGAATTGCTTCTCGCCTTCGTGTCCACTGACTACCGGTCTGGAACCAACACGACAGTCACAGGCGTGACGGGTGGAGGCTTGACCTGGGTGCTCGTGCGACGCACGAACGTACAGAAGGGCACGACGGAAATCTGGCGCGCCTTCGCACCGACGGTACTGACAAATGCCACGGTTCGCGCCACTCTTTCGCAGAGTGTCGCGTCCTCGGTCACAATCGTCAGTTTCACCGGGGTGGACACGTCTGGAACGAACGGCTCCGGTGCGATCGGCGCCACCGGTTCCGGCAGCGGCAGCTCCGGGGCACCCACAGCCACCCTGGTAACAACTCGGAACAGCTCATGGGTGCTCGGAGTCGGGAACGACTTCGACAATCCGATCATTCGAACGCCGGCAGCGGGGCAAGTGCTGGTCCATTCGTACCTCCCCCCGGTGGGCGATACGTACTGGGTCCAGCGGCAGAGCAGCGCCACTCCACTCGCGGGGACATCAGTGTCCATCAACGACACGGCGCCCACTGGCGACCAATACAACCTCACGATCGTCGAGGTCCTCGCTCCTGCAGTGGTTGGACCCACATTCAGGGTCTCCGGAACCATCACACCCTCCGCGAGCGGAAGCGGAGCCGTCGTGACCCTGACACAGGGAACGACAACCATCGCCAGCGCGACGGCGGATGCGGCGGGCGGTTACGTCTTTGCGAATGTCGCCAATGGCACCTATACCGCGACGCCCGCAAGAACAGGCTTCTCGTTCGGCCCCACGAGTCAGACCGTTGTCGTCAGCAATGCCGACACTGTAGTGGCGAACTTCGTAGCATCGCAGGCGACGTGGAGCGTCACCGGCACGATCACGCCGGCGGTGAGCGGCAACGGAGCCACAGTGACACTCAACCAAGGAACGCAAACGGTGGCCACTGCTTCAGCCAACAGTGCCGGCGGGTATGTGTTCACGAACGTCGCAAACGGCACGTACACGGTGACTCCTGCGAAAACGGGATTCGGCTTCAGCCCGACGGCGCGGACTGTCGTCGTCAGCGGAGTCGACGTCACGGTACCGGCTTTCACGGCGACACAGCCCACGTGGAGCCTCTCGGGGTCGATTACACCGGCGTCGTCGGGCAGCGGCACGCTCGTGACACTGAGTGGCGGAGCCACAACGACCGCCGATTCGTCAGGCGCCTACGTGTTCACTGGGCTCGCCAACGCGACATACACGGTCAGTCCGAGCAAAGCAGGGTTCACCTTTACACCCGCGCAGCGGTCCGTCACGATCAACGGCGCCAATGCGACCGGAGCCAACTTCACTGCTCAAAGCGCCGCAGGCACACTCCTCTACCCCGATCTGAGCGACATCATCCCGACGTCCGGAATTTCGATCGCCATGGTCGGCGGCCATCGGATGTTCCAGTACACGCACGATACGTTCAACGGCGGGCCCGGACCACTCGTGATCCAGCCTGCATACAATGCTGCTTCCGGCATATACGAAGGCACGCAGTACATCTACAGCGTGTCAGGCAATACCTGGACACTCCGCCAGCAGGTGCCGCTCGCCGGTGCGTTCATCTTTCATCCCGAGCACGGTCATTTCCACTTCCCGTTCGCCGCCTACGGGCTGTACACCGTCGGTGCGGATGGCAAGCCGGGGGCTCCGGTGGTACTCAGCGAGAAGGTCGGCTTCTGCATCGCCGATTCCTTCATCTATGACCCCACCTTGCCGCATGCCGGCGACATCGGTGGGATTGGTTCCTGTTCCGATCCCACTTCGCGTCGTGGCCTCGATATCGGCGCCGTGGACGAATACGACCGGACCGACGATGGGCAGTCGATAACCATCGACACCCTGGCAGACGGGACGTACTGGCTCAGGGCAGTTGTCGATCCCAACAATTTCTTCGCCGAGGCGAACAAGGCGAACAACGAGACTGACGTGCTCGTGTCGATCATCGGAATGACCGTCCAGGTCCTCCAAACCGTCGTGCCCTCGCTCGCGCCGCCCCCGGACATCACGTTGAACGCGCCAACGGGTCCGCTCTCGGGCATGGTGACGTTGAGCGCCGCCACGGCGTCTGGCGGACCCGTGCAGATACTGCTTGACGGCCAGCCATTGGGCGCGCCTCTCCCGGTCGGAGCGTACACGCTCAATTGGAACAGCACGCTGGTACCGGACGGCTCCCATCGGCTCGCGGCACAGACTGCGGGAGCCACTGGTGTCGTCGGGACCTCACCAGTCGTGGACGTGACCGTTGCCAACGGCGCCAACACCCCCCCGTCCGTTCAAATCACGAGCCCGGTTGAGGGGGCGACCGTCGGGGCCACCGTCACGCTGTTCGCCCAGGCAGCCGGCGGACACCCGATTGTCAACGTCACGTTCTTTGTGGACGGATCGCAAGTCGGGCAGCCGGTCACCGCACCGCCCTACACGATCCAATGGGACACGACGTCGAGCACAGCGGGCGTGCACATCTTGACGGCGACCGCGGTCGACGCTGCGAATTTCACGGCGGTCTCCAGTTCCGTGTCGGTGACGGTCGACAACACTCACCCGCCGCTGCCGATCGTGAAGGAAGCAACAGTGTCCGTCGATGGGCCGGGCACGATCACGACGCCGTCATTCTCGACGGCGACCGCAAGCGACCTGCTGGTTGCGTTCGTGGGCTACGACGGTCCCGCAACCGGGCTGCAGTCGGCAACCGTCACCGGCGCTGGCTTGACATGGACCCGAGTTCAACAGAGCAACACGCAGGCCGGCACATCCGAGATTTGGACCGCACGCCCCGCGGGGACGCTGAGCAATGCGACTGTCCAGTCCAGTCCCGGCGTGGCCGGATTCCGCGGTTCGTTGACGGTCATCGCGTTCAAGAACGCCGCCGGGGTCGGCGTGGTGGGACGAACGGGCGCCGCATCAGGCGCTCCCGACATCTTCGTGCCGGGAGCACAGGCCGGCAGCTGGGTCTTCGCCGTAGGTAACGACTGGGATCGCGCGGTGGCCCGTACCCCAGTCATCGGACAGGTCCTTGTCCACCAGTGGGTCGACTCCTCGACCGGCGATACTTATTGGGTGCAATCGACCACAGCCCCACTGACCGCGAACATGCTCGTCGACATTCATGATTCGGCACCAACGAACGACCGGTGGAATTATGCGGCCGTCGAGATAGTCGCGGCGCGCTAACGACGATGGCGTCGCACCGTCAAATCGGTTGTGCGATCGGGCGGAGACGACTTGGCCCGGCGAACGAGCTCAGTGGAGATCACTGGTTGAGACATGACGTGCTCCAGGGTGCCGGCGCGTTCCGGACAAGACAGAAAGAGAGACCCACGGATCCAAGCACCGTTGAGCGCCGTGGCGAGGGTGCAGTAGGGCTGCACCGTTGATTGCGTACGGCGGTCGACCGAGGACTACGGCCGAACTCGGGGGATTGCAATTGCAGCCGTTTTTACTGCCTCGACGGAGCGCACGGGCTCTGGCGGGATCCTGGCGGAGACGGCCTGACCGTGGAACAAGGTCTACAACGCCGGCGGAGCCCAGCAAGGCGCGCAGTATCGATTTCCCTTCCCTGACAACACGTTCGATCTCGTGCTGCTCAAATCCGTGTTCACGCACATGCTGCCCGCCGACGTCACGACCTACACGTCAGAGATCAGCCGCGTGCTGAAGAAGGGGGGACGGGCGGTCGTCACCTATTTCCTTCTGAACGCCGAATCGCGGCGCTTCGTCGATCAGAACCTCGACGTCCACGGGCTCAAGTTCGAGTACGGCGGCGACCCTCTTTGCCACGTCGCCGATCCCGAGCATCCGGAACGCGTCGTCGCACACGACGAACAACGGATTCGCGATGGCTACGGGCAGGTCGGGTGCACGCTGCAGGAGATTGCTTTTGGCAACTGGTGCGGGCGGCCGTCGCTGCTCGGACATCAGGATCTGATCATCGCGATCAAGGAATAATCGCCACCTGTCCGCCGACCCTCATGACCGCGGCGCGCGCGCCCGGGCCAACAGCTTGCTGGCTTCCCTCAGCCATAACACGGAACTGGCCACCGCGACGGAGAAGGCCCAGTCACGCACGCCGAGGGCGGTGGTGCCGAAGGCGCGCTGGAGAAACGGCACCGTCACAACGAGCACCTGAAGGACCAGCGAAACGGCGATGGCGCCCCACATCCAGCCATTCACGAACAAGTGGACGAACGCGCTGCGATCGTCCGATCGCGCATTGAGGACGTTGAACATCTGGAAGAGCACCAGCGTCGTGAACGTCATCGTCTGGGCGTAGCGCAGATCACCGGATCCGTCGACGAATCCCCCCGGCAGCGAGGCGTCGAAGACGAACAGCGTCCCCAGCGCCATGATCACGCCGACCAGGACGATGCCGGCCCACATTTGCGGCGTCAACACCCCTTCACCGGGCGGACGCGGGGCTTGATCCATCAGCCCCTCATCAGCGGGATCGACTCCGAGCGCCAGAGCGGGAGCGCCGTCCGTGACGAGGTTGATCCACAGGATCTGCGTTGCCAGCAGCGGCAGCACGACGGCTCCCTCCCGCTCGGGTAATCCGATCGGCTTGGCCAGCAGCACCCCGAAGAACATCGTCATCACTTCACCGATGTTCGACGACAGCAGATAGCGCAGGAACTTGCGGATGTTCGCGAAGATGGCCCGGCCCTCCTCCACCGCGGCGACGATCGAGGCGAAGTTATCGTCCGTCAGCACGACATCGGCCGCCTCCTTCGAAACGTCGGTGCCGGTGATTCCCATCGCGACGCCGATGTCCGCCGCCTTGAGTGCCGGCGCATCGTTCACCCCGTCGCCGGTCATGGCGACCACCGCCCCGGCCCGCCGGAGCGCGTCCACGATCCGCAGTTTGTGTTCGGGATTCACCCGGGCGTAGACGGACACCTCGGCCACCGTCCGTGGGCTGGCGTCAGTCGACAGTCTCTCGAGCTCGCTGCCGGTCATCACGCGTCCGTCGGCGCTGATCCCGAGTTCCTGGGCGATCACAGCGGCGGTCCGCGGGTGGTCCCCGGTGATCATGATCGGCCGGATGCCGGCCCCCTTGGCGCGCGCGACCGCGTCCCGTACCTCCGGACGAGGAGGATCGATCATCCCGATCAGCCCGGCGAACACGAGATCCTGCTCGACCCGCGCGTCAGGCCGGGCGGTGTGCGCCGCGAGCGCGTCGTCTTCGAGCCACCGCGCGGCGACGCCCAACGTACGCAAGGCCTCGCCGGCCAGTGTGTCGTTGACCTGCAGGATCTCGACACGGCGCTCGGCCGTGAGCGGCCGGCGACCGTCACCAATTACTTCGAACGTGCATCGTCCCAGCAGCACGTCCGCCGCACCCTTGGTGAACACGATCCCTGCGTGCTCGCGCCCGGTGTCACGGTGAATCGTGCTCATCAACTTGCGCTCGGACGAGAACGGCACTTCGCCGACTCGCGGCAGCCGCTGATCGAGCGCCGCGGGATCCAGGCCGCACTTGCGCGCGGCCACCAGGAGGGCACCTTCGGTCGGGTCGCCTTGCACCATCCACCGGCCGTCATGCAGCCGGACGGCCGCGTTGTTCGCGCGGTCGGCGACAGCCAGGGCGCGCTCGACCTCCACCCGCCGAGCGCCGTCGAGGGGCACGCCTCCGTCAGCTCGAACCGCGCCCTCGGGCGCGTAACCCGAACCCTCCAAAGTCACTCGCCCACTGGCGGTGACGACCACCCGAACGGTCATCTCGTTCTTCGTCAGCGTCCCCGTCTTGTCGGACGCGATCACTGTCGCCGAGCCCAGCGTCTCGACGGCAGCCAGGTGCCGCACGATGACGTTGCGCCGCGCCATGCGCTGGACACCGAGCGAAAGCACCGCGGTGACGATTGCCGGCAGGCCTTCCGGCACGGCCGCTACTGCCAGCGCGACACCCAGGATGAGCACGTCGAAGAGCGCGGCGGCGCCGCGCACCTCCTCGACGAGAACAATAGTCACCACCATCACCACGGCAATCGCGATGACGACGAGGCCAAGCACCTTGCCGGTGCGATCGAGCTCCCGCTGCAGCGGAGTGGCTTCCTCGGCGGTCTCGTCGAGCAGGCCGGCGATGCGGCCCATCTCGGTGCGCATGCCGGTCGCGACGGCGAGCGCCTTGCCGTGGCCGGAGGCCGCCGCCGTGCCACTGAACAGCATGTTGTGGCGATCGCCGAGCGGGACCTCCTCGAGGATCGGGTCCGGGTCCTTGCTGACGGGCAGACTCTCGCCGGTCAGGGCGGCTTCGGCTGATCGCAGCGCGGCCGATTCGAGCAGCCGCGCATCGGCGGGAATGGTGTCGCCTTCCTCGACCAGCAGGACGTCCCCCGGCACGATCTCCGCGGCGGGGATGTTCCGGCGCTCTCCGCCGCGAATCACCGTCGCCCCAGCGGCCGACATGCTGCGCAGCGCGGCAACAGCCGCCTCCGCCCGGGACTCCTGGATGAACCCCATGGCCGCATTCAGCAGGATCACGGCGAAGATGGCCATCGCCTCGTAGGGCAGCGACTCATCGCGCTCGATGACCCACAGGGCAGCCGAGATCGCCGTCGCGACCAGCAGCAGGATGACCAGCACATCGCGAAACTGGGCGAGGAAGCGCCGCCACCCGGGAATCGGCGGTTTGGCGGTCAGCTCGTTACGTCCGTATCGATCCAGGCGCGAGCGCGCCTCGTCCTCACTCAACCCACGGGCCTCGTCGCTGCCCAGGGCGGCGACGACCTCTTCCACCCGCTGACGGTACGCGGAGCTCACATCGGGCGTTTCGCGCGTGGTGGTAGGCACGTGACAGGCTCCTGGAGAGGCGGCAGGACCGGTTCCCCCCCATGTTAGCGGGGCGCACGCCAGCCGTCAGGATAATGACCGAAACGTCGTTAGTGGAGGTGATACGCCTGGCGTGGGGACGCGCTGTCATCCGGCCTGCGTCAGCCGACCCGCAGTCAGCGGGTGCAGCTCACAGGGCTTGGTCGCGCCCATGACATCCGGGCGGGTTGCCCGTCTCTAAACGCGCTACGTGCCGCAGAAAGTGCGGTACGGCTCGCGGCCGGCGCCTGGGGACGTGAAGTCTGGCAGATCGAGATCGTTATCGTACGGGCTCGCGAGCACGTCCAGGAGCCGATGCATCACCGAGAGATCATGGTGATCGCTGGCCGCCGCCAGCGCCTCTTCGACCTTGTGATTGCGTGGGATCACCGCCGGGTTGTGCCGGCGCATCAACGCGGTGACTTCGGCTGCTGACTGCGGCTGCCGGCACCGGCGGCTGTCGAACCGCTCATGCCACGCCTCCAGTGCAACGTCGCGGGAACCGGACTCACCGAACAGCGTGCCTCTGGTGAGAGATCGAAACGTGTTCGTGAAGTCGGCTCTCTCCCGCTGCATCCACGCCAGCAGATCAGTAAACAGTTCCGCATCCCCGGCCTCCGTGGTGAACAGCCCGAGCTTCGCGCGCATGCCGCCTAGCCAATGCTGCTCGAACCGCTCGGGGAAGTGCCCCAGGACGTCAGTCGCTCGCTCAACGGCCCGGTTCACGTCGTCGTCGAACAGCGGCAGCATCGCTTCCGCCAGCCGGGTCAGATTCCAGTGCGCGATCGGCGGCTGGTTGCCGTAGGCGTACCGCCCACCGGCGTCGATCGAGCTGAACACCGTGGCCGGATCGTAGACGTCCATGAAGGCGCACGGACCGTAGTCGATCGTCTCGCCTGACAGCGCCATGTTGTCGGTGTTCATCACGCCGTGGATGAACCCGACCAGCTGCCAGCGCGCGATCAAAGAGGCCTGCCGCGCCACGATGGCTTCGAGCAGCGCCAGGTACGGATCCGGCGAACCGGTCAGTTCGGGATAGTGCCGCGCGAGGGTGTAATCAGCCAGAGCCCTCACCGCCTCCGTGTCGGCGTGCGCGGCAGCCCACTGCATCGTCCCGACGCGGATGTGACTCGACGCCACGCGCGTGAGCACGGCGCCCTCGAGTTCGGTCTCGCGATAAACCAGATTCCCCGTCGCGGCCACGGCCAGACTCCGGGTCGTCGGAATGCCGAGCGCGTGCATCGCCTCGCTGACGATGTACTCGCGCAGCATGGGACCGAGCGCGGCGCGGCCGTCGCCGCCGCGCGAGAAGCGCGTACGTCCGGCGCCTTTGAGCTGGATGTCTACGCGATCGCCGGCTGGCGTGATCTGCTCCCCGAGCAGGATGGCCCGGCCGTCGCCGAGGGTGGTGAAGTGGCCGAACTGATGTCCCGCGTAGGCCTGCGCGATGGGGCGCGCGCCGTCGGGCAGCGCGTTACCGGCGAAGATCGCCGCGCCCTCCGGGTTGTCGAGCGCGTCAGCATCGAGCCCGAGCGTTCGCGCCAGCGGCCGGTTGAAGACCACGAGGCGCGGCTCTCGGACAGCCGAGGGCGTCGCCGGTGCATAGAAGAGCTGCGGCAGCTCTGCGTAGGTGTGCTCCAAGTTCCAGCCGTGCATCCGATCATCATAATGGGCGCACCGTCCTGATTGCTCGCCGCCGCACCAGCCACGCACGCATGAGACGGCGCAGTGTTCCAACAGCGCTCAGTGCTGGCGGGACACCTCGTGCCGCGCTGACAGCATCCGTCGACCACACGGCCAGCCGTGCGGTGGGGCGACCGCTATACTCGACGGATGTCCGACCTCGTGTTCCCGCTGCGGCATGGGCTGCTTTTGACCGTCAAGGGCGAGCCGTCCCTCCGCAGCGTGAGGAACTTCCTTGCCGCTGCGGCGGTCCACTTCAAGAACCAGCGTGACATTCAGAGGCCGGAGCTGTACACCGCCGGGAGCTTCCAGGGTCGGCTGGGCGATGCGGACGGTGCGGTCTCGAACCCTGGCGACGCTACCGGCGACCATCTGCCGCCGGCCATCTGGACAGAGGCCGTGCTCGACGCGCACCGGCGCGTGAGCGCACTGGAAACGCGCCGTGCGGCGATCGAGTCGGGCGGCAATACATCCGGTGACGGGTCTAATCCGGCGATCGCGAATCTCCTCGCACAACCGTCGCCCAAGAGCCATCTCGCCGCGCTCGCGCTCGTGATGCTCGTTGAGTGGAGTCACGACGATCCCGACGCCGCCACGAACGACACCTCCGTGAAGCCCCGGGAGTCCGACACGGTTCACTGATGGCGCTTAGCTTAGGTTCGACGGGTTCGTGGGTTCGAAGGTGCGGGGTTCGATCACGCATTCGAACCTTCGAACGATGAGCGCCTTGGAACACGCACCTTCGATTCCCCGAACCAGTAGAACCCAATCGTTCACTTCGCGTGCCGCCCGCACCGTGAACCGCGTCAGACGTGCCGCCTCGGCACCTGGATTGCAGCGTCCCTCGAGGAGGTAACTATGGCCAAGAAGGGAACGCGCAAAGGCGCAACGAAGACTCAACGATCCGCGAAGAACACGGGCCGCCGGACGGGTGCAGCGAAGAAGACGGCTGCGAAGCGGACCTCGGGGGCGAAGAAGACCAGTCGCAAACGAACGGCGGGGGCAAAGAAAAGCGGCGGCAAGCGAACCGCGGCGAAACGCGAAGTGATCGACACCGGCACCGACAAACGCTACGTGCGGCGCGGCGCCGCGGGGCGCTTCAAGGAATCGGATGACGTCGGCCGGTCGCTCAGCAGGGACGTGCGGCGGAAGGCCAAGACCAAGGTGAAGTCCGGCCAGGGTGACCGGGGCGATCGCTAGCGGCGATCCTCACGTGCTTCACGCCCCGCAGCTGCTACTCGACACGCCAGACGTGCACGATGACTTCCGCGGGGTGGCGCTCGCCGGTGCCGACGAAGACCGAGCGGGTCAGCCACTGCAGTTCCGGCGCCGAGGTCTCGAAGGTCGGCACGGTCTTGAAGTAGACCTCTGACGGGTCGACCGCCTCGCCGGCGAGCAACTTCCGGGTCGCGTCCGGCGAGGCGTGCCTGACGCCCGCGTTCTGGATGTAAATCAGCGTGCCGCTGTCGGTCTGGAGGGTGTAGCGGGTGTCGAGCCTCGCTACGCCGTCCCCCTGCACGATCTGCCAGTCGGCGCCTCCAGCGAGGACCGTGCCGCAGATTGACGGCCCCTCGAACGTGCCGCCGAGGATCGGAATGATCCTGCGGCGGCCGGCGGGCATCTCGCCAACCTCGGTGGGCGGACCGACCTGGACGTGCAGTGTGAACGCGAATATCAGCGCCGGCGGCTTCGCCGCGCGGCGCGGCGCCTGCATCTCGATCACCGGACCCTCCTCGATCGCACCGTTCAACGCCGGTGCGAGGCCACGACGAACACGCCGGCGCACAGCACACGCCTCATCACCATTGATCCATGCACACTGTCACTGAAGATCGTCAAGTCGGGTAAGCTTCGGGGGCACCGTCGTCGATGCCCCGAGCCTGATGCTGCGTTATGAATGAACTCGAGAGATGCCCGCTCTGCAGCGGGCCGAACCAGTGCGGCAGGGCCGCCGGCC
>Ga0207701_10001336_pt1 | contig 25993 bp, 21 predicted proteins | sample KBSSwiSSwithPhiX_FD_184294 | JGI IMG/M metagenome (GOLD analysis project Ga0207701, IMG submission 184294) | Switchgrass rhizosphere bulk soil microbial communities from Kellogg Biological Station, Michigan, USA, with PhiX - S5 (SPAdes) (version 2) | ecosystem: Environmental > Terrestrial >... | reverse complement strand
CAGGGTGAAGATCGCGGCCGTCGCGCCGATGCCGAGTGCCAACGTCACGACAGCAGTTGCGGTAAAGCCCGGTGATTTGTTGAATCGCCGCAGCGCGTACTTCACATCGGCCAGCATGTCGACGAGGGCATTCATCTGCCGCAATTGGACCATTGGGATAGTGAGGCTATGCCCATCGTCCGGGACAGGTCAACTCGTGTCATCGGGAACGACAAACGCCGCAGATACAGTGATCTTCAGGCTCCGGCCGCGAGTTCGCACGACGCCATTTCGTCAACGGGTCACGATCCGTTTTTGACGCCTTCGAGCTAGGCCTCGCTAGGGTTGCCGTCGCACGCGAACTGCCTGTCGCCGGGCGACTCGAGTGGAGCCAGGATGGCACTTCGGTCAGAATGTGTCCGGCCGCCGCTCTTGGCGCGCACGACACCGCTGCTGCACATGGACTTTTCTCATCCCACCTACCTCCAGATCTTCCTCACCGCAAGCCTGCCCATCATGGGTCTGGCGTATGCACTGGTCGGCGGGTTGAAGCTCTCGCTGGTCGATCGACTGCAGATCGATGAAGGCAAGGTCGGGCGTCTCGTCGGCGGGTTCGGAACGATGTTCGGCCCGACCATCGTGCTGTGCGGATTCCTGACCGACGCGGTAGGCCGCAAGGGCGTCTGGCTCGCGGGGTCCGCCGCTGTAGCGGTCTCCATCCTGATGCTTGCGCGCACGCGCACCTACCGTGGCGCGCTGGTTGCCGTGGTCCTGTTGGGAATCGGATGGGCGGCGCAGGTGAACGTGAGCAACGTCCTCATGCGGGTGGCAGTTCCCGCCGACCGCCCGCGCGAACAACTCGTGTGGGCGACGAATTTCTTCGACTTCGCCTTCGGATTTGGCGCCTTCGTCACGCCGATGGTGCTGGCGCTGATCCTGCGACGGCTCGGACATGCGAAAGGGCTCGTGCTGCTGGCGATGCTGGCCACGACGCCCGTGGTGTTGGGCGCGTTCGCCGAGATGCACCCTCCATCGGTGGCGTCGCAGGGTTTGACCGCTGCCGGCCCGGGCGCGCAATCGGCACCGACAAGCGGAGCCGCGGCTCTCCTGTCGAGCCCGGTCTTCTGGGTACTTGGATTCGCCTTCCTGTTCTTCGTGCCTCTGGAAACGTCCACGGCCGGCTGGGCCACTACGCTCGTCCTTCGACAAACTCGATCGGATATTCCAGACGCACGCGGGAAGCAATTTGCCGCGCTGACGCTCTCCGGCTTCTGGCTTGGTTTCACCGGCAGCCGCTTGATTGCGTCCATCCTCGGAGCCACTGGCGTCCTGACCCGGGTTCTTGGCGGGAGCAACGAGCAGGCGCTGCTCGTGACGTTAGGCGTCGCCTGCGTGGTGCTGATGCTCGCGCTGGCGTTTGTGAGGGGCCGTGCGGCGACTTCCGTGACGATCCTGCTCGCCGGGCTGGCCTGCGGACCCGTGTTCCCCACGATGATGGCGGTCGTCCTGCTGAGCGTGCAGCCCGACACCATGGGTCGCGCCGTGGGATTCTTCTTCTTCTTCGCGTCCGTCGGCTGGACGGTGGTTCCGATGATCATCGGCGTCGTCGCGCGGAAAACCAACATCCAGTCAGGTTTTCTCGTCGCCGCCGCCTCCGGCGCGGTATTCCTGACGTTGATCGTGATCAGAGGAATGATGATCCGGTGACCTTCGCTCGGTCAGCTCCGTGTTTGCCGTCGGCGGGTACGGTCTGCCGGATTTGACGAAACCTAGCGGTAGGTTTACGATCTCGGGGTGACCTGGGCCGAGGTGATCCGCAAGCCGAAGGCTGCGGGGTTCGTCGAGGTCCGGTCAGGAAAGGGCAGCCATCCGCTGCTGAAGCATCCCGCGACCGGCAAGGAAGTGTGGGTGGCCGTGCACACGAAGACAGATGCCGGACGGCTCGGCGATCGCATCCTGCGCGAGGCTTGTGTCGAATGACAATGCTCTACCCAGTTGTCCTCGAAACCGAAGAGAGCGGCGCCGTGAGCGCGTACGTGCCGGGGCTGCCCGTGTATGCCGCGGCTGATTCGCACGCGACGGCCGAACGCGTGATTCGCGCGGTTCTGGCGGAATACCTAGACGCCCATCCGGCGAGCCGGCCGGATGCACGAGTTCGCGTGGCACGCGTCTCCGACACGGGCAAGCGGAAGGTCGAAATCGTCGGCGCCGCGGCTCTGGTGGGCGCAAAGCGCAGCGCGGCGAAGGCGCGCGCATCGAGATCCAACGGCCGACTGGGTGGACGTCCGCGCAAAGGCGCGAGCACCCGAGTGACTCGATCGAAGGCGTCGCGCTGACGCGGCGGCGGAACGCACACCGCCCATCAGACTCTTAGCCATCGGCTTGACGAGGGGGCAAACACATGGTCGGACGGCTCTCGGTTCGTACGCTCCCGGCCGTATGGCTGTGCGCCTTGCTTGCTGTGGGCGCCGCGCAACGTGGAAGTGCCCCGACGTCGGTCGACGAGTTCAAGCTCCCGCCGAAAACCGTCTTCGATCGGGCGATGCCCCGCTACCCGAACGTGTGGTTCCACGTTGACATGGCGCTCGCCTCGTCGCACGAGGCGGCAGTGAGGCTCGTCACCGATGCCCTGCGCGAAGCGATGCAACTCCGCGAGTACTTTCCCCCGTTCGACAACCCTGAGGGCTGCGACTTCGAGGCGCGTCTCGAGCACCTGCAGCCGTGGCAGGATGGCAGCGCGAAGCCACTGCAGCACGCGCACGCCTTTCACATGCGTTACTACTACACCGCGCTGGTGGGGCGCGAACTCGGTATCGTCATGCTCGATGTCGACGGTCAACAGCGTCGGTTCTACCGGTTCGCCGCGAGCGTCCACTACGAAGTCGAACACACCAATCCAAACCACGCGGACGTAGAGGTGTGCCCGATCTGCGGCCGGACTGGTGATTACGGCAGCCAGCGCGGCAACCTCGTCGAGCTCGTGCACGATCCTCTCGGCCTGGAGCTGCTGTTGAGCGGCACGATTCGTGGAGAACGTGTCCGGTTCGAGTACTACGGCCAGCGCGAGGTCGGCTCGATCCAGGCGCTCGGAGACCGGTTCAACGTGCGCTCTTTCTCCTTTCCCGGTCTGACCGGGGATCGGAATACGCTGCGGATTGGGGTGGTGGTCATCAGCGGCCGCAGTTCGAAGCGGCGCTAGCCGCGTCACCGCGTCGACGAGGACCCTCGAACACTTTGACGTTCTACATATTGATGTGTAGAGTGTCATAGTATGGCCGCCGAGACACCGAAGTCCGACCTGCTTCAGGGCACGCTCGACATGCTGATCCTGAAAGTTGTCGCGCTCGGACCGATCCACGGCTACGCGATCGCACAACGCCTTCAACAGATGTCCCGTGACGTTCTCCAAGTGCAGCAGGGATCGCTATACCCGGCGCTGCATCGGCTCGAGAAGCGCCGATGGCTCCGCGCCGAATGGGCCGCCACAGAGACCGGACGGGAAGCGCGCTTCTACACGCTGACGCCACTGGGGCGGAAGCAGCTGGGAGAGCAGCGCGCTAACTGGGATCGCCTTTCCACTGCCATTTCAGTAATCCTCAGTACCGCGGAGTAGGCGTATGTGGTTCAACCGACGACGCGATCCTCGTGTCCGCGATGAAATCCAGTTCCACCGGGACCACTTGGTCGATGACTACATGGCTGGCGGGATGAGCCGAATCGACGCGGAGCGACGTGCGTTCCGGGAATTCGGCAACATCGCGCAGATCGAAGAACACATCAAAGATGTCCGCGGGCGCTGGCTCGAGGACCTCGGCAGGGACACTCGCTACGCCCTTCGGACGCTCGGCCATAGCCGTGGTTTCACTGCGGCGGCCGTGCTTACACTTGCGTTGGGCATTGGAGCAAATGCCGCGATCTTCACCTCGTCTCGGGCAACTACTTTTCCCTGCTGGGTGTCGAACCTGCCGCTGGCCGCGTGATCGCGAACGAGGACGAGCAGCAGAGCCGTCTCGTCTCCGTCCTCAGCTACGGTTACTGGCAACGCGCCTTCGGAGGGCGTGACGATGTCATAGGTCGAGAGCTGAGGCTCGAAACGATCTCGCTCACCATTGTTGGTGTTGCGCCACGAGCGTTTCACGGCGAATACGTTGGCACGGCGCCCGATTTCTGGTTGCCGTTGTCCCTACAGCCCGCGCTCTCCAGACCCGAGCGCTCGCAACTGCACACGCGGAACGTGAGTTGGCTGAGCGTCATCGGCCGCCTGCAACGTGGGAGGAACGCCTCACAAGCGCAGTCCGGAATGCAGCCGCTCCTCGAGTCCCTGCGTGCGGATCTCCGCGTCGACGGGCAGAACGACTATCTGGGATCAATCGCCGTTGAGCCAGGGGGCGGAGGACTGTCGAACCTGCGTGACGCGTATGCGCGACCGTTGGGAGTGCTGATGGTGCTGGTGGCCGTGGTGCTGTTGATTGCCTGCGCGAATGTGGCGAACCTGCTGCTGGCGCGATCGGCGGCGCGCCGCCGTGAATTCGCAGTCCGGCTTGCGATCGGCGCGGGCCGCGCACGATTGGTCCGACAGCTCCTTGCGGAATCCTTTCTGTTGGCAGCCATGGCGTGCCTGATCGGTCTGGCGATCGCCAGCGGCACAGTCAGCGTGTTGCTTGCAGCATCGGACTTCAGCGGCTTGGACGTCCACCTGAACGTGAAAGTGCTTGCCTTCACCATGACCGTATCGTGCGCAGCAGCGATCCTGTTTGGCCTGGCGCCGGCCTTACAAGGCACTCGCGTGGAACCGTGGACGACGCTCAAGGAGGGAACAGCCCGCGGTGGGTATCGGCGGAGGTTCAATTCGTCGAGCCTGCTGGTGGTTGCGCAAACGGCGCTCTCACTGGTGCTGCTGATCGCCTCGGGGCTCCTGCTTCGAACGTTCCTCAATCTGAAAGCCGTCAGTCCGGGTTTCGACGAAGAGGTTTTGCAGGCGAGTCTGGACATGTCGGCGGTGCCGGACGACGGCATCACACTGGGCGATGAGCTGGTCGGACGGCTCTCGGCGGTTCCTGGAGTGGAGGCCGTGAGCTTTTCGCAATTTGGTTTTGGACAGGGGACGTCACGCATTTGCTGCATTTCGCTGGAGGGGTACCGGCCACACACCAACGAGGACAAGACCGTACGAATCCAGCCGGTCAGTCCAAGCTACTTCCGGACCTTGGGCATCCCATTGATGGTCGGGCGTCCGTTCTCACCTGAGGACAGGGATTCGGCTCCCCGCGTCGCAATCATCAACCAGACAATGGCGCGCTACTACTTCGGTGAGATCGATCCGGTGGGCAAACGGTTCTCATGGGCGGCGGCGGCGCCGAAGAACATCGAGATCGTCGGCGTCGTCAAGGATGCGAAGTACGACAACGTTCGGCAGGACACGCCCCGCCTGGTGTATCTCCCGGCCGCACAACAAGGCACCAGTCCTCGCTACGTCCAGGTTCGAGGACGGCTCGACTCGAGGCGGCCACTGACCGCGATCATCTCCGATTGTGGCGCAGTGATCCGCACCGTAAACCGAAACGTCCGAATCGCCGGTTTCGAGCCGCTGGGCGCCGCCGTAGAGCGTACGTTGGCGTTTGATCGGCTCGTGAGCGGCCTCACGTTGGGATTCGGGATGCTCGCCACATTCCTGACGGCTGTCGGCTTGTACGGCGTCCTCGCCTATGACGTCGCCAGGCGGACGTCCGAGCTCGGCATTCGCATGGCGCTCGGAGCCAGTCGGCCGACGATTCTGCAGATGATCATGAAAGAAGCTCTGTTGCTCGTGGGGGGCGGTCTCGCGCTAGGACTGCTCACCGCCGCATCACTCGGCCACTTGATGGCGAAGCTGCTGTTCGGCGTTCCTCCGCACGATGTGCCGTCGTTTATGGCCGCCGCCGCAACGCTGGCAGCCGTAGCGGCTGCCGCGAGCTATGTCCCCGCACATCGCGCCACCGCAGTCCAGCCTCTCACTGCACTGCGAGAGGGATAGGCAACATCGGTAGCGTCATCCGCATGTCGCTCCTGTTGACATTCCACATAAGCTGAGCGATCCTTCATGTGGAATCTCGACAGGAGTCACGTGCAAACCAAACTCGACATTCTCCAGGGCACGCTCGATCTGATGGTGCTGCGCACGTTGTTCACCTTGGGATCGCTCCATGGGTATGGCATCGCTCGCCGGATCGAGCAGGTCAGTGGGGACCGGGTGATTTTGAATCAGGGGACGATCTACACCTCGCTGGTGCGGCTCGAGCAGCGAGGCTGGATACGGTCGAAATGGGGCGTGTCAGAGAACAACCGCCGTGCGAGGTTCTATTCCATCACCAAAGCGGGAGAGAAACAGCTGGTGGCGGAGACGGAGAACTGGGAGAGGCTCGCGGCGGTGATGGGACGCGTCCTGGCGAGTGGAGCACCCGATCGATGACGCACTGGCTCCGCGCAATCTGGGGACGCTCGTTGGCTGCGGTAAGGAAGGACCGCCTGGACCGCGAGTTCGACGAAGAGTTGACCACGCATCTGGAGCTGCTGATCGACGAAGGCCGCCGCAGAGGCATGTCGTACACCGACGCGCGGCGGGAGGCACTCCGCAGACTCGGCGGACTTGAGTCGATCCGCGAGGTGCACCGCGAGCAGCGAGGCATGCCCGTGCTGGACGCGCTCGCACAGGATCTACGGTATGCCCTCCGCATGCTGTGGAAGAGTCCCGCATTTACCTGCATCGTCACCCTCTCGCTCGCCCTCGGCATCGGCGCCAATGTCGCCCTGTTCAGTCTCGTAGACGACCTGCTGCTTCGCTCATTGCCGCTGCGCGAACCGAACGGCCTCGTTCAGGTCCGGCAAACGGTGACGGTTCTTGGAATCACGAAGGTCGCCACCGCATTCCCAAGAGAGGCGTTCGACTACGTCAGAACGCACAATCAGGTTTTTTCCGACATCGCAGGTTTCAACACGCTGGATCGACCGGTCGTGATGGTCGACGGCATTGCGGAACCACCACGTCAGGTCGAGCAGGTATCGGAGAACTTCTTCCGTGACCTTGGGGTGCCGATAGCGTTAGGCAGAACCCCGACTTCCTCCGATGGGCCAGTCGCCGTCATCAGCTACCGCCTGTGGCGCGCCCGTTTCGACGGCAGTTCAAGTGCTGTGGGCCGGTCCGTGACGATTGATGACCAGTCTTATTCGGTGATCGGCGTTGCTGCACCGCAGTTCCTGGGCCTGTCTCTCGAGGGCTCACCAGATGTGTGGATTTCGTCTGCTCGTGTTAGTGCGGCCGCACCCCAGCAGATGATTGCCCACTTGAAGCGTGGCGTCGGGGTCGCACAGGCGCAAGCGGCGTTGGACGTGCTCTTCAGTCAATTGGCCCAGGAACAGCCGGCAGTCGTGGCCGGGAGCCATCCCGGCCAACCACCAGCGCATGTCGCACTGCTCGCCGCGGGCAAAGGGCTTTCTGCCTTGCGTGCGCAGTATGAGCGTCCACTGCTGGCGCTCACGGGATTAGTCATACTGGTGCTGCTGATTACCTGCACGAATGTCGGCAACCTGCTCATGGTGCGAAATAGTGCGCGGCGGCGTGAGCTGGCGGTACGTGCCGCGATCGGCGCACGTCGGTCGCGACTGGTTCTGCAGTACCTGGTCGAGAGCGCCCTGTTGGCCGCGTTGGGCGGCATCCTGGCACTGATGTTCGCGCGATGGGGAGTGTCGACCATCCTTTCGATGCTGCCCGTGTCGGTGATGCCTGAAAGCCTGGCGTTCCGGGTCGACGCGCGCATCCTGGGCTTTGCCGCCGGAGTGTCGATGTTGAGTGCGCTGCTGTTCGGGCTGGCTCCCGCATGGCGTGCTGCACAGGTCGATCTCACCGCCGCCCTGAGATCGAGCCAAGGAAGCAGCTCGACGAAACACACCCGCCGCCTCGGTCGCACGTTAGTTGCCACCCAAGTTGGCTTGTCGGTGCTCCTGTTGGTGGTCGCTGGATTATTCGTCCAGACGCTACGGAACTTGGTGGTCCTGGACGTGGGCTTCAATCCTGAAAGCCTGTTGCAGGTCTCGCTGGACACCCGCGGCAGCGGTTACCGTGAGGGGCAGGTCGGCGGACTGTACCGCCTGCTGCTCGAGCGTGTGTCTTCCATACCGGGTGTCCTTTCGGTGAGCGGCATTCGGAATGACGTAATGAGAGGGAATTTCAGTCGAGGCATGATGGCCATCCCCGGCCGCTCACTCGATCGCGGTGAGGCTTGGAGCTTGGCCTCAGTGGGTCCCTCGTTCTTCGAGACGATGAATATTCCCGTGGTACGTGGGCGCGCGTTCACCGCCGCCGACTTCGCGCATGAGCGGCGGTGCGTGATCATCAGCGAGGCATTTGCCAGACGTTACTTCCCGAATGACGATGCGGTCGGCAAGCGGATCGGTGACCCACCCGACACCGAGATCATCGGCGTGGTTCGGGATGCCAGGCTCACCGCTGTGCGCACAGAAAACGGACCGATGATGTATTTCATGGCGCCGCGAGAACCGGATCGCATCGGGGCGCTGGAAGTCCGCACGGCGGGAGACACGGCCGCGATCGCACGCGCCGCTCGAGAGGAAGTTCAGCGCGTCAACCGGCGGCTGGTGGTGGATATCAGGACCATGCGGCAGGAGATCGACCGGAACATCGCGAAGGAACGATTGGTCGCCGCGACTAGCGCGTTCTTCAGCCTTCTTGGATTGCTGCTCGTATCGATCGGGATTTTCGGCGTGGCCTCGTTCACGGTCGCCCAGCGGACCAGTGAACTGGGGATCCGGACGGCGTTGGGGGCCAGCCGGTGGTCGGTGATTCGCGAGTCTTTGCGGGACACGATGCAGGTGTTTGGTACCGGCCTGACCGCCGGCATCATCCTGGCCATTGTCGTCGTCCGGCTGACCGCCAGCTTCATTTCCGACTTGCTGTTCGGGCTGACAGCGGCTGACGTGGCAAACATCGTGGCGGCGGTGCTCGTGATGGTCGCCGTGGCGCTTGCGGCGTGCATCCTGCCGGCGCGTCGTGCAACCAGAATCGACGTTCTCACCGCAATTCGCAACGAGTAATTCAGCCTCTTCGGAAGCGCGGTTAGGCACGGAAGGGGGGCGGGTCCGCGTGGTGAGGTCAGAAGGCCTGGCGAGGCGAGCGTGGTAGCGAGAGAGTAGCATGTGCGTGTGCGTTGGATCGTCCGAGGGGACTTCGACGGGTTCTTCGGCCTCGCCCTCGACAATCTCGTTCAACTGCTGCTGATCGATACGCTCTGCCGCACCGTCCTCGGGTTCCCGCCCGGGCTCCTCTACGGCCAGGTGCTGCCAGCGGCAGCGATCTCTATCCTCGTCGGCAACGTGGCGTACGCGTTCCAGGCGCGCGCGCTGGCCGCCCGCACGGGACGTACGGACGTGTGCGCGCTGCCGTACGGCATCAACACGGTGTCGCTGTTTGCCCACGTCTTCCTGGTGATGCTACCGGCGAAGACGCTGGCCGAAAGGGTCGGCGCGGTCGACCCCGTGCGAGTCGCGTGGCAGGCGGGTCTGCTGGCGACGTTCGCAACCGGCGTGATCGAGCTTGGGTGTGCCTTCATCGCCGAGCGCGTGCGCAAGGCGACCCCGCGGGCGGCGCTCCTCTCGACCCTCGCGGGCATCGCCCTGGGATTCATCTCGCTCGGCTTTCTCTTCCGCACCTTCGCGTATCCGGTCGTGGGGATGACAACGCTGGCGATCGTGATGCTGACCTACTTCGGTCGCGTGCGCTTCAAAGGACACCTTCCCGGCGGTGTCGTGGCTGTGACGCTCGGGACACTCCTGTGCTGGATCACCGGGATCGCGCCGGTCGGCGCACGACCCTCCCCTGCCACCATCCACACCCCCGTCCCCGTCGTCGGCGACCTGATTGCCGCCATCGGCGGCGGACACATGCTGCCGTATCTATCGGTCATCATCGCGATGGGTCTGTTCAACGTGTTGGGTTCGCTCCAGAACATCGAGTCGGCGGAAGCGGCCGGCGACTCTTATGACACCAGGTATTCGTTGACAGTCAACGGCATCGGGAGCGTCTCTGCCGCGCTTTTTGGATCCGCGTTCCCGACGACGATCTACATCGGGCATCCCGGTTGGAAGGCGATGGGCGCGCGCGCCGGGTATTCGATCCTGAACGGCGTGTTCGTGACGACAATCTGCGTCACGGGTACGCTGGCCTGGATCGCCTGGGCGATCCCTATCGAGGCCGGGATGGCGATCGTCCTCTGGATCGGCATGATGATCGTCGCGCAGGCATTTCAGGCCACGCCACGCGAGCATGCGCCCGCCGTCGTTGTCGGCCTCCTGCCAGGGATCGGCGCGTGGGGCGCGCTCATGGCGAAGAACGGGCTGCGCGCCGCCGGGCTCGGAGGGCCGGCGGGGCCGTTCAGCGAATCGCTCGTCGGCGAGTTCCAGAAGACCGATACCTGGATTGGGGGCGCTTTCGCGATTGAGCAGGGATTCCTCTTCACCGCGATGTTGCTCTCCGCGGCAGTAGTTTGCGTGATCGAGCGGCGTTGGCGGCGAGCAGCGGCGTGGTCGGCGTTCGCAGCGTTGCTTTCGGCCTGCGGGCTGATGCACTCCTACCAGTGGACGTTTGGTGATACGGCCCTGAAGCTCGCTCCGGCATGGCCGTTCGTGATTGGCTACGCCGGCATGTCGGTGCTCTTTCTCAGCGCACAGTGGACGACCGAGGAGGGAGGCGAATACTAACGTTGCTGACGGTCAGCCCTGCGGCAGCCCGAGAACTTCGTCCTCTGCGGTCGGTTCCTCCACTTGACAGACTAGTAATCCAATGGCATTGTCTACGCCGTGGTTCACTAGAATGTCTAGCGAAGTCGAGCTCTTGCAGGGTGCTTTGGACCTCATTCTGTTGCGCGCGTTGGAGGCGATGGGCCCCCAGCACGCTTACAGTCTCGCCGCCCGTCTTGAACAAGTGTCCAAGTCCCGTCTCACGCTGAAGCAGGGCACGCTGTATCCAGCGCTCGTTCGCCTCGAGCAGAACGGCTGGATCAAGGGCAGTTGGCGCAGGACCGAGAACAATCGCGAGGCGAAGTACTACAGCATCACCAAGGCAGGCACACGCGCGCTCGCGAAGGAAACCGAGCGGTGGCGACGCCTGGCCGGATTTGTCGACGCTCTTCTGCTCAACGAGCGGTAGCGATGGCTACCTTTCGACGATTCCTGCTTCGTCTCGTCCATTTCTTCCAACCGCACCGCGCCGAGTCCGAGCTCGAACGCGAGCTGGCCGCGCACCTCGGTGTCCTCGAGGACGAGTTCAAGCGTGAGGGCCTGACCGATGCCGAGGCCAGGCTGGTGGCCAGGCGCGCGCTCGGCGGGGTCGCGCAGGCGATGGAACTACATCGCGAGGCACGATCGTTCCGCTGGCTCAACGACCTCCGCCAGGACACGCGGTTCGCGGTGCGCTCACTCATGCGCGCGCCGGGGTTCGCTGCGGTCGTGATTGGCACGCTCGCGCTCGGCATCGGCGCCAACACCGCCATCTTCAGCGTCGTCCATGCCGTGCTGCTCCGCTCGCTGCCGTATCCCGGTGCCGATCGGTTCTTCAAGATCGACGCGCAGTTCGATCCAGACGATGGAAGCGGGACGAAGACGTCGGGCGCTCCAGGGAGTTTGCGGGATTTGGAGGTTCTTCGTTCTCGCGCTCGGACGATCTCGAACATGGGTACGTATGGCCTGATGGCCGTCACGCTCAGCGGACGTGGGGAGTCGGTCCATCTGAGCGGGGTTGAGATTTCGCCCCAGGTCATGGCGATGCTCGGAGCGACACCGTTGATGGGCCGACTGCTCGAGCCTCGCGAGGAGACGCGCGGCCGCGACCGCGTCACGGTGATCAGCTACTCCATGTGGCAACGCCGCCTGGGCGGTGACGATGCCATTCTTGGGAAGGCGTTGGTCCTCGACGGCATGCAATACGAGGTCGTCGGCGTCATGCGTCCCGGCTTTCAGTTTCCGAACGCCGACGCCGAGTTCTGGGTACCGTACGTCTGGGGCCCCATGGCTCGCCCGGTCATCGTCGGGCGGCTGAGCGCCGATGCCTCATTCGCCACGGCGACCAGGGAAGTGAACGACTTGATGCGGTCCGTACAAGAGGAGCGTCGTTCCGTTGGGACCGCTCCGATCGGTCCTCCGACTTCTCCGGAAGGGCCGCCGCCTCCGGGCCCTCCGCCACCTCCAGGCCCTCCGCCAGCACCTGGGCCTCCGCCGCCGCCAGGCCGAGGTGCGGGCCCGCCGCCTCCGCCGAGCGGGAACACGGCTGGGGCCGCTGCGGCGCCGCGATCGGAACCGGTCCCGTCTCGGTTCGTCGTCGTCAGTTTGCACGGTGAGTTGATCGCTAGCGCCCGGACGCCGCTCGTGATCCTGTCGGGGGCCGTTGGGTTCGTGCTTCTCATCGCGTGCGTCAACGTCGGCGGGCTGTTGCTCGCGCGAAACATCGGGCGCGAGCGCGAGATCTGGGTACGGCTGACGCTCGGCGCGAACCGAAGCCGGATCGTGCGACAACTCGTGACTGAGAGCATGCTTCTGACGCTCGTCGGCGGATTCGCCGGGGTCTGGCTGGCGGAGACCGGCGTGCGATGGCTGCGAGTATTCGGCGCCGCCATGCCGCGACAGGACCTCAGCGCATCATCTATCGTGCCCCGGCTGCACGAAGTCGACGTCGACGGCACCGTGCTGCTGTTTGCCCTCGGCATCTCAGTCGCCGCCGGACTGGCGTGCGGGCTGGCGCCGGCGTTCTGGCAGTCGCGTCTCGAGGCCCGTGGTGAGTTGGCGCGCGAGGCCCGCTCATCTGCTGTGGGCAGCAACTTGCTCCGTCGTTCCCGGGGGCGTGCGCTCGTGGTCGTCATGCAGATCGGCATGGCGGTCGTTCTGCTCCTCGCCAGTGGACTCCTGATCCGGAGCTTTCTCAAGCTGTCGAGCGTCAACCCCGGCTACGCGACGACGCGTGTGCTCACGTTTCAAGTTCCCCTGTCGCCCAATCAGTCAGCGCTGAAGTTCTCCGCGGATCTCATCGCGCGCATCCAGGCACTTCCGGGCGTGCGGGCCGCGGGCTACGCTGACCACCTGCCGCTCACTCGCGGCAATTTCGGGCACGTGCCCCTCAGTACGCGTTCGGCGCCGAGCCAGTCCATCGGCCCGCCTCCACCGCCACCGCCCCCGGGTATCAACGGAAGACCGGACTTCCCGGTCGCGCACATCGTCAGCCGGGACTTCCTGGCCGCACTGGGCATCGCCGTTGTCGAGGGGCGCGGCTTCTCCGACGCGGATCCGGTCGGCCGTCCGCACAGCCTCCTCATCAACCGAACGCTGGCGCGGAGTGGAATGTTAGGCGATCACCCGGTCGGAACGCGTGTCTACACCGAAGACGCCCCCTGGGACATCACGGGAATCGTCGAGGACGCCAGAGACACCGGCCTGGCAGACCCTCCCGGCCCTGAGATCTTTGCCAGCCTGGAGCGATCCGGCACGGACGACACGCTGTTTCCTCACTCCTCGCCGTACTTTGCCGTGCGCACCGATATCCCGCCGGCCACTTTGATCCCGGCGATCCGGAGGATCGTCAGCGAGGTGGATCCGCGGACGGCGCCCGATCGCATCGCGACCATGGAAGAGATCATCTCGAACTCGATTCTCCAGCCGCGCTTCTACGCCGGGATGTTCGGCCTGTTCGCGCTGATCGCAGGCACGCTTGCGGTTGTCGGCATCTACGGAGGCATCGCCTTCGCCGTCAAGAGCCGTACGCGCGAGATCGGCATTCGGATGGCGTTAGGCGCCTCGACTTACCAGGTGTTTCGTACGATCGTCGGCGACATGCTGCTATTGGCGGCGGTCGGCATCACAGCTGGTGTCGCCGGTGGCGCCATGTTGACGCGCTATCTGCAGCAGATGTTGTTCGATTTGACTCCCCTCGATCCTGCCGTCTTCATCGCGATGCCCGTGGTCCTCGCCAGCGCCGTCCTGGGCGCGGCGCTTCTCTCGGCACGGCCGGCGTTGACCGTGGCACCGCTGGCTGCGCTGCGGCACGAGTAGGCCACTCACGGCCATTTGGCCGATGCGGTTCCAACTGGCGAAATCTAGGGTCACCAGCTCCAACTCGATTGATTCCAATCGATCGGTATTCCGATTCCCAAGTGGGCAGCAGCCAGGAAAACGATTGACATGCATAGTCATCGTACGATACTTGTCGTAGACATGCGACGAGACGCGCTACGGTGAATCGATGAGGATTCGAAAGACATCCGCGCGCACGCGCCTGCCGACAGATGCAGAGCTCGATATCCTGCACGTGCTTTGGGATCACGGACCCAGCACAGTCCGGGAGGTCCAGCAACACCTCGCGACTGACAGACCGACGGTGTACACGACGGTGCTGAAGCAATTGCAGGTGATGGCTGAGAAGGGCTTCGTTCGCCGGAACGCGCGACTCCGCTCCCACGTGTATGAAGCGCGATTCCCGCGTGAAGAGACCCAGCGCAGAATTGCGGCCGATCTGCTCGATCGTGCATTCCGCGGCTCGCCGACAGCCCTGCTCCTCGGAGTCCTTTCCGCTCATTCGGCCACACCGTCGGATCTGGCTGAGATCCGCAAGATGATCGACGACTACGAAAAGAGGCAACGATGATCCTCATCGACGCATTCCCCACCCAGATGTGGGTGGAACCTCTGGGCTGGACGCTCCTGCATTCGTTGTGGCAGGGCGCGGTGATTACCGTCGTCACGTGGATGGTACTCCGTGGATACGGCGTGCGCCTTCGGTCACAGACCCGGTATGTCCTCTGCTGCAGTGCTCTCGGGTTGTCGGTTGCCGCTCCGATCCTCACATTCGTGTCGTTCAGCTTGAGCCCGGATCGAGGCGCGATGGTGACTCCGGCCTCTGCGGCCACGTCAGTCTTGGGCGTTGTCTCGCCGATCACCAGTGCGTCGCGATCGTCGGGAGGTGCAGTGCTCGTTCTCCCCTGGGTTGTCCTCGCCTGGATGATTGGAGTCTTCGCCAGAGCACTCTGGATCACCAGTGCCTGGCTCGCGGTCCGTCGCCTGGCCCGATCGGCCGCGCAGCCGATAGACGCGATGTGGGCGCGGGTCCTGGAACAGCTGCAGCGAGAGCTGCGGGTCGACCGTCACGTCGGTCTCCGGCTGTCCGCGCTCGTTGACGTTCCGTGCGTGATCGGTTGGCTTCGGCCGATCATCCTGCTGCCTCCGGCCGCATGTCTGGGCCTGAGTCCGCAACAAATGGAGGCGGTGCTGGCTCACGAACTCGCGCACATCAAGCGGCACGATTTCCTCATCAACAGTCTTCAGCGGATCGCCGAGGCGCTCCTCTTCTACCATCCGGGCGCGTGGTGGATGTCGCGCCAGATTCGAATCGAGCGTGAGCACTGCTGCGATGATGTCGCGGTGGCCGTGTGTCCGGACGTTGTGGCGTATACCCGCGCGTTGACCGCTCTCGAAGTCAGTAGGCACGCGTCAGAGCCGCTGCTCGCCGCTACAGACGGCGATCTCGTGGGCCGCATTCGGCGGCTGCTCAGCGGACGCGAGAATGCGGTTTCGGGCATTGCTCCCATCACCGCGGTTACGCTGCTCCTTGTTGGCATCGGCGCATATGCGCTCGCGGCGCCCGCCTCCAGACCGAGCGCCCAGCACGATTCCGCAGGCACCTTGCGCGAAACATCGCCCGCTCCAACTCAGGAACTGATCCGCCAATTCGACGGCAGCCGAACCCGGCGGGACAGGGTTGACGCGATCAGCCGGCTCTCTGGCGACCTCAGCACCGCTGCGTGGCAAAAGCTCGTGCTCATTGCGGAACAAGATCCAGACTTTGACGTGCGGAAGGAAGCCGTCAGCTACATCGCCGGACGCGCAACGCCGGCGGCCGTTCAAGAGTTGATCCGGCTGTACGGAGCCAGCCGTGAACAGGCGATGAAGCTTCAGGTACTCAGCTATCTCTCGGGACTTCGCACCTCGGAGTCGATGGCGAAGATCCGCGAGATCGCGGAGGGCGACAGGGATCCCGTGATTCGAGCACAAGCGTTGGACTACGTCCTCGGTCGCTAGGAGCCGCTCATGGCGTCCGAGCTTCGACGCGCGGTCCGGTCCCTCCGTCGTGCTCCCGGATTCCTCGCGGCGTCGGTCCTGCTGATTGCACTTGCGATTGCTCCGACGCTCGGCGTCTTCCGTCTCACTGACATCGTGCTTCTGAGACAGCTGTCGACTCCCCGTCCAGATCAGCTTGTGGTCTTCGAGAAGGTCGCGATGGACGGCGACACGGATACGAGTTTTTCGTATCCCGTCTATCGCGACCTCCGCGATCGCGCGGCCGGCCTCTCCCACGTGGTTGCGTACGACGCGTCCGTGGTCGCCTTGCAGAACGGCAACGCGACCGAGCGTGTCCTGCGCGAGCTGGTATCCGGCAATTACTTTCAGTGTTTGCAGACGAAAGCGTTTCTCGGCCGACTACTCTCGCCTGAGGACGATCAACAACCCGGCGGTCACCCGGTTGCCGTACTGACGTATGGTTACTGGCGCGAACGGTTCGGCGGCGATCCGAACGTCCTCGATCAAACGATCCGCCTGAATGGCTATCCGTTCACCGTCATCGGCGTGGCGGAGCCTCGGTTCCGCGGTCTGCGCGCCGCGTTTCGGCCCGCCCTTGTCGTCCCGATGATGATGCAGGGGCAACTCGAGCCTTCGTGGAAAGCGCTCGAACGACGCGGCACCAGTTGGCTCAAGATCATCGGTCGCCTGGAATCGAGTGCCGCGAGACCGGTTGTCGAAGCGCAGGTCAGTGCCACCTACCAGAATCTCGTCAGACAGGACCTGGCCGGCGCATCGCTGCCTGACACGGTTCGTCAGGAGTTGCTCGCCGAGCGCGTGAAGTTGACTCCGGGCGGCCGCGGGTTCTCGCCGCTTGCGTCCAGATACGGGCGTCCGCTGAGCGTTGTGCTCGTCATGACGGCCATCTTGTGGCTCGTGGCCGCGCTGAATCTCCTGTCTCTCGTCGTTGCCCGCTTCACCGCGCAGCGCGGTGAGTTGGCGGTGCGCGCGGCGCTCGGAGCCACATCGTTCAGGCTGATGCTCGGAGTGATGGCAGAATTGGCCGTCATCGCCATAGTGGGCGGCTGCAGCGGTTTCGCACTCGCCTCGCCGTTCGCGCTGGCGCTGTTACGCTTCGTCCCGACACAGAACAGTCCGCTCGACACAGGAGCTTGGATCGATCTGCGGCTGTTGGGCCTCGCGCTGGGACTCACGGTGACGACGATGGCCGTCGTGGGGACGTATGTTCTGTGGCGCCTCCGCGCCGATTCAGACCTCAGCCTCCGGCCGCACGGAATCCGACACACGGTGCGCGACTGGCTCTCCGTGAGCACATTCGGCGGCCGGATCGTGCTCGGCGTCCAGTTCACCGGAGCGACCATCCTTCTCGTCTCAGCCGGCCTCGTGGTTCGATCGGTTGTCAATCTGCGCCACCAGCCGCTCGGGTACGACGCCTCTGACGTCACCCTGATTTCCCTCGCGCCGAGCCTGCAAGGCTACACGTCGTCGCGAGCGGCGGAACTGTTCGAGCGGCTTCGCGAGCGCGTCGACTCCATCCCTGGCGTTCGGTCGGCGACATTCGGGTTCGTGGACGTGGTCAGCGGTCAAGGGCGCCGCGAGACCATTGCCATCGCAGCCAGGGATAGCGGGCCAGCTCGTACCCAGGATGTCGAGGTCAATCTCGTCGGTCCGCGGTACTTCGAGACGCTGGGCATTGTGGTGAAGGCGGGCCGCGCGATCGACGTGCGCGACCGACAGGGCACTCCACTCGTCGCGGTGGTGAGCGAGACGTTTGCGCGCACATTCTTCGATGGCACGGCAGTCGGTCGGCGTCTTCGGTGGGCGGGTTCACCGGCAAATGATCCGGGCGTCGAGATTGTCGGCATCGCGTCGGACATCAAGTACCGGTCCGTTCGCGCTCCAGGTCCGGCGCTGGTTTACCTTCCGGTGATGCAGGATCCGGTCGCGGACGCAACCCTGTACGTGCGATCGACGCTTGCGGCCACTGCGATTCTCACTACCGTCCGCCAGGAAATCACACGGCTCGACCCCGGAGTGGCCCCGTTCAACGCCCGGACCCTAGAACACCAAGTCGATGAGTCGCTCGCCACAGAGCGCGGCCTTTCGTTTCTCGCCAGCGCGCTCGGGTTACTGGCGCTCGTGCTGACGAGCATCGGCCTGGCGGGGTCCATCGCCCAGAGGGTCACGCGGCGCACACGAGAGATTGGCATCCGACTCGCGCTCGGTGCCAGTCCTCGACTGGTGCGCCGGCGCGTCCTGCTCGAAGGGCTGCGGCCCGCCTTGGTCGGCGGAATCCTGGGGATGCTGCTCGCGTATCCGGCCACGCATCTGCTCATCGAGATGCTGTTCGGCGTGTCGCAGCGCGATCCGCTGGTTCTCAGCGGGAGCATGGCTGCTCTGATGCTGGTCGCCGGGTTGGCCTGTTACCTACCAGCCCGTCGGGCATCGAGGGTGGATCCGGTGATCGCCCTTCGCGCGGAGTGACGTAATACGATGCCGCACCAAATGCGTTCAAGCGACGCGACGGAGCCCGTCAATTCGTTGTAGCCACGGCACCATGTGGTTCCAACTGGCGAAATTTAGGCTCACCACTTAACTGGTTCTCCCCATTCACTCCTACGGCGTCGGGACTGCGGTGCGGTTGCCGGGCACGGTCTGCGCCTGATAGGCGAACACTTCGCGGCTGTTTGGATTGACGTACACCTTCACCCACTGCACATCGTTGTTACCTTGCGCGGCATGGCTGCCGAATGTCCCGATGCGCGTGAAGTTTTCCAGCCGGAAACCGGTCGCACTCAGAAAGGGCTTGTCCACGCGGAAGTAGTGCGAATCGCCGTGCACGTAGGCGACCGGCCTGCGGAACGCGATCACCTCGTTACGCAGCGCGACCAGAAACGCCTTGTAGCCGTCGAACGCAGCACTTGGTGTGAGGTCCTGATCCAATGTCGTGGGATTGCGTGTGTAGTCGGAGATCCCGGTTGTCCTGTCGAAGGCTGGATCGGCCTGCGAAATGAACATGACTGCGACCGAGCCATCCGCCTTGGCAGCCGCGAACGTCTCCTGCATCCAGACGATGTTGGCGGCATTGCGGGCCGCGTATTCGGCGGGGTCGGGAGCAGTATCGCAGAGATTGTTGCAGGAGCCCTGGATGTTCAACGTCGCGTACATGACGCGGCCCGCGGTCCAGCGGCGGTTTTCTACGCACGGAGCCGGGCCGCCGACGCCCAGACAGAGCGGTGAGGACTGCACTTCTTGTTGGAACGGGTGTCCGCCGAGCGTGAACGGCGTGCTGAAGAAGACCAGCCGCTCATGGTCGAGCCGCTCTAAAGAGTTGTACGTGGGATCCCGGTCGCAGTCGGTCCATTCGTTGTCGCCGGGAGTGAAGATCGCCGGCGCGTCGAGCGAATTGAACCTGGTGAGGGCGTCGCTGTAGAGAGTATCTGGACACGGTCCCGAGCCTGCCTTCAGGTCGCCGTCGTGCACTGTGAAGGCCAGATTCTGCGAGTTCATGTCTGCGATCAGGTTCGGAATCCCGACCGTCGCCTGTTGAGACGAGTACGGCAAATCACCCCACAATCCGATCGCATAGGGATTATTGCCATTTCCCCCGATGCCCGTTTGCTGGTCGCCAGCAATGAAACTGCCGGACGCCAACCCGACGATCATCGCGACGCACAACATGATGGCCACGCGAAACCGCGTCCCCCCATCCCCTCGAGTCGCTCCTGGCTGCCGGGTGCTCTCCATGATTCATCTCCTGAGTCAGATTGGTCCAAACGATCCGCTCCGACGGGATAGTAAGCCCGTTTCGAGTAACCGGACAATGAACGGTCGGTGACAAGTAGGTGAACGGCTCGGACCCCGGCGTGGAAGCCTGGTATGTAGAGCACTTTGGGGAGTCGAGTAGGCACGTTCACCTCGTGCAGTCGGTCGATCAGTCGCCGCGATTGCTGAAGTGGACAACTAGGTCGACGGCCCACTTTGAAAGGCTACGGCCGGGCCAATCGCGAAGACCGCGAACCGGTGACCGTCGACACCGTCTTTAAGATCGGCTCCGTCCGCAAGCAGTTCATCGCGACCGCCGTCATGCTGCTGGTGCGACAGGGTCGCATCAGTTTGGACGATTCGATTAGCAATTACTTCGACGACCTACCGCCGCCGTGGAAATCCATCACCATTCGGCAGCTGCTCTCGCATACCGCGGGGCTGCCCCGCGAGTCGCCGCTCTTCAACGGCTTGAGCGGTCACTCCCTGACGCAACGCACGGAAACTGCCATCTGCTTCTGGCCCTGGGGCCCACGATAGAGCGCTTGACTGCCTTTGGCGAAGTTATAGAGCGGTGCGGTGATCGGATCGTTTTCGGATACCGTCCAGTAGATTCCGTGTGCCTCCAACCGGTCGTACTGCCCATCAATGGAGCGATTGCCACCCAGCACGGCATTGAAGCCTGACGTCCCTCCGCTCAGGAGTGCCGTGTACGCCGCTCTACCCTTCTCAGGCGAATCGTTCCCAAGTCCACCATAGTGCTTCGCCAGCTGACGCCATTCGTCGTCGGTCGGCAACCGCCATCCATCTCCTAGCGCCTGACATCCTCGCTGCGCCGATTCCCACGTATACAAACGGCCATATCGACGGCAGTTCGATTCCGTATCGTCGTAACAATAGGATGACGACGTGCTGACGTTCAGATTGGCAGTCGTCCACTCTTTACCGTCCGCCATCCGTTTGGAAGAAGCGATCGCACCCGACAGGGTTTGCTCTTTCGCTGAACTCTGCGTCGCGCCGGCGCCGCCAACAAATCCGAACGCAATACTCAGCGCGATTGCCACGGCACTAATTCGACCGGTCGTCATGTTGTCCTCGCCGCTATGGTGTGATCGCGAACTGTGTCTTCGCAGCTTTTGACATCGCCCCACCTAAACGGAGGGAGCCTAGCACGCATTAACTCACGATAAACGGTAGGACTCTATCGGGACTGACCCGGCGCACGTGTGGCCGCGTTGAGCGCCCGTGGTAGCATTTCACGACTGAGATCAGAAGATTTCCCGCAAGAGGCCGGACGGGATCTGCACGCCAACGCTCCATGTCAGGATCGTGTCGCGTCGATCTGACGGGCCATCAACCTGGCGCGCGATGCCGATGCTGACTCGGCCCATTGACACATATCCCACCTCCAGACCAACGTACGTGGTCCGTCCGGTTCCTCTCCGCGGTGATGAAAACGTGCGGGTCACCGTCATCGATGCCTCGGCTCCGAACGGGCCGTAGAAGCCCCAACGGTGCCCGATGCCGGCGTTGAAGCCGCCTTCTCCGGCGGCTGCGCGCATGGTCAGAGCTTTCCCCGTTGTTGGGCTGGACTGGCGGTAGAAGAACACACCGGTCAGGCTGCCAGAAAGGCGCTCCGGCGCCGCATAGTGAACACCGAGCTCCAGAAATTTGGTCGTCGGTTCACCGCGGTTCTGGGCCGCGGCGGTCTCCGCGTGCCCAATGACGAGACCGATCGCGAAGGCAGCGACGATCGCCCTTCGTTGCGCCACGACAATCCGGGACGGCATGCCTTAGAGACTACGCGTCGAGTGGCGGCGGGTCGTGAACAAAGGCTGAGAAAAGCGTGAGATTCTGAACAGCGTCTGCGCCGAACAGCGGCGAAGTGATCAGGCCACGTTCCGGAGTTGCTCGATCTGTCTGACGAGGTGACCCGGACAAAGGAGCCCGTCAGATTTGGTATCCAAGCCGTGCCTGAAGCCGCGCGCGGAACCGTCGGCCCACGCGAATGGCCGTTCCATCTCTTAGCACCGCCACGTAGTCGCCGTGCAGCTCCTGGCGGAGTTCCACGACGAGATCGATGTTGACGATGGCGGAGCGATGAAGGCGAACGAACCGTCGTGGATCGAGCGTGGCCTCGAGTGCACCCAGCAGCGCTCGGTGCAGATGTGTGGCGCCATCGCGCGTGTGGAGCTTCACGTACATACCGTCAGCCTCGATCCAGCCGACCTGTTCGACCGGGAGCAGCCGCACGCGATCTGAACCACGCACGACGATTCGATCGAGGGGCTGGTGTGGCGCCATTCGTGCGGGCGATTGGACCGCCGGCTTGCGTGCGGAGATGCCGAGCAGCGCCTCGAGCTGCGACATCACCGCTTCGGCATGTCCGGCGCGAACGTGGCGCAATGTGTGATCCAGCGTCGCCTGAAACTTCTCGTCGCTGAAGGGCTTCAACAGGTAAGCGGCCGCGTGCGCCTCGAACGCCTGCAGCGCGTACTCGTCGTACGCAGTGACGAAGACAACCTCCGGCATCGCGATCGGCGGGCGCTCGCGCACGAGCGCCGAGAGGACCCCGAAACCATCCAGCTCGGGCATCTGCACGTCGAGAAACATCAGCTGCACGGGAGCGCCCGCCTGCGCGGCCGCGCGCAACGCATCCAGGGCGTCGGCGCCGCCGGCGCACGAGGCGGTCAGTTCCACCCGGTTGTCGCGGGCCAGCAGCCGACGCAGCCGTTCGCGCGCCGGTTTCTCGTCGTCCACGATCAGCGTGCGCGCCGCGCGCATGATGGCACTGCTCATTTCGGCACCGCTCTCGTCGCCATCTCAGATTGTTGTGCCGCGGGTGGTTCCGGCAGGTCGATCTGCACGTCGACACCGCCGGTTGCGACCGCAGTGATTCTCAGCAGGCCTGACGTCCCGTACATCTGCTCGAGACGATCCGCAACATTTCTCAGGCCGACACCGGCATCCCGGTCGAAGCTCCAGTCCGGCGGCAATCCTACCCCGTCGTCGCGCACGCGAATGTTCAGCGCGCGTCCCTTCGCAGTGATGGACACATCAACACGGCCACCCGACAGGCGCGTTCCCACTCCGTGGCGAATGGCGTTCTCGACGATCGGCTGAAGCAGAAACGCTGGAACCATCCGCGTCAGCAGCTCGTCGTCGGCGTGCACCGACACGTTCAGGCGTCCTTCGAACCGGGCAGATTCGATCGCGAGGAAATCGTCGAGGAACGTGAGCTCCTCACCGAGGGTAATGAACGGCTGCGACGTGTGACGGAGCGACGCGCGCAGAAGATCTCCAAGCTGCGCCATCAGCCGCCGGGCCATTTTGGGATTCGACTCGGTAAACGCACTGATCGTATTGAGCGCATTGAAGAGAAAGTGCGGCTGCAGCTGGGCACGAAGACTCTGCAGCCTGGCCTCTACCAGCCGCCGTTCGAGGGCCACGCTCCAGAGGGCCAGCTCGTGCGCCTCGCGGATGCCGCGCCTCACCTGCTCGGCATAGAGACGCGCGAAGGAGATGCCGGCAATCACGGCGTAGATGGGCAGATCCGAATAGAACCGATCGAGCAGGTAGATATGAAAGTTGTCAGGCAGGGGACTGCCGCGGAGTGGGCGCGCGGCGAGACGGAGCGCGATCGTGACGGCGGTCCAGACCAGCGCGAGCGGCACATGCAAAGCGACGCGAACGGGAAACCTTGCGGCAGCTGCGAGCCGCCGATCGAGCCGGAAGATGAATGGTGTGACCAGCCCCCACGAGTACCAGCGAGGCAGGGTCCAGGCAAGCGCGACGGGCCAGGGCAACCCGGCGAAATAGAGTTGCGTGGCGAAGAAGCCGGCCAAGGCCGTCCAGAGCAGGAACACGCCCAGTGCTCTGAGGGCCCGGCTGGATACCGGTGCACCCGGTTCCAGGCCGGCGGCTTTCTGCGATGGCAACGCGGAGGTATGCACCTGAGGTAACTGTCTACGATCGCCCTCCTCTCGTCCAGCACTGAGCGTTCGCATCGCCGTGCGGTCCGTTCATGACGACCACCGACCGTTCATCATTTTCGATGGGGAGTTCGCGACGGTCGCCGCTATGCTGGCGAAGAGGACATGTTCAAATGATCAACACGCGATACATCATGATCGTTTCGGGCACCGTGTTGCTGACGCTTCCAACGGTCTGTACGGCACAGACGCGCGAGCAGCTGACACCGAACCGCGTGCGGCTGGAATCGGTGGAATACAAGGGGAAGCACGCCATCAAGATGACCGAGGACGGCGAAGTCGGCAACGGCGAGGCTTACGCGGTCATCAAAGGTCCTGAGTTTCACAACGGGAGCATCGAGCTCGAGCTCGCGGGTCTGCCCGCATCGGGTGCGGGCGCGGGGGCCCGCGGTTTCATAGGAATCGCATTCCGCCTGCGGAATGGCAAATTCGAGTACATCTATCTCCGGCCGACCAACGGCCGGGCCGACGATCAGGTGCGGCGCAACCATTCCACTCAATACAGCTCGTTTCCCGATTTCGACTTCGCCCGTTCGCGCAAGGAGGCGCCGGAAAAGTACGAGAGCTATGTCGATCTCGAGCCTGGGGTCTGGACCCGTGTGCGCATCGCCGTGCAGGGGACGACGGCACAACTGTTCGTGCACGGCGCGCCGCAGCCAGCGCTGATCGTGAACGATCTCAAGCTCGGCGACTCCTCAGGCGCGCTGGCCCTGTGGATAGGGCCGGGAACTGAAGGTTATTTCACTGGTCTCGCGATCAAGCCGGCGACCAGCAAGTAAGACCTGATGTCGCGCGTGTCGATACCGACAATCAGCATGGCTGCGCGGGTGTCGATGCTCGTCACGGTAGTCGTGGTCGCGACGCTCGTCGGCTCGGTGATCGTGCGTTCGCGTCAGGCCGCGTCAATACGAAAGGTCGACGAGGCCACGCTCCGTGGCTATGCCGGCGTCTACGCGTGGGAGCAGAATGGCTACCTGTACCTCCAGCTATGGTCAGAACTCTCCGCCAGCAACCAGCTCGTCGCCTTCGAAGAGACTGGTGAGGTTCGGACGCTCTATCCGACGGATCCCGATCGTTTCTTTGCAGGTCCAGGAGCCGCTGTGCCAGATGCCATCGAATCGCGAATCGAATTTCAACGGGATCGCGCCGGTGAAATCGTCTCGCTGACGTGGTCGCGCGTCGGTGCTCCAATCCGGCGCGCGCGGCGAGTGAGCATCGAGCGGCACGAAGACGTTCGTTTCTCCAATGGCGAGGTGACACTGGCGGGCACGCTGATCAGTCCCGCAAGCCCGGGACCTCATCCCGCCGTCATTCTCGTTCACGCGTCGGGCGCGGAGGATCGCGAGTACCTGTTGCCATTCGCCCGATTTCTCGTCCGCCGCGGTGTGGCGGTACTCGGCTACGACAAACGAGGCGTCGGCCGTTCGACGGGCACTTGGAACAACGCGTCGTTCGACGACCTTGCCGGAGACGTCATCGCGGCATTTGAGTACTTGAAGACGCGCAGCGACATCAACCGAGACGAGGTCGGCATGTTGGGATGGAGCCAGGCGGGCTGGGTGATGCCGCTCGCGGCGAGCCGGGCGAAGGATCTTGCGTTTCTCATCAGCATCTCCGGCGCGGGCGTGTCTGGCGCCGAGACCACGATCGACGCGGCGCGAAACGAGATGACGGCCAACGGGATGCGGCCGCAGATGGTCGAACAGATCGTCGAGCTCATGATGCTTCAGTACGAATACCTGCGGACCGGCCAGGGATGGGAGCGGTACATCGCCGCTCGCAACAAGATATCAACTCAGATGGGTGGCAATCCGCCCGAGACATTTCCCTCCAGGCCGGATCATCCCTATCTGCAGTTCATTCGGCCATTGATTGTGTACGACCCTGCGCCCGCTCTGCGCGCGATCCGGCTGCCGGTGCTCGCGTTATTCGGTGAGTTGGACAACAACATCGTCCCGGAAAAGAATCGTGCGGCCTGGGAGGCGGCTCTGCGCGCCAGTAGTCACCCCGACTACACGCTTCGAATCCTTCCGAAAGCGAATCACGCGATGCTGGACGCCAAGGCGGGCAACAACGCAGAGATGAAATCACTGCAACGGTTCGTTCCCGCCTACTCTGAAGTGGTGCTCGATTGGCTATCGAAGCGCCTC